>Ga0272449_1002536_pt1 | contig 16896 bp, 17 predicted proteins | sample YNPCB0241_FD_198679 | JGI IMG/M metagenome (GOLD analysis project Ga0272449, IMG submission 198679) | Hot spring sediment microbial communities from Yellowstone National Park, WY, United States - YNP-CB-024-1 | ecosystem: Environmental > Aquatic > Thermal springs > Hot (42-90C) > Sediment...
TTTTATCCCACGCGCAAAAACTTGATTTATTTTTTCCTCTTTTTTTCTCATAATCTTGATTAATTTACTTATTAATACAACTTACTATTTGCCTTTGATAAAACGAAACAAAATTTTAGGTAATTGCTCATTTTATTCTACCAAGCACATTATACAACATTTCATCTAAGTTAGCCCTAAAATTATACCTGAATTCAAGCTCCTTCAAATAATACACAAAATACTCCCTGCTTACCCCGTGAAATTTAAGAAGCCTTTCCTTGGCATAACTCCAAAACCCTTCTATCCCATTAAATAGCATTAATATAGCCCTTTCCATCTTTCCCTCTCAAGTATCCCAAACACTGGTATCTTACCCTTTGCTCCTCTCCCCCTCTTGACCTTCCTTCTACCTCCAAAATAACTCTCGTCCATCTCTACTTCTCCACTTAAAAATTCAGCATCCTCTGAAAACAAACTTAAAATTGCACTGCCTAATAGGAATAGCGTTCAAATGTTTTTAAAAAGCCCTTTGCTCTTAAAAACTTTTCTGCTTCCTCTTCACACCCCCATGCTTTATTATAGCATGGTTGAATATAGTTAGCAATCACCTAACCTTATTTATACATTTTTTCCCTTTAACATTTCCCTTATTTATAAACATCTAAATCATGTTTTTTACTAAAAGCATCTACTAAACTTTCATTATCAAGATTAATAATTCTATCTTTAGGAAATTTATATAAATCTTTAAATAATGAAGAGAAACTTAGTAATAACTCTGCGATATTTGATGCTTCATTATGTACAACCTTTCTGATTTTGTTATCTCCTTGTTCCTTAAAATGCATGTTTGCGTAGTATAAATTATTTTCCATGTCTACTGTAATGCTTTTAAAATAATCATTATCAAAACCACAAATATAGATCTTTTTAAACCCCATAAAACATGCGATAGCCAGAGCCTTATATGCTGTCATGCTTATGTAAGATCTTGGGTAAATAATATTAATTACATTTTTATTAAACCATCTGTATTCAATATCGTTAAAATAAAATATTTCATTATTCAGATCTAACTTTCCATAAAATTGTATTGGCACAAAAAGTTTTATATCTTTATTATTTTTAAGTGCATTTATATTGTTTTTTATTTCTTTTATCCTTTTATCTGCCTCTTTGCCTAAATTTTCATAGAGTTCATCGTAGAAACCAAAAAAAGCCGGATCTGATAAAACATAATAATCTGGTATAAAGATTAAACCTGTTCCATCGCCTATGAAACTATTTACACAAAAGATTTTAAACCCTTCTTCTTGGTATTTCTTTACTTTAAAGAAGTCTAATTTTTTTAGAGATGGTCCGTTAGCAAAAACAAAAGCACTGGTGTGTTTCATCGTATTTCTTAATAAACTTGTTTTTTTTAATTCCTTTATTTTACTTTTACTTGATAATATCGAATACAACCGTATAAGTAAAAGACAATGATCTAAAAGAAAATATACTATATAGTCTAATAAATTAAAACTAAATCTTCTTTTACAATATTGTTTGTATTTTCTTTTTATATTATTTTTTAATTTATTTACGGAAAACATAAACAAAACCTCTACGCCAATTCATTGGGTAAACTTTTGCAGACAATATCCATGTGAACAAAAACATAAGCATATTTACAATCATAAAGCTTTGTGCGGCTCCTACTTCTTCATAAAATTTTACAAATAAAAAAGTTATCGGTACATTCATTAAACCAACAATAAATGTTACAAATGCTAAAATATGAGACTTATAAGTATAAAAAATATAGTTGACAACCATAAAATACATACCGTTAAAAGCATTTCCCAGTAATATCCATAAAATAACTTTTTCTGCTTTAAGAAACTTCTCTCCTACAAATATTGGAAATAAGATTTTTAATATAAAAAACAATAAACATGCCAGAAATATTATACAAAAAAAATAAATGTATGTAAATACAACGATCTTCCTTTTAATATCTTCATTGTTTTGATTTAATTTCTCAAATAACCACGGAGCATAGGCCTTATTAAAAGATTCTGTAATTACTGCTAATACCATTCCTAATTGCAACCCAACCATATAAATCCCCACTTTTTCTAATCCGAGCAAGTTATTTATTATAAATCTATCTGCTAAAGTCATAAGCATACCACCAATCGTATGAGGAATTAATGGAACGCCAAATTTTAAAGCATGTTTTATATAATATAAATTTATTTTCTTTTCTGTGTAATGTTTATACAAAATAAAAAAAGCCATAATTCCAAAAAATAAGACTGATAAAATTTGTGCTAATAGTCTACCTTTCCACCCCAAGAGCAAAATTATTACGAATAAAATTGTCAATAGAGCATTAACTAAAGACTGACCAATTTGTATTTTTGAGTATTTAAAAGCAAGTAATTGAGCTTGATATATTGCTAATAAACAATTTATAACAAATTGAAAAAAGCTAACAAGAACAACAGTCCATATCCAAGAAATTGGAACCCCTGTGAACTTTGAGATATAATTAGCTAATAGGTTATATAATAAAAATGTAAAAGAGGAACTTATAAAAAGAATAATTAAGCTATTCCATACATACTCTTTATGGTCATTTATTTTCTCATCAAAATATGCCCTATTGATCGCACCATGAACACTTAACCCCATAAAAACAGATGTTATAGATAAAAGTAATGTGTACATGCTTACAATTCCATATTCTTCGGGAGATAAATATCTTGTCAGTAAAGGAAGCAATAAAAATGGAATAGTAGCGTTAATGATGGACGAAAGTGTGTATATTCCAGATGCCTTAAATATAGAAGAGTTTAAGATTTCATAGACTAATTGCATCATTTCAAAAATTTTTCTTTTAGTATTATTTCAGCAAGCTTAAAATCTAATTCTTCATCGATATCTATAGAACTTTTTTTATCCATTATATAAGCATATACATTTTTCTTTAAAAAAAATGTGTTCTCTTCTATTAGCTTTTCGGTTTTACAAATATAAATAGCTCCATTTAATCTATAAAATTTAGGTAACTCTTGGCTCCTTTTATGCTTTATATCTTCTGATATAAAATTTTCCATGCTTAAATTTTCTGGTAATATATTGCACCATAAAGGAGAATGATCAGTTTCTGTTACAGAAATTATAGCATCTGCATTTAATTTTATAAGCTGTTCTATAGCTTCATCTATATGGGTAGACGTTCTTAGTGGAGAAGTTGGTTGTAATAAAACTATAAAATCATATTTTTTATCAATATTTTCTATAACATGCTTTACAACATCTACTGTTTTAGCAGTGTCTGAGGCTAATTCTATGGGTCTTTTTATAGTCTTTATTTTATAGTTCCCTGCAACTTTAATAATATCATCACTATCAGTAGATAACACAATTTCGTCAAGATATTTACTTTGTATAGCACTTTCAATTGTCCAAACTAACATTGGTTTGCCTGCTAGTGGTAAAATATTTTTATTTGGTAATCTCTTACTTCCACCTCTTGCAGGAATTATGGCTAAAAATGTTTTTCCATTATACATTATTACACCCCTTCAAGTATTTTTAATGTTTTTTTATACTCATCCCATTGACCCGTATCAAGATAATCACTTTCGTTAATAGGATATGCTAGTACTTTATGATTATTTTCTATAAGCATTTGAATCAAATTTGGCATATCTAAATATTTTTTTTCAGGAATATAATAAAGAATACTCTTATTGATTAAATAAACTCCGGTATTAATCTGAAAAGTCATCTCTGGCTTTTCGTGTATTTTCTTTACAAAATTGTTTTCTCCTGTTTCTACAACTCCGTAAGGAACTTTGTAATGTTTGATGGATGTAATAGTTGTAAAATCTGCTTTTGATTCCACATGAGTTTTTAAAACATCTAAATAGTTAACTTTAAGTAAGATGTCACAGTTTGATACAAAAAAGTTTTCACTATTAATATCTTTCAAAAGAGATAGTGCCCCTGCAGTTCCGTAAAAATCATCTTCCCATAAAAATTCAATCGAATAATCTTTTTCAACGGCATTAAAATAAGATTCTATAAGCTTACCTTTGTAATTGAGTATCAGAATAAATTTGTAATACCCAAATTTTTTAAAGCTATCTATAATATGCTCAACTATTGTCTTATCTTTAACTGGCAATAATGGTTTTGGTAATACCCTTGTAAAAGGATCTAATCTCGTTCCTTTGCCACCTGCCATTATTACCACAGGAATATCAATTTTTTCTGTGGGTTCATAATGTTCTAACTTGTTTTCAAATAAATCTGTCCAAACAATATAACTGATTACTCTCCTTTGATTATCGATTATAGGTAAAATTTCTATTTTATTTTCTAACATTATTTGTTTTGCTTTTTCTTTAGGATCATTAGAATATATAAACTTTGGATTTTTATTGTATACATTTTCAACGGTTCCTTCTATTGTTCCTGTGTTTAATATATATCTTCTAATATCTCCATCAGTAATTGTTCCTAAAAGATGATTGTTTTCATCCACAACTATTAAAACTTTTTCTCCAATTTCATTAAATTTTTTCAGTGCTTCTTTTATTGTTGAATTTGGAGCAATGAAAAGGTTTTTCATTTATAAAACCTCCTTAAGTAACATAAAACTTTCTGCATATTTAGCGTTACACATTGAGCCTCTGTAAGTAGCAAGTGCTTTTATGTTATCTACATTTCTAGGAAAAGGATGGATACCTAACTCTTTTTCATAAATTTTAACAATTTCTATTTTCTTGTCAATAAAATCTGTTATATCTACAAATACATTAGGGATGAACCAAGAAGATTGTATTGGAACTGCAAAATCTGTCTCTGAAATTGTCTCCATCATTAGTACTCGTTTTATGAATGGATACCTAAACGATTTTGATGCGGACCAGCAAGCTTTAAACACTACTTGGTGATCCGTATGAACATCATCTTTAAACGGTATATATAGTATAGACGGTTTTATTGTCTTTATTACATTTGATATTTTTTCTACAAGTTCTTTTTGAGGATAAGTATCTAATGTCATTGTAGGTAAATTTAAATCTATGACATCATCGAATTCATAAGCTTTTGCTACCTTATCTAAAATAGCATTTCTATAACTAATATCGCTCTTTTTAAAACCTTGTTCTTCGTGAATTCCAGTTACATTAAGCCAAAATATTTTATCACCTAAATCTTTATGTTTTAATAAAGTGCCACCTGCCCCCAAAGTTTCATCGTCAGGATGAACAGAGATAACTAGAATGTTCCTCATGTAATATACTCTCCTATTTTAGGTAATGTTTCAAACTCGTGTTCAATTATTTCAATACACTTATCATAAGCTTTAACGACTATAGAATTTCTTAATGGATTAACATCTATAACTTTACCCGGTTCTATATTTTCTGAACCAACACAATCTAATTCTTTAACTTTCCATATTTTTATCTCTTTTCCTCTATAAATTAGATGTGCTCCTACATATGGTCTTGTTAAACCTCTAACTAAATTATAAATTGCTCTACTACACATTCTAAAATCTATTTTGCCGTCGTCCTTGGTTCTTTTTCTCCAATAATTAGATATTGAGTGATCCTGAGGAATTCTTTTATACCTAAACCTTTCTAAAGCAGGTAAGAATTCTTCTACTTGTTTTTTGGCAGTTTCTACAATTTTATTGTATAAAGACATAGCGTCGTCTTCATAGGTTATCTCTATCCTCTTTTGGCTTAAAATATCACCTGAATCTACTCCTTCATCCATAAAAAAGAATGTAGATGCTGTCTCTTCAAGCCCAAGAACCAAAGCCCAGATAAGTGGGTGCCTACCTCTATTTTTTGGGAGAGCCGCAGGATGATAACCAATAACACCATGCTTTGGTATTTCTAAAATTTCTTTTTTAAGAAGTTTAGACCATCCAAAACAAAAAATATAATCTAAATCTAGACTTTTTAACTTTGTAATTATATTCGGTGTATTTACGTTATCTATTTTAATTATTTCTATATCATTTGATAAACATAAAGGTTCTAAATCAACATAATCTGCATTGATTCCCTTACTTTTTTGTGTGATTACTAATACTGGTTTATAATCTTTCCCAATCAAGTATTTTAATATCTCATAAGAAAATTTTACACTACCAATATATGCATACCTCATGTTGCCCTCCTAAATATTGAAATTTATCTTATAAAAAGACTTTTCTATGGAATTTATTTTGTAGGTCTTTAATATTTCTTTTATTCTTACTGCACTGTTTCCGTCTCCATATGGGTTATTTATATTTTTTAAACTCTCTCTAAAATTTTTATCATAAATTATATCCAAAGCTCTTTTTATATCTTCCTCTGTTCCTTTACAATCAATTATGCTTTCAGCTTTTATTCTACCCTTCTGTCTATCTCCTATATTTATTGTTGGAACTTTTAAAGATGGTGCTTCTATTATTCCGCTTGAAGAATTTCCGACAACTGCATCTACATATTGCATAATTGATAAATAATATAACTGTCCTAATGAAGTAAATACTATTGCTTTATGGTTATTTTCTTTAACAAACTCTTCTATTAGCTTAATTATCCTCCTTCCTTCCGTATCCGCATTTGGCTTTGTGAATATAAGTAAAGTGTCTTTAAGTTCTCTTAAAACATTTAACAATGCTTTGAATTCTTTCTCGGATTCATCTTTTTTTAATGTTACAGGATGATAAGTTATTAGTAAGTTCTTAGATTTAAATTTAATACCGAGTTTGCTTTCTATTTCATCCTTCGTTAAAAGTTTCATTTTTTTTATATTATCTATACCTAATGCACCCACATTAAATACTCTTTCAGGCTCTTCACCTAACTGTATAACACGTTTTCTATATTCTTCTGTGGATGTAAAATGCAAATATGATAGTTTTGTTATACAATGTCTTATTCCTTCATCTATTAAACCTTCTGTAGCTTCTCCACCATATAGATGTGCTATTGGTATTCTATTTACAAAACTTGCTATTGCAAAAGCAAGTGCTTCAAATCTATCTCCAAGAACAACTGTAATATCTGGTTTTAGTCTATTCAAAGCATCTGTATATCCTATCATTCCTAATCCCATTGATTTTACTATTCCTGACGGAGTATCTGAGCTTAATAGCATTTCAACTTTTTCATCTATTTTAAATCCATCCTTTTCTATCTCTTTGTATGTTAAACCAAACTCTGGGCTTAGATGCATACATGAGGCAATAATTTGCAGTTCTAAATCTGGATCTGACTTTATCTCGTCCATTAATGGTTTTAATAATCCATATTCTGCTCGTGTTCCAGTAAAAATACATACCCTTCTTTTTCCCATTACTTAATCCTCAAAGCTCTATTAATTCATCTTCTTTATAGTCTTTTGGCGCAACCTTGCCTAAAACTTCATACCATCTCATAGGAGATATTCCAGTTCCTGGCCTTTTAACAGTGATATTATCTTCGGTAAAAATCTCACCTTTTTTAATTTCTCTTTTTGCAACAATACTCTTTCTTACGATATCTTTATTCTTTAGCTCTGATTTGGATGGTTTTTTTATTCCATTACCCAATGCTTTTTCAATATTTCTTATTGCATCAATCATTGCTTTAAGTTCGTGAGGTTCTAAGCTCGCTTTATGATCTGGTCCTTCCATATTTTTATCAAGAGTGAAATGTTTTTCTATAACACTTGCACCTAATGCGACTGCCGCTATGGGTACCTCAATTCCAAGTGTATGGTCTGAATATCCAACTTTCACCTTAAATGCTTCTTTTATAGTAAGCATAGCTAAAAGATTAACATCCTCATATGGAGTAGGATATTCTGTGTTGCAGTGTAGTATAGTTATATCTTCTTTTTTTGTTCCACAAGAAGTTAAAATATCCAAAGCATCTTCTATTTCTCCTAAATCAGCCATACCAGTGGATAAAATAACCCTTTTTTCAAGCTTTCCTATCTTTTCTAAATAAGGTAGGTTTGTAATCTCACCACTTGGGATTTTAAAGATTTCAAGTCCCAAATCGTTTAAAAAGTCTATACTTTCAAAGTCAAAAGGAGTTGATAAAAACATAATATTTAGTTTATCACAATATTCTTTTAAAGCTACAAAATCGTCAAAGGATAACTCTAACTTTTTTACCATCTCCAGTTGAGAGTCTGTCTCTCCTGTGATTTGCTTTTGATATTCTGCTTTTGGGGCATATTTAGAAATAACTTTTTCTGCCTTGAATGTTTGAAACTTAATAGCATCAGCTCCACACTCTTTTGCCACTTCTATCATTTTTTTTGCAATTTCAATACTTCCATTATGGTTAACGCCCGCTTCAGCTATTATAAATGTTTTATTTTCCATAGATTACCTCCTTTAAAATAGAAATATTAGATATATCTTTTACATTTATAAATTTTATTCCCAATTTCTCACAAACTGAATCAGTGTAAACATCGTCACCAATGTAAACCATTTCATTTCCCTCTATTTTAAAGTATTCTAATGCCCTGATAAACATTGACAAATCCGGTTTTCTTTTGTTTCCGTAGTCATCAGATATAAGGATTAAATCAAATAAATTATCTATATTGAGCGCTTTTAATTTTGATGTTTGACTTTCCACTCTTCCATTGGTTATTAGACAGAATTTAAGCTTACTTTTTAAAACAAAATCTATGATTTCTTTTCCTATTTTAGATAGCTGAAGGGTCGGTGGTCTATAATTCCTATACAGTGGCAAGATCGTAGTTTTAACATAGAATTCCCAATCTGACCTTTCTATTTTTAAAAATTGAAGACAGATATCAAAAATCCTATCTCTTTCATTTTTTTTAAATTTATCTATTAATAACTTTAATAGCATATTTTTATCAATACCAAAATCATTTTCTATTTTCTCTGCAACTAACATAAACGCACCTTTTTCAAATTCTATTTGCTCGTAAAGGGTATTATCTAAATCAGTTCCTATAACTTTTATCATGATTATCCTCTACCCAATAAAAAGCATTATCGTATCTTGACATTACTGTATTAATAACAGTCCTATTATAGTTTTTAATTGGCAGCACTTTTTCTTTATTAATTCTTTTCTTTATATGTTCAATAAAATTTGCCCCGGCGTAATATGATAATGGGTATCCCCCACCAAATCTTGGATTAATTTCTGTAAGATATAATTTGTTTCCCTTTCTCATAACTTGCATATTGATAACCCAATCAAACTTTATCATTTCTGTAATTTTTTTCACCATATCTGTAATTTCATCATCATTGATAATGATAGCTTGTTCTACTTCTCCAGCCCGCACCTTCAATCTTTTCCTTTGGCTTAATTCTATAAGATTCCCCTCATATAAAAATGCATCAACAGTTACTTCGAAATCAAAATCTATATATTCTTGAACAATATAGTTTTTAGTATCAATTTCTAAAGCTTCTACCAAAAACTTAACTTTGTCTTTTTCGTTTTTTAATTTAAAAATGCCTATTGATGATGATCCAAATCTTGGCTTCAACAACAAGCCGTCAGAATTTATAACGCTTTTTGTACTGCTAAGATAGTCCTCCACTAAATAAGTTATTGGAACATTAATCTTACTGCTGAAAAAATCAAATGTTTTGAGCTTATCCATTGCTATATCCACTGAATTAAAAGGTGAAATCATTATTTCAATACCATAAGATTTAAATTTTTCCTTTGCCAAAGAATATTTAATTAATTCATGATCGATTAGTGGCACAATCAAGCATGCATTTTCCTTTAATCCTATTTCTAATAAAATGTCTAAGTAACTTTCATTTATTTCCTTCGGTGCTATATACTTTTTATCTACAATTTTTAGACAAGGTGCAATATGATTATATTCATAACCAATAATTTGAAATTCTCTCATATTATCTTTTATCATTTGTATCAATTCAACCCTTCTCCCACAGGAAGTAACTATTAAACTTTTCATAACACAACCCCACTTGGAATATTAACTAATCTCTCTTCAATTTTATATGCATTCTCTATTTTATAACTAAAACAATTTTTATACATAGGAAGTTTATTCATTAATACCCAGGCTGGTCTACACAATACACCATTTTCATGAGAAAATTCTAAAAATTCATCTCTTTCTTTTCTATTTCGTAAAAAAATTGCATTTAACCAATAATTTGATTTTGCATATTCTGGCTCAGTAAAGAATTCCACACCCAACCAATCAAAAAACTCTTTGTACTTCATGGCTAATTCTCTTTTTATTTTAACAAATTTTTCTAAATTGTCAAGTTGTCCTAAAAGTAAGGCTGCATTTAAATTAGGCATCCTATAATTATAACCAATTTCATCATGATAATACTCCCACTTATGTGGCACCTTTGCCGTAGTCGTTAAGTGCTTAGCTTTTTTTGCCAATTCTTCATCAGATGTCAAAATAACTCCACCACCACCTGAGGTTACAATTTTATTTCCGTTGAAACTAATTGTTCCAAATTTTCCAAACGTTCCTGTATGTTTACCCTTGTAAAAGCTTCCAAGAGACTCAGCTGCATCTTCCACGACTAAAATGTTATATCTATTTGCTATCTCTATAATTTTATCAATTTTACAAGGATGACCGAAGGTATGCACTGGAACAATAGCTGTTATTTTTCTGTTTGTTAATTTATTATAAACTCCATCATCCTTAACGAGACAATTTTCAGCTAAAAAACTTTCTAAACTTTCAGGACTCATTCCAAGTGTATCATTATCAACATCTACAAATGTTGGATAGGCTCCACAGTATGAGATTGCATTACATGTTGCGACAAACGTCAGCGGCTGAGTAATTACTTCCGTGTTTGGTTTTACCCCAGAAAGCAGAAGTGCTATATGTAATGCAGATGTACCGTTTACAGTTGCTATTGCGTACTTTGAGCCAGTAAACTCTGCTATAAATTTTTCTACTTTGTCTACATATTCCCCAATACTTGACACATATGAAGATCTGATCGCATCTAATACATATTTTTCTTCATTTCCAATAAAAATCGGTTCATGTAATGGAACTATATCTTTTTTGTAATGACTTTTAATAAAATCTACAATCTTTCTATATTTATCTCTATACATTGTATACCCACGGTTTATATATTCTTAAATTTTCTTCATTTCTGAACCAATCTATGGTTAATTCAAGACCTCTGTCTATATCAGTTTCGGGAATCCATCCAGTTAGTTCCTTTAATTTCTTGTTTGAACCAAGGAGCCTTTCAACTTCACTATTCTGCGGACGAATTCTTACATCTTCGCCTACGATTTTAGCGTCAGGGTTAATTTTGTTAATTAACTTTATTGCAAGGTCTTGAATGGATATTTCGGATTGAGTAGCTATGTTTACTTCATGACCTATTGCATTATCGCACTTAGCAAGTCTAACAAAACCTTCTACAGTATCTTTTACATATACAAAATCTCTGGTCGGGTGTAATGAACCAAGCTTAATTTCATTATAACCAGAAAGCAATTGAGTAATAATGGTTGGAATAACAGCTCTTGCAGATTGCCTTGGTCCATAGGTATTAAAAGGTCTAACTATAACTACGGGTAAATCAAAACTTCTGTAAAAACTCTCAGCTAAATAATCAGCAGCAATTTTTGTAGCAGAGTAAGGCGATTGTCCCTGCTTTGGATGGTCTTCTGTAATTGGAACAAATTTGGCAGTTCCGTATACTTCAGAAGTTGATGTAATTAAAACTTTTTCTATTGAATAATCCATACAAGCTTGTAGTATATTTAAAGTTCCATTTATGTTTGTTTCAACATAACTTTCTGGTGAGATATAGCTGTAAGGAATGCTAATTAAGGCCGCTAAGTGAAAAACTACGTCTACACTTTTAACAGCTTTTCTTACGGAATCTGAATTCCTAATATCGCCGGTAAAAATTTCTATTTTATCAAGAACTTTTTTATCAAAGCTATCGAGCCACCCCCACTTATTTAGAGAATTATATTTGACAAAAGCTACTACTTCACATCCCTCTTCTAAAAGTCTTTCCACAAGATGACTTCCAATAAACCCACCAGCTCCTGTAACTAAAACTCTCTTGCTTTTCAATTCCATTTAAAATTAAAACCTCCATTAGTTAATAATCTCTTGCTTATATTTTTACCATAAAAAAATAAGTTTTTTCTCAAAAAAATTCCAAGAAATTAAGGAAACTATTATAGTGAGAATAGATACTAAAATAATTGGATGATATAAATTCCAAAGCGTTAAACAATAAATCATAACAGATAGAGCCATCATACCTCTAAGGTAATCTAATGAATCTAATCGGTTTGACCCTATATAATTACATTTTTTTCTCATAACTTTTATAAAAATATTACTGATATTCCTCATAAGTCTTTAAAATCCCCTCTTCCAAACTTATTTTTGGTTTCCAACCAAGGTGGTTAATTTTATTTACATCTAAAAGCTTTCTCAGTGTTCCATCTGGCTTGCTTAAATCATGTTTAATATCGCCTTTAAAACCCACAATTTCTTTTATCATGATAGCAAGCTCTTTAATCTTAATATCCACCCCTGTTCCTACATTTACAAAATAATCTGGACAAAGTCTGCCCATAACTTCTGCATCTACATTCTCCATCAAATATACGCAGGCATCTGCAAGATCATCTACATGTAAAAACTCACGGTAAACCTCTCCCGAACCCCAAACAGTAACTGAAACATTAGAGTTGGGATGCGAAGAGTTGAAAGAAATGCCAAGTTTTGAAAGAATTTTTAATATGCTTTCTTCATTATTTAGATCAATCTCTTTATCTAAACCAAAACCTATTGGATATTTCTGAAAATCTCTTTTAATTCCTTCTATATCCCCTTGTTCTAATAACTTTGCTAAATGAAATTTTCTTATTAAAGCTGGCAATACATGGGATGTTTCAAGATTAAAATTATCATTCGGACCATATAAATTTGTGGGCATGACAGAAATGAAATTGGTTCCATATTGTTGATTGTAGTATTTAACAAGTTTTATCGCAGAGATCTTTGCTATGGCATAGGCTTCGTTAGTTGGTTCTAAGCTTCCTGTTAGTAAATATTCTTCTTTCATTGGTTGAGGCGCATGCTTTGGATATATACAGGAAGAGCCTAAGTTTAGTAGCTTTTTTACGCCAAATTTGTAAGCTGAATGGATTACATTTATAGCAATGGCAAGGTTATCGTATATAAACTCCGCAGGATAAGTGCTGTTAGCCAATATACCACCTACCTTAGCGGAGGCAAGGAATACCCAGTCTGGTTTTATTTCTTTAAAAAGACTTTCTGTCTCTTCCTGCCTTCTTAAGTCTATCTTATGCCATTTAACCGATAATGCCTGAAAAGGTTCCTTGGTATGAAAAGTTGCGTGAATATCCTTATAGCCCTTTTCAATCAGCTTTCTAATAATAGCATTCCCAACAAGCCCCGTTCCTCCACAGACAAGTACCTTCATGGTCTAATGTTTAACCTTGGAACTAAAAACATACTCGTGATTAGTATAGTTGAAGCCCTTGGTTAAATTAATTTTAATTCCTTCGCCAATTGGGTCAAGACCTACGAGCTTTAGGTCGTAATCTACCATGATCTTAACCAGCTCTTCAAAGGTAACCCTTGGTTCCCATCCCAACCTTTGTTTAGCCTTTGTTATGTCCGCTTGGAGCCATTCAACCTCGGTAGGTCTAAAATATTTCGGGTCTATCTCAACAACTATGTCGCCTGGTTTAAGAGCATATTCCCATCTCCTGTCAACACTCTTTACTATACCTTTTTCTTCCAGCCCCTCCCCTTTAAACTCAAGCTCAACGCCCGCATACTCAAAAGCTTTCACCAAGAACTCCTTTACTTGATGACTTTCTCCTGTGCCTATTACATAATCGTCTGGTTCATCCTGTTGGAGCATAAGCCACATAGCTTCTACATACTCAGGAGCAAACCCCCAGTCTCTCTTAGCATAAAGGTTCCCAAGGTAGAGTTTCTTTTGCTTGCCTGCAAGTATATGCGCCAAAGCTCTTGTTATTTTTCTTGTCACGAAAGTTTCACCTCTTCTCGGGCTTTCATGATTAAAAAGTATTCCATTGCAAGCAAAAATATTATAGGCTTCTCTATAGTTTACTGTCATCCAAAAGGCATAAACCTTAGCTACTGCATAAGGGCTTCTTGGATAGAAGGGGGTTTTCTCATTTTGGGGTGGAGGAGAGGCACCGAACATTTCTGAGGAAGATGCTTGATAAAATTTGGTCTTTATTCCGCTTCTTCTTATAGCTTCAAGGATTCTTGTGGTGCCAAGACCTGTAATGTTTCCAGTGTATTCTGGCATATCAAAGGAAACTCTAACATGGGACTGGGCTCCAAGATGATATATTTCATCAGGCTTAATTTTCCAAATAATCTCAGTTAAGATGCCAGGGTCGGAAAGGTCTCCGTAATGTAAAAACAAACTTGCCTCTGGGTCGTGCGGGTCTACATAAATATGGTCTATCCTCTGGGTGTTGAAGGTTGAGCTCCTGCGGATTATGCCGTGGACTTCATAGACCTTGGAAAGTAAAAATTCAGCTAAGTAAGAACCATCTTGTCCAGTTATGCCGGTAATTAGGGCAATCTTTTTAGCCATATCTACTTCTCCTTTCTTCCTCTAACTACGTCCATATTCATCATCTAACCTCATTATATCGTCCTCTCCTACATACTCACCGTTTTGAACCTCTATTATCTCAAGAGGGATTTTACCTGGGTTTTCAAGCCTGTGCGGAGTTGATTTAGGCACATAGACGGATTCGTTCTCATGAACATACATTACTTTATCCCCGATCGTTACCTTGGCGGTTCCTTTAACCACTACCCAATGTTCACTCCGGTGATGATGCATCTGAAGGCTTAGCTTTGCCCCGGGCTTAACAACTATCCTTTTTATCTTGTATCTTGGACCTTCTTCAAGAACAGTATACTCCCCCCAAGGGCGATAGACCGTCCTATGCTCTAAAGCCTCAACTCGGTTTTTTGCTTTAAGCTCCTCTACTATATGCTTAACCTTTTGAGCCGACCCTCTTTTTGCAATAAGAACGGCATCATCCGTTTCTACTATGATAAGGTCTTTCAAATCAACCGTTGCTATAAGCCTTTTATTCCCTATTACTAAACAACTTTCTGTATCCTTCGCTAAAACATCTCCAAGTATGGCGTTTGCTTTGTCATCCTTATCTAAAACATCATAAAGGCTATCCCAAGAACCGATGTCGCTCCAATAAATATCCATCGGAATGGCAGCAACTCTTTTCGATTTCTCCATAATCGCGTAGTCAATTGAAATATCTGGCATCTTGGTAAAGGTTGCTATCATAGCCTCTAAAGGCTGGTCAAAAAGTTGATAGATGTCTGGAGCATAAAGTTTTAGCTCTTCTATCATGGTTTCGATCGTGAAGGCAAACATCCCTGAATTCCAAAAGTAGTTTCCTTCGTTTAGGAATCTTTTTGCGGTTTCAAAGTCAGGTTTTTCAGTGAACCTTTCAACAAGATAATAGCCTCCACGGTCTTCACCGGTAATTTTAATATAGCCATAGCCTGTTTCTGGATAAAGGGGCTTAATCCCAAAAGCTACAAGATAGCCTTGCCTTGCTACCTTCTCAGCTAATTTCACATATTCTACAAATTTTTCTACCGGTTTTATAATATGGTCCGAAGGACAAACGAATAAAACTTCTTCGGAAGAAGTCTTAAGCTTTTCTAAACAGTATTTCATCCCAAGAGCGATGGCAGGGGCGGTGTTTCTCCTTGCTGGCTCAAGTAAAATGTTATCAGCAAGGTCTTTAGAAACTTCATTAACATCCGAAAGAACATGAAATTTATACTGTTCGTTTGTAAGCAATAGGATATCCTGGGGAGAAACGATTTTTAAAAGCCTCTCCAGCGTTTGCTGAAGTAAAGACTTTTCCCCGTTTAGCTTTAAAAACTGCTTAGGATAAGCTTCTCTTGAGGCTGGCCAAAGCCTTGTTCCAGAGCCACCGGCAAGAATTATGGCTTTCATGAGTTTTTTTCTACTCCTGACCCGTTACGCAAATTGGGCAAGTGAGATTAGGATGCATTAGTTTTTCTTTTAAAATTAGCTATCTGTTTAAGAATTATAGACCTAAAAATACAGTTTGCAACATGAAAAAAGAAGGGCCTCTCGGCTGGCGACTCGAGGCAACAGCCCCCACCATGGCCTCCCGAGGCGCGCAAGCGCCGAGGCATCCCTCGCTTTGCTCGGGACGGCGTCCTTTCTCACTTCGTTCGGGACGGCGTCCACGCCCCACCCTGTCTTTTCGAGCGTTAGCGAGAAATCTCCTTCCTGGGGTAGGGAAGAGACTAAAGGGGAGACCCCTCGCTTCGCTCGGGGCGACAGAAAAAAATGGCTCGGGGGGACAATAAATGGGGGCTCGGGGAAGCAAAAAAAGGGGCTCAGGGGTGACAGAAAAGAGGCTCGGAGGGGACAGAAAAGAGGAGCAAGTTGTGACCAAAATATCCTTGTAGGGCAAGCATCGCTTGTTTCTCTGAAATTACAGGGGGCTCCTCGGCTCGTCCCCTTGACAACCAATAAAAACCGTTTAATTTAAAAACATGGAACAACAAATTACTCCGGAATACATAAAACAACTTGTCTATTCTATCCTCCCTGAGGTCTTAGCCCAATATAAGGAAGAAAAGGGTAAAGATATCTCTTTAAACCCTCTACTTGAAAGATTAATTCGCTTAGAAGAAGAGTTAAAAGCCCTAAGGATAGAAATGAGCATAAGGTTTGAAGCTCAAAGGAAAGAAAGCGACGCAAGGTTTGAGGCCATAAACTCAAGGTTTGAAGGTTTAATCAAAGAAATGAACGCAAGGTTTGATGCC
>Ga0272449_1002539_pt1 | contig 16873 bp, 17 predicted proteins | sample YNPCB0241_FD_198679 | JGI IMG/M metagenome (GOLD analysis project Ga0272449, IMG submission 198679) | Hot spring sediment microbial communities from Yellowstone National Park, WY, United States - YNP-CB-024-1 | ecosystem: Environmental > Aquatic > Thermal springs > Hot (42-90C) > Sediment...
AGCCATTTGAGAAAAAGTCGGAGTTCATAGAAGAATTGCGTGAGAAAGAGCATGTTATTTTGTTTAGGAATGTTGAGTATAAGGCTAGTTATTATAAAGATGTAAAAGTGGATGTTTGGAGGCTGGTGGAGGAGCTTTCAAAACTGGCTACGGTTGTTTATCTTCCAAGGTATGAGGAAGAGAAGGCGAAGCTTAAAGATTTGAAAAACGTCTTGGTTCCCACAAAGCCAGTGCTAACCTTTCAAATACTCCCGTATGTAGATTTGGTTGTTGGCAGTGGAGGCACAATATGCCGAGAAGCAGCCCTCATGGGAATCCCGACAATAGCCTTCCACTTCTGGGACGCTGTGGCAAAATACCTGAAAAGAAAAAAATTTCCGATATATCATACATTAGACATGGATAAAATTCTCACATTAGCGCAATACATTCTTAAAAACGCTCAAAAATATAGGGTGGATACCAAGCCTCTTTTAGACATCTTGGAAAGCCCAATACCGTTAACCGTGGAGCGAATTAAAGAAGCTTTAATAAAAAACAAAACGTAATATTATGCGGATGGATAACAGGAAGATAGCTATTGTCGCTTGGAGAAAGCTATCTCGTCGCTCCCAACTTATTTCAAAGGCTCTCAATGCAAAAATCTGGTTTTTCCGAGACGGGATCCCTTATATTAGAGCTTCTTTAGGCACATTACTTGCCTTGATTAGAGAGCGTCCGCATGTAACATTAGTGCAATTACCGCAAGGCCCTCTTCTCCTAGAAACATTGCTACTAAAGACGTTGAGGAAGTATAAAGTTGTTGCAGACGTGCATTCAGGTTTTCTTGTAACTATGGATTGGAAAGGCTGGTTGTTAAACACTCCTTTTGTTAGGTTTTTACAGAAGGCCGATTTGATTCTAGTTCACAATGATCTTGTGCTGAATCTGATTCCCATGAATCTTAGAGCAAAAACTCTGGTTGTGCTTGATCCATGGTATTTAATATGCAACGGAGAACATAAAACTGGGCAAGGCGATTACATAGTTTTTCCAGCATCCTTTGCACCGGATGAACCCTTAGAGGAGGTTATTAACAGCATAAATTCCTTCAATCTAGATGTAAAAATATATGTCACCGGTAATTGGAAGCGACAACCGAGAATTACCAAGTATGCTTCTGATAAAATAAAATTCACAGGCTATCTTAAAGATAGTGAGTACTATAAGCTTCTTTTAAACGCAAAGGCTATTGTGACAGGGACGAAACGGGAATATACCTCCTTAATGTCTGCGTGGGAAGCCATAGCGTACACGAAACCCCTAGCTCTAACTAAAACTAAAACTTTGGAAAATCTGTTTAAGGATTATGCTGTCTATTATGACTGGAGAGATAGCAGAAGTATAATTAATGCGGTAAAGACTGTTTTGAGTTCTAAACCGGATTTGCGGGCTCGTGAGAAACTTAAAATTAAAGCATTAGAGAGCATTGATATACTTAAACGCAAGTTACTAGAGTTTAGTATGTAAAAGCTCTATCAAGACTAAAGCGTGATTATGCGAACTATTAGGTCAAAATAACAATCCTGCAAAATGAGATGTTGCTAAAAACTTACGAGGGGAATTCTAACGTTGAGGCTTAATTACCAGCAGAGTCCTTAATCCACTTTCCCAAATGTAATCGTTGGATGATTGATAACGACAATGTTCTGAACAGCATTTTAGACATTACATGAATAATGACCTGACATTTTTACAAGTTTTTGGCCCACGTGTTTAAACCCCACAGAAAGCCAAAAAGAAATGCATATTGACGGACAACGTAGTACGGGTAAATCGACAAGCTTCTACTTGCGACAGTATATTTTACTGCTAAAATTGGAGAAAAGACATAGGCGACTATTGCAAGCAGCATTGGCTCTTTTATAAGCTTTGTTATAAAAGATCGCCTAAATCCAACGCTAACTAAAGGGTGCTTTCTCCATTTTATGATGAAACATGCCTTCCCCTTCCCCCATATCCACATCTCTTTCAACAACTCTTTCAAAGAGATACGATGCCTGTGCCAACTGTCTAAACTTATCCACGCCATTTTCCATCCTTTGGCTAAAACTTTCAATTGAAAATCATAATCGTCACCTCCAAATGGTGGAAACCCCCAGAAACCCCCAACATCATCAAAAACTTTTCTTCTAAATGATATAAAATAACCAGTAGCTAAGGAATCTTCACTCTTACTGAAAACGGTCTTCGATTTTTCTCTTAAGAGCCGAATTTTAGCTTCCATTCTTTGTATGTAAGGTATGCGCTCCGAGACTATTTCCTTAAACTTCACATTGACAATGCCAACCTCGGGGTGCCTATTAAAACACTCCTTTATCTTAACAAAATGATCCTTTGAAACAAAAGCATCCGCATCAACAAAACATATTATATCGCCCTTTGAATGTAACACTCCGATATTTCTTGCCAAACCGATACCTTTGCCCTCGTCGTAAACCACTTTAATGTGATTTTTATATTTCTCTAGAATGCTGGGGGTATTGTCAGAAGAATGCGCATCCACAACTATTATTTCTTTTTCCCCGAGACTGCTAATCACCGACTTCAAGCAAGCATCTAATGTATCGCCGTTATTTTTGCTTAATATAATCACCGAGATCATAGCCGCACCCACAAGAGAATATGTTTTCAGTAATTTTGGACGACATATACAGATTTATGATTTTCCCTAAATCTCTAATTAGGTGTATTCATTCCATCAAAGTTTAAGCTTGCATCTCTGATCGCGCTATGATTTCCACCATTAAACGTGTCTTTTAGCAGGAAATCTTTGTATTCTGATATTCAAATAAGCGTATGTAACAACAGGTCTCGATCTTATATCTTGTCAACGATTTTATTGCTATATGCATGCCCTTCACGCCCCAATTTAAACCACTGCGATCACTTCATACCACATGAGACAATAACGATTTGAAAAAGCTCCATGCCCGCGTCTAAGCGGACTTCATACTAAATAGACGTCAAGAACAGACCGCGTATGTTTTTAATAACGCATTTAATCCATCATGTAACGAGGATTTAGGTTGATAACCGAGACAACGCTTGGCTTTCTCTATGTTTGCCCAGGTTCTCTTAACATCACCTGCTCTGGGCTTCGTGTATATTGGTTTAATGTTTTTTAGGTTGAACTTTTCGATTAGAATTTCTGCGAGCTCGTTTATTGATGTTTCCTTGCCGGAGCCTATGTTAATTTCACCATAATATTGCTTGAATTCCATGGCTTTCATAAAAGCGTCGATCACATCTAAAACGTAAACAAAATCCCTCGTTTGAGAGCCATCGCCAAAAATAACCGGCGGTTTTCCAGCGCGCAAATTTCTAATCATCTGCGTTATTACCCCACTGTGGGATGCGCTTTCTTGTCTTGGACCATAAACATTGAAAAGCCTTAAAGAAACGGTTTTCAAGCCGTAGAGCCTGCTATAGATTCTGCAAAGCTTTTCAACAGCCAGCTTTGAAACAGCATACGGCGACAGCGGATCCAATGGATGCTCCTCGTTAATGGGCAAATATTTAGGCTCTCCATAGACCGCACACGAGGAGGCAAAAATAAACCTTTCAACATTATTTTCCACACTTTTCTTTAAAACATTCAATGAACCACAGACATTCACATGATTAACAAACGTAGGCTTCTCGATTGAAAGAGGCACATCAATTATAGCCGCCAGATGAAAAACAACATCAACATCCCTTCTCAAAACTTCTCCAACAATCTCCTCATCACAAATATTCCCCCTAAAAAATGAAAGCCTCCGATTTTCCAAATCCAAATTTTCAATTTTGCCCGAATAAAGATTGTCCAAAACTATCACATCAAAACCTTCCTCAAGAAGCCTTTCAACCAAATGACTACCAATGAAACCCGCACCACCAGTAACCAACACACTCATAGCTCTCAACCTTTAAGTCATTCAAATTAAAAGACACGCATATTTAAATTAACAATGTTAGGCGCAGAGGAAAGCCAAAGAACTGAGACATTTGGGCATAAATATATACGCAAAAACTTAATTTTAAAAGAACTAATGCCAAGTCTAAATATCCCATCCTTATTAGAAACCACGCCTTTAGCTTATAAAAAATCGAAGGCTAAAAAGGAGGTAATGGAAAGCTTGCAAACATAGAATCGAAATAAGGTGACATCTTTGGGCAAAAACGAGATCAGAGTCCAGTACTCCGGCTTCATTATTTTTGCTGCCAGAATTATTAGCGTTGCTACTGGTTTGGCTTTTCAGTATATGATAGCCCGCTCAACCAGTCAAACAGAATATGGGGTTTGGTTTAACGTTAATGATGTATTAGCATACTTCACCATACTTGCGGGGATAATGCCCTTCTGGGCAATGCGCTTCGTGGCAAGAAACGAGAGAGGCGCAGCAAAAACAGGCGTACTAGCAAACCTTCTAATATCCATAGCAGCAACACTGATCTACCTGTCTCTACTACCGCTCATAACATCAGCATTAGACGTGCGAGAATACATCAGCATATACATGATTATAACAGCGCAAATAATCGAACTCCACTTACTAAACGCCTTTGAGGCCAACCTAAGGGCCAAAAAGCCCCAAACATTAGGCTACGGGCTAATCATAGAAGAAGCCATCAAAGTGTTGTTGGGCAGCTTGCTCATTTTTGGCAGAATCTTAAGCCCCCTAGAAGGAGCCGTAATAAGCTTAACCCTGGCAATTGCAGCTCAAATAATCTATTACCTAAAACTTCACGTTGAAGACCTTAAACAGAACGTTAATTGGGCATACGTTAAGGAGTGGGTGAAAGGCTCAATAGCAAACATCTACAACGTTTTAGGAAACCAAATCGCCGCCTTCATCTTTATAATGCTCTTCACATATGGCGGAGAAACAGCCAGAAGCAATTATGGTGCAGCCTTCCAAATAGCAAACATAATAACATACTCGTCTTTTCTGGCCTTCGCCCTATACCCAAAACTTTTAGCAGAGAAAAGCAGCAGCGACATAACCACATCTACAAAAACAGTTTTAATGTTCGCTATACCCATGACAGCCGGAGCCCTTACACTGCCAGATTTGTATCTCACAATCCTCAAAGAAACATACAAAGATGCATGGCCAGTATTAATGGTCTTAGCAGTAGACTCCTTCGTTGTGACAATATCCACACTTTACAGTTTCGTGCTCTACGGATTTGAAAGACTAGACGAAGAGGCAAAAATACCGTTCAGGGAACTTGTGAAAAGCCGGCTCTTCATAGCTTTCTCACTGCCCTATATCCATTCCGCAATAACCATACCGTTAACGTACTATGTGCTTACATTTTATATGCTGGATCCGATTGGGTCTGCCCTTGCAGTGGCCATAATAAACTCGGCGGCACGCTTCGCCATGTTCCTCATACTATACGCAATGGTTCACAAAATGGCTAGGATAATAATTCCATGGAAAAACATCGCAAAATACGTGTTTGCCTCTTTAGTTATGGCTGGCGTTCTATACGCACTTCGCGAAACCATCAAACCAGTTAGAGTTTACCAGATCCTCGGCGTAACGGCAATCGGCGGAATATTCTACCTTGCCCTGCTTGTAGTAATAGACGCCGACACAAGAATGCTTGCAAAATCCATCCTGCATGAGATAAGATTGAAGGCGCGGGTTATGGAACAACAAAAGCCTGCGCGCACATCTTAACTAACAGTAGCCACTTATCGCACCATCTCGCATCTTATAAACCACGTCTGAAACACTTGTTATCTTCTCATCATGCGTAGCCACAATGACAGTTACTTTACGCTCTTCACATAACCTGTAAAGCAGTTCTATAATCTCCTTCCCAGTGTTGGAGTCAAGTTCTCCTGTTGGCTCATCAGCAATGACAATCTTAGGATTGTTTGCTAACGCCCTTGCTATGGCTATTCTTTGCATTTCGCCCATGCTCAACTTGTTTGGAAAATGATCTTTCCGATGCAACAATCCCACAAGTTCAAGAAGATGAAGGGCCGTTTCACGCTGCTCTTCCGAAGATTTCCCGGCCAACATTAAAGGCAGTTCAACATTTTCTAAGCTTGTTAAGGTTGGTAACAAATTAAAGTTCTGGAAAACAAAGCCTATGTGAAAAAGCCGTATTTTTCTTCGTTCCTTATCGTTTATCTCCAACACGTCTTTTCCGTTAAAGAATATTCGGCCAAAGGTTGGCTTATCATTTAGTCCTAAGAGATTGAGAAGGGTTGTCTTACCCGAACCAGATGGCCCTACAATGGAAACGAAGCTGGCTTCTTTTATCTCTAAATTCACTTTATTGACTGCAATTACGCTGTGTGAGCCTACATGAAAAATTCTGGTTAAGTCGACTGTTTTAATGTTCATTCTAGTGCTCTCCCCTAAGAATTTCTGTTGTAAGCTTCCTATTTGCTATGAGTGTAGTGATTATTCCGCCGAGACAGCTTACGGCCACCGTTAATCCTACAGTTTCCGCAATCAATGACAGGGGCAGCAGGTCAGTTAGGCTGGGCATGAAAAGCTGCATGGGAATACTGGTATATTTACTCACAATCATTATCGCGGCAATAACCCCTAAAATCAAGCCAATTGAACTTCCAAGCAATCCAACAATCACTGTTTCAACAGCCACCATGCGTAGCGCGGTGGTTTTAGGCGCACCAATCGCATCAAGAACCGCGAACTCCCCCCGTCTTTCAGAAATGTTCATAAAGGTTATGGTCGCAACCAAGCACATGGTTAAGAACAGTAGTGCAGCCGTAATTCCAAAGTTCCATTTTTCTAGCTCGCTAAGCAAAGGTTGGATAATATCAGTGCGTTCTTCTTCCGTTAAGGCCTTAACGCCTTCTATCTCCTCTTCAATTCTTTTAGACAGATCATCTGATGTTATTGTTTCTTTAGGCTCTACCACAATCATGCTTACTAACCCTTCAAATTTGTAGAGTTTTTGAGCAGTCTTCAAAGGCATAATTATCGCACGCGAAAGAATTGATATTCGCGAATCAAGAACGCCTACAACTTTCATCGTATAACTTTTAATTCTTGCATTTGAACCGACATTTAAACCGTACTGCTCGGCAAGTGATAGGCCAACGACTATTTCTTCAGCAGTTTCATTTTTAGGCCATCCTCCGGTTTAAGTGGGGTGTTTTCCGTCAATACTTGCCAACTATCAGTAGGTATTCCAATAGTCACGTTGGATGGTAAAAGCACGTTCTCGCTGGCTTCAAAATTTAAGAAGAAAACCAATGGCGCGGCGCTTTTAACGCCTTGTATATGCCTAATTTCTTGTAAAGTATTCTCCGGTATTGCCCCTCCAACTGGAAAGGCTTGAATTACAAATACACCTCTTGCCACCACCAGAATCTTGCCTCTGAAAAGAACATATAGCTCCTCAACAGCACCAGTGCACCTTGTTATCGTAGCACCTATACCTATTAGCACCATTGTAGATAGGGCAATCCCAAGAACACACAGTAGCGTTCGAAGCTTTCGACGCCAAAGATTTCGCAAGCTCATTAAAGTTAAATGCACGTTTTCTCCTCTTTATTGAACATTCCTAAAACACTTTTATATACGTCTCTACCTAATTGAATGTTTAAAAGGTGAAAATCGTGAAAACGTTTATGAGAAAAATTTCTGCTACACTAATATGTTTGCTGATCCTCTCAACTACGCTCGGACTTACTGCAAACATTAAAACAGTAACAGCACAATACTTCCCACCAACATATAATGGAAAAATAACAGTTTACCCCGATGGCAAAGTAAGCCTTTCAGGCACTATAAATCAAACATTAACTGGAAATAATCCGAGCCTTCACAGCAGCGTTCAGTTCTCTAAAAGCGATGGAAAAATCAAAGTTGAAAGCGAAGCCTCATTGATAATTCCGCCAGAAGCAGAAACACAATTCCCATTTGAAACCATGGATATAAATTCCAGCTCACAATTTCTAAACGGCGTTTACAGCTCATCGGAAACCATGTCCTTCAAGATCAAAGAACAAATAGCCTCGAAGCTGAACCTTTCAGACTTTTCAGCAAACGGACAATGCTCTAATGGTGATTTTTCAGGAGCCCTAACTGTCCACTCGATACCAGGGCTTATAGTGGGGCAAGTTGAAATGAATTTTGAAGGGAACCAATCATACATACATGTTTATGGCAACACCACAGTGTACTATATTAGTGGTGTAACCCCAGAGTTTGAGAACAAAACCATAGCCTATTTGGAGGCAAACATGATTGGAAGAGGCCCATACTCACTTTATAACATGACTATGGGAGCGTTTGAATGCCTCTTTCTCGACATCAGTCAATTTTCTATCACAAATGGAGTTCTAATCGAGTTTGAAACGGAAATAGCTTCACGACAAGGCACATTTGCCGAATCAGCAATCTATATGCTAACCTCATTTCTGACGAAAATGCAGCCCATGTATAACTCTTCCATGGTAAGTTTCACGCCAATCGTATTCTACATCGTGTTTCTTCCAATATCACTAATAGGCGAAACATCAACAACAGCGTCTTTCCAAGCAGCTTACTCGTCATCAACAAGACAATTCTCAATGAACGCCAATACCGTAATGAACTACACCGTGACTATGAAAAAAATCACCTTAATCATCCAAAAGTTAATAGATATTCCAGAAATTCCGTCGAGATTCCGTCAATTGCTACCTTATTTAGAAAGTATATTAAAGCAAGAGTATTACTATGTTGATTCTAGCACGGCAACACTACATTATGCAAATAGAGTCCTCGATTATCACGGAGTCGAATATATAGTTGGAGATTTAAACAAGGCGATAAACTATGCCAAAGACGAGTTATTTGAATGGCTTAAACTATATTTACCGCCGAACATGAATTGGCAACTTAACTATTTAAACCAAACAAAAATAGACATAACATCCTTCAAATACGGTTATACCATCGCAGAAAATCGGTTAACCATGTATTTTGAAAACTTCATACTTAGCCCGCCACTAGACAGCCAAACGGCAACAAGTTTTCAGCTGAAAAGATTCTTCAACCTTACCTACGGCATGCCTCCTCCATCAATTGGCACGCTAACCTTAACGGTTGAAGGGGGAAGCAACATAACCCATTACGTTACAACAACAAGACCAACCAGCGTCCCTCCACCAAGCAGCTCATCCGAAAAATCAATGACTTGGATTAATCCAACTATAAGTAGTCTCCAAGACCTAACATTTAACGTAAACAGCGATCCAACAGCTAAAGGATTCAAAATCACAGACTTCGAAAGTGTATCACAATCAAATCCTTTCATTTGCAACGCGACAGAATTGGCGTCAGTAATAATATCCATTAAACAAGCATCCTGCCCAACATCAATAGTTGTTAAAAATATGACTGGCCCACCCTCTGGCGGAGAAAATCCACCCAGCGGTTTCAAGTTTCTAGGAAGGTATGTTGAAATCCGATGCGACCCAAGCGATGCAACTATACAAGCAACAATAAGATTCTACTACACAGACGACCAGCTCAAAGCAGCAGGCGTCGATGAATCATCATTGAAAGTTTTCTATTGGAACTCCACCACTGGCCAATGGGAAGAATATCCATCCACAATTAACACTGCAGAAAACTACGTGGAGATCAACGTCACACATTTCAGCATATGGACTCTAATGGGACAACCACCCTCCCCCATATGGACACAACTTTGGTTCATCGCCACAATAGCGGCGGCAATAATCATAATAGCAGCAGTCGCCATTGTTCTCGCTGTAAAACATAGGAAACCAAAAGTCTCTGAGACGCCATCACTCACACAACCAACATCTCCAACAGAAAACCCATAGACTTCATAACCATTTTTATTCTATTCTTTTTGAAATCTTCCGAAAATTTGGGCTGGCGTGTTGGCTATAACCCGCCTTCTGTTTTATGTGGCATCCGGCTAATCGGGCTACCCGCGCTTTAGGTAGAGGCTTCATCAGCGCTTGTTTGCCCTTTCCACGTGCAGGACGGCCGTTTCACCGTTTCCACCCAGCATTCTCGACAACTTAGCATGTCTCATGGGCACTTGTCCGGGTGGACGTTTCGTTTCTGCTCCGTTGCCAAGGCTCTCGCCTTACGCCCTTGCGGGCGTTGCACTTCTACATGTGGGCGGAGTTTCCTCAGGCTTCACAAGTCAGCCCGAAGGCCACACGCCAACTCGCCAGCCCTAAGATGTCATGTGTTAAGCTGTGCAATAAAAGTTTTGGAAGGTTTATTTCGCTGTAAGGCGTTTATGTTTATGTTTGTGGCGGCTGGTGTCTGGTTTGGAGAAAATTGTCATTTTAATCGCTGGGACACCTTGTGTAGGTAAAACTTCTGTGGCGCGTTTGATTGCTTCGAAGCTTAACGCTGTTTACGTTAACTTAACAGAGTTAGCTGTTAAAAACAACTTTGTTTTAGGCGCAGATGAAAAGAGAGGCGGCTCCCTAATAGTTGATGAGAGACGCTTAAAAAAGGCTATTGTTAAGCTTGTGAATGATGCCGGCGAAAAAAGCGTCGTTATAGATGGACATTACGCGGCAAGTGTGGTTCCGAAAAAGCTTGTAACATATGCTTTTGTTTTGAGGCGCAATCCCATTGAGTTGAGGAGTTTCATGGAGAAAGCTGGTTTCTCCGGCAACAAGTTGTGGGAGAATTTGGCTTCCGAAATTCTTGACGTTTGCCTTGTTGAAGCTTTAAATGCTTATGGAAAGGAGAAGGTCTGTGAAATTGACGTTTCCAGCAAAAGCGTTGAAGATGCTGCAGCGGATATTCTGGCGATTTTGAAAGGTTCCAAAAAGTGTCGTGTGGGCATTGTTGATTGGCTGGGCAAACTGGAAAGCGAAGGCTTACTGGATGAATATTTGAAAATTTAACAGCTTTATTCTATGCTTTTAGGCTTTGCAAAACTTGTCTTGCTGTTAAAAGCATTATTTTTCTTCTGTTTGCATAGGCTTTCGCGTGGTCGCTAAACTTTTCCCCTACTATTATGGGGTTTGGCAGTCCCACCTCTTCTGAAGCTTTGTCAAGGTTTATTATGATGTTTATGCCTATGGTCCTCTTCCAGTCTCTTATCCAGACTCCTTGGGTCAAGCGGCCTTTCTGGATTATCAGGTCGAAGTTTCTTATGATTCCCCTATAGCCTTCTAGGCTGACGTTCTCCTCCACTTTGTAGCCCTTCTTCATGAAATATTGTATTACTGCCTGCTTAAGGTTTGATGATTGTTCAGGCTTTGCCTCTTCGGTGCCCATTAATACCCTCTTGCATTAACGTTATTTAGCCGTTTAGTGAAAAGGTTTTCGGAGCGAAACTACTTTGGCACATTACATAATTGTTGTCTGCAGCGAGTGCGGAGGCTATTTGTTAGCCAAAAGTGGTCAAAAATCAAGGACTTGCCCTTACTGCGGTTCAAGGATTCCGTTGGAGAAGGCTAAAAAAGTTGCTTCTGCCCGGGATGCTAGCGAAGCTTCGGCAATATTGCGCAGATTTAAGGAGAAAGCCTCTGCAAAACATGGAAAGGCTAGGTTTCGAAGACTATTTTAAGGAAAGCCATTAACGCAATTCCAAGAAGAATTATAATTAGTTGAACAATAGACTCGACGGCATGTGCTTTCTTGTGAAGCTCAGGCAGTAGGTCTGTGGCGGCTATGTATATGAAGCCTCCGGCTGCGAAAGGAACTAGAAGCGTTTCTATGCTTCTTAGGTAAGTCAAAAAGTATGTTACCAAAGCTCCCAGTATTGCCGTTATCGCCGAGATAAAATTAAACGTCAATGCTTTTTTCTTACTCAATCCTCCGTAGACCAAAACGCCGAAGTCGCCTATTTCCTGAGGGACTTCGTGGAAAATCACCGCCAAGGTTGTGGCGAAACCCAGTTCAAAGCTAAACATGAAAGTTGCAGCTATAACCATCCCATCAATAAAATTGTGAATTCCATCTCCGATAAGGTTTAGGTATACAAAAGTGTGGGTTGGACATTCCTTTTCGTGGCAGTGGCGCCAATAAAGAAACTTTTCCAATGCGAAAAATATTACTATTCCAACTATTACGTACCAGAAAACGGTTGCAGGGTCATTTCCAGGATTTAGGGATTCTGGAAGTAGATGGAGAAAAGCTCCGCCCAGAAGGGTGCCTGAAGAAAAGCCCACCAAAACCATTGTCAAGCGTTTCAGCTTCTCCTCTTTCAATCCTATGAAAATTATTCCTACGAAGGCGATGAGACTTACAACTGTTACAGAGGCCAAAATTGCAATTAAGTTGTTCATCAATCTTCAATGGTTAAAGCCCTAAACTTATTAGGATATCGGTTTTATCCCTTTATTTTCTGGAGCATTTCGCAAGCCTTGCACAATGCTTGTGTTGTTGGCTCACCACATTCCACACATCCCCTTAAAGCCTCTTTCCCGCCTGCTTTTTCTAGAACCGGCCTAATTTTTTCCGCTGCCTTGAAAATCGTGTATTTTATGCCGGCGTGTTTTTCCTCCATTCTATTTAGGAAAACTCGCACGTCGTTCCTTAGGGCTTCTGGGGCATATGGGCATGGAAGACTTTGGAACTTTATCTTTTTGACAAAAGCGAATAGGGCTGTTTCTTTTTCTGGGATTTCGCAGAAGGGTTTCACCCGCCTTATAAGTTTTGGATGGGTCTCGTCTGTAACGGGTTTTTCCCTTGCAATTCTGTATGGGTCGCCGTGAAGCATGTTAAGCAGTATGGTTTGAACTTCATCATCTAGTGTGTGGGCTGTTGCAAGCTTGTCCGCATTAACTTTTCTCGCAATAACGTTCAAGGCTTTTCTCCTTAAAACACCGCAGTAGGCACATGGCGTTAGTTCCCTTTCGCCAGAGACCCTTAACTTTTCAACAATCTCGTCGAGTGTTAAACCATAAAGCTCTTTAAAGGATATTATGTGGTGCTCTATGCCAAGTTTCCCGCAGTTCTCCCCAGCAATTTTTAATGCTTCATCTCTATATCCGGCTATTCCCTCATCAACGGAAACCGCCACCATCGAGGCCTTCGGATAATCACGCTCTATTTTGGCTAAAATGTGGAGGAGGCTTATGCTGTCCTTTCCACCTGAAACAGCAACGGCTATTCTGTCGTTGAACTCTAGCATGTTGTATTTGGCTATGGCGGCTTTAACCTTGTTCTCAATGGACTTGACAAAACAGCTTTTGCATAGCCTTTCACCAGAATACGGCCTAAAAAAGAAGGATTCTCTGCGTTTACAAATGCTGCAAAGGGTTTGCGCCCCGCTCCTCGTGCTTTCCACCATAATCAGTCTTCCAAGCACACATGCAGTTGAGGAAATAATCTCAAGGCAAAATTTAACACTTCTCGATTTTACGAATGCAAAAGGGTTTTCAAGACCACTGACACCTTAATTGTTGGTGCCATGGCCAAGAAACCTTCAAGGCTTCCAGAGTTTCTGGAAGTTGTTTACACCGCTGAGCATTGGACACTTTTGGAAAGGCTGAGAGGCAAGGCTGTATATTTAATTGAGACGCTGGCAAAGTTTAACATAGAAGCCATAACCCACGGCAGCATTGCAAGGGGAGACGTAAATGAGAAAAGTGACGTTGACGTTTTCATACCAAACCCGCCCTCATCTTTCCTTGTTGAAACAGCCCTTGAGAGGGCTGGCATATCAGTGGATAGGCGGCTTATTGTGCAGGCAACGCCCGCTTATGCCATGAAAGCCTACGTAGAAATTGGCGAAAGAACAAGCGTCTCATTTCCATTGATGAAAATGCGAAACGTTGAAAGGGAATTCTACAAATTCGGCGGAGAAATAACTCTTAAAGACTTGAAGGCTGGGGTGCGTGTTGCCGGTGTGGATAAACGCCTAATGCTTATTGAACCAACACCGAAGGGGCACAGAGAAAGCGGAATAGTTGGACGTGAGGAGCATGTTGCAAAACTGTTGAATATATCGGTGGAAACAGTCCTAGACAGAGTTCATGCCCTTCTAAGAAGAGATGAAGTTGGCAGAACGGGAGTTTTCCTTGAAAGGGAATTGGCAGAAGGAGAAACCTTTGAAATGGCTTTAAAGAAGTTGGCAAAAGAAAACCCGGCTGTTCGAAGAAGGCTGAAAACCGTTTAGGACAGGTTTAAGCTGGCAGTGCAAACCTTAACAAGGCGGCAACTCCGCCCAAGGCAATAAGCTTCGCTCCAGCCTCATGCTCTGTGCTTACAACTATGACCTTTCCACCCTTCTGCTCAATGTTCTTCATCAACTTTTCCATGGACAAGCGTTTTTCATCTTCTGCTTCCCGCAACACTTTGTCAGCCAAAACAAGTGTTTCAACAGCTCCATAATCTGAGGCTTTACACACTTCATCCAAGCCATAAACCACTGTGCGTTCACCCTTGCCAAGCCTTTTTAAGATTTCCTCAACAACCCATGTTTCCTCCATAATCCTCAAATGCTTCATGGTTTTTGCAAGAACCCCGGAGCGGATAGCCTCATAAATTCCAGCAACACCAGTGTTGTTTACGCTTTTAACGTCAACAACTGATTTAGCCATTTCCGAAGCCTCCTTTTCCAAGAATTTTGCGAATTCGTTTTTTATGAAGCCCACGCCAATTATAACTATTGGGTTATGGGTTTCACCCCATATTTGACGCAGATTGTTTAAGGCGTTTTGAAAAAACTCTTTTATGGCTGTGCCTCTCTTTTCGGCTTCAAGTTTTCCCGGAAGCCTCGTCCTCTCTTCAGACTTTACTTCAACGCCGTACTGGGTTGTTGCGGCGATTGCAAAGCCTTCATCATCTATAGCCACAATTATTATGGGCTTTTCCGAAGCTTTCACCGCTGTTTCTAGTCTCTCAAACTGGTGGCTTGCCCACTCTTCCTTCACTATCGTTACCGGCGAGTTTAGTGCAATGTTTAATGTGTGGTGTGCTCCCGTTGGAATTATTTCTGGCGCATGGCATATTATTCCATGAACCCTAAGCCTTCCGAGAAGCTTGTCCCAAGCAACCTTCTCCACTTTAACGCCCATAAAAACTGAAACCCTTTCGCCCCGTTTTCCCCTAGAATATTTCTCGTCCTGCTTTATCTCCCTAGAAGTGTAGGCGTAAACCTCGTCACCCTTATAGATAATATTGTAGAGATGCCACAAATCGTCAAACGTTTCGGGTATAACCTTCACAAAACCCTTCTTTAGATTCATCTCCAGAATTTTCAAGGACTTTCCTCTTCCAATAAGCTGCGCCTAGATTTTTAGTATTTACGGGCGTGGGGTCTCACAAGCTCCTCTAGTATGCTTAACATATCCGGAACTTTTGTTACGATGTCAGTGAATGTGATGATGCCTACAAGCTTATCGTTGTTTCTTGTGACGAGAAGCCTTTTAATGCCCTTCTTCGCCATCAATTTGGCAGCCTCATTTATGCTCGCATTCTCATCAATCGTTATCACCGGGCTTGTCATAATCTGCCTCGCCGTCAAAGTTTCAGGCGCCAAACAAGGCTCAACAATCCTTTTTAAAATATCCCTTTCAGTGATTATTCCCACAGGTCTTTCGCCCTGAACCACCACAACAGAGCCAATATCAAACTTATTCATGGTAGCAACAACCTCCCTGGCGCTTGAGTCTGGACGAACAACACGAACATTTTTCGACATAACATCCCTAACAAGAACAATCCCAGCCAAACCAGCAACCTCCAACAAGCTAATGACGTTGCCAAAGTATTAAACTATTCCGAAGCAAAATCCTTAATAAACGTCTCGTAACGTTTACATCTTGGGCCGGTAGATCAGCCTGGAATGATCGCAGCGTTGGCATCGCTGAGGTCGCGGGTTCGAATCCCGCCCGGTCCACCACATTTTAAGGTTGGTTTATGGTTGTTGAAGTAGTAAATTTTATATTGTAGGATGGATTATCCATCCAAACGAATATGCAGCACCACACCAATAAAGCGTCAACAATAGCATTCATCAGCATTTTAGCCGCCCTCTGCTTAGCCATTCAACTGGCGCCGAGACTGCCAAATGTGGAGTTTACATCGCTTTTCACTTTTACTGCAGGTTTCATTTTTGGATCAATTATTGGAGGCTTATTTGGAGGCTTTGTGATGTTTGTTAACGGTTTTCTTTCGCCATGGGGTTTCGCCGGTTTAAACATGCCCTTTCAGATGACAAGTATGGCTTTAATAGGAGTTGTTGGCGGTTTTTATAGAAAATTTGCGCGTGGAATCTCGTCGGCAAATTTTCTTGCAGAGGTGGCGGTTTTGGGAGCATTTCTGACAACGCTCTACGATTTAATCACAAACTTTGGCGTGGCAGTCTCTTATGCTATAGCTGGAATGCCCTTTAACTTGGCCTTGCTAACAGCCTTAGCCTATGGCACACCATTCTCAATAATTCACGTCCTATCTAATACGGCGGTTTTTGGTGTTGCCTTCTTCCCATTAATCAAAACTGCAAACATCATAATTGGTGGTGGGAAAAATGGTTGAGAAAAGAACCCTAATCATTATAGCCTTAGCAACCATAGTTTGGGCGTCAACTGCAACAGGTTTTGCAGCATACTATTACATAAATTTCCAAGACCTTTTGACAGCTATAGGTGGCGCTCCAATAAAAGTTGATGTTCTAATTGATTACGGCAATGGCACAAGGGAGTGGCATAATGGAACCGTTCTTTTTGCCAATTCAACGGTTTTCGATGCTTTGTTGTCCGTAACCAAAAATGTGAAGTTTGATGTTTACCCATCTCTTGGTGTGCTTGTCACGGAGATAAATGGGGTTAAGAACGTTGGAAATGTCACCTCTGGAATGGCGTGGATGTGGTACTATTGGGAGAAGGGGTCATGGAACTGGGGACCAGAGGCTT
>Ga0272449_1002540_pt1 | contig 16872 bp, 14 predicted proteins | sample YNPCB0241_FD_198679 | JGI IMG/M metagenome (GOLD analysis project Ga0272449, IMG submission 198679) | Hot spring sediment microbial communities from Yellowstone National Park, WY, United States - YNP-CB-024-1 | ecosystem: Environmental > Aquatic > Thermal springs > Hot (42-90C) > Sediment...
ATCAGCGAAAAAGTTGGATATCCTGATGGGCCAAAAACATGGAGTGAATATCTTGACTTTAATGAGAAGGTCTCAAAGCTTGGGAAAGATCCCTTGACAGGTAATCCAATCTATGGAAACTTTGTGCCATCTATCAAACATCTCTACGGCACGGAGATTCTTTATACTATCATGGTAAATGCAGGCGCAAGAGTAATAGCTGATGATGGAAAGACTGTGGTCTTTAATAGCAAAGAAACAATCAGAGCATTAGAGTATTATAAAGAACTCGCCAAGTACCGGCCACCTGGAAGTGCTGACTGGGGCTGGGCAGAAGTTACTGCACCATGGGAAACAGGAAGCCTAGCTAGCATGTATAATTGGTCAGTCTTCATAACGTTTGCTGCAAGAGATATGCCAAGTGTAGCGAAGATGCAGACATACATTGAGAACCCTGTGCCGGACTCTCCACCATCAGTTAGGGGTGGCGTTACATATCCATACGCAGCTTGGATTAGCAAGAAGGCTGTTCAGGAAGGCAAAAGAGAAGCTTGTAAAAAATTCTTAAAATTCATTCTTAGGCCGGAGATAAACGGGTACTTATGCAATATGGAGCCTTTCTTCTTCTTACCACCGCACGACGCAGGCATTGAGTCAGAAGCCTATAAATCAGACCCATTAAACATGGAGTACTGGCACATCGTAGAGACCTTGCAAAAGGCTCGTCCTTATGGTAAATTGTATGGATTCGAGGGTCCGGAAACTTGCAAATTTATAGGAGAAATCGAGGGTACCGACCTACTAGCATTGGTTGGGCAAAAAGTAGCTTTAGGACAGATGACGCCAGAAGAAGCCGCAGCTTGGGGACAAGCAGAGATGGAAAAGATAGCAGCGAAATACCGCTAGACTAGCTATGCGTAACTGGCTAACAATACTAATTTTTTTGGGTCCTGCATTAAGCTGGGTAATAGGACTAGTTATTTTTCCGATAATATTTGCTATTGCCTTAAGCTTTACTAGTACCACACTTGGTTACAGTCTTATTGGAAGTTTTATTGGAGTCTATAATTACTTAGAAATTTTTTTCACCGACCCAAAATTTATTACTTCTTTATGGAATAGCCTCATTTGGACGGGGGGCAACCTAGCTCTTACCGCAGTAATAAGTCTAGGATCAGCATTACTACTAAATGAAATGTTCCCTGGAAGATCGATTCTAAGAACATTAATAATACTCCCTTGGGCGATCCCAAGTGTAGCTACCACTATATCTTGGAGATGGATGCTAATTCCGGAATATGGAGTTATTCAGCATATAATGACCCTGATCGGTCTAGCGCCCCATCCAATTGCCTTTTTCGGACCTGGAAACGCGATGCTCTCAGTCATATTAGTAAACGTTTGGAGATTCTCACCATTTGCAACCCTTGTATTTCTATCAGCTCTTCAATCAATTCCTAAAGAACTTTATGAAGCAGCCGAGATTGATGGAGCAACTGCACTAAAGAAATTTACTAGTATAACTTTACCTAACTTAAAGTCAGTATTCGTAGTAATGACGGTGATTGGGGTTTTGTTAACTTATGGATATTTTGACGTTGTCTGGCTAACTACGAGGGGAGGCCCAGGTGCTGAAACACTCATCCCGCCTGTCTATGTATGGCTCTCGGGATTTTATGAATTCAATTTAGGAAAAGCAGCAGCAATCAGCACAATTACAGCCGCAATAATGATGGCGTTTGCCATCATTTACCTTAAGATAGCAACGAGAAAATAATCTTTTAAACTGGAAGGATGCCCATCGAATTCAAGAGGATCAATTTAATCTTTGATGAGTAATCATATGGGTCTTGAATTTGAGGTGCCTCAATTGACCAAGGATATATTTTAAGATACTCATCAACCGCTTTGTTTAGGATATTTAATCGCTCGATACGCTCAGTTTTATTTTCGATTTGCATTATTCTATCAACTTCTTCTATAATAAAATAATTCAAATTGTTTCTGAATCTTTCAAATCTCAATTGGCAAAGCTCTAGCGGAGATTTGTATGTGCTGAATTGTTCTTCCAAGTTTATAAGCAAATTTAGTGAAGTTATAGTTAATCTAGCAAGCTCGCTTTTAGAAAAGTATTTTGTTCTATAGCTAAACCACTGATGCCAAGACGGATACGTTAAACCATTATAGTAATCTTTGAAGTTCTTAAAATACAGCTGATAACCATGCTCATCAGGATTCATATATGCATGTGAGCCAGGATCTAACAAAATCATAACTCCTATTTCAGGCTTTATCCACAACGGTCCAGAGAAATCTTTTTCATCCCCTCTTCTTAATTCACGGTCTAAGTGGTAAAGCTTTGCACATAAATACCACGTATCCTTGAGAGTATCGAGGTTTTCAAAACCGCATCCAATCATGAAAAAAACTGTAATTTTAATATTTTTCTCTCTACACATTAGTACTGTGTCTAATAGTTGTTTATTAGTATAATATCTTCCCTGCTTTCTTCTAACTTCCTCATTTCCAGACTCTGGCGATATATTCATAATTATTGGTAATTTAGTAGCTGATACTGCGTCTAAAAATTCTTTATCAGCAGGCCAGAATAACTCAATTCCTAACTGTTTAAGGTCTATCTTCTCTCGTTTAATAACATTGAATAATGATTGCCAATAACTTCTTCCCAAAGTCCTAGGATCCTGAATCAAAAATACAGCATCTATTCCTAATTCTTTGAGAGTTGCTATATCTTCGTAGATTTTTTCTGGACTCCGTGGCGCTGGTCTATCGCGGTTAAAGAGTAAACGATAGGAATATGATGAGCCTCCGCAATGCTTGCAATTGAGTGTGCATCCTCTTGCAAGTGGTAGGACCCAAGATTTGAGACCTCCGGCGCCGCTTAGAAGCAGCTCATTAGGCTCAATTAAATCTACTCTAGAAAATTCATATTTATCTAAAGTCTTGCATAACGGCGTAAAAGGATTAATTTTCACTCGTCTATTCTCATCTAAATATGTTAGGTTTGGGATGTTTTTGAAATATTTCTTATCATCTTTACACTCGATAATCTGTGATAAAACCTCTTCAGCTTCTCCCCTAACTACAGCGTCTACGAATGGGAATCCCATAACTATTTCGTCGTGAAAGAAACTTGCAGTCAGACCACCTAGAATGACTAATGAATTCGGGTGTGTTCTCTTACAGATCCTAGCTATCTCAATAGATCCGTGAGAACTTACACACCAGTGTAGGTCAATGCCAAAAACATCTGCCTCAACTTTGGATAAAACTTCTTCTACATCATCTATATTACGAATCATCCATTCAGCAAGATTGAAGATTTTTGTTTTATATCCCAAGCTGTTTAGATAAGCAGATATACTTATCATGCCTAGAGGTACAGCTATAAAGATAGGAGTGTAGCGGCCTACTGTGACGGCTATTGGTCCGGGAAAAAACGGCTTTCTACGAAAATCGTAGACTGAAGGCGGATGTATTAGAATTAAGTCGTACCGCATAACTACTTTATCTATAACAGCTCTAAATTTAAGTATTTTACAATAATATAAATCGGTATACCTAACAAAATAAAGCCTTTTTAGGGGCTAACTAGGTGAATCTAATGAAACTTGATTACAATTGAAGAAGCAGCCTCTCTCATAAAGACAGCAAGAAAATATCTAACAAGAGATATAAATGAAGATGAATTAGTTTCCTCACTTTTGGATTCTCATATAAGAAATGTATTTTCATGCGTTGATTTTAAAAGTAGCGAACCCACGAACTGGATAGGAATCTACATAACTATTAGGGAATTTTCTCAAAGTCCTAACCGCTATTTAATAATAGGATATCCAGTGGTTAAAACGTCTTTGACAGACGCTATCAAATTACTTTCACACAACGCTGCGCTACGCCTATTAAGGCTACAAAACGCTCTCAATATTAATGAGTCTATCATAGAACTTTTACTGCTTTATAGTTTTAGACAAATGAGAGGAATTAAACCCTTCGTTTATCCACGATTAATTGATACTAATAAAAATGGAGTATTAATTATGAGAAATTTCTACGTAGGGATACATTTCCCTACTAAATCATTAACACTAGACCCTATTGACATGTTATCTGAGTGTTGTTTAAATGCTGGACTCCCTCCTGATGCCTGGTTAGACGTTAATACTGATGTCTATGTTTTCGATACTATAAGTTTTAGAGAAATGGAGCCTCAGGGCGAAATATGTATTGAATAAAAATCTAGTTTAATGTTTAAATTTCAGTTAGAATAATTATAACAAAGGATCAGCTTGAAGGTAAAGAAGATAGTCATACTAATCGCGGCTATCTCACTTATAATTTATGTCTTATTCCCTATCTACTGGGTATTTGTAACATCGATCAAGTGGTATAGAGATATTGTTGTTCCTAATCCATCATTAATACCACTAAATCCCACTCTTGATAATTATGATAGGCTCTTCGGCAGAGATTATACATTCCAAATATATGTAGTGAATAGCCTACTAGTAGGAAGTGGAGTTGTTCTAATAACGTTATTATGCTCTTCGTTGGCTGGATATGGACTGGCCCGGTTAAAGTTTAAAAATAGAAATACAGTATCCAATCTTTTATTACTGGCATATGTCACGCCTCCTGCCGTTCTACTAGTGCCATTTTTCGCTCTAATTTCATGGTTAGGCTTAATTAATACTCTCTACAGTCTGCTAATTGTCTACCCAGTGTTTACAATTCCTTTCTCGACTTGGTTGCTAAAGTCTTTCTTTGAGGAGCTTCCAGTAGAGGTAGAAGAGGCAGCAATGATTGATGGCGCAAGTATATTTAGAATTTTTAGACATATCGCAATTCCGCTCGCTGCTCCTGCATTAGCTGTAGTTATTGCTTACTCACTAGTATTCTCTTGGACGGAGTATATCTTCGCATTTACATTCATTCGTTCTGAGGAGCTAAAAACCGTGCCAGTTGCGTTGGCCCACTCGATAACTGTCTATCACGTTGATTGGGGTCTACTTACTGCTGGAGCCGTAATCAGCATTCTACCAGTATTGGCATTGTTTATACCAATCGCTCGATACATGATCAAGGGTCTAGCTCTAGGAGGAAGGAAAGGATAAAAAAACAATAAGTGTAGTTACAATGTGTTAAAGCGTTACCAGAGGCGCCCTTAATATCACCATTGTTAACATCACGGTATACCATGCAGTGAGCACTTTTGGCTCTGAATGCTAACCTTTTGCCACCGGTCAAACCTTAGAAGTGTGGTTGAAAGGATTAGGAAAGTGGATCCGGAAAAGGTTTACGTATTCCTCAACAATGACTATGCGATATTGGAGAACGCGCGAAGAATGCAGGAGATTATTACATCGGGATTGTTTAGCTTTTCCGTTCATGTTTTGCTTCACCTAACTATTTTTGTGAGGATTTAATGTTTCATAATCCATAAACGTCCTTTTTTGGTGAATTTTCTTTTCGCATATTCGATGAGGTTTTTAACTCTTTCATTCGTCCTAATCGGTGTTCCTTCAACGAGCGCCGAGATGATCAGAGGGTTCATCCTGCTTAACATCGATTCGATTTCCTCATACGTATAGATAAAGATGTCTGTTCTATGTTCTCTTAACTCGGCTGCTAACCCGAATCTATCTAGTATGTTTATGTGTTTTGCTTGGCTGCTCACAACTAGTAGGTCGATGTCGCTCCAGTCTCCTCCTCCACCTCTAGTCCATGAGCCGAACAATATTACCGCCTCTATCTCGATTGTTCTCCCCAACTTTTCAATTATTCTATCTATAATTCTAGTCCAGCTTTCTTCAAGCATTCTCTCACCCAGTTGATTATTTTTTACCTGACTCTACCGCTCGCATCGCTGTTGATTCATCGTAATACATGCTCGGATAGCCGGACTCAAAGGCATTGGGATATCTGGATGGAATGTAGTGTCTATCTAGTTCACGTCCCGCAACGTATAGATCCTCATCCACTATCTCGACATCCCTCGCATAGTCAAGTAATTCAGTTATGCTGTGTCCCGAGCTGCTCCTACCATGAAGGTATAGTAGGGCTTTAACGGCCTTCTCAGCGGCTTGCTGTACCTGAAAGCAACTCCACTCATAATTTTTAGACATGAAGCTGTCCTCGGCTGCTTTTAAATCTCTCAGAGATTGAGCAGCCCACCTCATCGCCTCTTCGAAACGATCCAAATCCCACATTCACATACCTATAGAATTTATTTAAGCCTTTAAATCTCGAGTCATCTTTAGTGAAATGTTTTGCTGGAAGGAGTATGAGCGAATACTGCATATGAGGCCTCTTCTCCGCCTAGTTTCAGTAGCTCGTGGATAGGATCCACGTGGCTTCGTGCTTATAGCATTCGGCAGTGCTGGCCTATGTTTGCATCAATAATAGCTAGGGAGCTTAAGATATCGAAGATAATCATTCCACCCGATGTCTGGTGCCTTCTCGGCACTATCTGTTATCTCGCAGAGGTTTATTGAACTGCTAGCCTCATTAATCCTCTAAGTGGGTGCAGATTCCATCCGCGATGTCAATACTTTATAAAAAGGTACATGTGGAGTAATTGAGCCACACCCATCGAGAAAAAAACTAAACCACAAAGTTGCTTGTCATCTATACTAAATTATTTTTAAAATAATTATCTTACACTTCATTAAAATTCTCAATTAAGCACGGTAAAAACGTACAGTTAACGTTAGAGGTGGCATTAAAGCCTCTGAAATAACAGCCGAAAAATCTTATAACCTTCTTGATTGGTGTTAATTAATGAAGTTGGAATGATTAAGACCTTCGCAATAATTTTAATTATGCTCATTATTGCGTCTTTCCTTTGTATAGCTAATGCTCAAATTGAAATTTCGAGAATAGGCGAATCTTATACTCATGGATATGGAAGAGATGTTGGTATTAGGTTACTTACTCCTATTGCAGATCTGTTATCAGGACCTGTATGGCTTAGGCTACAGGGCATAGATATATATGAGCCCTCCGTAGGTCTCAGCGCATCCCCAGCTCAAATGGGTGGATTACCCGTTAAACTTCCCTATAGAGTCCCTTCACCTAAATTCAGTAGAAATCTCTTAATCTCGATAGATGTTGGTAGAATTCCATATCAAGCTGAGACAAGTATAGCAGTTAATCCCAATAATCCTGAAAATATTGTAATAGGCATGAATGACTATGGTGTTTATGGCCCCTCAGCGTATGTTAGCATAGATGGCGGAGAAAGGTGGGATGGCCCCTTCGCTATGACCCCATTATTAAAAGATGATTATGGCTCAGATGTCTCCCTCGCATTTGATAGAAATGGAAGGGTATACTTTGCGTACATGTCTATAGGATACAAGTACGTTATAGCTAATAGGGTAGTCTTTGGAGACGAGAAAGCAAGTATAGTAGTCTCGAGGTCTGACGATGGTGGATTTAAATGGAGTCCACCGAAAGTTGTAGCGGTTGGAGATATCTATGCTCATGGAAATGAAATAGTCATAGTGTTTCTTGATAGACCTAGAATAACCATAGGTCCAGATCCAGTAAACTTGGATAGAGATAGAATATATGTTACATATACGGAATTCATTCTAACTTATCCCCTAATCCCTGAATATCCCTACATCCTTGCTCCAACAATCAGCGTAGCCATTAAACTCGTATACTCGACTGACGGTGGAGAAACATGGAGTTCACCTAAACCTGTTAGTCCTACATATTCACATATACTTGGTGAAGAAAGAAGGAGGATTGTTCAGGGGTCTAATCCTAAAGTTGGCAGAGACGGTACACTATATGTGGCTTACTATGACTCACTTGACGATGGACCATGGAGTGGACTCTTCGCCCCCACTATTGTTAAAAGCTTAGATGGGGGCAACTCATTTACAAAAGAACTTAATATAGACTATCTTCCCGAGATGGATTACGAGCTTCCGCCAACAGTATTTAGAGCATGGGTCTCAATGATGCCTCAAATAGATGTCGGACCAAACGGGGAAGTATATTTAGTCGTAGCCGCTAAACCAGACGACTCAGACATATTCTTTTACAGGTCTTTAGATAGAGGAGAAACATGGAGCATAGCTAAAAGACTTAATGATGATAAGACTAATCGCGACCAGTTCATTCCAGCCATAGCTGTAAGTTCTAATGGGACGATTCATGTTTCATGGGCTGATAGAAGGGACGATCCTAAAGATATAGAATACCACATATACTATACCAAATCAGGTGATAGAGGAGAAACATGGATAGAGAATACGAGAGTTACAGATTATCCTTCAAATCCAAACTATGGATTATATCTCTACATTGGGGACTACTTTAGTATTGCAGCAACAGATGGAGAAGTATACGTTTCTTGGACAGATACAAGGCTTGGGAGTCCGGGCTCACCAAACATGAAGATAGGGTTTGCGAGAACTAGACATATTCCTCTACCCAAGATACTAGTATCTCCCCCCTCGGGTCATGCAGGCCAAGAGATAACGATAATTGGAGAAAACTTCATGCCTGAAGGAGAAGTATTTCTAAGAGTCGGTGATGCCTACTTATCAACTATAAGAACAGATAGAGAAGGAAAATTTCAATCAAAGATCTTCATGCCAATTTTGAGTGAAGGACCATACATGATTGAAGCAATAGACACGTCTGGAAACAGAGCAGAAACATATTTCTATTGTGAGTTAGGTTTAGATACCGTTAAAAAGGAGGTAGACTCGATGAAAAATGAATATGAAAAGATGTTCGAAAAGGTTACATCTATGAACATGTCTACGACTAAGGATAAGAGTTATGAAAATGTTTTCGAAACTATAAAAACACTTACAGATAAGATAAGCGAGCTTGAATCTGAACTCACATACATCCGAAATGTATCCTACGTGTTAATGGCCCTATTAGCTGCACTATGTATAGTTTTACTGTTATTTTGGAAGCGTCGGAGGATTGAGAAAGGATGAAAAAAGAGAGCCTCGTAATCTACTTAATATTATATATTCTAATTACAAGTATGTTTATTACGCTGATAGCAGGAGAAGAATATATTCCGCCGCATAATAATCCTGGTCCAGCAGTGGATAGGATTTTATTTAAAAAGGTTGATCAAGATCTTGCTCCAAAACTTATTGAAAGAGGAGATATAGATCTTTACTTTTATAGCTTGAAGATATCAACAGCTAGGGAATATATGAAGAGTGAATCTGTAAAGATCTATCAAGCTCCTTCAACAACGATTTCTATACTTCTTAATCCAGCACCAGGACTAAATGGGGAACTGAATCCGTTCTCTATACCTGAGGTTAGGTTCGCAGTGAACTACCTCATAGATAGAGAGTATATCGCAAAATCAATTTATGGTGGATTCGCAGTCCCAATGTATTCTCATGTCAGTTCATTAGACTATGATTACTTATTTGTTTCAGAGCTTATCAGAAGATACCAGTTTTCATACGATCCTGATTATGCGAGAGTAATCATAAGTAAAGCATTGGAGAAAGCAGGTGCCAAGCTAGAAGATGGGAAGTGGATTTACAATGGAAAACCTATTGAGTTGAGATTTATAATAAGAGTAGAAGATGAGAGAAGAGAGTTAGGTAATATGCTTTCAGAAGAACTTGAAAAAATGGGATTCGTTGTCAAGAGAAACTACATGGATTTTGCGCAAGCAATCTCCATTGTTTATAGAACTGATCCCAAAGCTTTTGAATGGCATCTATATACTGAGGGCTGGGCTAAGGGAGCCGCAGAGAAGTATGATTATGCAACTATCAATCAGATGTGTGCTCCGTGGCTTGGATATATGCCTGGTTGGTTAGAATATGGGTTCTGGCAATATACTAACGACCGGATAGACGAGCTTGGTAAAAAACTATTCAAAGGCGAATATAAGGACCTAGATGAAAGAAACAAACTATATTCTGAGGTGACCAAGTTATGTTTAGAAGAAGCCGTAAGGGTATGGGTTGTCATAGTAAATAACCCATTTGCTTTAAAGGCCGACTTGAAAGGTATATCCACAGACATAGTCTCTGGGTTAAGATCACTCTGGACTCTCAGGTCTACGTATACTGATAGACATGAACTGGTAGTTGGTCATTTATGGGTTAGACCATACATGGGTTCTGCATGGAATCCAGTCGGCGGATTCACAGATGTATACAGTGCAGATATCTGGAAGCAATTATATGATCCGCCACATATTAGAGATCCCTCTACAGGTCTACCCGAACCATTTAGAGCAAACTATAAAGTTGTGGAATCTAGTCCACTCAGTGAGATCAGAGTTCCAGGTGATGCGTTTGTATGGAGCTCAGAAAAGAATAGTTGGATAAATGTTCCAGTCGGCACTACGGCTAAAAGTAGAGTGATCTTCAATTATGCGAGATACATTAATTCTAAATGGCATCATGGGGTAGAGATTACTTTAGCAGACTTTCTATACTCGCTCTACCAATCTTATGATTTAGTCTATAACCCAAAGAAGTCCAGCATAGAAGTCTCTCTTTCGGCAACTCGAAAACCTATATTAGAGACGTTTAAAGGATTTAGAATAATTAATCAAACATCAATCGAAGTATATGTTGATTATTGGCACCCAGTTGAAGAATATGTCGCAGAGTACGCTGAACCTTGGGGCGTAGTTATGCCATGGGAATTACTCTATGGAATGGATATTATGGTCTTCGAAGAAAATATAGCCGCATACACCGACACAGCTGCGGCTAGACTACAAGTTGATTGGCTTGACTTGGTTGAACCCAAACAATGTAGAAGGCTTATCAGCATATTTGAAAGATTACGAGATCAGGGTAAGTATCCTGCTGAGGTCTTTAACCTCTTCGGTAAAAGTTATGAAAGCCTAGAGAACAGCCTTAAGAGGTATAATGCTTTAATAACGTGGTTTAGGAATCATGGGCACTTAGTTGTGAGTAACGGTGCTTTCTATCTAGAAGCGATAGGATCAGTAACGGAACAATATGCAGAACTCAGAGCTTTCCGAGACAAATCCTATCCATTTACTCCCAAGGATTTCTATGTAGGTATTCCGAAGAAGATCGAGCTTTATACACCAACCGCGATTCAGGTGTCAAAAGATGAAATTATTAGATTCGATACAGAGGTTAGAGGAGTTGCAGAATCATATCTCAAGATATCTCTAGTAGATCCTCACACGCAGGAAATACTATATACTGAGCTGATGAAGGTTCAAGAGGGTAAGAAAACAGTTGAAATACCTATGGAAGTTGCAGCAAAGCTGAAGCCAGATATTTACCAAATCTACATTACAGCGTTTAGTAATTTTACATCGCTAGTAGTTGAGAGATTCATAGAAGTCAGCTTGGTTGAGAAAACGCTAAAGGCAACAGAAACATATACAACCGAAAAAACAGTAGAGACTGAAGCAACAGTAGCAAAGGTCGCAGACAGGATGGGTAGTGTATTTATAATTATCCTTACAATAATTATATTAGGGATTTTGATCAGCATATTGGTCATGAGGAGAAAGAAGATAAAGCAATAATATATCATTGAGTCTTTTCTATCCTGGCCCGAATTGACTGACTTATCAAACCAGTACTGAGGATTACTGCTACTGCAAGCACGATTAATCCTATAAATATCCATGGAAATCTTTCCACATATTCAACTTCCCTAATCGTTTTGACCTCGTAGGCTGTTTTCGTAACAGTTGTAATTATAACTGTAGGTTTTGGTATTGTGACATATACTGGAACTGTTTCAGTGGCAGTAGTTGTTACAGTTTTAGCAGGAAGATCGTAAATTGCTATTTGCATCTCATAAGTTCCTTTAGACCCAAAATATGGGACAACTACAATGTAGTAATAATCACTAGAAGATGCTTGATAAGAAATCCTTTCAGCATATCCTGCTGGAGAAAGGCTCCTCTCTAATACTTCTCTTTCAGAGTTTAAAAGATAAACGTCGAAGTCTGTGTCTAAAGGAACTCTTACTACTAAATAGAGTATCTGATTTACATTTAACCAGACTTTAAAGAAATGACTTCTACCGCCCTCCATATAGAAACTGTACGAGCCTGGCTTTATTTCAGCGGCTGTAAAGAAACCAGTCCCGGGCTGAACTTCAGAAATAACTGGAGTTATGAAGATTAGAAAAGCCATAAAAAATGTAGCCATAAACATGATTATTCTTCTCATGACACCTCAACCATTACCCTCAATGCTTCTCCTAAATCTGTAATTACTATAAGGTAGATCTCATCCCTCAGCTTTGAGATAGCAGACTCGTATTCGCTAGCTTCCACGGTGTATGAAAATATCCAATTGCAGACTTGTTCTTGAGTAGCATTTTTAGGAAAGGACTCATACCAGTCAAAGTAGTAATCTAAGTAATAGATTATAGTATCAACGGTGGGAAGAAGGTTTGGGTTTATCTTGTATAAACCGCTTCTAACATCGTTCCAGTATACCTTCGCCTCAGTCCTATTTAGTGGAGGCGTAGTTTTCAATAACAATAATAATTCCCTGTCCTGCCGTAGTTTATCAATTACAACTTTAAGTTTTCTTAAATTCTCCTCGGCCTTAACTAATTTATCATAGCATTCTTTGCATGTTGAGTTAATCTTCATAATCTCTTTATCCTTATTTTCGAGTTGTACAATAAGATTAGATAATTCCTGATTGAGTTTTTCAGCCTCTATAGTTAGATTACTTCTCATGGACTCAAGTTCAAGGATCCTATCTTCTAGAGATTCAATCTTCGAAGACAGCAGCATGCATCTACTCTTTTCTTCTTCCAACTGAGCCATATTAATGGATAATTGTTTCTCAAGCTGGTATTGCTCCACGTAGTAACCAGAGAGGAAAAGTCCGACAGCCATAATCAAGATAAGTAGGTATAATGCATAAGATGGAATCTTCATTTACAAGTCTTCAATATGAACAAATACTATATATGCTTTTATACTTTTCCAATTGCTCACCCTAAAGCTTAACTTAAAAATACGGAGATGAGATATTATAGGGAGCTGATGATTAAACCAATAATTTTACGTTCTATATCACTACTCCTTGTAGCGCCTGCTGTTCTATTTTTAATGAGCTTAGCGCTAGGTTTAACTGGCGTATCTGACAGAATATTAACTTCCATGGCTGAGCAGGCCCTCCAAGATGTAAAGAAGTCTTTGGCTGCACAAATACATGATCCTTCAGCTCTAGAAACTGCGATAGAGTTACAGAAACAGGAGATATACTCCAGCTACGGATTAGACAAGCCATGGTTTTACCGAATATTTCAGATGATAATCCGTATCGCTTTTTTTGACTTAGGTCGGACTAGGGTTATCAAAAGCTTTACGGGTAGCCAAGAGATCTCTGAAATAATTTTAGAAAGGATACCTAACACAATATTGTTAGTTACAGTGCCGTTAATATTCTCGGCAATAGTTGGTATCTTAATAGGTGTTAGGATTGCTTCAAATCTTGGAACATTCTTAGATAGATTCACAACATATCTATCGATAATCTCTTATACTCTACCATCATGGTGGATTGGAATAGTCCTAATAATATTATTTGGCTTTTACTTGAAAATTCTTCCAGTCAGCGGAATGTATAGTATCCCTCCTCCGCCAGATATTTATTCTAGGATACTTGATTTGATCTGGCATTCAATACTTCCTTTCGCAACTCTAGTTATAGTTCAGATAGGTGGATGGATCTACTCGGCTAGAATGATTGTATTTAATATAGCCCAAGAAGACTATGTTAACGTCGCTAGAGCTAAAGGACTGCCCGAAGACATCATTAGAAAAAGATACATTCTGAGGATAGCTGCCCCCGCAATAGTAACTAACATCGTTCTAGGTTTGGCGGGCTCTCTCGGCGGAGCAATAATAACTGAGACAGTCTTTGGATGGTACGGGATGGGCAGCCTCTACTATCAAGCAATAATCTCTCTTGAAGAAGGGCTAATCATTGCTTTAACCTACATCTACACCTTAATCTACATCTTCGCTAGGATAATTCTTGAAATAATCTATCTTGTATTAGACCCGAGGGTGAGGTATTGATGATGCCTAGGAAAGAATTTTTCGAGAAATTCTTCGCCAGCTGGTCTACAAGAATCGGAACAGTACTTTTAGCAATACTAATAATTTTATCAATAATTATCGTATTCGCTTATCCGACAGATTTTGGTACAAGAATATGGAGTAATCCATCGTATTGGGCTGATAATCCAAGACTAGCCCCACCAACTTGGTCATCGTTATTTACTGGTGCGAAGATTCCAGCACATACCGTTATCAAGCTAGATCAACCTACTAACGTATTAGTAGAAGAAAATCTCCGGACCATAGAATATAGCGCTAAAATAGACTATGATTATGATGATTATCCATCGTTCCTACATGTATTGATAAAGAACATAACATTCTATTCAGCCAAGTCTCCTAGAGTTGAGATCTGGATGAGTAGGCCCGATAATCTCTTGGTGAGGCTTACAAGCTTTACGGTTAGAGGGTCATCAGCAATAGAGGAACCACCCTACCGTAGATACGTCGAGTCTCCATATAGAATAATTCTAACAGAAGACTCAGCATCAATCCTAAACCTAGTTTATTCACTTAACGAGAAATATTATTCAGAAGTAACACTGGACGAAGTTTCTGCTATCGGCTCAGAAAAACTCTTCTTTGGGTATCCCTCAAGGCTTGGAGAGAAAAGATTCTCAATCCTGAAAGGATCATACACCTTTTACGCTCGTGTATACATTTATGAGGGGAATGGGAGTGTTGGAGAAATTGATTTCATAGTGGGTGGTAAAACCTATGGGCTTTTGGGAACAGATATAATTGGTAGAGATTTGATGATGGGGTTACTTTATGGTTTTCCAGCAAGCCTAATGATTGGCTTCATGGCAGCGTCACTAGTTACCATTATAGGTACAATCCTTGGGGTCTTAAGCGGATATCTAGGTGGAAGAACAGATATAGTTATTCAAAGGAGTAGCGATATAATCTTGAATATACCTCTACTACCTATACTGATATTCTTTACTTTCATTTTCAGAGAGTTTGGCATGAGGTTCCTTCTTATAATACTTGTATTGACTGCTTTTAGCTGGCCAGGTCTAGTAATAATAATTCGACCGATGGTGATGCAGATAAAATCAAGCCAATTCATAGAAGCAGCTATATCGTATGGTGCATCAAAGGTGTGGATAATGAGAAGACACATCCTGCCAAACATAGCACCATTCATAATTGCACAGACTATATTCCTAATACCTTCAGCAATACTTGCTGAAGCAGCACTAAGTTTCTTGGGCCTTGGTGACCCAACAATTCCAACGTGGGGTCAGATATTGGAACAGGGGTTTAGAAGTGGAGCAATATACCTCGGATACTGGTGGTGGGTAATTCCACCCGGAATACTAATAGTAGTCACAGCAATAACGTTCCTACTAATAGCGATAGGACTAGAACCATTACTGAATCCAAAACTAAGGACTGTCATCTAAAGGAAATAACATTGTAGAAAATATTTTGATGGATCAGTATCTGACTTAATTGGTGTGAGTCTTGACCAATATCCAACAACTTTAATTTACTAAAGAGAAGAAAATAGACTCAAAATCCACCCTGGTGCTCTATGCATTTCTAGAGGTGGGATTCACGATAAGTTTTACCAGACGTGTGATTAGGTTTGCATAAAATGACGTGTATTCCTAGATTTCTTCCCAAGGAGCGTAAGCTCTTAGAGAAGACCTGTAACTGAGCCTGCAGGTCTTGATTTAGGATTGTTTAGAAAAGATGTGATAAGCATTATTCTATGTTTTCTTTGCTACCAATATTCTGGTTTTTCGCTTCCATGTAGTTTGCTTGAGTCTCTAAACTTCCATAAACCTTTCAACGGAGAATCTATAATTATGTTGAGCGCCTCTATTGCAGCATCGCTTAAGAGTACTTCTCTCTATTTCAGATATGACTAGGTTTGATGTACATTTCGAATTCTCATCTCCAGCAACTACTACTACCTCGGCACCATCCTCAATACAGTACATCTTAACTGGACCTCCAGCTGTCTCATAACTTTTAACCTTAGCTCCTTTAGGTAGTTTAGGCCAGACTTCAAGCTCTTCTGCAAGCCTAACTGGTAAGATGCATTCTGGCTTCTCGGTTTCATAACCTGCATTTAAGAGGGCTGCCGTGCTAACCTCTCTACCTGTCTGTAAGCTTCTAAGCTTTACTCTTACTCTTACACCCATGAATCATCTTCCTCTTAAGACCCGGCTCTATTATATGACCTATCCTAGGAGGTTTTTCAACTTCCCGTATCCTGCCAACCCTCGGCCTAACCTTCATAAAGACTCTACCCCTAAGAACTGATCGTCTATGACTCTAAGATAAAGTTTCATAATCCACTCAACCATACAGCCATCTCAAGAAACTCTTATCTCAAATATACTTCTCTCAAGAAGTAATAACCTATAGGTAGAGCTGGAGATAAAATATCTCTACTCTTTGCTCAACATGCCTGTACTTCTGAAACTTCTACTACAGTATTCTTATTAATTTAAAGAGGTCACATTGAACATTACCTAGAATATTTATTGATAGTGTCCAAGTAAGGGGTTATGTTTAAGGGCTGGTTGTTGTGTCTTGTTTGTATGGATGTTGTGGCCCTGGTCTCTGGCTGTTTTAGTCTAATAAAAGAGTAGGGTGGTTAAGGTCCTAGCTATCTTGGACTATATGCCCCGCGGTAGCTGTAGGAGGGTTTCCGGGGTCCTTAGCTTAGCGTTGGAGCCTATAAGTAAGTCAACTGTACATGACCCTGCTAGGAAGGTGTTTACGGTCAAGGTTGCTAGGGAGACTAGGTAAAG
>Ga0272449_1002542_pt1 | contig 16865 bp, 14 predicted proteins | sample YNPCB0241_FD_198679 | JGI IMG/M metagenome (GOLD analysis project Ga0272449, IMG submission 198679) | Hot spring sediment microbial communities from Yellowstone National Park, WY, United States - YNP-CB-024-1 | ecosystem: Environmental > Aquatic > Thermal springs > Hot (42-90C) > Sediment...
GAGGCCACCGGAGCGGGAGTGATGGACTGCAAGAAGGCCCTGGAGGAGGCCGGCGGTGATCAGGAAAAGGCTTTGCGCATCCTCAGGGAGAAGGGCCTGGCGGGGGCCAAGAAGAAGGCGGGCAGGACTGCCACGGAGGGCGTGATAGACGCCTACGTCCACATGAACAACCGGGTGGGCGTGCTGATAGAGGTCAACTGCGAGACGGATTTCGTGGCCCGCAACGAGGTATTCAGGAACCTGGTCCACGACCTGGCCATGCACGTCGCTGCCTCCAGCCCACTGTACGTGTCCCCCGAGGACGTGCCCCCGGAGGTGTTGGAACAGGAAAGGGAGATCCAGAGACGGAGAGCCCTCAACGAGGGCAAGCCAGAGAAGGTGATAGACAAGATCGTGGAGGGAAGATTGAACAAGTTCTTCGAGGAAGTATGTCTTCTGAAGCAGCCCTTCGTAAGGGACCAGGAACGCACGGTGGAGGAGGTCATACAGCAGGCCATAGCCACCCTGGGAGAGAACATCGTGGTGAGGAGGTTCGTCAGGTTCCAGCTGGGCGAGACGCTGGCGGGGGAATCGACTGCGGAGTGAGTGGAATGTGACCGCGGAGACGGGCGCCCGGCGGGGCGCCCTTTTGCTATATTGATGTGTGAAACGAATGACACGTGGCGAGTAAGGCGTTGCACCCCGGGACGAGAACGGAGGTAGGGCTCGGTGGGCGAGGAATCAGAACGAGGGAGAAAGGCGCTCAAGCCCCTTTATCGGCGGGTGCTCATAAAGCTGAGCGGCGAGGCCTTCATGGGAAAGAAGGAGTATGGGATAGACCCGGACACGGTTAACACCATTGCCGACGAGCTGGCCGAGGTGCATTCCCTGGGGGTTCAGATGGCCATCGTGGTGGGAGGTGGAAATATCTTCCGGGGGATGGCGGCCAGCGCCAAAGGCATGGAGAGGGCGACCGCCGATTACATGGGGATGTTGGCTACGGTGATGAACAGCCTGGCTCTACAGGACGCCCTGGAGAAGAGGGGCGTGGTGACCAGGGTGCAGTCGGCCATCGAGATGCAGGCGGTGGCGGAGCCGTACATACGCCGCAGAGCCATAAGGCACCTGGAGAAGGGGCGGGTGGTGATCTTCGCCGCGGGTACCGGAAACCCGTATTTCACCACCGATACCACCGCCGCCCTTAGGGCACTGGAGATAAACGCGGAGGCCATCCTCAAGGCCACCATGGTAGATGGAGTTTACGATTCCGATCCCATGACCAACCCCGAGGCGGTCATGTACTCCTCCTTGGATTACATCGAGGTGTTGCAACAGGGCCTTAAAGTCATGGACGCCACCGCCGTCTCCCTTTGCATGGACAACTCCCTTCCCATCATCGTCTTCAACATGACCGTACCTGGCAACATAAAGAAGGTGCTCTTCGGCGAGAGGATAGGGACCATAGTGGCCTCCGAGCCCGGGTGCAAGGACGACCGGGGGAAGGACCGGTAGGCGATGGCGCACCCTGGTGAACCTGGGCGAAAAAGGAAAACGCGTCTTATCATCGAACTTTCCAAAGGCGTGAACTAACGATAAGGGTGGGTGCGAAGGCCCGCGGGTTACGACCGGAAGACCGAGGACGGGGAGGTTGCCATGATAGAAGATGTGCTCAAGGACGCAGAACGCAGGATGAAAAAGACCTTAGAGCACGTGAAGGAGGAGTTCGCATCGGTGCGCACCGGGAGGGCCAGCGCATCCCTGGTCAACAAGATCATGGTGAATTATTACGGTCAGCACACTCCATTGGTACAGCTGGCCTCCATCGGGGTACCCGAGCCAAACCTCCTGGTGATCTCGCCCTATGACAAGAGCATCCTCGGCGAGATCGAGAAGGCCATCCAGCAGTCCGACCTGGGACTGAACCCTGTGAACGATGGCAATGTCATCAGGCTGCCGGTGCCGAAGCTCACCGAGGAGAGGAGGAAGGAGCTGGTGAAGCTGGTGAGGGCGAAGGCCGAGGAAGGGCGGGTGGCCATAAGGAACATCAGGCGGGACGCCATAGAAGACCTACGGACTTTCGAGAAGGAGGGGGAAATCACCAAGGATGACCTTCACCGGGGGCAGGAGGAGATCCAGAAGCTGACCGATCGCTACATCGCCGAGACCGACGAGATGCTTAAGAACAAGGAAAGGGAGCTGATGGAGGTCTGAGCCTTGCCCGGTGACGCAGAAGGACAGGTGGGCGCTACGGGTTCACCCGGAGGGGGGACAGAGGGTTTTTGGAAAAGGCTGGGACGGCGTTTCTCCGACCTGCTGGTGAGGGTGGTGAGCGCCGTTGTCCTGGTGCTGGTAGTGCTGATCCTGCTCTGGTGGGGGGAGCTCCCCTTCACCATCGGGATGGTACTCCTCTCCGTGGCAGGGATGAACGAGATCTACCGGGCGTTCCATGGCAAGGGCTATCGCCCGGTGGTCATACCATCGCTGGTCGCCGGAGGTTCCCTTCCACTGCTTGCCTATTATTTCCAGGAGAGGGAGAGCGGCTTTGCCTGGCTCACCTTGGCCTTCTCGCTATACCTACCGCTGCTTTTCCTCTGGGCGCTGGTGCGAGGGAATCGCCGGCAAGTGGCGGAGGACCTGGGGCTTTCCTTGCTGGGCGTCATGTTGGTGGGGTTTTGTCTCTCCCATTTCGTCCTGATGCTGGGCTTGGACCCGGAGAGGCCCTGGACGGCGCCCTTTTCCGTGATCGTTTTGGTATGGGTGTTCGACGCCGTGGCCTACCTGGCGGGAACCGCCTTCGGCAATAGGAAGATCGTTCCGTCCATTAGCCCTGGGAAGACCTGGGAAGGGACCCTCTGCGCGGGGGCGATCACCTTCGTTGCCGCATATCTCATCCACCGGGTGCTGGGAAGGGAATGGCTCAACCTGGGAACGGCCATGGCCCTGGCGGCCATCACCTGCCTTTTTGCCTTCCTAGGGGATCTATCGGAATCGGTACTCAAACGGGAGCTGGGGATAAAAGACATGGGATCCCTCATTCCCGGCCACGGGGGAGTCATGGACCGCTTCGATAGCATGCTGATGACGGCGGCGGTCTCCTATTATTTCCTTCGCTTCCTCGTCTTCAAACTATAAGGCGTGGGTCAGCCCTCGTATACCGGCGCTTGGCAGTCCTTTCCAGGGCCTGCCCGGCTTAGAGGCAGGATGGGGTCGCCAGGGAAGATAAAGGCTTCTTTGGTATCAGGGAAGTGGCACGGGCGGTGTGTGCCTAGGCTGAGCATTACGGGAAGTGAACCTCGGAGATGCGGCGCTAGGCCTGATCGCCCATTTTACGCCTTTATAATGTTTTTATGGTCCGAAAGGAAGTGACCCCAGGGGAGAGGTTAGGTCTGGCCGTCCTGGGTTCCACCGGTTCCATAGGCAGGCAGGCTTTGGAGGTGGCCCGCCTACACCGGGACCGTTTGAGGGTGGTGGCCCTGGTGGCCCGTTCCAACGCTGACTTACTGGAGGAGCAAGCCCGGGAGTTCCTTCCCCTCATGGTGGGCCTGGTGGAAGAGGGTCCGGCGAGCCGACTCAGGGAGAGACTGAATGGGACAGGAATAGAGGTGAGAGCAGGGGCTGGTTGCCTAGTGGAGGCGGCAGCGCATCCCCTCGCGGAGGTGGTGCTCAACGCGGTGGTGGGCTCAGCGGGCCTCCCGGCTACGCTGGCGGCGCTGGGGGCGGGAAAGAAGCTGGCTCTGGCCAACAAGGAGAGCCTGGTGGCCGGGGGAGACCTGGTGCTCCGGGCCCTGAGCGGGGGCGGTGAACTCATCCCCGTGGACTCGGAACACAGTGCCGTGTTCCACTGCCTTTCGGGCGAGGATCCCGGCTCGGTGGAAAGGATAATCCTCACCGCCTCCGGCGGTCCCTTCCGGGGTTACACCCGCGGAGAGCTGGAGGGGGTTACGCCGGAGATGGCATTGAAACACCCCACCTGGAGCATGGGGCCGAGGATCACCGTGGACTCGGCCACTCTCATGAATAAGGGCCTGGAGGTCATCGAGGCTCATTATCTCTTCGGGTTGCCCTATGACCGCATCGAGGTGGTGGTGCACCCCCAGAGCATCGTCCACTCCCTGGTGGAGTTCCGGGACGGAAGCCTTGCCGCCCAGCTCAGCGTGCCCGACATGAGGATCCCCATAGGCCTTGCTCTTTCCCACCCCGAGCGGTGGAGAACACCGGCCCGGCGCACCACCCTGGAGGACCTGCGGGAGTTGACCTTCGAACCGGTGGACCGTGGGACCTTCCGTTGCTTGGATCTGGCCTACCGGGCGGGCAAGATGGGAGGCACGGCCACTGCCGTGCTCAACGCCGCCGACGAGGTGGCGGTGGAGCTCTTCTTGCGGGGAGAGATCGGCTTTTTGGACATAGAAAGGATGGTGGAGGCAGTCCTCGAGGATCACCGCCCCTGGAGAGTGGAGACCCTGGACGACGTGGTGGCAGCCGAGGAATGGGCCAGATCCAGGGCGCTTAAGTGGCGAAAGGAGAAACACGGATGAACTTCGTACTCTACCTCCTTGCGGTACTCGCCTCCGTGGTGGTGCTGGTGATGGTCCACGAGCTGGGCCATTTCCTCATTGCCCGCCTAGTGGGGGTCAAGGCCACCGAGTTCTTCGTGGGCTTCGGGCCCCGTCTCTGGAGTTTCCGCAGGGGAGACACGGAATACGGGATAAAGTGGATACTGGTGGGGGGGTACGTGAAGATACTGGGGATGAACCCCGACGAGGAGGTGGACCCCGAGGATTGGCCCCACTCCTACCGAGGTGTTCCCCACTGGAAGAGGCTTTGCATAGTCTTGGCCGGTTCCCTTTTCCACGTGATGCTCGCCCTCGTCCTAGCCTTCTCCGCCATCTACCTCTTGGGAGTTCCCAACCCCGATCGTCCCAGCACGGTCATCGCCGAGGTGGGTAGGTACATGGAGGACGGGGTAGAGGAGACCCCGGCCTGGAAGGCCGGGTTGAAGGAAGGCGACCGCATCCTCGCGGTGGACGGGCGGGGGGTGTCCGACTGGTGGGAGATGCGGGACTACATAAGGCTCAACCCCGGCCGAGAGGTCGTCCTCACGGTGAAAAGGGGCAGGGAGACCCTGGATATACCGGTGGTGCTGGCGGTTCGGGAGGACGGGAGCGGTTACCTTGGGGTAAGCCCCCTGGAGGAGAAAGACCGCTATGGCCTGGGGGGCGCGTTGATTCAAACCGGTAGGTGGTTCCTTCAGGCGTCTTACGGGGTTTTTTACGGCATCTACCGCATGTTCAGCTGGAGCACCTTCAAGCAGCTGCTGGGTATATCGGAGCCCACGGCGGAAAGGCCGGTGACGGTGGTGGGTGCTTCGCGGCTGGCGGGGAGGGTGGCAGCATACGGGGCTTTCTACTTCTTGAATTTCCTGGGTTTCATCCTCCTTTTCCTCGCCTATGTGAACCTTCTTCCCCTGCCGCCCCTGGACGGGGGGCACCTCCTGGTCATCTTGGTGGAGAAGGTGAGTGGCAGGGAGGTGGACCTGAGGAAGCTCTACCCGGTGGCGGTGGTGGTGATCGCCTTTTTCGTGACCATGTTCGTGTTGACCTTGAGGCTGGACATCTTCAGCCCCATCCAGCTTCCCTGAGGGAGGGCCGGTGTTGGAAAGGAGAAAAAGCAAGGGTCTGGTGCTGGGCTGGGTACCCGTGGGAGGTGGGGCGCCGATCACGGTGCAGTCCATGACCAACACCCCCACGGTGGACGTGGAGGCAACCCTGCGCCAGGTGGAGAGGATGTTCGCCGCCGGGTGCGACATCGTGAGGGTGGCCCTTCCCGACCTGGAGAGTTGCCGGGCCCTGAAGAAGATCGTGAGGGCCTCGCCCATTCCGGTGGTGGCCGACGTCCATTTCGACCACCGGATCGCCCTGGCGGCCATCCGGGCAGGGGCCCACGGCTTGCGGATAAATCCCGGGAACATCGGTGAGGAGAGAAAAGTACGGGAGGTGGCCAGGGCGGCTCGTGAGGCGGGGGTACCAGTGAGGGTGGGGGCCAACGCCGGCTCCTTGCCCCGCGATCTTTTGGAAAGGTACGGGGGCCCTACCCCTCAGGCCCTTGCAGAAAGCGCTTTGCGGGAGGTGGCCATCTTAGAGAGAGAGGGCTTCGACCTTATCAAGGTATCCGTGAAGGCCAGCTCGGTGACGGTGACCATAGAGGCCAATCGTATAATAGCGGATAAGGTGGAATACCCTTTGCACCTGGGCGTGAGCGAAGCGGGACCGGTCTGGTCGGGGACGATCAAGTCGGCGGTGGGCATAGGGGCACTGCTGGCCCAGGGAATAGGGGATACCATCCGGGTCTCGCTGGCCGGTGACCCGGTGGAGGAGGTGAGGGTGGGCCGGGCCATCCTACGGAGCCTGGGTCTGCTGGAGGAGGGTCCGGATATCGTGGCCTGTCCCACCTGCGCCCGGGCCCGCATCGACGTAGCGGCCCTGGCTGAGGAATTGGAGAGAAGGCTAAGGGATAGCAAAGCCCCCCTGCGTATTGCAGTGATGGGCTGCTCGGTCAACGGGCCAGGAGAAGCGAGGGAGGCCGACATCGGGATAGCGGGGGGCAGGACTCGCGGCCTCCTTTTCCGTAAGGGAGAGCCGGTGGCCTGGTATCCCAAGGAGGAGCTACTGGAGGTGCTCCTGCGAGAGGTGGAGAGTATGGCAGGCGAGTCCAGGAAGGCGGGGGGAGGCTGAGGGGATCGAACGGGAGGGTACCGCAAGGCGCGGGATTCGACCCAAGGTACATTGGTGAGGGGATTGCGGGAAAAGGCCGGTATCCCTCGCCCGGAAGTGAAGACGGAGGAGAAGATGAGGCAGAGCAGGCTTTTCGCTCCCACCCTGAAAGAGTCGCCGGCCGATGCGGAAATTGCCAGTCACAGGCTGCTAGTGCGGGGAGGTTTTCTCCGGCGGGTGGCCTCGGGGATCTACGATTTCCTCCCCCTGGGAGTCCGGGTGCTGCGCAAGATAGAGGGCATAATCCGGGAGGAGATGAACCGGGAGGGTGCGCAGGAGGTCGTCCTTCCCATCCTCCAACCTCGGGAACTCTGGGAGGAGAGCGGCCGCTGGTCCCGTTACGGGGATGAGATGATGCGCTTAAAGGACCGGGCGGGAAGGGATTTCGGTCTCGGGCCCACCCACGAGGAGATGATCACCGCCCTGGTGCGGGACAACATAAGTTCCTACCGGGACCTGCCCCTCAACCTGTACCAGATCGGCGCCAAATTCCGGGACGAGGTCCGCCCCCGCTTCGGGTTGTTGAGGGCCCGGGAGTTCATCATGAAGGACGCTTACAGCTTCGACCGCGATGAGGAGGGGATGAGGGAAAGCTACCGGGCCATGTACCGGGCTTATTCCCGCATCTTCGACCGTTGCGGCGTTAGGTGGATGGCGGTGGAGGCGGACACCGGCCTCATCGGAGGTGACGTGAGCCACGAGTTCATGGTGCTGGCAGGGGTGGGTGAGGACAGGGTCGCTTACTGCGAGGGCTGCGGTTACGCCGCCAACATAAACCTGGCGGAGTTCCGTCGGGAGCCGTTATCCGGGCCGGAACGCCCTTTGGAGAAGGTGAGCACCCCCGGCCAAAAAACGGTGGAGGAGGTCAGTGGGTTCCTGGGAGTAGAACCCCGTCACCTGATTAAATGCCTCATGTACCTGGTGGAGGGGAAGCCTGTGGCGGTGTTGGTGCCCGGGGACAGGGAGGCGGGAGAGGTGAAATTGGAGAGGGTCCTCGGGACCTCCGAATTCCGGCTTTTCCACCAGGGAGATTGGGATAATTTCCCCCAGTACATCCAGGGCTTCGTGGGGCCGGTGGGGCTGGACGGGGTGGATGTGCTCGCGGACCTCTCACTTCGAGGGGCCCGGGGTATGGTATGCGGCTCCAACGAAGAGGATCATCACCTTGTGGGCGTGGAAGTTGGAAGAGATTTCCAGCCTAACCGCTTCCTCGACCTGGCCCTGGCCAGGGACGGTGACCCCTGCCCCAGGTGCGAGGGGGTACTGAGAGTGGCAGCTGGCATCGAGGTGGGACAGATATTCCAGCTGGGTTTGAAGTATTCCCTCTCCATGGGGTGTACTTACACCGACGAGAAGGGGGAGGAAAGGCCCGTGCACATGGGTTGCTACGGCATCGGGGTGACCCGGCTTATGGCCGCCATCGTGGAGCAGCACCACGATGAAAGGGGTATACGGTGGCCCCTGGAGGTGGCTCCTGCCCATGTGCATCTGGTGCCCCTGAACTACGAGAAGGAGGAGCGCAGGAAGGCTGCAGAGGATCTCTACAGACAGTTATTGGAGGAAGGTCTCGAGGTACTCTTGGATGACCGGGAGGAGAGCGCGGGGGTGAAGTTCGCCGACTCTGACCTGTTCGGCATCCCCTACCGCCTGGTCTTGGGACGGGTATACGAGGAGTCGGGAAAGGTGGAGCTTCAGGTGAGGTCCACGGGGGAAAGGGCAGTCATTTCGCCGGAGGAGGCGGCGGGGCAAGTTCGCCAGGCCCTTGGACGGATCGGCGCATGATTTCCGATCCGAGGGTCCGTTTCCGAGGCAGGCGGGGGGACCTCGAGTTTTCCGGTGGGATTGGTGACGCAGAAAGGGTGGAAGGTCCAGGGGATCCTGGGAGGGAGGGTGCTGAGGTCGAGATAATCTCGGGAACCGCATTGCGGAGGGTGGTGAAACCGGATTGGCGGGAAAAGGAGTAAGTTTGGGGGAAGCTGAAGACCTTTGGGACGTGGACCGCGGACTACGACGCTTCGCTGCGGCGGTCTTTCACCCCCTGGGATGGGGGCTGGCCCAGTTGCTGAGCCCCAATTCCATTACCCTGCTCTCGGCGGCCCTATCTTGCGCGGTGGGCTATTTCTTCGCCGTTGGTAGATTTTTCCTGGGAACCTGGCTCATGCTGGCCGCGGGGCTCCTGGATATATGGGATGGCCAGGTGGCCAAGTTGACGGGAAGGGTATCCCTGCTGGGGGCCTTTTTGGATTCCACAGTGGACCGGGCCAGTGACATGTTCTATTCCCTGGGTGCCCTTTATTATTTCGTGGCCCGAGAGTTTTACGATGTGGCCTTGATGATCGCCGCCTATATTTTCCTTTCCACCATGATCAGCTACGTCAAGGCTAGGGCCGAAGGGCTGGGGTTAGCCTGCTCCGGTGGGCTGCTGGCCCGCCCCCTCAGGATGCTGTTATTCGGCTTCCCGCTCTATGTTTACGGAGTGGTGGGCAACCTGTGGGTATTTCGGGGAGCCCTCGTACTTTGCCTGGTCCTGGGCCTGGAAACCCTTGTCAGAAGGCTATTCATGGTGGTAAAGGATGCCAGGGGCAGGGAGGTGTACTGAAAAAGTGAGTAGCGTCCAGCACCGGTAGCGGGCGATCCGGCGAATCTCGCTGTTCGTGGAGTTCGAAGGGGGAGGGAGATGGCTAGAGAGGAAGGCCTCAAACAGATCATCAAAGAAAACCTTTCCGGCTATTCCAATTACCTAGCACTTCGTACCTTTTGTTTTCTGGCCGGCGTTTTGAACCCAGAGACGGCCCACCGGGTGGCGACCCGCCTGGGAGACCTGGCTTATTTCCTTTCTCGGGAGAAAAAGAAGGTGGTGAAAGAGAACTTGCGCCGGGTCCTGCCCGGGGCCGGGGAGCGGGAATTGGAGGAGATGACCAGGAAGAGCTTCCAGAATTACGCCCGTTACTGGCTGGATTTCCTCCGTTGCTGGCACCTGACCTTGGAGGAAATACGCTCGATGGTGGTCCCCCACGGGGTGGAGTGGATAGACCGTTGCCTGGAAGGGGGAAAGGGAGTGATCTTTGCCCTACCTCACTTCGGAAGCTGGGACATGCTGGGGGGCTGGGTGGGACTGCAGTATCCCCGCATGTGTGCGGTGGCGGAACAGCTCAAGCCCCGGGCACTCTTCGATTTCCACACCGAGTTAAGGCGCCGGATGGGCATAAGGATAATACCGCTGGGGGAGAACACGGCCGAAAAAGTGGTCCAGGCATGCCTGGAGAACGGCATCGTCTGTCTGCTTTCCGACCGAGTGGTGGCGGGGAGCGGCGTGGAGGTGGAGTTTTTCGGGGAGAAGGTACTCTTCCCCGTGGGGCCGGCGCTCTTGGCGGTGAAGCTGGGAACCCCCATTCTCCCCTGCCTCACCATCCGGGAGGGAGGGATGTACCACGGATACGTGGGTCCTCCCTTGGAGGTGGAGATCACCGGCGACACCCGGCGGGACGTGCAGGCGAACATGCAAAAGCTGGCCCGGGTCTTCGAGGATTTCATAAGGAGGGATCCCACCCAGTGGCACATGTTCCAGCCCATTTTCGACCAGGGTCGGTCCCGGAAGGAGTAGCGGGAAACTCCCTTGGTTCGCCTGAGGTTCGCGATTCGGGCTCCCGAAACCGGCGCCTTCGGAGGGGGGCAGGCGAAGGGAGGTGTGGGCGCTGGAAAAGGTAAGCAAGTTCTGGAGGATCCTCAAGTTATTCACCCTCATCGAAGGCAGGCCTGGCATAAAAGCGAAGGAGTTGGCAGAGCACTGCGAGGTATCCTTGCGCACGGTTTATCGGGATATCCAACTGATGAGGCTAGCCGGCATACCCCTTTACTATGATGACGGCTACCGCATCGCCGAGGGTTTCTTCCTACCCCCACTGCATTTGGACCTCATGGAGACCCTGTCCCTCCTCATGGGCGCGGAGTTGCTGGCCCGGCAGAAGGGCACTCCTTTCCAGAGGGGTATCGAGAGCGCGGTGCAGAAGATCTACGCGACCCTTCCCGCCGGGCTGCGGGAGGAGGCCCGGCGGGAGTCCGCCAGGTTCAGCCCCGCCTGGGAGCCAGCGGTGGATTATCAGCGGAGGCTTTCCATCCTCGAGATCCTAGAGAAAGGCATCGAGGACAGGAGATCGGTGCGCATCGATTACCGGGCCATGTCCACCGGTGAGCAGACCGAGCGGGTGGTGGATCCCTACGGCTTCCTCTTCCGTAGCAACGGTTGGTACCTAGTGGCCCACTGCCACCTGAGGGGGGAGATAAAGATATTCAAGGTGGACCGTATCCAATCAGCCCGATTGCTGGACGAGGGTTTCGAGGTTCCCGAGGATTTCAACATACGAGAGTACATGGGGGAGGCCTGGCAGGTGATGAGGGGTGACCGAGTGCATGAGGTATCGGTCTACTTCCCTCCCCATGTGGCTCCTTTCGTGACCGAGTGCATATGGCATTTTTCCCAGACCTGCGATCGGAGCGAAGACGGCGGCGTGATCCTGCGCTTCCGGGTGAGCGGGCTGGAAGAAGTCGCCAACTGGCTTCTGGGCTTCGGGGGGGACGCGAGGGTGCTAGGACCGGTGGAGCTGGTGGAGCTGTTGGTGGAAAAGGCCTCCAGGGTGTTGAGGGTTTACCGCGGTGGAACCGGCTAAGCCCCGCGAGATGGAGATTCTCCCGTGCGGACCCTCTTACCCTGGCCGTGGGCCCTTGAGGATGCTGGTGAAGGCTCCGAGGCAGCTGACTTTCCCCCGGCCTTTTTAGGGACTTTCGAGAGAAAGGTAAAGGAGGGCACAGCCAGCGGGCTGCGCCCTCCTCCATTTTGTTCTTTCGCGGAGATCAACTGCCCCCTGGGGAAGGGGTGTACATGGCCCTCAATTCCTTTTTAAGGATCTTGCCTGTGGCAGTGCGGGGCAGGGCCTCAGCGAAGACCACCTTCTTGGGGATCTTGTACTTAGCCAGCTTGCCCTGGCAGAAGCTGATGACCTCCTCCTCAGTGATCTCCACGCCGGGTTTGGGAACCACCACCGCCAGGCCTACCTCCCCCCACTTTTCGTCGGGGATGCCTATGACGCCCACGTCGGCCACCTTCTCGAAGCCCATGATGACGTCCTCCACCTCGGCGGGATATACGTTCTCACCCCCGCTGATATACATGTCCTTTTTCCTGTCCACAAGGTACAGGTATCCCTCCTCGTCGATGTAGCCCATGTCGCCGGTGTGAAGCCAACCGTCGGTTATGGACTCGGCGGTGGCCTGCGGGAGTTGCCAGTATTCCCGTATCACGTTGGGCCCCCTGACCCACACCTCACCCATCTCCCCGCGGGGAAGCTCCCTACCCTCGCCGTTGACCACCTTAATGTCGGTGTGGAACACGGGCTTGCCGCAGGAACCTATCTTGCGCAGGGCATCCTCCCGGCGCAGGGCGGTGATGGCGGTGGCCGTCTCCGTCATCCCGTATCCCTGGTTGAAGGTGACGCCCTTCTTAAGCCAGGTCTCTATCAGGGGACGGGGACAAGGAGCACCCCCGGCGATGAAGAAGCGCACACTGGAATAGTCCGTGGTCTCGAACTCCGGCACTTGGGACATCAAGAGGAACATCACCGGTATCCCGAACATGAAGGAGACTCTCTCCTTCTCTATGAGCTTGAGGGTCTCGGAGGGATTGAAGAAGCGCTGGATGACCACCTTGGCCCCCACGTACATGGTGGGGAAGGCGGACACCGCCAGGCCCCCGATGTGAAAGAGGGGTGCACAGGCGATGCTCACGTCAGTGCTGTCGAAGGCGTACATGTGGATGGAGTTGATGGCGTTCCACTGAGTGTTTCCATGCAGGATACAGGCGCCCTTGGGTTTTCCCGTGGTGCCGGAGGTGTACATGATGATGTGGATGTCGTCCAGGGTCACCGGGGAGTCGGGTACAGGCTCGTCCTCGGGCATGTCCCGGATGAGGTCCTCGTAGAGGGGGTCGGAGGGATTGCCTCCTTCCTTCTCTGCCACGATGTGGTTAATGCTGGGGATTTTGCCCCGGAGGGCCTCCACCGAGGCGGTGAACTCGGGGCTGTAGAAGAGGGCTATGGGTCCGGAGTCGTTGAGGATATATTCCAGCTCGGGTGGGGCCAGGCGGAAGTTCAGCGGCACGAAGATGCCGCCCAGCTTGTTCAGGGCAAAATGGATCTCAAGGAAGCGGTGGCAGTTGGCCATGAGGACCGAGACCCGGGTGCCCTTCTTCACCCCCATCCGCTGCAGTGAGTGGGCGACCTTGTTAACCCTCCGGTTGAACTCAGCCTTGCTGAGCTCCAGGTCCCCGCACTTGATGTAAGCCTCGTTTGGGTAGCGGTGGGCCCATCGGGTGGGCCACTCGCCCACGTTGAGGTTGCTCCATTCACCGGCAATCATCTTGCACCTCCCTCTTTTTCCCGATGTCCCTCATCAGGTAAGGCCCGGCAGCCTGCGGGTACGCATTGAGAAGAAGGCACGGATGATAAAGCTTGTTTCACCAAGTGGGTTTACATCACCTCCCCCTAATTCCTCAGGGATCACGGGGAGCAGGCCCCGGTGCTTCCCGTGACGATTCTTTGCCGACCTTTTATCCGAGACAGCCTCAATAGTTTTATTGCCTGCACTGGTGCAAGTTAAACCCTTTTTACCGAGACGGTGGTCGGTCCTTCCCTGGGCTTGCCCGCTCCTCAGGGCCCGCGCATCTCCAGGACGGGGAGCTTACGGGGAGGGGTGATAGGAGGCCTTTCAAGGTAGCCGGCTGGAGGCGGGATATCTTTCCCCGGACTGCCAGGCAAGCTGTCACCCCGCCTAACCTAGAATCGGGGAAGGAGATGGGAAGGGGTGAAGGATATGTCGTGGAGCAGGGCCAAGATAAGGGGGGAGAAGAAGGCAGGGGTGGCATATTTCCTGTGGCTCACCTTCCTGGGGCATCGTCTTTACTTGGGAAAGCCCTTCATCCTCTACCTTTTGACTGGTGGGTACTTCCTCCTGGGCTGGTTGGCTGACTTCTTCCGGATACCGGTCTGGGTTAGGGAGTACAACTACTTCGTGTACTTGAGGGAGACTGCCCGCGACATGTCGGCGTTGGTACGGCGAGATGCCATCCGGGAGTCTCAGGGAAAGGTCGTGGACATCCCTGCTGGGGGAAGGGAGCACGACCCTGAGGGGGAAACCGGGGTGGCGGGCGTGGACATCCTTCCCCGGGAAAATTACTTTAGCGGCGGGCTGGTGGAAAGGCTCACAATGTGGGCCAGGGAGAACCCCGCCAGGGCGGCGCTCCTGGGGGTAGTGGGCCTGGTGGTAGGGATTTCCATCGTGGCGGCGGCGTTGACCGGGGGGAAGGAGGAGGATGGTAAAAGCCCCTGGCCCCTCAACGAAGCCCCGACCGAGTCGGGATATCTTGGCGATGGGGATTTGCCCTTGGAGTTAAACGAACCCCGGTCGGAAACGGTGTTTTCCTCTCCCGTAACCCTTTCCGGTAAGACGGAACCGAGAGCCCGGGTGGTGGTGAGCGTTAACCGGGGTGGAGAAAAGGAGCTTCGGGCGGGGGAGGATGGGAGGTTCACTTGCCAAGTGGAGCTGGAAGAAGGTCCCAACCTGCTGTTGGTGGAAGCAGAGGCAGGAGAAAGGAGGGGAAGGCTCCAGGTGCCTCTGGTTTTGCAGCGGGAAAAGACGACTATGAAGCCCGGTGCTTGGCCATAAGACCGCGAAACCTGGAAGAGGAATGGATGCCCTAGAAGATTGGAAGTACCTGGCCGAAGAAGATCTGACAATTTTGACCGCTTTCGACCGCCGAGGACGAGGACCCTCCGGGGGGCAAGAGAATGTACCATCGCAGGCGGAAGCCCTTTTCCAAAAAGCGTCCCGTTTCGCCCAGGAGATGCCGGGGACACGGCCCCGAGATACCGGGGACAAGGCCCGCGAGGAAGTCCGGTTGTCTTCAACTGGTGATGAAGCTCTCGCGGGCGAGGGAGGCCAGTGGGAAGACCGCCAGGGGGATCAGCATGGAGATGCTGCCGGCGAAGGGTATCCAGGGGGTGGAGAGGGAGAAGGGCTGACCCGTACGGGAGCACCACCACCAGGATAGGCCGATGGACAGACTAAGGGAGCAAAGGACACCGGCTACCATGGAGGCCCAGGCCCCGGCGGAGTTGGCCCTTCTCCAGAACAACCCATATAGGTAGGGTGCTATGAAGGCACCGGTGATGGTGCCCCAGGATATAGACATCATGTTCACGATGAAGGACCAGGGCTTGAGAGCTATGAGTAATGAGAGGGCGATGAACAGGGCACAGAGCGTCCTCATGAGCAACGTGCTTCCCCTGACCCCCAGCCTCTTCTCCCCGCCCGCCAAGTCCACCACCACGGAGGATCCGGAGATGAGCACCAGGGAGGAGAGGGTGGACATGGAGGCGGAGAGGACTACCAGCATGATGATGATGGCCAGGCCCTGGGGCAGGTACCGGTTGACCAGGGCGGGCATGAGGTTGTCGGCCCCCAGCTGTTTCACCTCCTCGGCCGCGAAGAAGACCCTGGTGAAGGCCCCGGAGAAGTAAGCGCCAAAGGTGCAGACGAGGGCGAAGGCTGTGGAGACCGCCATGGCGCGGCGGGTGTCCTCTGCGCTCTTGATGGAGTAGAACTTCTGCACCATCTGGGGAAGGCCCACGGGACCCAAGGAGGTGAGGACGACCAGGGAAAGAAGTCCCAACCAGGCCGGGGGTGAGTGGGGGGCCTGGGGTACGGAGGCGTTCCTCACCGCCCCGAGGGCTTGTCCTATGCCTCCTCCGGTCAAGTCGGTGGCCCGCGATACCACGAAAAACACCAGCAACAGCGATCCCGCTACCATGATCAAGCCCTGGAGGAAGTTCACCAGGGCGATGGCGAGGTAACCCCCGAACACCAGATAAAAACCGGTGAGAATGGCCATGACGGTGAGGGCAAGGGAATAATCGATGTTTAGCACCTCCTCGAAAAGGTAGGAAAGCCCCATGTAGACGGAGGCGGAATAGGGGAGAAGGAAGAGGAAGGTTATCACCGCCGCGGCCTTCATCAGGGTTTCGCTCCCGTAAAGGGAACGGAATAACTCTGGCATGGTCACGGCCCCCAGGTGCCCGGTGACCTTCCGGGTTGGGGCTGCCAACAGCATCCAGGGAAGCAAGGTGCCCACCACCACGTTGCCGGCCACTATCCAGAGCCCTCCCAGGCCGTACCCCCAGCCTATCCTCCCTGCATATCCCACGAAGAGCACGGCGGAGAAATAAGTGGTTCCGTAGGCCAGGGCCGACACCCAGGGACCGATGGAGCGGTTGGCTAGGAGGAAGTCGGAGATGTTCCTGGTGCGTCGGGAGGAATAGAGCGCGATAGCAACCAGGGCTGCAATGTAAGCTGCCAGTGCCGCGATCTTGAAGGCCTTCATCGATACCTGCCTGTCTCGAGAGCCGGTTTATTCTAACACGAGGAGGTCGAGAGAGGAGGAATGGCATCGGTGAAAACAGGTGCTTCAGCCCGGATCGGGGTGATGGGATCCAGTATGAAAGGATTACAATCGCGTCTTGCCTGCCCCAACGCTGATTTAACCGCGGGAAAGCGGGATATCCCCTTTGAAGGTGCTCTTAACCGGTCAACCCTTCTCCACCACCACCTCCAGCACCGGGCCCTCCAGCGTCCACCGGGCTGCCGAGGAGGTCGTATCGGTGACCACTTCATAATAACCCTGCATCAGTCCTACCATCAAAAGGTGAAGGGCGGGGTTTGATAGGCGAAGTAAGAGTCCTTTCTCCTTAACCTCGAACTCTTCCAGATAACCCAGTCCCCTGACGGCAAGAAGTTCCCGGAATTCCTCCTTGGTGCCTATATCCCGAGGCGAGTACAGCCCGCCTTGCTTGACGAACTGGCGTTGAGCCTCCACCACAGTCCAGGGTATCTCCTCTCCCAACTCCCGCTCCATCTCATCGAAAACGGCCTCCAGGTAGGCAGGGCCCACCATGCACAGCCGCCTTTTCGTGCGCTTGTCTGTGATGACGCCTTGCTCCGTGTCCCAGGAAAACCAGGATAATTCGCGAGGCCCGCCGCATCCGGGGCACTCCTCCAGCGAGTAAGCCC
>Ga0272449_1002543_pt1 | contig 16863 bp, 15 predicted proteins | sample YNPCB0241_FD_198679 | JGI IMG/M metagenome (GOLD analysis project Ga0272449, IMG submission 198679) | Hot spring sediment microbial communities from Yellowstone National Park, WY, United States - YNP-CB-024-1 | ecosystem: Environmental > Aquatic > Thermal springs > Hot (42-90C) > Sediment...
CAAGCACGGCAATTGCCTTTTTGCCAGAAAGCGCTTCTTTAATTGCTTCATAAGGGAAGGGTCTGAAAAGGCGGGGTTTTAAAAGGCCAACCTTTTCTCCTCTTTCTCGAAGTTTATCAATTACCGCTTTTGCAGTTCCGGCGGTTGAAGACATCACAACTATTACATATTCTGCATCATCAAGTTGATATTTTTCAAAAAAGTAATAGTCACTGCCAGTTATTTTTTGAAGCTCTTTACCTTCTTTTATAAAAATTTCTTTTGCATTTTCCATTGCTTCTTCCTGCGAAATTTTAAACTCAAAATAAGAATCCTGAAGAGCAAAAGGACCAACAAGGATAGGGTTTTTAATATCAAGTAAATTGTATGGCGCTTTATATTCACCAAGATAATTTTTTATAGCCTCATCATCAAAGATTTTTACTCTTTCAATTTGGTGAGTTGTTATAAAGCCATCTGCCATTACCATTACAGGCAAAAAAACATCTGGGTTTTTTGCAATTTTAAAAGCCAAAATTAAATTTTCATAAAACTCCTGAGCGTTCTCTGTAAAAATTTGAATCCAACCGCTGTCTCTTACCATCATTGAATCTGAGTGGTCGCAGTGGATATTTATCGGCGCTGATAAGGCCCTGTTTGCAACTGGCATTAGAATTGGAAGACGAAGCCCTGAGGCTACATAAACAATTTCTGCCATTAAAGCAAGACCTTGCGAGGAAGTCGCTGTTGCTGTTTTGGCTCCAGCTGCGGCTGCGCCAATTGCTGCTGACATTGCAGAATGTTCTGATTCAACATTTATAATTTCAGCATCGCTTGCGCCCTTTGTTACCATTTTAATGAAAGCTTCGGCAATTGGAGTTTGGGGAGTTATTGGATAAAAAGGAAAAACTTCAATTCCAATTTGGCGCAATGCTTCAGCCGCTGCCTCAGCACCTGATAATGGTTTGATTTTTAACATAAAATTTATCTCAAATCTAATATCCTATAATTAATTCAAATCCATATGTTAAATGTCAAATCTTGTTTTTGCCTTTAATAGTTATCAAACTTGAAGCAATCATTTTACTTATTTCGTTTGCTTCTTTTATTAGTGGTTTCAATTTATCTTTTTCTATTAATTTACCATCTCTTAAAAGGCAAAGCCAGTAAATTGTCTCATTGCAGCTTTTTAGGGCAATTTCGTAAAATCTTGAAAAAATCTTTTTTGGAACTTGCACATTTTGCTTCAATTAAATTTGCTCCTATTGAAGTGACACTTCTTAATAACTGATCTGCAAAGATTAAATAAAATTTATTTTTAGGAAAGTCTTTTATTAAATTAATAATATCTAATGAAAATTTATATGACCTATAACGAATATTATTAGATTTTAGATTTGACATATGGATATTAGATATAGGATTTGAGATTTGCTTTAATTTTCGACCATTTTTATCGCCCCTTTGGGGCATTCTTTTGCGCAAATTCCACAGCCCTTACAAAACTCTGGATTATATTCTATCTTTTTTGTTTCTTGATTTAAAGCAAGTGATTTTTCAGGGCAATTTTTCTCGCAAATTCCACAGCCAACACATTTTTCAGTATCTATTTCTGGTTTTTGAAATCGCCAGGTGCCGGTTTTAAAATCCTTACTGGTTCCAGCGGGTAAAATTGGTAATAATTTTGACATAATTTTTATTTATTAAACTCGAAATCCTAAACAAATCACAAATTCTAAATTGAAAACTTCAAACTTTATTTTCTTTTTTTGAATTTTCCTTTGTCATTTTGGTTTTTTGATTTGGTCTACTATTGGTTATTAGTTTTATGCTATTTGTTTCACTTGTTTATGCCCTTCTTCAAGGGCTTTTATATTTTTTTCTAAAATTTCTTGTGGCAAAAAAGAAAACTTGTTTTTAACCTCTTCTTTTAATTTTTCAAGCTCAACTAATTTACTTACTTTTGCAAGGGCTCCTAACATTGGAACATTCGGTAGATTTTTTTGAAAAAGGTCAAAGGAAATTTTTGAGGCATCTACTGTAAATATCTTAAAATCTCTAAATTTTTCTTTTAATTCCTCTTTTGATTTTTTTGTATTAAAAATAATTATGCCGTCTTTTTTTAATCCTTCTGTAAAATTAATAAGCCCAATTAAACTATCATCCAGAACAACAATAATATCGGGTTCTTTTATGGGTTGATTGGTTTTAATTTCTTTATCAGATACTTTAAGATAATATTGAACTGGCGCTCCGGTTCTTTCAGGTCCGAATTCAGGAAAACTTTTTGCATATTTTTCAGAATTAATTGCAGCTGTTGCAAAAATTTCAGAAGCCGCTTTTCCTCCTTGTCCGCCCCTTCCATGAAACCTGATTTGTATCATAAATTTTTATTTGATATAATTTTTTATTAATTTATTTTAATTTTTCAAAGGTTAAAAGTCAAATTAATTTACCAAAAACGAATGATGCAAATATTTTTAAATATTTCCGCATTCATTCGTAATTGGTATTAATATATATGTTAAAAAAAATAGGAAATTTATATTATCCTAGCCAAAATTTTAAAAAAAGAGCCTGGGTGAAAGATAAAAAAATTTACAAAGAAGCTTTGAAAGACCCAATTAATTTTTGGGAAAGTGTCGCAAAGGAGCTTTATTGGTTTAAAAAGTGGAAAAAAGCGTTTGAGCACAAGCCTCCTTACTTTCATTGGTTTTTGGGAGGGAAAATTAATATTACCTATAACGCCCTTGATAGAAACCTTGAAACGAGAAGAAATAAAGTTGCTTTAATTTGGGAACCAGAACCAACCAATGAAAACTCAAGAGTTTTTACATATTATGATTTATATAGACAAGTAAATAGATGCGCAAATGCTCTAAAAAAACTTGGGATTAAAAAAGGTGATAGAGTTGGAATTTATTTACCAATGATTCCAGAAATTGTAATTTCAATGCTTGCTTGTGCTAGAATTGGAGCAGTGCACAGTGTAGTTTTCTCAGCTTTTTCTCCAGATGCTTTACGAGTAAGGCTTCAGGATACTGGCGCGAAGCTTTTAATTACTGCCGATGGTTATTTTAGGGCGGGTCAATTAATTGATTTGAAAAAGAATGCTGACGAAGGTATTAAGCAAACAAAAGTGAAAAAAGTTTTAATAGTAAAAAGAGCAAATAACGAAATAAAGACAGTTAAAGGCAGAGATTATTTTTGGGACGATATTGTAAAAAGTCAGAGTGATTATTGCCAAGCCCTGCCAATGGATAGTGAGGATTTGCAGTTTATTTTATATACTTCAGGATCAACCGGAAAGCCGAAAGGAATTGTTCATACCTGTGGTGGTTATACAGTACAGGCTTATTTAACATCAAAGTGGATTTTTGATTTGCGCGACGATGATATTTTCTGGTCGACAGCAGATATTGGTTGGATTACGGGCCATACTTATTCTTGTTATGGCCCGCATTTAAATGGTGCTACATTTTTACTTTTTGAAGGCCTTCCAAACTGGCCTTATCCTGAACGATTTTGCGATATTATTGAGGAACATGGAGTTACAACTTTCTATACTGCGCCAACCGCAATAAGAATGTTTCAAAAACAAATTAAAAAAGTAAAAGAAAAACTCGCAACCCTGCAAATCATTGCTTCTGTTGGAGAACCGATTAATGAAAAAGCATGGCAATGGTATTTTGAGGAAGTTGGAAAGAAAAATTGCCCACTTCTGGATACTTGGTGGCAAACAGAAACGGGGGGAATTTTAATAACTTCGCTCCCCGGCATTGGTCCTTTCAAGCCCACCTTTGCAGGAATGCCTTTTCCTGGAGTTAAAATTGCAATTTTAGATGATAAAGGAAAGCTGGTAAAAAGAGGACAGGAAGGTAATCTTGTAATTTTACCACCATTTACTCCAGGGATGCTCCGTGGCGTTTATAAAAATCGCGAAAAGTATGTCGAAACTTATTGGTCACAATACGGAGATAAAATTTATTTTACAAGCGATGGGGCGTACCAAGATAAAAATGGACTTGTGAGAATTGTTGGAAGAGTAGATGATGTTATAAAAGTTGCAGGACATAGAATTTCAACGGGTGAGATAGAAAATTCAATTACCCAGAATAAAAAGTTTATTGAATGCGCAGTTGTTGGAATGCCAGATGAGATTAAAGGTGAAGTACCGGCGGCTTTCGTTGTTTTGAATTCTCATATTTTTCCTCAAATACCCCAAAAACAGGAGGAGATTGATTTATTAAAAAAAGAAGTGATAAGCGAGGTGATGAAAAAAATTGGTCCAATTGCTCTTCCAAAAGAAGTTTATATAGTTCCTGATTTACCAAAAACAAGAAGCGGAAAGATTATGAGAAGAATTTTAAAAAGACTGTTTACTGGCGAAGAACTTGGTGATATTTCAACTTTAGCGAACCCAGAAAGTGTTGCTGCGGTTAAGGAAGTTTTGGGGATTAAGTAATTTATGATTGTTCCTCCTGAGATTTTAATTTTCCTTTTGGCAATGGCGCCAATCTCTGAGCTAAGAGGTGCAATTCCTACAGGAATTTTAATTTTTAATTTACCATTCTGGAAAGTTTTTTTAATTTCTTTTTTGGGAAATCTAATTCCCGTGTTTTTTCTTTTATTATTTTTAGAGCCTGTTTCAAATTTTTTATCAAAAAAATCAAATTTTTTTAAAAAAATTATAAATTGGTTTTTTAAGAGAACCAGAAAAAAAGTTGATGACCATATTAAAAAATACGAAGAAATTGGATTAGTAATTTTTGTTGCAATTCCGTTTCCTTTAACTGGTGGTTGGAGCGGTGCCATTGCGGCTTTTCTTTTGGGTTTACCATTTAAAGTTGCTTTTCCTTTGGTTTCGCTGGGAGTTTTAATTGCAGGAGTAATTGTTTCTGTTTTAACAACTTCGGGCATTGCTATTGAAAAATATTTTGGTTGGGCTACACTTTTTGGAGTTTTTATATTAATATTATTTTGTTGGTTTTTTTACCGTTTTTTTAGCAAAAAAGTAAAAAAGAAGTTTAATAAAAAATAATTATGAAAATTGGCTTTGTGTCAGCCCATCCAATGACTTATCCTGGTGGTGTTCAGAATCATATTTTAGGACTTAAAAAAGAATTTGAAAAAAGGGGACATAAAGTTAAGGTAATTTTTCCAATTGATAAGTTTTTTTTAAAAAAAAATAAAGAGAAAATTTCAAAAGATAGCATCATAATTGGAAAAGCTTTTTATTTTACAGGAAATGCTTCAAAAGCAAATTTTAATTTTGAGCCATCGCCATCTTTAATAAAAAAAATATTAGAAAAAGAGAATTTTGACATATTGCACTTTCAAAATATTGGGATTATCAGTGCTTTTCAGATTTTAAAAGCTGTTAAAAAAATTGGAAAAAAGCCAATGAAAATTTTGACATTGCACTCTTTTTGGGACGCTTCAAAAATTTTAAATTTGCCCATTTCTTTTTGGTTTTTAAATAAAAAAGTGCTTCCTATTTTTGATGGTATAATTTTTATTTCAAAACCAGTTAGTTTACAGGTTGATTATCAAGGACCATCAAAAATAATTCCAAATGGAGTTGATATCGATTTTTTTAAACCCAAAGGTCAAAAAATTAAAAAATTTGATGATAATAAAATAAACATTCTTTTTGTAGGAAGATTAGAGAAAAGAAAAGGACTGATTTATCTTCTTTTGGCTTTCGAAAGACTTAAAAAAAAGCGAAAAAACATAAGGCTGATAGTCGTTGGAGATGGAAAAGAAAAGAGAAAACTTGAAAAGATTATTAAAGAAAAAAAAATTAAAGATGTTTTTTTTGAAGGCGAAATAAAAAAAGATGATTTACCAAAATATTATAGAACTGCTGATATTTGTTGTTTTCCATCTATTTTTGGAGAAGCCTTTGGCATAGTAATTTTAGAAGCGATGGCTTCAGGAAAACCAGTTGTTGCTTTTGCTAATAAAGGGTATAAAGAAGTTTTAAAAGGAAAAGGTGGAGAGTTTTTGGTCAAACCAAAAGATACAGAGGCTCTTGCGGAAAAATTAGATTTATTAATAAAAAACGAAAAATTAAGAAAAGAGATGGGAGATTGGGGCAGGAAAGAGGCTGAAAAATATTCCTGGGGAGAAATAGCCAAAAAAACTTTAAATTTTTATCAAGAAATAATAAAATTTAAAAAATAAAATACAATATGGAAACGATCACAAAAAATGATTTAAAAGAAATGATACTTCTTTCTTACGAAGCAATAAAAGAAAACAAAGAGAAAATTAATAAAATCAATGTTTTTCCTGTTCCAGACCAAGATACTGGAGGGAATTTAGAAAAGACATTAGAGGGTATTAAAAAAGCAATTGAAAAAAAAGATTTTAAGGATATTAAAGAATTGGCAGAAGCAATTCTTGATGGGGCGCTAGAATCTGCTCAAGGAAATGCTGGCGTAATTTATACAGGTTTTCTTTCTGGATTTTTACCAGCTTTTTATGAAAAAAATCCTGTTGATGCTTCTAAGCTTTCTTTGGCTTTTTTGGAAGGCGCAAAAAAAGCCAAAGAAGCAATTTGTCATCCAAAAGAAGGGACAATTTTAGATGTAATTAATGCTACTGCCTTTACTTTTGAAGAAGAGTCAAAGAGAACAAAGGATATAGTTTTTATTTTTAAAAAGGCACTTGAGAGTGCCAATAAGGCACTTCTTGAAACAAAAAACAAAATGGATATTTTAAAAAAAGCCGATGTTGTTGATGCTGGCGGTTTTGGTTTTTTAATAATTTTAGAAAGTTTTCTGAAAGCGCTAGAAGGGGAAAAGCTAAAGGAAAAAAGAAAAGAGATCTCAGATGAAGTAAAAAGCTTTATTCATACTATTTCTTCTCGATACGAAGTCGTTTTTTTGATTAAGGAGCCAAAGATAAAAAAGGAGGAACTTTTTAAAAAATTATCTTTACTAGGAAACTCAATTGAAGTTTTATTGATAAAAAACAAAATAAAAGTTCATATTCATACAGATGATCCAGACGAAGTTAAAAAAATTGCAAGAGAATCAGGGACAATTCAAAGTTTAAGAGTGGAAGATATGGCAAAGGAGATTGCTGGTGAGGAATCAGTTGAGGAAAATTCAGTTGGTATTGTGGTTGACGAAACTTGCGATATTCAAGAGAAGATTATTGAAAAATATAAGATTGGTTTTGTGCGTCATAAAATTGACTGGGAGGAAGGCGAAAAGTTAAAAGGAGAAAATATTTATGAAAAAATGAGAGAAGCAGATAGAGAGGGTATAAAAAAACTACCCAAAACTGCCCAAGCTTCACCAAAAGATTTTTTGGAAATTTATAAAAAAACCCTAAATCAACTTTCTCAGAATGGAGAGATTATTTCAATTGTAATTTCTTCAAAACTTTCTGGGGCTTACAATTCTGCTTATCAGGCAAGCCAAATTTTAGGAGAAAAAAAAGTTCATTTAATTGATTCTTTAAATGTGAGCGCTGGTTTGGCTCTTTTAATTTTGCGAGCAATTGAGCTTTTACAGGAACATCGAGGAGCACTGGAAATTGTAAAAGAGATTAAAAAAATTATTAAAGAAGATAAGGTATATCTTTTTGGAGCAATTGAAGACCCAAAATGGTTGGAGGCTGGCGGAAGGATGAGTCATACCCAAGCAAAGTGGGTAAGAAGAATGCAAAAAATAGGAGTTAGACCTTTAATCAGGGTTTATAACGGAAAAATTGAAAAAGGCGGAATTGTTTTTGGTGCCAAAGAATTGTCAACTGCGCTTTTTAAAAAAGTTGAAAAATTAACTCGAAAAGCCAGAAAAGAAAAAAAGAGAATAAGAGCCATTATCAATCATTGTGATAATGAAAAAGAAGCAAAAAAATTAAAAGAAAAATTAAAGAAGATAAAAATTGAAGTCTCGTATATTAATCTGGTAAGTCCTATTATAGGAGCCCATGTGGGGCCAGGTACTTTAATAGTAGCTTGGATGGAGGTTTAACCTACGAATCAGTACGAAAATACGAATAAAGATAAACAAATTCGAAATCCGAAATACGAAATACGAAATACGAAACCCAAAACAAATACTAAATCCCAATGATTTAAATTCCAAACAGTTTAAAATTAAGCTAATGAAGCCAATGAGGACTGCCCTTCGATAAGTTTACGGAGGGCATTTTAATTAAAATAACCGAAGACTGTCCTCGGTCAATTTGACCGAGGACAGTCTTCAAGAAAACTTAAAGGATAAATTTACTTTTATTCCTTGACTTATTTTTTTTTGTTTTATAAACTTTAAATAAAGGTCACTATTAGCAAAGGTCGTCAAAGAGTTATTAAAAAGCACAATAGTCATAAATTAATACTATGCAAAACAAAACTCTTTTACTTTCAACAGCAATATTGGTTTTCGCATTGATGATAGTTGGAAGTTATGTTTTGGGAAGTGAGTCTTCTTTAAATAACCCTGGCCATAGTTGGAACGAAATGGATTGCGACACAACAATGTGCGTGAGCAGCAGCAACAGCAGAGTTGGTATTGGGACGACCGCACCATCAGATAAGTTAGAGGTTTCGGGAGGAAATGTGGCAATTAGCAATGGTTACTATTTTCGCGCTCGTAGATATACCAATAATGACCTAATCAATGTTTTAGGTTTTGATGCCAGAACTGATAATCTATTTTTAAGAACAGGAGGTTCTTCTGCATCAAACAGATTTGGAATTATTAGAACTGATTCAACTGAAATATTTACAATATTAAATAGCGGCAACGTTGGCATTGGAACTACAAGTCCAGGAGCAAAATTAGAGGTAAGAGGAGGAGACTTAAGATTAAATGGAAGTTTAAAATTCACAGATTCAAGCGGCAATGTATATAAAGACAATTGGATTGGAATGGCAAATAATATTGATGGGACAACAAAATGGCTTCATATTGGAGGAATAACAGATACTGACAGTGTCAGAAGAATTGCTCTTTATGCAGACAGAGTCTATTTTCCTGGTTACGTTGGCATTGGCACGAGAAGTCCATCTTCAAGATTAACTGTAGTAAGTCCAGATTCAAGAGTTGGTACAATTGGTATAGGAGGGGGTTATAATTATGATATTTCGTATAACGGCGGCGACGAAGCAGACTTTTTGTTTACATATACCGGAAATCATCCCAACGGTGCTACAGTTTTTACTTATAATCCCTCGGGAACAAGAAATGAACTTATGAAAATTTATAATAATGGTAATGTATGGGTAAAGGGAACCGTTACAGCTTCGTCTTCTATCAAACATAAGAAAAATCTAGAAAATTATAACGGCCAATTTTTAAACAAGATTAAAAACCTTCAACCATATCTTTATAACCTAAAAACAGAAAAAGATAGTTCTAAAAAACATTTTGGTTATTTATCCGAAAACCTACCAAAAGAGATTTTAACAGAAGACGGTGATGTTGATATGATGGCTTATAATGGAATGCTTTTAAGGTTGATTCAAGAACAGCAACAAGAAATAGAAAACCAACAAAAAGAAATAGAAAAACTTCAAGAAGAGATTAAGCAATTAAAGAAAAGCAATAATATTTCAAACGAAAAGAAAGCGTCTTTTTGGAATAGAATTTTTGGAAGATAGATTTTGATTTTATTTTCAAATTAAATGCCGGCTTTAAAGCCGGCATTTAATTTGATGCGATAGCAAGTAGAGAGTTGTTTTTTTGAAAAAGTTTTTTAAATGTTGTAGAATATATAACTAAAATGACAAAAGATAATCAAAATTTGTTTTTGGGAGTTGATGGGGGCGCAACAAAAAGCACGCTTGTTTTAATTAATGAAAAAGAAGAAAAGGTTTTTAAAGAAAATGGAGGACCTTTAAATTTAAGAATTATTGGTAAAAAAAAGTTTAGAGAAAATCTTTTGACACTTTTTAAAAAAATAAAACCATCTCAAAGAAAAAATATTAAATTTGCCGTTTTTGGACTTGCTGGTGTTGATAATAAAAAAGATAAAGAGGTGGTTACAAAAGAAATTTTAAAGATTTCAAAAAAATACATTTCCTTTCCATTTTTTGTAGTTAATGATATTGAAATTATTTTGCCATCAATTCAAGCTGAAGAGGGAGTAGTTGCAATTTGTGGGACGGGTTCTAATTTTTTTGCCAAAAAAAATAAAAAAGAATTTTTTGCTGGTGGCTTGGATTTTCTTTTAAGCGATGAAGGAAGTGCTTTTGATATGGGGCAGAAAATTTTAAAATCAGCAATAAAATCCTTTGATGGTAGAGGAGAAAAGACAATATTAGAAAAAATGGTTTTTAAAATGGCAAAAATCAAAGATGGTCAGATAAAAAATATTACAAGTTTTATTTATAAGGGTGCTCCAAAAAATAGAATTGCTTCTTTTGCTCCACTTTTAGAAGAGGCTTTAAGAAAAAAAGATAAGGTCGCTTTTAAAATTTTAGAAGAAATAGTTAAAGAAATTTTTTCTGGAATTTTAGCGGTTGCCAAAAGAGCAGGATTTAAAAAAGATTTTTATATTGCTCTATCTGGAAGTGTTTTTCACAATAAATTTTTAGTTAAAAAAGTGATAGAGAAGATTCAAAAAGAGTTTGGCAAGGTAAAGATTTTAGTGGTGCCAGAACCAGAGCTTGGAGCTGCAAGATTAGCAAGAAAATTATTTATGACCAAAAAATAATAAAAAAATGGAAAACCAATTTTCAAAAATAGATAAATCAAATATGAGAGAGGTGATTTTGGATTTTCCAAAGCAATTTAAAATTGGCAATTTAAATTGTGAAAATTTAAAATTTAAAAGCAAAAAATTAAAAAGTTTTAGCAACATAATTATATGTGGAATGGGGGGATCTGCTTTACCAGGAGATGTTCTTCAACTTACAAATCGCAACTTACAAACCACAACCTTGCCTATTATTGTTCATAGAGATTACGGATTACCAAAAGAGACAAATAAAAATTCTTTAATAATTTGTATCTCTTATTCTGGAAATACAGAGGAAACAATCTCCGCATTTAATGAAGCCCAAAAAAGAAGAATAAAAGCTTTTGTAATTTCTTCTGGCGGCAAACTAATTGAATTTGCAAAAAAATATAAGATTCCATTTGTTTTGGTCCCAAGTGGTATTCAGCCAAGATGTGCTCTTGGTTATCAATTTTCAGCATTAGTGAAAATACTTTCAGATATTGGAGTTATAAAAAATATTGATAAAATTTTAGAAAAGCTAGAAAATATTTTGGAACCTCAAAAAATTGAAGTTGAAGGCAAAAATTTAGCAAAAAAACTATTGGGCTTTATTCCTATTGTTTATAGTTCAAATAAGTGGAAAGTTGTTTCAAAGATTTGGAAAATAAAATTTAACGAAAACTCAAAATTGCCTTCATTTTTTAATTTTTTTCCAGAACTAAATCACAATGAAATGGTTGGCATTGGTCAGACCCAAATAAATTCCGCAAAAAAATTATTGAAATTTTTGTTTTTGATAGATAGCAAAGAGGACCACAAAAGAAATTTAAAAAGAATGAGAACTACGGCAAAGATTTTTAAAGATAAAGGATTTGGGGTGATTTTTGTTGATATAGACCGCCTTACAAGAAAAGCTAAAAAAACTGATAATAAAACTCTTTATTTTTTTGAGAAGCTTTTTTCAAGCATTTTGCTTGGCGATTGGGTTTCTTATTATTTAGCAATTTTTCAGAAAATCGATCCAACGCCAGTAAATTTAGTTGAAGAGTTTAAAAATAAAATAAAGTAAAATAAAATTTTATGAGTTTTCTTGAGAAAATTTTAGGAGGGAATATCTTATACTATCCTGGCTGCTTAACAAAGTTTGTTGCCAAGGACTTAAAAAAAAGGTACGAGAGAATTTTAAGAAAAGTTGGTGTTGATTTTATTGAGCTTTCAGAAATTGAGCTTTGTTGCGGTTCGCCGGCACTAAAAGCAGGCTATGAGGACGATTTTAAAAAAAATGCTCAAAAAAATTTAGAAATTTTTAAAGAGCATTCAGTAAAAAAAATTATTACAAACTGCCCTGCTTGTTTTATGGTTTTAAAGAAAGAATATAAAAAGGTTCTTGGCAAAGATTGGGATATTGAAGTTGAGCATATTACTCAAACAATTGCCAATAAAATTCGAAATTCAAAATCCAAAACTCAAAATGCTGAGCGTCAATTGGTTAGTTATCATGACCCTTGTCACCTGGGAAGACAAATGGGGGTTTATGATGAGCCAAGAGAGATTATTGAGACTCTTGGTTATGAAATTTCAGAGATGGAGTTTGCCAAAAAAGAAAGTTTTTGCTGCGGGGGTGGTGGAGGAGTAAAATCAAATGAACCGGATTTAGCAAATAGAATTGCAAAAGAAAGATTAAACCAGGCAAAAAAAACTGGAGCAAAAATTCTTTGTACTGCCTGTCCCCTTTGTTATTTGCACTTAAAAGAAAATTCAAAAGATATAGAGGTTAAAGAAATAGCAGATTTAATTGAAGGTAATTTATAAAATTTTTATGAAAAAAAATAAAAAAAATTTTTTATATTTAATAATTTTTCTTTTTCTGCCCCAAATTATAGGCTTTTTAGGAGCCGCTTTTACTATTCCTGCAATTAAAAATTGGTATCAAAGTCTTCAAAAACCATTTTTTTCTCCTCCAAAATTTATTTTTGCTCCTGTGTGGACGCTACTTTATTTTTTTATTGGAATTGCTTCTTATTTAGTTTTTAAAGAGGATAAAAATCGTCAAGAAGTTAGGGGACTTTTAGAAATATATTTTATTCATCTTTTTTTAAACCTTCTTTGGACAATTTTATTTTTCGGCTTTAAAAGTCCTCTTTTAGCTTTTCTTGAAATCATTATTCTTTGGGTTTTCGTTCTGTTTTTGACAGTTAATTTTTACAAAATTAATAAAGCAAGTGGCATTCTTTTTTCTTTTTATTTAGCCTGGATTTCTTTTGCTTCAGTTTTAAACTTTGCTATTTTTATTTTAAATTAAAGTTATGTTAAAAGAAAATTCTTTTTTAAAGGAAAATCAAAAAAGTGTTATTTGGCAGGTGTTTTTAGAATACAAAGAAAAAAGAGAAAAAGCTTTAAAAAAGCAAAATTTAGATTACGAAAATTTTCGTCAAGAACTTTTTGAAATTAAAAAAAGTGCAATTTTAAACATTGAAAAGTTGAAAAAAAGAGCAATTGACTCATTTAAAGAAAATGGGATTGAGGTTTTTGAGGCAAAGGATGCAAAAGAAGCAAGAGAAATTATTGAAAAATTAACTCAGGGGAAAACAAAGATTGTAAAATCAAAGTCAAATACTTTTAATGAAATTGAAGAAGATGGTTTTTTAGCTGATAAAGAATTAATAGAGACTGATCTTGGCGATTTTATTTGTCAAATGATGGAAGAGAAAGAGATTCATCCTGTGATTCCGGCAATGGAGTTTTTACCAGAAGAAATCGCTATTAAAATAAAAGAAAAATTTCAAGCTGAAGTTGAGCCAAAGGCAGAAAAAATTGCTGAATTTGTAAGAAATTTTTTGAGAGAAAAAATTTCAAAAGCCGAGGTTGGAATTAGTGGCGCCAATGTTTTAACTTCGAATGGGAAAATTTTAATTTTAGAAAACGAAGGAAATATTTCTTTGGTTTCAAGGTGGCCTGAAACCCACATTATAGTTTGTGGTTTTGAAAAAATAGTTGAAAATTTAAATGATGCTTTAAAAATAATAAAAGCGTCAGCTATCTGGGGAGCAGGCCAAGAATTTCCAGTTTATATTTCAATAATTTCAGGACCCTCAAAAACAGCAGATATTCAAAATAAATTAGTTATTGGTGCTCAAGGAGCAAAAAAAGTCTTTTTGGTTTTGCTTGATAATGGCAGAAGTAAAATTTTAAAAGAGGGTTTTGATGAGCTTTTGTATTGCATAAATTGCGGAGCTTGTTTAAATTTTTGTCCTGTTTTTAATCAAATTGGAAGAAATTATGGAGAAAAATATTTGGGCTCAAAGGGAATTATTTTTGCCGGAGTTTCAGAAAATTTGAAAAAGGCAGTTGATTCAAATTGTTTTGCTTGTACTTTATGTTCTAGCTGTTATCAAAACTGCCCTGTTAAAATTGATTTGCCAGAGTTAATGAAAAAATTAAGATCTTTTATGGAAAAAGAAAATCTTCAAACAAAAGAAAACCAAGAAATGATTGAAAAAATTAGAAAATATGGAAATCCTTTTGGGAAAATTGAAAAAGGCAAGATCCCCAAAAAACTTTATTGTTGCTAAAAAATAACTTTTTCAATCGGTTTAAAATTTTAATGGCTGGTTATCTTAATTTAATATGAGTAAAAAACCTATTATTTCAGTTGTAATTCCTGCTTACAATGAGGAGAAATATTTGCCAAGGGTCCTTAGCTCTCTTGCGAAACAGGATTTTAAAGGAGATTATGAGGTAATTGTTGTTGATAATAATAGCACTGATAACACAGCAAAGATAGCAAAGAAAAAGGGGGCAAGGGTTATTTTCGAAAAAAACAGGGGAGTATGTTTTGCAAGGCAAAAAGGAGCAGAAGCAGCGAAAGGAGAAATTATTGTTTCTACAGATGCCGACTGTGTTTTTCCTGAAAACTGGCTTTCAAATATTTATAAAGCTTTTGAGAGAGAAAAGGATATAGTTGCTGTTGTTGGGTCTCTAAATTACGAAAAAAAACCTTTGTGGGGAAGAATTTGGATAAAGGCAGTTTTCTTTTTGGTAAATCTTGGCTATAAGTTGACTGGCAAAGTTTTTTATGCTTCAGCGGCAAATTTCGCTTTTAAAAAAGAAATCTTTGAGAAAATTGGGGGATATAATGTTCGTTTAACTCAGGGAGGAGATGAGTATTATTTGCTGGGTAAGCTCAAGAAAGAGGGGAAAATTATTTATCTTCATAAAAATAAAATTTTAACCTCTTCCAGAAGGCTTTACAAAGGACTTTTTTATAATCTTTTTGTTACTTTAATTTTTTATTATTTTTTTGATTATCTAATTGCAACAAGAATTTTGGGAAAATCTTTTACTGGTTCTTATCCTGCTTTTCGGGATGAAGACGAAAAAAAGAGGAGATTTTATCTTAAAAAAAGATTTATTTTCGGAGTTATTTTTTTAATTTTTTTTATTTACTATTTATTTTTTTCTTCAACTTCGCAAGTTTTTGGTCGCGCCTTTTTTAGAGTAAAAACCCAAGAAAAAGTAATTGCTTTAACTTTTGATGACGGACCAAACGAACCATACACTTCTGAAATTCTGGATATTTTAAAAAAGTACAATATTAAAGCCACTTTTTTTGAGGTTGGAAAAAACATAGAAAAATACCCAAAAACAACAGAAAGAATTTTTAAAGAAGGCCATGTAATTGGGAATCACACATATAGTCATTCTATAAAAAAACCGCTTTTTCACCCTTCCCTTGAAGATGAGATATCAAAAACACAGGAAATTGTTTATAAAATAACCGGCAAGAGTCCCATTCTTTTTCGACCACCCTGGCTTTTCAGAGAACCATTTATGAAAAAGAGTTTAAAAAAATATAATTTAATAATGATTACTGGATCTTTTGCAAGTGATTTTGAAGTTTTGCAGCCAAAATATAACTATAAAAGAATAGCAAACGACGCTATTAAAAAAGCAAAACCTGGAGCGATTTTGATTTTTCATGATGGTTATAACGCAGAAGGAGGGTACAGAGAAGATACCGTTAAGGCCCTGCCCATTGTTATTGAAAAATTAAAAAAAGAGGGATATAATTTTGTAACTGTCCCTCAGCTTTTAAAATTAAAAAAATAAAAAATATAAATTCGTTTTTTTTAATTTATGAAGAAAAATTTAATAATTTTAATAATTTTTTCTTTAATAGTCGTTTTTCTTGTATTAATTATTGGTTTGAATTTTAGAGATATTATTAATGCCCGACTTTATGAAGCACAGGGATGTTGTTTTTCAGATGGGTTTTGGGTGTCAAAAGTTTTCAATAAAAAGGGAGACATTAATACTTGTGAAAAAAAGATTAAAAATTTAGAGTGTAAGTATTTTTGTATAGGAATCGCTGCTGCTTATGCTAAATCTCCAGAGATCTGTGAAAAAATTCCAAAAGAAACCGCAGCAGATTATTATGCTGAGTGTTTAACAAAAATAGCATTTGCCACAGAAAATATTGAAATCTGTAACAAAATTCCAGAAGGTAGAATTTCAGGCAAAATGACAGGGCCGGATGGTTGGCCATTTAAAGAAATGTGCTTGAAGCGCTTTAAAGAAAAATAATTTTAAGTGAGAATTTTATTTTTGGTTTTAAAATATTTTTAAAAGGTCGGTTAATTTTTTAATTTAATTTATGAAAAAGAAAATTTTAATTATTATTGGCTTGTTAGTTGTTTTGGTTGTTATTGGCGGAGTGGTTATTTTAAAAGGCCAAAACCAAAGTGAGAAGCTAAATCCCGAGAATCCTTCTCCTTTGCAATCTCCAAATCAAGTTAACAAACTGGAAAGCGTAACCAATGTTTGTGATACCTTTTCAAAAGAAAAAATTAGTCAATTTTTAGGAAAAGAAATTACCAAATCCGAAGTGGCAACAAATAAAGTCAATCCTGAGCCAAGCTGTTATTATTATATTGGTACTAAGACTGTTTATTTAGAGCTTGATCGAAATGCGGATATTAATGAACAAATTAATGGTTGGAAAGCCCTTGACTCAACAGTAAAAGAAGAATCGCAAATTCCCTTAAAAAATTTTGTTGTTTATACCCAAGAAGGGAATGTGCGTAGGATTTATTTAGTTATCGGTGAGAAAAGTTTTTTAACAATTGATAACTGGGGCCTTGGACTTTCAAAAGAAGAAGAATTAAGTTTTGCTTCAAAGTTGGCTGAATATTTAAAAAGTGAATT
>Ga0272449_1002545_pt1 | contig 16851 bp, 22 predicted proteins | sample YNPCB0241_FD_198679 | JGI IMG/M metagenome (GOLD analysis project Ga0272449, IMG submission 198679) | Hot spring sediment microbial communities from Yellowstone National Park, WY, United States - YNP-CB-024-1 | ecosystem: Environmental > Aquatic > Thermal springs > Hot (42-90C) > Sediment...
TTGGTGGTTTTTCTCCACGGTGAGCTCCACCACGCCTCTTCTCTCCATCTCTCTCAGAATCTCCACCGCCTTAGACACGGGGATTTGGCACTCGGCGGCGATTTCCCTCACCGAGGCTTTGCCGCGTTTCATGAGCGCCTTCAGGAGGCACCAGTAGGGGTCTCCTTGGAATATTGCAGAAAGGTCGCGCATCATGTCGCGGTTTTCCATTGGCATGTTTGGATACATGTTTTTATATTTTACTGTGTGGAGACTCGGCGTATGTGTTTCCTTTTGGAAACGTGTGTTGTTCAAAATACTTAAGTAAGTGACGAAGGATAATTCATGGAACGGCTTAAAGACGATTCGATTTTGCGTTTCATCAACGCGGTGTTTCATGATAACATTCCCTGGAGGATTGTCAAGGCGTTGACCAAAGAGGAGGGGGGCCTCACGTTGAGGGAGTTGGCGAGGAGGGTGGGCGTGGCGCCGAAGACCTTGTACCGCCACATCGACCGCCTGCAGAGGGCGGGGGTGCTGGAGGTGCATAAGCCCAGCCCCCGGATTAAGCTCATTAGGCTAAACGGGCACTACATCTGGCTCAAGGAGTTTCTAGGCGAGGCCCACGGCGAATAGGAGGGCCTTAAGGGCCTCTGGATCGGGCGGCTTTTTGAAGTTGGCGACGTAGTTTAGGAGGAGGGTCTTGAGGGCCTCCCACTGCCACGGCTCGGCGGGGTGTCTGCCGGCGGGGGTCTCCACAGCGCCGTCTACGTACCGCAGGCGGAGGTGCCCCACGGCCGCCTCGTGTGGGGTTACCTCAAGCGTCAAGCCGGCCTCCTCGGCGGCTTTTTTGGCGTTGGCGTAGATGTGGGGCGCAGAGTCCTCGCCGAATCTGGCCTTGTCCGCGGGGTTGATGACCGCCATGGGGGCTCCTCCGTTTTCCGTTTAAAAGGTTAGGAGGTCCCACTCGAGGACGTAGTCGCGGGCGTCTGCTATGAACCTGGCGTGGCGTATGGCCTTGTCCGCGGCGGGGTGGGCCCCGGCGAGCCTCCACTGAGGCTCCCTTATGCGCAGTGTAGTTATTAGTACTCTCTGTTTTTTCTTGTTCACGTATACATAAAACACAGGTAAAGGGGGTGCTGAGTATATATTTCCATCAGGTAAAAAGACGGCGGCGCCCCCGGCTCCACTCCTCCTCGACGTCGAGGCAGGCGGCGCCCTCCTGGGCACATATCTGCTCAATTGTCTTCTTAACGCGGCTCCACCACCCCGCCTCGGGCTTGACGGGGCGGTACCCGGCGGCTAGGAAGGCATCTGCCCTGGGCTTGGGTCTGTAGCGGTCGTATACCACCTCTGCGCCTATGCGCCTCGCCAGCTGTATCACCTCAGCAAGGTCGCGGGGGTTGTCGTTGAAGCCGGGGATTACGGGGCCTAGGAAGATCCAGACCTTGACCCCGGCGCGGGCCAGCTTCTCGGCGGCTCTGGCCCTGGCGAGGGGGTGGGCGGCTTGGGGCTCCAGGATCCTCGCCTTGTCTCTCAGCGTGGTTATGGTGATGCCGACGTCGACGGCGTGTCTGTGCCACGTCAGGAGGTCCAAGTCGCGGATGACCATCCCCGACTTGGTCTGGATGGAGACGTGGAAGCCGGCTTGGGCTAGTATCTCCACCGCGCCGCGGGTCAGCTTGTATCTCGCCTCGGGGGGCTGGTAGGGGTCTGTGATTGTGGAGAGCCCCACGATCCCCGGCTTCAGCCGCCGCGCCTCCCGCCTCAGGAGCTCGAGGAGGTTTATCTTGACGTACACCACCTGGCCCCAAGCCGCGGCGGGCGGCCCCCTGGTGAAGTCCATCGCGTAGCAGTAGAGACAGCCGTGGAGGCAACCCACGTAGGGGTTCAGGGAATAGTCGTACTCCGGGAGGCCCGACGGCGCGAGGGCGCGGCTGGCCCTGATCTCGTATATCTTCACAGGGCGACCTCCAAGACTTGTCCCACCTCGACGTCGCCTAGGTACAGCCTCCCGTTTTTCACGGTCTTCTTCACGCCGCCGACCTCCTCCTCCCGGGGGAGGAAGAGTCTTATCTGCGAGTCGCCTTTTTCCCACTTGGCCGCGGTTTCTGCGGCCCCGTCTTTGACGCGGGCCGCGTTGCCGTGTTCGTCCACGGCCACCACCACGACGCCGAAGTCCGCCACGACAATTTTCTTGCCGTATGCCCGCAGAACCACGATCTTAACCACGTATATGCGGGGGTCTCGGCTTAAAAATCTTCACCGCCCAGCCGCCGCTGGTTCTGACTTGTTGTGACGAGGTCTACGAAGTAGCCTAGGCGGTGGAAACATCTGCTCTCGCCGGGGGGTCTGGAGGGGAGGTTTTCGGGGGCGGACTGGGGCGGGAGAGTGTGCATCTTTCGCACCTTAGGGAGAGTTATTAAGGCGGCTTGATGTGTGGGTTGTGAACGTGTGGCTTCCTCTGCTGGTGGTGTTTTCGTTGGGTGGGCTTGCGGCGTCTCTCCTGGTGGTGTATCTCTTCTATGTGTTGGGGACGTTGCCGCCTGGTTGCTACGCGGATCTCGAGGTTCTGCCCGGCGTCACGATGGACTGCGTAAGGGTGCTGACCAGCGAATACGCCTACGTGCCTGTTCCAGTGCTCGGCCAGGTGCCGCTGGACGTGGCGGCGGCTGTCTGGTTCGTGGTGAACATCGGGGCGGCTCTGTGGCTTTACAAGACGCTGTCGCGGGGGGCGGCCCGTTTCGTCTTCTGGTGGCGCCTCCTGGGCCTCGCCATCTTGCCGTATCTCCTCTATCTAGAGTTCGCCGTGTTGAAGGCGGTCTGCATCTACTGCACCGTCATGCATGTCTTCATCTTGGCGGATTTCGTCGTGATTTCTATCTTCCTCCGGAAGATGGCGCCGCTGATAAAGTAGCGCCGTGGCGGCGCCAGAGCTCCTCCAGCCTCTCCAGGTGGTCCCGGGGCAGGGGCCTGCCGTCTGAGGCGGCGGCGTATTCCTCCAGCTCCTCCGGCGCCGTGGCGGTCACCACCACGCTGGCCACGGGGAAGGAGAGCACGTACTTGACGGCGTATTGCGCCAACGTGAGGCCCAGCTCCCTGGCCAGCGGTGCCACCTCCCTCTCCACCAGTTAGGGGTAGGCGCCGGGGTCCCCCATGCCGTCTATGTGCACCTCCACGTCGTCGGTCTTCTTGAACCTCACCACCTCCTTACTTTTGTAGGACTGTGAAGTACCTCTTCGTTAAGGAAAAGAGAGGATCGCCATTAGAACGGTTCATTACGTTTAATTCGCCACAGCGCCTCATGGAGAAAATTGAAAGACTTCTTGAAAGATACAAAATCTACCTAGGCGTGAAGGACGTCAAATTGGTGGTGAGGCCCTACAAGACTAGGTCTGCCTTCACAAACTTGTCAAGCTCGCCGCCTACCATCTACCTCAATGAACGCTTAATCGACGATGAGGAGGTTGTTGAATACCTGATCCTCCGCGAGTTGATACACATAAGTCTCCACAGGTACCCTCCGATGAGGTACACCGGCGGCTTGTCCTACGCGGCGACAGCATTCTCCACTTCTTCATAAAAGGAGAAGGTCGAGGAGATTAGGGAAAAGATGGAGAAAAAACTGATAGAGGTGGACCGGAGGCTTCGGTAACCTCTTTTTTCTCCTCATCTTTTTATGGGGCCTTCCGGCGCCGCCTCGTGCTCCGCGGCTGGGGCGAAGGGCTTCTCCGGAGGGATAATGTGGACAAAGGATGGGGGGGAAGAGGCTTATTTGCCTGCAGGTACATCCCTACAGGGATTCGCTCACAGGTTTAATTACTCCTGTGAGGAAAAACTGCAGGGAAGTATCTGCAGTTGTTGGCTCCTCAGACCTTTTCACACAGCGGGACGACCTCTGCGGTCAGTTCCACGTGGTATATCATGGCAGGTATAATTATTCCTGTAGGTCTGTATCTGTCAGTCTTTACCTGTGGAGAGTAAGGCTTATATAGCGAAGCAAAAGAAGAGACATGGATAAAATTGCGACTGTTATGGCGTTTGACGCGTTATGGATAGAAACATAGAAATAAAAGAGCGGCTGGAGCTCGCGCTGAGGCCCGCCGAGAGGCCGACCTTGGAGGAGGTGCTTGAGCAGGTCTCCACCCACGGCGTCTTGCGGGGTCCTGTGGACTGGGTCTTCCCGGCGTGGATGCTGTACGTCGAATATGCAACGCAGGAGATCATAAAGACGTTTTCGTTATCAGAGGAGGAGAAAAGACAGCTTCTTGACTTCAGAAACACAATGAGGCAACTTCTGCTGGAGGCGTGGATACAGGTGAAAGAGAAGTTGGCGACGCTGTACAAAGCCGTTACCGAGGACACGTACAGGGTGGAGGGGAAGAGGCTATATGCGCCAGATGGAACGTGGATTTACATAGGTGGAGCTGCACCACATCTTAAAATCCGTAATGTTAACGCCGAGTCGTACTTCCCCGATCTGCTGAAGCTTCCACACGAGAGGCTTGAACTGCTTCAGCTTGGCTGGCGGGCGAGCGATGAAAGTGTGATGAGCGGTCGACCCACCATGAACACCGCACAGCCTTGGCAAGTGTTCGCTTGGGCAACAGTGAGATATGGAGAGCTTCGCATACGCGTAGATTCGGTCAACTTGACGCGTGAAGGCGTGAGCGTGTTGATACGAATCATTGCACGAGACTGGAGGCAAAAGTGGAGTAAAGACAAGGCTATCGACCTCGTTGCGAGCCGCTTCAAGAGCGGGGAGTGGGCGCCTCTGCTAACCATGTGGCTTGGTGACGGTATAGCAAACCGGGGAGGCGTACTGCGCGGCGAGTATCAGCTTGTTATTGCGGCTAAGGAGCCTTGGAGGCTGGGCACCAGCGTAGGCGCAAGAGAGACCCTCGTCGCCTCTGGCAAGGAGGCGATTGAGAAACTTAGAGAAGCAGCCGGCGTATACGGCGAACTGCTGGATCTGCTGAAGGCCCACAAGTGGATCTATATAAGGCTGGCCACAGATGACAACTTTAGAGCCGCCTACAAGCTGAAAACGAGGAAGAGGAGTATAGACGTCCTTAGGGAGGCGTATAAGCACAACAACGGCGAGATCCCTACGGTCTCACATACCGAGGCGGACAAACCGGGTGCTGTGGCTGTGGCGGGCGTTGTGATGCATCTTGAGTTAGTGAGCAACAACGGCGGCTCGCTCAGAGCCAAATACTTCACTCGCAATGTTGAGAAGGCGCTTACCGTAGCTGGGAGGCTTGAGTCGGTTGGGCTTAGACCGAACATTGTGAAGTCTAACGCCAACTACGTGGTGTACATCGCCATGGCAGACCTCCTAGGGTTAGCAGAAAAAGATGAGACTATCAGAAAAGCCATAGCGCTCTACCTCACCGAAAAGGCCAAAAACGGCACGCCGAGGCAGAGGGAGATCGCCGAAAAGATCCTAAAGAGGATCCCCCTTTTTTCAACCAATACCTTTCTGCTTCCTCGAAGCCGGCGTCGTTAGCGCAGAGAATCGCGTGGAATTGACGATTCCGTAAGCCGCTTGAGGTCGAGGTCTTTGACCGGTAGCTGTGGACGGAGAGCCGTAAAGGGTCACAGCGGGCTGACACCCCTAAGCCAGCAGAGCGGAAGCAAACTGCCGCCAGCAGGTGCACGAAGAAAACGCGTCAGCCGAGGATCACCGGCTTGTACCTGCTGGATCCGCTACTCTCCGGCCGCCTTGACGGTCTGTGGGGTTTGGGTTGAACCTATCGGTGAGCACGCCGGTGGCGTCGGGCACCCTGACCAGTAACCCGCCTCCGCCTCGCCTGATGAACTCCCGGCCGGGGTCCTGCTCCAGTATGTTAAAGACGAACATCACGGCGTCTAGCCCGGCCTCCAGGGCGGCGAGGCCCTCCTCCAGGACATAGGTCTCGGGCCCCAGGGCGGCGCCGACGCACCTCGCCAGCGTCCCCCTCTGCGCCTTGAGCCAAGGCGCGGTTTTCCTCACGGCGTCGGCCGTGGGGTTGTGGATCATGAGTATGTCCGGCCGCCTGCCGAGCCGCTCCGCCGACTTGGCCGCGGCCCAGCCCAGGTAGTCGGGGTCGAAGCGCCTTGTCGGCTTCTCGAAGTGGTAGAAGTCGTAGCCTACCTTGGTGGAGAGGACCACGTCGTGTCCCCTCAGCCACTGGCCGAGGAGCTCTTCGCTTCTCCCCCTGCCGTATACATCCGCAGTGTCGAACAGGTTTATGCCCAGGTCCAGGGCCTTGTTGACCAGCCTCCGCGCCTCCTCGTCGCTCAGCCTATACAGCTCGCTACCCACCACCCAACCGCCAAGCCCGATCTCAGACACCTCAAGCCCGCAGAGGGTCCTCCGGCGCATGTATCCTCCGCGAACGGCAGATTTAAACTGCGATTACCATCTCCCTCCTGCAGTAGATCCTCGGGAACATCTCGCCGAGGCCCCTCGTCACGTACATGACGGCCTCTCCCCTCCGGTAGAGACCCCAGGTGTAGCCGAAGTAGCTGATGGTGTAGACAGGCACGTTAAGCGGTAGGCAGAACTGTCCGCCGTGGGTGTGCCCCGCGAGGTAGACCCCCCGCCGCGCCGCCTGGAAGGCGTCCGGCGAGTGGACGAGAACGACGTCTGCGTCGGCAGTTGCGGGGTAGCTCCGCGGGTCTTCCCGCCAGTCCAGCCCGTGGATCCTCAGGCCGCCTAGCTGAACCCAGTCGTCCACCAGCACATGGACGCCAGCGTCTTCAAGCGCCTTGACCCCCTGCCTCAGGGGGAACTTCCTCCTGCTCCAGTGCTCGTGGTTGCCTAAGACAGCCACCTTGGGCCCGGGGAGCCGTCTCAGCGTCTCCACAACGACGTCAAGACTCGGCGTTTTTTCGTCGTAGGTGTCGCCTCCTATGAGGAGGAGGTCGTAAGGTGGTAGGTCCAGCCGCCTGACGCCGTGGATGTGGAGGTCGGAGATGAACGCCACTCTCCTCCCCAGCCCCAGCCGGAGCTCGGCGACGTCGGCGCGGGCCAGCTGCGCCCCGAAACCGGCCGCGACAACCGCCGCCGCGCCGCCTATTAAGGCCAGGAAGGTGCGGCGTTTCACTGCGCCTCAGTTTTTCTCAACACGTCAGCCACGGCGGCCTGCACCACCTCCATGTCCTCCTTCGTGATCATATACGGCGGGAGGAACCGCAGGGTGTTTACGCCAGCGGTTAGGGCCATCACGCCTCTCTCCAGGAGGGGCTGGAGGAACTGGTCCGCCTTGACCCTCAGCTCCAGGCCCAGCATGAGGCCCATACCCTTCACCCTCACGGCGAGTCTGCTCCCGGTCTCCGCCAAGGCCTTGGCCAGCTCCGCCCCCGCCCTCTCCGCCTTGGCGGGCACGTCTTCCTCCCTCACCAGTCTGGAGGCGGCCGCCGCGGCGGCCATGACGACGGCGTTGCCCGCAAAGGTGGAGCCGTGTTCCCCCGGCTCAAAGACGTCGCCGAACTCCTCCCTCGCCACTGCGAGGCCTATGGGGAGGCCGCCGGCGACGGGCTTCCCCGCGGTGAAGATGTCCGGCTCCACGCCGTATTTCTGGAAGGCCCAGACGGCGCCTGTGCGGCCGAAGCCTGTCTGGACCTCGTCTATTATGAGGAGGGCGCCCCTCCTGGAGGCCTCGTCGCGGAGGGCCTTTAGGAACTCCGGGGTGGCTGGGTTGACGCCGCCTTCGCCTTGTATAGGCTCCACCACTACGCAACAGGCGTCTTCGCCCACCACCTTGTCCACTTCAGACGGCACGTTGAATTTGCCGAAGCGGACGTGGGGGTAGAGGGGCTCGAAGGCTTTGCGGTACTTCTCGTTCCAGGTTATGGAGAGGGAGCCCATGGTTCTGCCGTGGAAGCTGTTGGTGAAGGCCACTATGGTGGGCTTCTTGGTGATCTTCTTGGCGATTTTTATGGCGACCTCCACCGCCTCCGTGCCCGTGTTTTGTAGGAAGACTGTTCCGAACTTGGCGGGGAGGAGGCGGGAGAACTCCTCCATGAACCGCTCCCGGGCCGGCGTGGAGAAGTTGAGAGGGACGGCCCACACCTCCTCTACCTGCCTCTTTACGGCCTCCACTATTTTGGGGTTGGCGTGGCCGAGGAAAACCACGCCGTGGTTGGTGTTGCAGTCCACGTACCGCCTCCCCTGGTCGTCCCAGACATATTGCATGAAGCCCCGCACGATTGTGACGCCGTATTCGCGGTAGTAGCGGGCCAGCCTGGCCATGGGTTGGAATAGACCTATATATAAATCTGGGGATGCTCCGGAGGACCTGGGCGGCCTCAGTAGTACTCAACCTCGTATATGGGCTGGGCCTTCTTCCTGAGGAGCTTGACCCAGATGTTGTTCCTGGGGTCCATGTCTCCACGGCCTCGGGGAAATATAAGGCCAGCGGTTGCTTAGGAGGCGGATTTTTATACTACGGCCCACCCGTATACGTGACAAACCCCATGAGGCAGATCTTCAACCGGCTTAAGTGGACGGGGCAACGGGCCTACTTCAGGTACCTCAACAGGCCGGGCGGCGAGGAGGAAGCCTCCACAGACGACGTGGTGGAGGTGGGCGCCAACGGGGTGGTGGTATCCCGCGGCGGGAGGGAAAGCTACATCCCGTACCACAGAATAGTGGAGATCCGCCTGGACACGGGCGAGGTCCTCCTTGAGAGGAGGCGCGGCTAGCCCCTCCCCAGCGCCTTGAGGAGGGCCCTGACCTTCCCCATATCTTTGACGCCGGGGCTCGCCTCTACGCCGCTGGCCACGTCCACCATGTAGGGCCTCAGCGCCGCCACGAGGTGGGCGTTCTCCGGCGCGACGCCGCCCGCCACAGCCACCTTCCCCAGCCCAACCACCTGCCTCAGCGCGGCCAGCGGTATCTTGAGCCCCCCCTCGTACCGCTCTCCGCCCTTCTTGTCTGCGTCCACCAGCACGTATTCGTGAGGTCTCCTCAGCAACTCCTCCACCGCAGCCCTCAGATCCGCGCCGGGCCTGTACACGGCCACGGGCGCAAGCGCGACCCCTCGGGAGGCGGCGTAGTCGTAATCCTCCTCCGCCAGCGCGCCGTGGTGTTGCACCGCCGGGATCTCGCCCTCAGCGGCGAGGTCCACCGCCTCCTTGGGCGGGAGCGACGCCGTCACCAGCACCGGCCTGCTCCTCCGCACCGCGGCCCTCAAGGCCCCGAGGGCCTCCGGCTTGACGGCGCGGGGGCTCGTCGGCTCCACTATGAACCCTATGTACTCCACAAGCCCGTCCAGCGCCTCGGCGTCGGCCAGCCTGGCGACGCCACATATCTTAACCAACACAGCTTTTGTAAACTAGCCTGTTTAATAGTCACATGGCTTTTCCCTGGGCGGAGGTTTTAAAGAGGGTCTACCCGGCGCTGTCGGCGCGTTACAATGTAGTCGTCGGCGGATCCCAGGTCTTCTATGTAAACTTAGGCCTGGCACTCCCCTCGAAGGACGTCGACTTGTTTATTGAGGAGTTCAACCCTCTTGAGCTGTCGCGGCTTATTGCCGAGGCTCTTGGGCTTTTAGAGGAGCGGTTTGAGTTCTTCAGGAGGGGTGATAACCAGATTTTTCACTTCTTCGCAAAGGTGGAGAGGGGCGTGGTCGCCGTAGAGGTTATGTCTAGGACGCACCTGGGCAAGATCTCGGAGACTCCGCTCTTTGAGGAAGTTAGGCACGTTGAGCGCGAGGGCGTTTTCTACTGGACGCTGTCGCTGGAGGCCTACGCAGTGTTGCAGGCTACCAGACCCGACGGGCCTAGAGATGTAGATTTAGCCCGCTTCGTTTTGGTGTTTGACGAAGTGGACTGGGGGAGGGCTGGGCGTCTCGCAGAGAGACTGGGCGTGGGGAATAGATTTAACATGTTCCGCGATCTTGTTCGTGTACGAGTACGTGGTGGAGTACGTCAAGACGGGGGATCCACGCTATCTTGAGAAGGCGGCTGAGGAGGCCCTTAGCGGCGGCCACTACCTAGAGCACGTGTTGGACTTGGCGCTGTGGACGCCTCCCGAGTTGCTTCCTCCTGCCGCCAGGCGCCTCCTGGCGGGCGTTAGGCATCTGGTTGAGGCCGTGGACTGCGGCCGTCTGCCTGAACAGTTAGTGGTTCCGTGTGTGGTGGCTAAGCGCAAGACAGACGTGGTGCCGGTGCCTCCTGAGGAGGTGCCTGAGGTGGTGCGGCTCGGCGCCGAGAGGGTGGTGTACGCCTTTTGTAAAGCGGCGGGGGTAATCGTGTGAAAAAGGGGGGGTTTACTTGTTGCGTTTTCCTCTCGCCTCCTCAGCCCTCTGGCGTGCCTTCTCCAGGTTGCCTCTTCTTATCTCCTCTATTATCTGCCTCCTGGCCTCGGGGCCGGCGGTTTTGGCTTGGTCTATGACCTCTCTGAGTCTTTCTATCTGTTTGGCTATGGCGGCTTTGGCCGGCGTCGGCAGGTTCTGTAGTCTCTCCATGAGGCGGTTTAGGGCGGCTTCCGCCTTGTCTATGTCTGTGGCGTTTAGGAGGGCGTTTAGGGCCTCCCGGGTTTCGTTAAGCGCCTTGATGTGGTGGTCCAGCCACGCCGGCGGCGCCGCGCCGCTCCTCCGCATCACGTCGCGTATCTTCTTCGCGACGTCGAGCCCCCTCCCAAGCTTTGCCGAGGCGTTTACTAAATCCGTGTTGTTCAAGTCCCTAAAGAGCCTCTCTATGGTTTTGTTAATGTGTCTCGTCAAGTTGGCAAGCGCCGCCAGCCTAATGGCCCTCAGCTGTTCAAACAAGGCCTTGGGGTCTGTTGCGTTTAGTTTCTTGAGCTCGCCTACGCCTATCATGGGAAGCGGCCTAACGCCCGACCTGCCCACGAGAAATGTGTAGTTGTACCGGGTCAACACCTCTTCACACCGCGGATGGGTGAAGTTGGCCCCCGTCGTGTTGATATACAGCTCTACGGCTTTACACTTCAGCCAGAGATGGAAGGCGTCTGTGGCTGTTGCGTTTGCGGCATATACATTCAGCGCCGTCAGCGCCACCGCCGCCAGGGCTATTATCGCCGGGTTTAGCTTCGGCATGTCTTCCCCCTTTCGCCGGCCTTTATTTAGACCACGGTAGGAACTGGGGGAGGAACGGGCGGAACAAAACGCGGAACTAGGCGGAACGGCGGTTTCACGTCTCTCTATTCTCTCGACTTTTTGTAAATATATAACATGCGGCGTGTGTTATATACTGTACGCGGCGGGGTTTAGTTTTTAAGGTGGGTTTTTCTCGGGCTTTATGTCTTCGGGGTGGTAGATAGGTGGTACAACATCGCGGCTGATCTGCCGGGGGTGTTGCCCCCTCCGAAGGACCCAGACGAGGGGGAGAGCAGGATTGCCTTGTTGACCAAGATCCTCCCCTCCGCGCTCATAGACCAGGAGTTCACGGCGGAGAGATGGGTGCCGATTCCAGAGGAGGTGCGGGACGTGTACAGGAGGGTTGGGCGCCCCACCCCTCTGTTTAGGGCGGAGGGGTTTGAGAGGGCGCTGGGCGTCAAGGTTCACATATACTACAAGTACGAGGGGGTTCTGCCGGTGGGTAGCCACAAGCTCAACACGGCGGTGGCGCAGGCGTACTACGCCAAGGCGGACGGCGCGGTGGAGGTGGCGACGGAGACCGGCGCGGGGCAGTGGGGCATGGCGGTGTCGCTGGCGGCGGCGCTGTTTGGGCTGAGGGCAACGGTGTTTATGACCCGGTCCTCCTACAACAGCAAGAGGCAGAGACTGGCGTTTATGAGGGCCTACGGCGCCGCGGTTTACCCCAGCCCCAGCGACGTCACCGAGACTGGGAGGCGCCACTACAGGCCGGACCACCCGGGCTCTCTGGGGATAGCCATCTCGGAGGCGGTGGAGTACGTCCTATCCGGCGAGAGGCGCCGGTATCTGCCGGGTAGCGTCATGGAGTTCGTCCTCCTCCACCAGACCGTTATCGGGCTTGAGGCAGCTGGGCAGATGCCGGAGGAGCCCGACGTCGCCGTGGCCTGCGTCGGCGGGGGCTCCAACTTCGGCGGCTTCACCTACCCCATGATAGGCGCCAAGCTCAGGGGGGAGGGGTTCGCGAAGACGAGGTTCGTCGCCGCGGAGTCCGCCGCGGCGCCTAAGCTCACGAGGGGGGAGTACCGCTACGACTTCCCAGACGCCACAGGCATCCTCCCACTCATAAAGATGTTCACCCTGGGCCACGACTACGTCCCGCCGCCGGTGCACGCCGCGGGTCTCAGGTACCACGGAGCGGCGCCTAGCCTCTCTCTGCTCAAGAGGCTTGGCCTCGTAGAGGCCGTGGCGTACAGCCAGGAGGAGGTGATGCAAGCCGCCCTCCTCTTCGCCAGGTCCGAAGGCGTAATACCCGCGCCTGAGTCCGCCCACGCCGTCAAGGCCGCCGCAGACCTCGCAAAGAAGCTGCCGCCGGGTTCGGTCATCGTCTTTAACATGTCTGGCCACGGCCTCCTCGACGTAGACGCCTACGAGAAGGCCCTGGAGTGGGTTAAAGATATAACGTGAGAGATACATCGATGGGCTTAACCTTCGCCGAGGTCGAAATCGTGGGCAGGTCCTACAAGGCGCTCATAGACGCCGGCTTCAACGGAGAGGTGCTGGTGAGCAGGAGGGTGGCTGAGGAGGTGGGGCTTAAGCCCTTTAGGATTAAGGAGAGGGTGACTGTAGACGGGAGGAGGATTAAGGTGGAGGTGGCGGTGGCAGTCATCAAGCTGTGGGGGGAGGAGACTGAGGTTTTTGTAGAGATACTCGACGAGCTTCCGCTGGACGTGCTCGTCGGCGTACAAGCCCTCGAGCGGCTTGGATACGTAGTTGACCCCGTAAGCGGCCGGCTGGAGAAGGTGGGGCTGTTGGCGGTATAGTTTATTAACTCCTCTTTTCCAGTCCATATGGCTTCGGGGTGGCTCAACTACTAAAAAGACTGTCCGGTGGCGAAGCCCTATCTCTAGACGAGGCCTACCTCCTCGCCCGGGAGATCCTCTCCGGGGGTCTCAGCGACGTGGCGATCGCCGCAGCATTAACTGCCATGCGGTGTAGGGGGGAGACAGCGGAGGAGGTGGCTGGGTTTGTGAAATTTGCCAGAGAAGTCGCCGTGAAGGTCCCGCTTAGGGTTGAGGCGATCGACACCGCAGGCACAGGAGGCGACGGGGCAGGTACGATAAACCTCTCCACCGCCGCTGCTGTGGTGGCCGCGGCCGCCGGGGCGAGGGTGTTGAAACATGGCAACAGGTCGGCCTCCGGCCTTTTCGGCAGCGCCGACTTCGTAGAGGCGGTTGGCTACAACCTAGATGTGGGGCCTGAGAAGGCGGCGGAGATGGTTGAGCGGGTTGGCTTCGCCTTCGTATTCGCGCCTAAATACCACCCTGCCTTTGCCAGGGTGGCCCCCGTCCGGAGGCAGTTGCCCTTCCGCACTGTCTTCAACATAGTGGGCCCTTTGGCAAATCCGGGCCTCGTCAAGCGGCAACTCATCGGCGTCTCGGAGAGGCGCCTCCTCGACGTGGTGGGCGGCGTGGCCTCCATGCTTCTTGATACGGCGCTTGTGGTCTACGGCCCGGGGGTAGACGAAGTGAGCACGGAGGGGCCTACTGAGGTGGTAGAGGTGCGGCGGGGCAGGGCTGAGCGGTACGTGGTGACGCCTGAGGACTTCGGCGTTCAGAAGACGCCTATCCCCAGGGCGTCCAGCAGGGAGGAGGCGGTGGCCCTCGCCTTGGCGGGGCTAAGGGGCGAGCACAGGGAGGCCATGGTCGCCATAGCGGTGAACGCATCTGCCGCGTTATACGTCGCTGGCGTGGCCAGAGATTTCAGAGACGGGTATGGGCTAGCCGTTAACGCGATAAGGGAGGGGGCGGCGTATAGGAAGCTTGTGGAGGCGGTGGAGGCGTCGCGATGAAGATCCCGCTGTCTAGGCTTCCGGCTCCGCGGGAGCTGGCGCATGCGCTGTATCTCTCGGGGGAGGACTTCGTGGCTTTGTTGGAGTCGGGCCAGGGGTTCGCCGAGCGGGCGCGGTATACCGTGGTGGCGTGGGGCGTGGAGAGGGCGTATGTGGCGAGGGGGGCCGACTTGCAACAGGTCCTGTACGAGGCCCAGCGCAGCTTGAAGCCGGGCGGGGGGCCTTTCGGCGGGGAGCTGGCGATAGGCGCCTTGACGTATGAGGCGGCGTATTACCTGGAGCCGCATCTCCTCAAATACGGCAAGGTGGACCGCGAGCTCCCCGCGGCGTTTCTAGTGGTGCCCGCGGGCTACCTCGTGTATGACAAGTTGCTGGGCAGGGCTTATCTGAGGGGCGAGCTCCCCAGGGCCGCCGCCCCGAGGGACGGGCCGCTTGATGTGGCGGGCCCCGTGGCGGGGACGGACCCCGTGGAGTTCATGCGGTGGGTCGCCGAGGCGCGTCGGATGATAACAGAGGGCGAGATCCTGCAGGCTGTCCTCTCCAGGTGGGTGGAGTACAGATCCAGGGGCGACCTCTTTAGGCTCTACACGGCGCTGGCCGAGACGAACCCCTCGCCGTATATGTATTTTCTGAAATACGGCGACGTCCACCTCGTGGGGACGTCGCCGGAGTTGCTGGTCAAGGTGGGCAACGGCAGGGTGGAGACCCACCCCATCGCGGGGACGAGGCCCAGAGGCGGCACGGAGGAGGAGGACCTGGCCCTTGAGGAGGATATGCTCAGAGACGAGAAGGAGCTGGCGGAACACGTAATGCTTGTGGATTTGGCGAGAAACGACGTGGGGAGGGTCTGCCAGCTGGGGTCGGTGAGGGTTGAGGAGCTCTTCGCCGTGGAGAAATACAGCAGGGTGCAGCACTTGGTGTCGCGGGTGTGGTGTCTCCTAGACAGGCGGTTCGCGCCGGTGGACGCCCTCCTGGCGACGCACCCGGCGGGCACCGTGTCGGGCGCGCCTAAGGTGAGGGCCATGGAGATAATCGCCGAGCTTGAAGACAGGCCTAGGGGTCTCTACGCGGGCGCGGTGGGCTTCATGTCGCCGTCTCTGCTGGAGTTCGCCATAGTCATCAGGACCATCATAGTGAGGGACGAAACGTTAAAAATCCAGGCGGGCGCCGGCGTCGTGTACGACTCCACGCCGGAGAGGGAGCTCCGGGAGACGGAGTCTAAGCTATCTGCCCTCAAGGCCGTGGTGGAGGGGGGGCCATGGACTTGACGCTGATTGTGGACAACTACGACAGCTTTGTCTACAACATCGCCCACTACGTGGGGGAGCTGGGGAGCCGGCCGCTTGTGCTCAGAAACGACGAAGTCACCGTCAAAATAGTGGAGCGGATCAGGCCGGACAGGATCATAATATCGCCGGGGCCTGGCCACCCGGCGAATCCGCGCGACGTGGGGAACTCCCCCGACATAGTGAGGGAGTTCAGCGGGAGGATACCCATACTGGGCGTCTGCCTAGGCCACCAGATAATCGGCCACGTCTTCGGGGCCCGCATCAGACAAGCCAGGACGATTAAACACGGCAAGGTCAGCCAGGTCAGACACGTGGGCGGCCCGCTGTACCGCGGCGTCCCCGAGGTGTTTCCAGCCGCCCGCTACCACAGCCTCGTGGTGGACGACCTCCCGCCGGCGCTGGCGGCGGAGGCCTACTCGCTGGACGACAACGAGGTGATGGGTCTGAGACACGTGGAGCACCTCACGTTCGGCGTCCAGTTCCACCCCGAGTCCATAGCGTCGCCCCACGGCAAGAGGATCCTCAAGAACTTCCTGGACCTGGTGATATGAAGAGGCTCGGCGTGTACATATTGGCGGGCTGGCCCAACGCTGAGGTCTACAGAAAGGCCGTAGCCGCCGCGGCGCAGGTGGCAGATTTCGTGGAGCTGGGCCTCCCCAGCAGAAACCCCAAATACGACGGGCCTTTCATAAGGAGGGCGCACGGCGAGGCGGAGCCTGTGGAGCTGGGCCTGGTTCCCGGCGAGGTTTACGTGATGGCGTATTGGGAGGACCACGCGGCGAAGCCCGAGGCGCTTTTCGAGGCCGCGGCCGCCGCGGGGGCCAGGGGGGTGCTGGCGCCTGACCTCCTCATCGACTTCCCCCCGGAGCTCGGGCGGTATGTGGAGCTGGCGCGAAGGTTCAAGATGGAGCCTGTCTTCTTCGTGCCGGGCAAGTTCCCCCACGGCCTCGTCAGGCGGCTTGTCTCGTACCGCCCAGCCTTCATATACCTGGGGCTCTACGCGGCCACTGGCATAGAGCTACCCGTATACGTGGAGCGGAACATTAAGGTGTTTAGGGAGGTGGCGCCGGAGGTGTTCCTCGTGGCTGGGTTCGCCATAGACAGCCCCCAGAAGGCGGCCGCGGTGGTGAGGGCGGGGGCTGACGCCGTGGTCGTGGGCACCGCGTTTCTGAGGAGGCTTAGGAGCTCCGTTGAGGAGGCCGTGGCGTTTCTCAGGGAGATAAAGAGGGCGCTACAGGAGTAGGAGGAGGGGCAGGTACACCGCCACGTTTACAGCTGTGACGACGGCCCCGTATTTCAGGAATTCGAAGAAGGTGACCGTGGTGGAGAATCTCTTCTCCAGAACCTCCAGTATTATGATATTGGAGGCGGCGCCGAGCAGGGTTAGGTTCCCCGCGACTGTGCTGGCCATGGCCAGAGTGAGCCAGGCCTTGGCGTCTGCGCCTATCTCCGTCAAGTAGGCGGAGAAGAGGTTTACGAAGGGGACGTTGCTGAGGATCTGGCTCAGCGCGAGGGAGAGGGCGGTTATGGCCAGGAGGTCGGCGGCTGTGCCCTGGTAGCTCGGCAGTGCGGCTGAGATGAGGGGTTGCAAGACGCCGCCGTCCCACACAGCCTTCATGGCTATGAACATGGCCGCGAAGAAGAGTATGGTGCCCCAGTCCACCCGCGAAATCACGTCGCGTGGGTC
>Ga0272449_1002546_pt1 | contig 16844 bp, 11 predicted proteins | sample YNPCB0241_FD_198679 | JGI IMG/M metagenome (GOLD analysis project Ga0272449, IMG submission 198679) | Hot spring sediment microbial communities from Yellowstone National Park, WY, United States - YNP-CB-024-1 | ecosystem: Environmental > Aquatic > Thermal springs > Hot (42-90C) > Sediment...
AGAGGGGGAACTATAAAAGCCGACAAAGGGTCATAGCCATGATGAATCGAGTGCGCACGCAGACGCGCGTGGAGGTCAAAACCGCGCCGCAAGCCAGCTTGGGCTTAAAAACGCTGGCGCGGATGCTTACGCTCAACTCCGAAGAATTACTCAAACTCATCGAGCAGGAGCTGGAGGAGAACCCCGCGCTGGAGGCGAGCGACGAGGATCGAATACGGATCCTCACGCCACAGCCGCCGATGCTTTCGCTGGACAGCGACGCCAACACACTTGGCGACGACAGCGAGCTGGACGATTGGCTCGAACTGCGCTTGGCGACGCCCCCGATGGATCTGAAAGCGCATGTGCTGGGACAGCTGCGCCTGATGGTCGCGCCGCGCCTGATGCCGATTGCCGAGCATCTGGTCGAATCGCTCGACGGCTACGGCTACCTGCGTACCGATGTGGAGGAAGTTGCGCTCTACTTGAATGCGCCGCTGGAGGATGTGGAGTATGTGCTGGAGCAGTTGCAGGCGTGCGACCCGCCAGGGGTGGGTGCGCGCGACCTGCGCGAGTGCCTCTTGCTCCAACTGCGCGCGATTCAAACCGCGCCCGACGACGCGGTGCTGGAGTGGACGCATAAGGTGCTTCATAAAGGCTGGGAGGAGTTCACCAGCGGGCGTTGGGGCGCGTTGGAGCGGAAGCTGAAACTCGACGCCGAAGCCATTGAAGCGGTCAAGCAGTTCATCCGCAACGAGCTGCGCCCGTACCCCGCGTGGGAGCTGGAGACGCCCGAACCGCCCCATGAGCAGGTTGTGCCCCAAGAGCCCGATATCATCGTGCGCGCCTCACAGAGCGGGCTGCGCATCGAGATTGGCGGGGCGCACTTCGACGCGCTGCGGCTTAGCCCCGCCTACTTGGAGCAAGCCATCCGCCTCCAGCGCGGTGAGCTGCGCTGCAGCGCGGACGAACGCGAGCATATCCAGCACTACTTGAACCGCGCCCGAATCTTTCTGCAGGCGCTGCAGCAACGCTACCAGACGCTCAAACGCATCATGGAGGTCATCGCGCAGCGGCAGTACGGGTTCCTGATGACCAGCGACGCGCGGTTTCTACAGCCGATGACGCGCGTGGAGGTTGCCGAAGCGACGGGCTTCCACCGATCCACCGTCGGGCGCGCCGTGCGCAACAAGCGGCTCCAACTGCCCAGCGGCATGGTCGTGCCACTGGACATCTTTTTCGACGCCTCCTATCGCACGGCGATGCTCATTCAGCAGATTCTGAACGAACACGAGGGCGCGGGCAGGCGGCTCACCGACGCCGAAATCGCCGAGAAGCTGGCGGAGATGGGCATCGAGGTCGCGCGGCGCACCGTCGCCAAGTACCGCCAGCGGCACAAAATCCTCTCGTCGCACTGGCGCGAGCGACAGCGGCTGGTCGGCTGAGCTACCGCTCCACTGTCAGCACCTGAATCATGTTGGTGTTGCCCGGCACATTCACGGGCACGCCCGCAGTCAGCACCACCCGATCGCCCCCTTTGACCAAGCGCGTCTGGCGCGCGGCGATCATCGCCTGCGTGGTCATCTCGTCGGTCGTGTTCACGCGCGGAATCAACAGCGGCGCGACGCCCCACAGCAGCGTCAGCCGTCGCCACAGCGCCTCGTGGTCGGTCAGCGCGAGGATGGGCTGGTACGGTCGGAAGTGCGAGACCCAGCGCGGTGTGCCGCCCGAACTGGTGGGCGTGAGAATCGCCTTCGCGCCGACCATCTGCGCGACGGTACATGCGGCGCGTGCGACGGCGACCGTCGCGTTGCCTGCTGTGTGCGCGTCCAGCTCGCCCAGCTGCAAAAACTCCAGATGCTCCTCGGCGACCTCCGCGATACGCGCCATCCAGCGCACTGCTTGCGTCGGGTACGCGCCGACCGCCGTCTCGCCCGAAAGCATCAGCGCGTCCGTGCCGTCCAGCACCGCGTTTGCCACATCGGTCGCCTCGGCGCGGGTGGGTCGCCCCTCGCGAATCATACTCTCCAGCATCTGCGTGGCGGTGATCACGGGCTTGGCGTGCTGGTTGCACAGGTGGATAATCTGCTTTTGCAGGATGGGCACTTCGGCGAGGTCTACCTGCACGCCCAAGTCGCCCCGCGCGACCATGATTCCGTCCGCCACCTCCACAATCGGCTCGAGGTCGTCCAGCGCAGCGGGCTGCTCAATTTTGGCGATCACGGGCAGGTTCGTCCCATGCTCGCGGATGAGCGCCTGCAGGTTCATCACATCGGTCACGGAGCGCACGAACGAGAGCGCAATCCAGTCCACCCCAGCGCGGATGCCCTCCAGCAGGTCGTCGCGGTCTTTGGGGGTCATCGAGGGCAGCGCGAGCGTGCGGTGCAGCAGCGTAACGCCTTTATGCGAGCGCAACTCGCCGCCCTCCAGCACGGTCGCCTCCAGCCGCCCCGACTCCACATGGGTAATCTGCAGTTCGATTGCGCCGTCGTCGAGCAGCAAGCGGTCGCCCACGCGCGCCGCGCGGAACACCTCCGCCACAGGCAGCGGAATCGCCGAATCGTGCGCCTGCTCGCCCAGCGTAAATACCGCCTGCTCGCCCGCGTGCAGGATTATCGGTGCGGGCAGGCTCCCGATGCGAATCTTGGGTCCCGCGAGGTCTAACAAAACGCCGAGCGGGATTTTGTAGGTCTGCTCGGCGTCTCGGATCCAGCCAATCCACTGGCGACGGGTATCCCAGTCGCCGTGCGCGGTGTTGATTCGAAACAGATTCGCGCCCGCCTCGACCAGTTCGCACAACTTCTCGGCGGAGTCGATGGCGGGTCCGAGCGTGGCGATAATCTTCGTGCGTCGCATAGGCTATGCTCCGTACAATCCGAACGCCATCTGCCCGACATAGACCGCGCTCTCGTCGAGTTCCTCTTCGATGCGCAGCAGGCGGTTGTATTTGGCGGTGCGTTCGCCCCGCGCGGGCGCGCCCGTCTTGATTTGCCCCGCGCTGGTCGCCACTGCCAAGTCGGCGATGAAGGTGTCTTCGGTCTCGCCTGAACGGTGCGAGATAATCGTGCTGAACCCGTTGCGGTGCGCCAGCAGAATCGTATCCAGCGTCTCGGTCAGCGTGCCAATTTGGTTGAGTTTGATGAGGATGCTATTGCCGCAGCCGTTCTGGATACCGCGCGTTAGGCGGTCAGGGTTGGTCACGAATAGGTCGTCGCCGACGAGTTGCACGCGCGTCCCGATGGCTTGTGTGAGCATCTGCCAGCCGTCCCAGTCGTCTTCCGCCAGCCCGTCCTCGATGGAGACAATCGGGTAGTCGCGCACGAGGTCTTCGTAGAGGCGCACCATCTGCTCGCGGTCGAGCGTGCGCTCTTCGGCGCGGAGGATGTAGTAGCCGCCCCTGTAGAGTTCGGTCGCGGCGGCATCGAGCGCGAGCGCGATTTGCTCGCCGGGGCGGTAGCCTGCGCGTTCAATCGCGCGCATCAGCAGGTCCAGCGCGCCCCGCACGCTGGTCACCTGCGGGGCGAAGCCGCCCTCGTCGCCGACGGCAGTGCCGTAGCCCTCCTCGTGGATGACCCGCTTGAGATGGTGATACACTTCCACGCCCCAGCGCAGGGCTTCCGAAAAAGTGCTTGCGCCCAGCGGCACAATCATAAACTCCTGGAAGTCCGCCCCGCCTTCAGCGTGCTTGCCGCCGTTGAGCACATTCATCAGCGGCACGGGCAGCGCGTGCGCGTTCACCCCGCCAAGATACCGATAGAGCGGCAGCCCGCACGACTCCGCCGCCGCGACCGCCACCGCCATCGACACACCCAAAATCGCGTTCGCGCCCAGTTCGGACTTGTTCTCCGTGCCGTCCAGCGCAATCATCGTCTCGTCGATGGCGCGCTGCTCCAAAGCATCCATCCCTTCGAGTGCGGGCGCAATCCGCTCGTGAATGTTCTCAATCGCCCGCTCCACGCCTTTGCCCAGATAGTATTCGGGGTCGTCATCGCGCAACTCCAACGCTTCGTGCGCCCCTGTGGACGCGCCTGACGGAACCGCCGCGCGCCCAAAGGAACCATCGTCTAAGTAAACATCCACCTCGACCGTCGGGTTGCCCCGCGAATCGAGAATCATCCGCGCCCGAATTTGGTCTATCGTTGCCATCGCTATGCTCCTGACGGGGAATTATACCGAAGGATGCCAAGCGGGAATTGGTGTAGCATCTCTCTCTGAAGATTCCGCGCCTCCGTTCCGATAATCCCTCACGAGCCGTTGCAGGAACGCTGGGATTGGCGTTCCACAGAGGCTCGAAATCTCTTGCTACGGAGGTTAAGCATGCGCAAGCGAAAACCGAAACCGCCTGTTGAACAGCGACCGGTATCGATTAGCACGGCGAGCGTACTGGTAGGGGTGGAGACGCATACCATCCGCTACTGGGAGCGCGAGTTTGCGGAGTTTCTGCACCCTGTGCGCACGGCAGGGGGTCAACGCCGCTACCGCCCCGAAGACATCGAGGTGCTCAAAGAGATTAAACGCCTGCTCAAAGAGGAACTCTACACGATTGCAGGCGCGAAGCGCAAGTTAGCCGAGCGGTTCGAAGCGCAAACGCCTGAGCCGCCCAGCGCGGGCAACAACGGCACGCACACGACCAAACGCGGCAAACGCGCCCCAGCCACGCGCTGACGCCCAGCCCAGAGAAAGGGGGGAGCCTATGCCAACCGTCCTCGTGCGCCAGGAAGTGCCCATCTTTGCGGAGGGGTGGGACGCCAGCCTCAACGAGGCGTTCGAACACCTCCGTGCGGAGCGACCCGATGCCGCCTATGAGACGTTCATGCGCCATCTGGAACAGCACCCCGACGACGCGAACGCCTACGAAGGCGCGATTGTCGCGCTGCTGCAACAACTCCGCTGGGATGAGGCACAGCAACTCACCGAGCGGGGACGCGCCGCATGCCCCGACAGCCCTATCCTCGCCGCGCGACAGACTTGGCTGTGGGTCTACCTCACCGAAGAGTCGCAGGCGTACCCGCTGGTGGTACAACTGCTGGAGGCGGGCTTTCGGCATCCCGACTGGCTGCGCGAGACCGTGCTGCCCCTGCGCAATGTGTTGATTTGCCACGCGAGCGACCCGCGCCTTGCCTCGCCGAACAAACAGAAACGCCAGCAGGAACGCACCACACTCCTAAAAGGCATCCAGACGCTCGAACACTGGCTGGAGCGCTACCAGTGCCCCATCCCCGACGAGCCTGTCGGCACACGGATCACGCTCAGCATGATTGCCCGCAACGAGGCGGAGTACCTGGAAGAGTGTCTCAAGAGCGTGCAGGGCGTGGTGGACGAAATCGTGCTGGTGGACACAGGCTCGACGGATGCGACTCCGCAGATTGCCGAAAAGTACGGCGCGAAGGTGATCCATGCCGAGTGGCAGAACGACTTCGCCGCCGCGCGCAATATCGCCCTGCAGCACGCCACAGGCGACTGGATTCTGGTGCTGGACGCCGACGAGCGGCTGACCCCTGAATCGAAGCAGGCGATTCTGAACGCTGTGCGCCATCCGCAGTTCGTCGGCTACTACTTAGAGGTTCTAAACGAGATTGGCGCGGGCAACTACTTCGTGCATCGGTTGGTGCGCCTGTTCCGTCGCGTGCCTTACGCCCGCTGGGAAGGCGCGATTCACGAGCAGATTATCCCCAGCCTTGTGTTGCAGAAGGGGCGCATCGCCACCGTCGCAGCGCAAATCCGCCACTTGGGCTACAGCAAGGAGGTCATGCGCAGCCGCGACAAAGCGCAGCGCAACATCGAGATTATCCTGCGCGAGTTGGAAAAAGACCCCGACGACCTGTTCCAGAAGTTCAACCTCGCGAACACCTACTTCACGATAGGCGACTACGAGCAGGCGGCATACTGGGCGGAGCAGACCTGCCCCTACCTGCGCGGGGACGAGGACTTCGCAGGGCAAATCTGGGCAAACTGGATTGAAGCGTTGACGAATCTGGAGCGATACGAGCAGGCGTTGCAGGTCGGCGCGGACGCCCTCGCACGCGGGATTGACCACCCGATGGTGCATTATACGCTGGCGGCAGTCTACGCACGGATGGGCTGCGCCCAGAAGTCGCTGGAGTCGCTGGACGCGGCGCGCGAAAGCGCGATTCGCATCGGGCTGCTCGCGCCCGACGGCGAAACGCTGCTGGCAGGCAGCGGGTATGTCGGCGATGTCGGCGTAGTGACCTACAAGTGGCGCTTCGCCTACGCCCGCGCCCTGCGCGAACTCGGACGCCTCGACGAAGCCCTACCCCTCTACGAACGCCTGATGCAGGAGCGACCGAACGACCCCATCGTGCTGCTGGACTATGGGCAGGCGCTGCTCTTAGTGGGCGCGCGCGAGCAGGCGGAGACCGTTTTTCAGCAGCTGGCGACGCACGCAGGCTACGAAACTCTCGCGCAGCAACTTCTGGCGAAGACCTGGTGGGAGGCGGGGGACTACCGCCACGCGTTGCCGTATGTGCGCGCCGTCGCCTACGCACTGCCCGACCAGCGGGAGTGGTGGGAACGGTGGGCGCACGCCGCGCAAGAAACGGGCGACGCCCACAGTCTCATCGAAGCCTACGAGTTCTACACGGCGCAGGGCAACGCGCCCACCGCCGAGATGCACATCAACTGGGGACGCGCCCTGTGGCAACTGCGGGACTACGAGAACGCCTTGTCGCACTTCGCCGCCGCGATTGAACTGAACCCGCACGACGCGAACGCCTTCCTGAACGCGGGCGACGCGCTGTACCAACTCGGCGCGTACAGCGAGGCGGCTGACGCCTACAGCGCGGGCATCGAACGCGACCCCTACAACGCGCAAGCGTGGTTCACACTCGGCAACTGCTACTTCCGCATGGGCGTCTACGACGCCGCCACCATCGCTTACCAACAAGCGCTGCAGTTAGACCCCAAGCACGCGCAGGCGCAACACAACCTCGAACTCACGCGCGAGCGCATCCGATTCACGGCGGCGTAGCCTAAAACCCGCCGCTCTGGAACGCCTCCTTGATGTTCGGACGGGTCAGCACAACGAGGACGGCGACGGGAAACGCTATCTGGAACGGGACACTGATGAGCGAAGTCGGTTTCATGCCGACAATCGCTATCCCCACAATCGTGCCCACAATCGCCCACAGCAGCAGCACGACCGCGTTCGACAGCATCAGCGTGTAGCCAATCGGCTTCATCCCCAGCAGCAGAATCGAGGCAACAATCGTCCACACTGATAGCACAAGCCCCAGCACGGCGCTGACCATCGTGAAGCGCATGAGTCCAGGATTATTCAGCATCTGCTGCAGTTCGTCCGCCGATTCGCCCGATTGCTGCGCCATCTCCGCCAGCATCGGCAGCGAACCTGCCGCGCCCAGCCCGATTAGATTGCAGCATAGTCCCAGAAGCCCAAGCACGATGCCGATGATACCGATTACCGTTATCGCAGTTGGTCGCATATCTCCCTTACCTCCTGAAGCAGAACATTCATTCAAGCCCATCGGGTAAATTCCTGCTATGATGGTTGCGGAATTCAAGGAGATGCCTGTCGTGGCGTGCTACCCCGCGAATCGTGTGCGGGCGATTGCGATGCCCGTTGGTGGGATAGGCGCGGGCTGTGTGGCGTTGGCGGGGGACGGCGCGTTGGTGGACTGGCAGTTGATGAGCCGTCCGCATCGGGGCTGGCGTCCGCCGTGGGCGCATCTGTTGCTGCGCGTGCACCCGCAAGGCGATAAGGCGCGCCTGCGCGTGCTGGAGGGCATCACGCGCCTGCAACTGGACGCCGACCACGGCGCGCCGCAGACACTGGCAGGGCTGCCCCACATGCGCCCCTTGGGCTTCGAAGCCGCCTACCCGTTCGGACGCGCCCGACTACGCGACCCTGAACTGCCGCTAGAGTGCGCCATCGAGGCGTTCAACCCGCTGATTCCCGAAGCGACCGACGATTCGAGCCTGCCGTTCGCACTGCTGACCGTCGCGTTGCACAATCGCGCCAGTACGCCGCTGGAGGCGAGCGTCGTGTTCGTGCTAAGCAACTTCATCGGCGACGACGGTATCGTGCGCGACCTGAAGGGCAATATCACGGAGTTCGCGCGGGCGCACGGCTGGCGCGGGCTGCTGTTCCGCAAGGCGACCGAGCAGCGTTCGCCACGCTGGGGCACGGTCGCGCTGCTGACCGACGCCGACGGCGCCGTCGCCGCGCGCCGCTGGGCATTCCGACGCTGGGACTTGCCCACCACGCTGATGCCCCTGACCGACTGGCTGCTGGAGAACCCAACCGTGCCCGACGCTGCGCCGCGCCAGCCCTGCCCGCCCAGCGACGAACGCGGCTGGGAATCGTCGGTCTCCGTACCGCTGACGCTTGCGCCCAACCAGACCGCGCGCGTGCGCTTCCTGCTGTGCTGGCACTTCCCGTACCGCCACATGCGCGAGGTGGGCTGGTGGCACGGCGAGAGCGACCCCATCGTGCGCAACCACTACGCGCTGCGCTTCGAGGACGCGCGGCGCGTGGCGGAGTATGTCATCCCGCGCCTGCCCGACCTGTGGGAGCGCACTGCCCGCTTCGTGGAGGGCATCGTTGCCCGCCATCCCGCGCCGATTGCCGAATCCGCGCTGAACTGCCTGGCGGTGCTGCGCAGCCCGACCGTCTTCCGACTGGAGGACGGTACTTTCTGCGGCTTCGAGGGCTGCAACGCCGACACGGGCTGCTGCTTCGGCTCCTGCACGCATGTGTGGAACTACGAGCAGGCGACGCTGTCGCTGTTTCCCGACCTGCACCGTTCGATGCTGGAGGCACACCTGCGTTACGGGACGATGGACGACGGCGCGCATCGGTTTCGGCTGGACTTGCCGCTGGGCGCGAACGCCTACGCGCTTGCCGCCGCCGACGGGCAGATGGGGCTAATCGTGCGCAGCTACATGCAGTATCGGCGCACAGGCGACCGCGCGTGGTTGGAACGCTGGTACCCCACGCTCAAAAAACTGCTCGCCTTCGCGTGGCAACCTGGCAGCTGGGACGCCGACCAAGACGGCGTGATGGAAGGCGCGCAGCACAACACCTACGATGTGGAGTTTTTCGGACCGAATCCCGTGTGCGGGACATGGTATCTGGCGGCGCTCAGGGCGATGGAAGAGGCGGCGCGCCTGCTCGGCGACATAGAGTTCGCCCAGAAGTGCCGCACGCTGTTCGAAAGCGGCAGCCGCTGGATGGACGCGAACCTGTTCAACGGCGCGTTTTATGTGCAGCAGATTCGCCCCGTGCCCGACAACCCGCACCCCATGACCACCCCGCGCAAAGGCGACTATCCCCACTACCGCGACAGCCAGCTCGGCGAGGCGTGCAGTATCGACCAGCTGATTGGGCAATACAAGGCGAACCGCGCGGGGCTGGGCGACCTGCTGCAACGGGAGCATATCCGCACGGCGTTGCGCGCGGTGCTGCGCCACAACTTCCAGCGCACGCTGAACCAGCACTACAACTACGGGCGCACCTACGCGACAGGCGACGAGCGCGGCGTGATCACGGGAACCTACCCGCGCGGCGGCAAGCCCAGCCTGCCCTTCCCGTACCAGTCCGAGTGCTGGACGGGGCTGGAGTACGCCTTCGCGCGCCTGCTGCTGGACTACGGTTTTAGGCGCGAGGCGTTGCAGGTCGTGCAAGCCGTCCGCGCCCGACACGACGGCGCAAAACGCAACCCCTTCAACGAACCCGAATGCGGCAGCTACTACGCCCGTTGCATGTCGGCATGGTCGCTGGTGGAGGGCGAATGAGGTATAGTAATTCCCCGTGGGGGAACCCATAATCGGTATTCGGAGGGTACTATGCTGAAACAACGACGGTTCATTACGCTGTGGTTGCTGCTGATTGCCGTGTCCCTAAGCGCGTTCGCACAAGAGAAAGTGCTGCTGCAAAACAAAGCGCAGGCTGGTCAGACCGTCCGCTACCGCCTCTCGGGAACGGTCAGTATCGAGGCGGCAGGCAACACCTTCAACTTGGAGCTGAACTCGGTCGTCGTGCAGAAAATCGTCGCCGTCTCGTCAGAAGGCAACATCACCCTGGAGCAGACCACCGAGTCCTACGAGATGAGCTTTGGTGGGCGCACGATGCCCGCGCCCGACGAAGTGCTGAGTGGAAAGACGACCATCGTCATCAAGCCCAACGGCGAAGTGATTAGCCGCGAAAGCACCCGCGAAGAAGACGATACCGAACCCGAGCAGCGTCATCTGGGACAGACGCTGGCGGTGGTGTTCAGCGACAAACCCGTCGGCGCAGGCGACAAGTGGAGCTACACCTTCAAAGAGGATTCCAAGCTCGGCACGGCACCCGCTACCATCGAATACACCCTGCGCGGGTTCGAGACCTACAAGGGCATCCGCGTCGCGCGAATCGCCAGCACTTACACGGCGGGCGGCGGCAGCAAGGTTTCTGCCGACACGGAGCTGCTCATCGAGGTGCGCACGGGCGACACCGTGTATGCCAAGACCAAAATCACGGGCTTGAGCTGGGGCGCGGGCGAGGTCTCCGCAGCGGCGTCGGCGCAACTGGAGTACGAGCGCATCTCAGGCTCGCCCCTGCCCGAAGGCGTGAACGGCGCACAGCCCGCGCCGCAACCAAAGCCAGACGCCCAACCGCAAGCAGGCGAGCAGAAAGCCGAAGCGAAGAAAGCCGACGAGCAGAAGCCCGCTGAAGGCGAGAAAAAAGAGGACGCCAAAAAGAAAGAGAAGACCATCGAAGAGGTAACTAAAGACTTCGAGAAGCTGGAGGGGCTATTCACGCTCTACCGCAAGAAGGAGGCGGGCAAGGACACGATTTACATGGAAATCCGCCGCGAGCAGCTGGAGACGCTCTACTTCCTGCAGGCGACGGTGAGCGAGGGGCTGCCGACCTTCTTTCTCGCTGCAGGCACGCCAATCAACGACATCCTGTTCAAACTCGTGCAGCGCGACGAGCAAATCCTGCTGGTCGTGCCCAACATCGGCTTTCAAGCGAACCCGAACACGCCGATTGCCCGCTCGGTGCGCCGCTCATTCGCCGACGCTTACCTTGAGGCGTTCAAAATCGAAGCCAAGTCGGATGAGGGCAAGCGGCTACTGATTGATGTCTCGAACCTGTTCCGCTCGGACCTGATACAGATTCAGCAGATTGTGAGCCTTGCGGCGGGCGGGAGCTACAGCATCGACCGTGAGAAGACCGTCTACAATCAGGTCAAGGCGTTCCCCAACAACATCTTCATTCAGACGGCGTACCACTTCGCGGGCGGTCAGCAACGCGGGGGCGGGCTGGCGGGCATTCTGGGCGGACTGGCAGGCGCAGCGAACCTCGCTGACCCACGCAGCGTGCCCATCACGGTCAACTATAACCTGTGGGAGCTGCCCGTCAACAACGGGTATACGCCGCGCTTCTATGACCCGCGCGTCGGCTACTTTACCACCGAGTACGAGGACTTCACCCGCGAGCAAGAAGACCAGACCCGCCGCTACATCCTGCGCTGGCATCTCGAAAAAGCCGACCCGAACGCCGAACTCTCGCCCCCCAAAGAGCCGATTGTGTTCTGGATTGACAACGCCATCCCGCTTGAATACCGCGACGCCGTGCGCGAAGGCATTTTGGAGTGGAACAAGGCGTTCGAGAAAATCGGCATCAAGGACGCGATTGTGGTCAAGCAGATGCCCGACGACGCCGACTGGGATCACGCCGACATGCGCTACAATGTGGTGCGCTGGGTGTCCTCGCCGAACAACGGCTACGCCGTCGCGCTGTTCCGCGCCAACCCGCTCACAGGGCAGATTCTGAACGCCAGCATCACCGTCGACGGTAACATGGCTCGAATCACGCGCGTGCAGTTTATTCGCGAGATTGACCCGCTGGCGGCGTTCAAGGAGGCTGAGCAGCGCGAATGCTGCGACCACCACGACCACAACGCGCCGCACGCCTGCACCTTCGCGCAGGACACCCTGCCGCGCGCATGGCAGGGCTTCGTGATGATGGAGCTGCTGGCAGGCAAGCGCGGCGCAACCAAAATCACCGAAGAGGAGTTCGTCAAGAGCTACATCCGCTCCGTCGTGATGCACGAGATGGGGCACATCCTTGGGCTGCGCCACAACTTCGTCGCCAGCCGCATGAACACGCTGGACGACCTCAAGGACGGCGAACGGGTGCGTCAACGCGGCACCGTCGCGAGCGTGATGGAGTACGACCCGTTCAACCAGATGGCGCTGCACGCCCCCAACACCGTCTACTGGAACCCGACCATCGGTCCGTATGACTACTGGGCGATCGAGTACGGCTACCGCATCTTCCCCAACGCCCGCACGCCCGAAGCGGAGCGACCGTACCTGATGCAAATCGCGCAGCGCAACACGGAACCCGAACTCGCCTACGAGACCGACGACTATGCCGACCGATTCGACCCGTATGTGACGCGCTTCGATTTGGGACGCGACCCGCTGGAGTATTGGGAGCTGGTCATCAAGGACACGCACGAGCTGCTGGAGGTGCTGCCGACGCGCGTGCCAGGTCCTGGCGAGAGCTATTACGACTTCACGCGCTACTTCTTCGGCACACTGTCGAGCTTCAGCCGCGCGGCGGTTCAGTTGGCGCGTTTTGTCGGCGCGCTGCAGATTCGGCGCAACTTCGCCAGCGACCCGAACGCGCAGCCGCCGCTGGAGCCTGTAAGCGCGGACAAGCAGCGCCGCGCTCTGCAACTGCTGGCGACCTACATCTTCTCCGAGAGCGCGTTCAACATCCCGAAGGGGCTGTACCTGAAGCTGGGACCCAACCCCTACGGCGGGGGCAGCTCGATCCCAGCGGACGCGCCCGTGCGCGACTTCTTGAGCAATATCCAGCGGCTGACGCTGGCGCGCCTGATGGCGCCCGACACCCTGCGCCGCGTGGTCAACAACGAGTTCAAGGCGGTCGACGAGCGCAACGCGCTGACTTTGGCGGAGCTGTTCGACACCCTACAAGGCGTCATCTGGTCGGAGGCGCAATCGGCGCGTGAGGTTCCCGCGCTACGCAGGCTGCTGCAGCGCGCGCACCTGCAGACACTGGTGGATATGATCACCAAGAACACAGGCGCGCCCGACGATGCCCGCATGCTCGCGCGCTACCACCTGCGCCAACTGCGCGAGCAACTCGCCAAGCAGCTCCCGCGCGTCAAAGACATCTACACCCGCGCCCACTACAGCGAAGCCATCGAGACCATCGACAAGGCGCTCAACGCGCAATACATGCTGGGCATGCCCGAAATCCGCGTGCCGTCGCTGGCGGACATCCTCGGCATCGGCGCGGAGAAGTAGGGGCGAACGGCGGTTCGCCCCGCGCCCTTCCCCTCTCCCACCCGTGGGAGAGGGGTGCGGGAACGAATGGCTGTTCACCCCGCCCGCTGGCGCTCATTACACGACAGTTTTTGGGCGAACTGGAAGTGAGGCAGATTTTACCCCCCTCCTTAAGGTTCCCCCCGCTTCGCGAGGGGAACCGCGTGGGGCGCGTGGGTTCGGTTCCCCCTGCTTGCAGGGGGAACCTTAAGGAGGGGGTTATCGGGCATACTCGTTTTTGTGAACTTTGGCTGCGCGATTGGTATTACACTCAAAGCCTGCCTAATCCCTCAAGCACATGCAACGGCGCGCGGCTTATCAACAGCGCCAGCCTCTTGCGCAGCGATTGGTGGTCGTCAGCGCACAGCGTGATGTGCCCCAGTTTGCGACCCTTGCGCGGCGATTTGCCGTACAGGTGCAGGTGCGCTCCCTCGATGCGCAGAATCGGCGGGATGTCGGGCAGTTCGCCGATGAGGTTCACCATCGCCGATACGCCCCGCGCCGCCGTGCTGCCCAGCGGCAGGTTCAGAATCGCACGCAGGTGGTTCTCGAACTGGCTGGTGTGCGCGCCCTCAATCGTCCAGTGCCCGCTGTTATGCACGCGCGGGGCGACCTCGTTCGCCAGCAGCTGCTCGCCCACTTGGAACATCTCCAGCGCAATCACCCCTACATAGTCCAGCGTCTGGGTCAGCCGCTGGATGTAGTCGTAGGCAGTCGGCAGCAGCGTGTCCGAGTTCGGCGCAGGCGCTATCGACAGGCGCAGGATGCCCTCGTGGTGGTGGTTCTGCACCAGCGGGTAGACGCGCGTCTCGCCGTTTGAACTGCGCACGCCGATGACCGACAGCTCGCGCTCAAACGGCACGAACGCCTCGGCAATCAGTGACAGTTCGCCCAGTTGCGCCAGTGCCCGAAGGTATTCGTCGGGCGTGCGGGCAACCGCCTGCCGCTTGCCGTCGTAGCCCCCGCGACGCGCCTTGACCACGCAGGGGCAGCCGACCTGCTCCAGCGCGCCTTCGGGGTTGTCGAGGTCTACAGGCGCGAACGCGGGCGTCGGGATGCCCACCTCCTGCAGGAACTGCTTCTCCAGCAGGCGGTCTTGGAACAGCTCCAGCGCGCGGGGCGTCGGGCGCACGGGCGCATACCGCTCCAGTTGCCGCGCCGTCTCGACAGGTACATTCTCAAACTCGTAGGTGATGACTTGCTTGCCCAGCGCGAAGCGTTCGAGCGAGTCGGCGGCGTCGTAGGGGGCACACAGCAGCGGCGCGACCTCGCCAGCACAGGCATCGGGCGACGGGTCGTACACCACGCAGCGCACGCCGAGCGGGTAGCCCGCCAGCGCGAGCATCCTACCCAGTTGTCCCCCACCGAGAATACCAACATCCATCGCCTACTCCGTGCGCGGGTCAGGGTTCTCCAGCACCGCCTGCGTCTGGCGTTGGCGGTAGGCATGGAGCGCGTCGCGGTACTGTGGGTACTTGTTCGCCAGAATCGCCGTCGCCAGCAGCGCGGCGTTAATCGCGCCCGCCTTGCCAATCGCCAGCGTCCCAACGGGTATGCCCGCAGGCATCTGCACGATCGACAACAGCGAGTCGAGCCCCTTGAGCGCGTGTGATTCGATGGGCACGCCCAGCACGGGCAGCGTGGTTTTGGCGGCGGTCATGCCTGGCAGGTGCGCCGCGCCGCCTGCCCCTGCGATAATCACCTCCAGCCCGCGCGACTCGGCGGTGCGGGCGTACTCGAACATCAGGTCGGGCGTGCGATGCGCCGACACAATCCGCACCTCGTAGGGCACGCCCAGCGATTCGAGCGTCTCCACCGCATGGCGCATCGTCTCCCAGTCCGACTTGGAGCCCATAATCACGCCGACAAGGGGCTGCATCGCGAGGAATTGTACCTAACGCTCTCAGGGTTGACATCGGGCGTTTCGCCCCCTTACTTCAACCGCGCGAGAAAAACCTATCCCTTTGAGGCAAAAAGAGGGAAGGTTCAACGACTGCCTCTTATACGCATCTTTTGCATCGAGAAGGTGTAAGTGAAGCAACCGCAGGGATCCATAGAGGGTTCCGGAGGTTGCCTGCGGAATATCTTATCCAGCATAGCCTCCACATAAAGGTACCATGGCAGTCCCCTTCGACCAGTGAGTACACCCACAGCGAGTAGCTTGTTATCGGCTGAAAAGGCGAGGCTGCGCACATCCCAGTTGTGCCAAACGCGACTGGCAACAAGTCGGGATTCTGGCACCCTCCACACCCGAATAATGCTCTCACCTCGGCCCTTGCCCTTTGCGTGCGCCGCCATGAGCGCGCCGTCGGGAGAGAAGACAATCTGGGCAATACTAAACTTACTTTTGATTACATCGATGAGTGTACCGTCAGAGACACGCCACAACGCGATTGTTTGCCGTGAGTGAACAGACGCCATAATGTCCCCGCGGGGCGAGAACGCAACGAACGAAACGGGTCCGTTGGGTTCACGAAGCATGCGAATACACTTTGCGTCAGGGAGTTGCCAAAGCGAAATACTGCCGTCTGAGTGCACTACAGCAAACAACTTTCCGTCGGGCGCGTAAGCGAACATCGGTTCTATCTTGCTCTGTTCAGGAATGGGCAGGGTGAACATCCGCTTGCCCTCAGGAACACCCCAAAAACTAACCCTTACCTTCCTCTCCCTGCTTCCTGCTCTCGACACCCACTCCCTCTCGAATACCGCTACCTGATCCCCCTGAGGTGAAATGGCAAAGTACGATGCAGTGTGTTGGAGCTGAATACTGCATACGAGATCGCCGCTTGCTACGGAGAAAAGCTCTATTCTCGAACCTTCACTATAGATGTGCTGCATCCCAATGTCAGAAACAGCGATAAATTGGTTGTCTGGAGAAAACAATACCCCGTTCCAGAAATCTATACGAGATTTGCTTGTATTAAGAGGGGGATGCCTCAATACTTCTCCATTGGAAGTTTTTCTAAGATTGATTTCGTGTGCACTTCCACTTCCAGCTGCGATAATTTTGGTATCGGGCGACAAAATGCTAAAGATGTCGTGAGGGAACGCCGTTCTCTCTGAGAATTCGAACTCGCTAACCATCTTGAGGGAGGATCGCTCGAAGTAGATAACGGTCGCGACTACCAGTAGTATGAGCGCGTCCAAAAGCAGCAGCCCCCGCAGACCCTCGGAAAGTCTGGCGACCCGCGTTGTGATTGGTTCCCCTATCGGCTGTTTTGTCGCTTCCATATTTTCAGTCCACTCCTATGTGAGCCAATTTTACCCGATCGACAGTCTTATACCAATCGCCGAGCCAGAGTTCACAAATTCCTGCGTGTGCAGAATCCCCCCACTCCCTGCCCTCTCCCCCCTTGTCAAGGGGGGAGAGGGTCGGGGTGAGGGGGGATTCGAGCCATGTGCATTCACGAACTTTGGCAGCGCAGTTGGTATTATGTTCGTTTGGCTCCATCGAGCGCCGCTGCTGACGCAGGGGCTGCAGGCTAATCACAGGCTCGCGGGCGAGCAGGTTGCGCTGCAGCGATTGGTTTACAATCGCTCCGCAGAGT
>Ga0272449_1002549_pt1 | contig 16822 bp, 14 predicted proteins | sample YNPCB0241_FD_198679 | JGI IMG/M metagenome (GOLD analysis project Ga0272449, IMG submission 198679) | Hot spring sediment microbial communities from Yellowstone National Park, WY, United States - YNP-CB-024-1 | ecosystem: Environmental > Aquatic > Thermal springs > Hot (42-90C) > Sediment...
GTGGGAAAGGGACTGGTGGAAAAGGTTTGATCCCCATTCAGGGAGGGCGAAATGGTCAAGCGGGGATTTCTTGCCACCAGGAGTATCGCCAGGAGGGCCTGGAAGGATTACAAGGCTTTCCTGATCTTTTCTCCTTTCATGCTGCTACTTCCCCTTTGGGCCGAACCTTTGGGAAAGTCCATATCCTTGAACATCATATACCTTATGCGGATGGTAGGGGTATTCACCCTGACGGCGGTGGGTCTCAACCTACTCATGGGATACGCGGGCCAGGCCTCCCTCGGCCACGGCGCTTTCATGGGTATCGGCGCCTATGTTTCCGCCATCCTTTCCACCCGCTGGGGCTGGCCGGCTTGGGCAGGCATCCTCCTGGGAACGATATTGGCGGCCCTCGTGGGTTACCTGTTAGCCCCCATCCTCCGGCTACGAGGTCATTACCTGGCTATGGCCACCCTGGGGGTAGGCATCGCCGCCTTTATCTTCTTCCGAGAGATGACTGGTCTCACTGGAGGTAACGTTGGAATACGAGAGATACCGAAGATCGAATTTTTTGGGATGGTGATTTCATCAAAGAAGGGAGAGTTTTATTTCGTCTGGTTCTTGGCCATCCTGGTGCTCCTTCTATGCCAAAACCTGGTGCGCTCCCGGGTGGGAAGGGCCATTCAGGCCTTCCACCAATCGGAGGTGGCGGCCCGGGTCATGGGGGTGGACGTGGCCTCTTACAAGATGAAGGTCTTCGTGCTATCGGCCGCCCTGGGGGGTTTGGCAGGCGGGATATATTCCCACCTCCAGGGCTATATCAATCCCTCTCAATTCAGCGTGATGCTCTCCATCCAGCTGGTGGTGATGGTGGTTATAGGTGGGATGGAGAGCATCTGGGGATCGGTGGCCGGCGCCAGCTTGGTGGTATTTCTACCTAGCCTAGTGGAGGCACTTCCCAAATGGATGGGAAACGTCCCAGCATGGGTGAGACAGTACAGCAATTACGAGGGGCTGGTCTTCGGTGCCATATTAGTGCTCACCATGATCTTCCTTCCCAAGGGCATAACCACAAGCACGGTGGAATTCTACCGCAGAAAGACCAGAAAAGCCGCAGAGCTGATGGGAGAAGAGGAACCAGTATCGATCCCCGCGGAAGATGTAAGAAATGAAAAATGATGTGATACTTTCGGTGGAATCACTCACCAAGGCGTTCGGTGGGCTCTATGCCCTGAAAGACGTCACCTTCTCGGTAAAAAGGGGGGTCATAAAGGCGATAATTGGCCCCAACGGCGCTGGGAAGACCACCCTGTTCGACGTGCTCACCGGCCTTCAGCCCCCTGACAGGGGTAGGGCCGTGTTCCTGGACCGGGAGATCACGGGCATGCCCACCCACCAGCTGGCAGGTATAGGTATTTCCAGGACATTCCAGACTGTTCGCATATTCCCCGGCATGACCGTTCTGGAGAACGTAATGGTGGGCCTCCACCACCGCACTGGGTGTGGCTTCCTGAAGGCCGCGCTCAAGCTTCCCTCGGAGAGGAAGGAGGAGAAGTTCATCCGAGAGGAGGCCTTCAGTTACCTGGAGATGGTGGGACTGGAGTTGATGGCCCACTTCCCAGCGGGATCGCTGCCCTTCGGGAGGCAGAGGCTGCTAGAACTGGCGCGCGCCTTGGCTAGCCGGCCCAAGTTGCTGTTATTGGACGAGCCCGCCTCGGGACTTAACACCTACGAGACGGAAGAGCTGGGTGAGATCCTTGGCGAGATAGCTGGACAAGGGATCACCATCCTTCTGGTGGAGCACGACATGGGCCTGGTGATGCGTATCTCCCACGAGGTCCTGGTGCTTGATTACGGCGAGGTGATTGCCGAGGGCACGCCCCAGGAGGTGAAAGACGACCCCAGGGTAATAGAAGCATACCTGGGATCGGAGATATGAGGCTGAGGAAAGGGGGCAGATCATGCTTATCCTACGAAATATCTCGGCCTTCTACGGTAACATAGAGGCCCTACGGGCGGTAGACCTTCACGTGCAAGAGGGATGCATCACCACTGTGCTGGGGTCGAACGGCGCAGGCAAGACCACCATGCTCAGGGCCATAAGCGGTCTGATACCCACACGTTACGGTGAGATCCTATACTACGGACGCAACATCGCCGGCGAGCCCCCCCACCGCATCGTGCGCATGGGGATATCCCATGTTCCCGAGGGAAGACAGGTCTTTTATCAGCTCTCCGTAAGGGAGAACCTGGAATTGGGAGCCTATGTCAGGAGCTGGAGGAAAAAGGCGGAGATAGAGAAGGACCTGGATTTCGTCTACCGGCTGTTCCCTGTACTTGAAGAAAGGGAGAGGCAACTGGCGGGAACCCTCTCGGGGGGCGAGCAGCAGATGCTGGCCATAGGTCGCGCCCTTATGTCTCGTCCTCGGCTGCTGCTTTTGGACGAGCCTTCTATGGGGCTGGCACCCATGGTGATAAGGGACATATTCGCCTGCCTCAAGAGGCTTCACCAGGAGGGCCTCACCATCCTTCTGGTGGAACAGGACGTGCAAATCGCTCTGAGCATCTCCGATTACGCTTACGTGCTGCGCACGGGAAAAGTGGTGTTGGAAGGCCCGGCAGAGGAGCTTTTGAAAGGCGAGAAAGTGAAGAAGATATACCTGGGGGAGGAGTTCTGACACACCGATAAGCGTTGAGAGCCGGCGGGAACTACACTTGATCCCGGGGCCGTGAACCAGGGATTGCACGAGGATGGAGCTAACCGGAAGAATGGTAGCCATGCTACGGTTTTACGAAGGGCAAGTAGAAGGGAGGTCCAGGTTGTGCTGGAAAAATACGGATTCAAGTTCGACGAGAACGGGCTCATTCCCGCCATAGTACAAGACCACGAGACGGGAGAGGTACTGATGCTGGCCTACATGGACAGCGAGGCGATAAGACGCACGGTGGAGTCCGGCAGGACGTGGTTCTGGAGTCGTAGCAGGAAGGAGTACTGGTGCAAGGGAGAGACCTCCGGGAACCGTCAGTACGTTAGGGAGGTATTCTACGATTGCGACGCCGATGCCCTGCTAGTGAAGGTCCACCAGGTGGGCCCCGCTTGCCATACTGGCCAGCGCTCTTGCTTCTACCGACGCGTGGAGGAGGCAAGAACGGACCTGAAACCCGGCGATTGATGCCGGGAAGGGAATTCGACCCGGGTCGCAGAAATTCTCAGAGAAAGCGCGTGTTGTCAGGAAAATCTAAAATGGCCATAGCGATTTACGATCCCCTGAGAACGTCATTGGAAGCTCGAGGGGGGAGATGATTGAGGTGCCCGTGGTGCGGCGAACTGGTACCGGATGAGGCACCGGTTTGCCATCGTTGTGGCAACAAACTGAAGGAGGAAGGGGAGGAGGAGGGATTCCCCGCCACTTTGCCGGGGACCGCCGCTCCCGGGGATTGGAGGGCGGTGGCCAGGGCCCGTGCAGTACCGGCAACCCCTACTCGGAGGAGAAGGACCTGGCGCTACGGCATCGCACCCATCTTTTACGGCGCTCTGGTAGCGGCCATTGCCTTGTGGATAGGTCTAAGCCTGACCATATGGGGCAATCCCTCGCCCGTGGACCGTGCCAAGCTGCTCCTCCAAGCTTTGGAGAGGGGAGATGAGGAGGCCTTCCTCACCTGCTTCCAGGAGGAAGACCTGGAAAGGGGCCGGGAGTTGTGGGAAAAGGCAAGGCTCGAGTACGGCCCGGGCGCTGCCTTCCGGGAGTCGGAGTTCAGGGTGGAGTCCGACGACGGTTATGAGGCGGTGTTACTACTGGAGAAAGCGATGGTGGAGGGCGGCAAACTATCCGGCAGGGAACTATCGCGCCATGACGGCATCGTGCTATTTTGGGAGAACCACGGGGGAAGTTGGTACCTTGATCCGAACCGTTCCCGTATAACGCCCCCCTGAAAGCCGAGGACGGGGGTCTTGACCATCTGGGCCATAACACGCGAACTTCCACCTTCCCGATTCCCGGCCATTGAGTCCTGAAGGCAGGGTTCATGGGATCAGATCCCCGGCGTGATTCGCCTTCCTGTGATAAGGAAACCATCGGGTGGTAAAATATATTATGAATTGAGCAGGCCGAAGTGGCGGAATGGGTAGACGCGCTGGTCTCAAAAACCAGTGGGGTTTCCCCGTGCCGGTTCGAGTCCGGCCTTCGGCACCAAGAAGAAAGGGTTAAAGCCCTTTTTCTTTTTCCTGTTCCGCGTCTAACTCGGGCTACAGTGCAGCATGCCCTTGTCACTGCGGCTCCCTAACATGGGTCATGGAACTCTAAAACGGCACCCAGGATTACGTCTCGCCCACCGGATACCGCGCCCGGTAAGCAGGGTGGTGACGAAAGAGGAGTGGCTTGGAGATCGATAAGTTGAATATGGAAGAACCCGTTTACGTTCTAGTGGATGGGCACAGCATAGCCTACCGTGCCTTTTTCGCACTGCCTCCCGACCTCAAGACCAGCACCGGCCAGCTCACCAACGCCGTCTTCGGGTTTACCTCCATGCTCATCAAGCTCCTGGAGGAGCTCAGGCCCACCCATCTCCTGGTGGCCTTCGACAAGGGAAGGCCGGAGTTCCGGCTGGAGAGGTACGAGGAATACAAGGCGCACAGAAAGCCCATGCCCGACGAGCTCAGGGACCAGCTGGGAATGATCAAGGCGGTGCTGGAAACCATGGGGATACCGGTGGTGGAGGTGGAAGGCTACGAGGCCGACGACGTTATCGCCACCCTGGTGGAGAAGCTGCCGGAGGAGGGCAAGGTCTACGTGGTCACCGGGGACCGGGACGCCCTACAGCTGGTGAGACCGGGCGTGAAGGTGGTGGCCACGCGGAAGGGCATCACCGACATCATAGTGTATGACGAACAGGGGGTGAGGGAGCGCTTCGGGGTGGAACCCAGCCAAATCGTGGATTACCTGGCACTAAAAGGGGATGCCTCTGACAACATCCCCGGTGTGGAGGGGATAGGGGAAAAGACCGCCTCCCGGCTTTTGCAGAAATTCGGTTCCCTGGATGGCGTGTATTCGAACCTGGAGCAGGTGGAGGGGGAACGATGGAAGAAACTCTTGGAAGCCCATAAAGAGGAGGCCTACCTCAGCCGGGAGCTTGCGGGATTGCGCAGGGACGTCCCCCTCCCTCCCGACCTGCTGGCATCCGCCCGGTTGAAACCCTGGGACCGGGAAAAGGTATCTGCCCTCTTCTCATCCCTCGAGTTCAGAACCCTCTACCGTAGGTTGGAATCCCTGGGGGAGACCTTTCCCTTCCGGCAGGACGGGAACGCCTCCGTGGCAGTGGAAACACGGCCCGCCCTGGAGACCCGGGTCCAGCTAAGGGGAGAGGGGGAGTTGGGAGAACTGTTGGAAAGCGCTGCCGTTTCTCGGAGGATATCCATCTATCCCAACATACAGGGGGAAGGCTATACCGAAGGAAAACTTGTGGGTTTGGGCTTTTTCACGGGCGAGAAGGGCTTTCACCTGGATATGGCCCTTTCCGGGGCACAGGGAATGCTTTCCAGGCTCCTGGAGGAGCTGCCCGGGACGGGAGCGGAGGTCTACGGTTTCCGGGTCAAGGACTTCATGGTCCAGGCCTTCAAGCTCACCGGCACCTTTCCGGGGGAGATCTTCGACGTGCAGCTGGCGGCCTATCTAGTGGATCCCTCGGCGGTCTCCCACGACCTAGAAAGATGCTGCGCCCGTTTCCTCCGGGAAGTCCCCTTCCCGAAAGAGACGGGGCAGCTGAACCTCCTGGTGGAGGAGCAGGCGGGCGAGACCGAGATAGAGAAGGCCATGGCTGTCTGGCGCCTGAAGGAGCCGGTGGAGGTGGAGATGAGCTCTCGGGGCCTATCCCGTCTTTTCCACGAACTGGAAAGGCCCCTCCAGGTTGTCCTGGCCGAGATGGAGATCAACGGCATAAGGATAGACACTGCTTGCCTTAAGGAGATGGAGAGGGAGCTGGATAAGGAGCTGTCTCATCTGGAGAGGGAGATCCACGCGTTGGCCGGTCATCCCTTCAACCTGAACTCACCCCAGCAACTCTCCAGGGTTCTTTTCCAGGAGCTGGGGCTGAACCCGATTAAGAAAACCAAGACGGGTTACGCCACCGACTTTTCGGTGCTCCAGGCCTTGCGAGGCCAGCATCCCGTGATCGACCTCCTGCTCCGGTATCGGGAACTCTCTAAGTTGAAGGGTACCTATGTGACCTCGCTACTCAAGCTGGTGAACCCGACCACGGGCAAGCTGCACACTTGCTTCAACCAGACGGTGACCGCCACCGGAAGGCTATCCTCCAGCAATCCAAACCTCCAGAACATCCCCATAAGGACCGAATCAGGGAGAAACATCCGCAAGGCCTTCCTGCCGGACGTTTCCGGAGGATCGCTGCTCTCCGCCGATTACTCCCAGATCGAGCTGAGGGTCCTGGCCCACCTGTCGGGGGACGAAGCCTTGATCCGGGCCTTCGAGTCGGACATGGACATCCACGCCATCACCGCCTCGGAGATCTTCGGTATTCCCCAGGAGCGGGTAGATCCCGAGGCGAGGAGGAAGGCCAAGGCGGTTAACTTCGGGATCATCTACGGTATCAGCCCTCAGGGGCTGGGGGAGCAGATAGGGGTGAGTCCCGAGGAGGCGGGGAAGTACATCGAGGCCTATTTCCGGCGGTTTCCCCGGGTTAAGGAGTTCCTGGACCAGCAGGTGGCTCGGGCTGCCTCCCAAGGCTATGTGACCACACTCCTGGGCCGAATCAGGGAAGTGCGGGAGATATTGGAGGAAAACGTGAGGTTGAGAAGGCTGGGGGAAAGGATCACCCTCAACACCCCCATACAAGGTAGCGCCGCGGATATCATCAAGCTGGCCATGCTCCGAATTCACGAGAGGTTGAAGAGGGAGGGACTCGGCAGCAAACTGGTGTTGCAAGTACACGACGAGCTCCTCCTGGACGTGCCCCCCGGGGAGGAGGTCGAGGTTCAAGAGGTGGTAAGGGAGGAGATGGAGGGGGCCTTTCCTCTGAGGGTTCCCCTCAAGGTGGAGATCTCCATGGGACCCACCTGGTACGATGCCAAGTGAACGGGAGGGGGCCTCAGCCCGGCGGGGGTAGGAACCCACACCTTTTGCGATTCCCCGCCCGAGGAGGTCTTGACTGGTCACTCGGGGATTCCCCGGCCGGGGCGATCCTATCCGGTCACGTGCGGTGGAAACCCATGGCGAGTCATGGGAACTCGCCCTCATCTCTGGGGCGTTCACTCCGGGCGGTTCACTCAGATATCCAACCCAATGCATGTTTCTCGGAACCGGATCGTGAAGTCCGATTGCCGAGGATCCTTGTCTGGGGTCACCCATACCCGGCGCGATTATCCGTGAAGGGCGGGGAGACAAGACCTGGGGGGGCACCCGGCGCGCCAGGACTGACCTTCCCTGGAAATGTCCGCCGCGATGCTCCACTTTTCCTGGAAAGGGAGAAAGGGGTGTGGCACCATTTTCCCGCAGCCAGGGGGCATGCTAAACGCCCTGAGGCCGAAAGGGGACCCGTAAAGAACGAAAAATACCGACAAAATGGCAAGTTAAGGGAAAAAGGTTCAATATCGATGCTTTAACTTTTCAGTGGGCGCTTTTAGGGTTGAAAGAGTGGAGGGACCACCCCATCATCCTAGCAAAACAGCCAAAAAGGAAGAAAGGGTCTTTCATTCTGGCATCCTTGGCACTACATTTGGTATCCCCAGGGCTGGTGCGGTAACCTACCTTGGTGGTAAAATTAGTTGTCCGTGTGCCGGACCAGCGGACACGGACAAAAACTCAGGGAATGGAGGAATGGTTTAGATGCACGAACAGATCGATCAGAGGCAGGAACACCAGGACAACGATAGATCCCAGCGAATCTCCATCCCCCTCACCAACTTCGATTACTCCGACGCCGATTCCATCAACTACGAAAAGACCATCAAGGTCTTCTCCGAGGGGGACATCATCGCCGGGACGGTGGTGAAAATCGACAAGGACGAGGTCCTATTGGACATCGGTTACAAGTCAGAGGGCGTTATCCCCCTGCGAGAGCTCTCCATCCGCTACGGCGTCAAGGCGGAGGAAGTGGTTAAGGTGGGCGATGTCATCGACGCCCTGGTGCTACAAAAGGAGGATAAGGAAGGTCGTCTCATCCTTTCCAAAAAGAGGGCTCAATACGAGAAGGCTTGGGGGGTCCTCGAAGAGAAGATGATGAACAGCGAACCGGTGGAGGGAGAGGTCATCGAGGTGGTCAAGGGAGGCCTCATCCTGGACATCGGCCTCAGGGGCTTCCTTCCCGCCTCCTTGGTGGACGTGCAGCGGGTTCGGGACCTGGAGGCCTTCCTGGGTCAGAAGCTCACCTGCAAGATCATCGAGATGGACAGGAACCGCAACAACGTGGTGCTTTCCCGCCGCGCCTACTTGGAGGAGAAGGCCAACGAGAGGAAGAAGGTCCTCTTGGAAAACTTGAAGAAGGGCATGAGGGTCAAGGGGAAGGTTTCCAGCCTGGTATCCTTCGGGGCCTTCGTCAACCTGGGGGGGATCGACGGCCTGATCCACATCTCCGAGCTATCCTGGTGCCATGTGGAAAAACCCAGCGAGGTGCTCTCGGTGGGCGACGAGGTGGAGGTGGAAGTTTTAGACGTGGACAAGGATAGGGAGCGCATCTCCTTGAGCCTCAAGGCCTGCCAGGTCGACCCATGGGAGGAGATATACCGGGAGGTAAGAATAGGTGACATCCTCGAGGGAATGATAACCAAGCTGGTCCCCTTCGGAGCCTTCGTACAGGTGAGGCCAGCGGTGGAGGGCCTGGTGCACATAAGCGAGATAGCCAAGCGGCATATCGAGCATCCGGAGGAGGTCCTCACGGTGGGCCAAACGGTACAGGTCAAGGTGGTGGACATGGACATAGACCGACGCCGCCTCAGCCTAAGCATCCGTCAGGCCGCTGAGGAGCTCGGGCTCGACCGGGAGGAAGGGGAGGAAGAACCCACCGGGGAATCCCCGCCTGACGAGACGGCCATGGCTGAAGAGGCTGTGCCTCTACCTGAGGAAGGGGAGGATGAAGCAGCCGCTACCTCTAAAGAGGCGGTGGCGGAACGGTCCGAGGATGAGGAAGCTGAAGAAGGGGAGCCACCCGTACCCCCTGCTACCGCTGAGGATACAGAGGAGCATGGCCACGGGTCTCCCTCCGAGGCGGAGGAAACCCCTTCCCGGGGAGGGGAGACCCTGGAGGAAATAATCCAAGACCTAAAGAGGGAGGGGATCCAGGAACCCTGATCCAGGAGATCCGGAGAGCACACCGGGGAAAGGGAGACGGTAAAGTTCCCTTTCCCCTTTTATTAACGGGCTTGCAAGGAGGTAAGCGGCAGCTCGCCCACGTTTGAGAAGGAGGATAGGATGGCGCTTTTCCTGGTGGCCCTTACCGGGGGCATCGCCAGCGGCAAGACCACGGTGGGAAGGATGCTGGTCGACAAGGGTGCCTTCCTGGTGGAATCGGATGCACTGGCCAGGAAGGTGGTGGAAAAGGGCAGCGAGGCCTATCGCGAAATCGTGGAGCACTTCGGCGAGTCCATCCTCGACCCGCAAGAGAATATAGACCGGGCAAAGCTCGGAGCCGTGGTTTTCAACGACCCCTCGGAAAGGGAATTCCTCAACCGGGTCACCCATCCCCGCATCCTCCAACTGATGGCCTCCGAGATAGAGAGGATCAGGGTGGAGACAGGGGACCGTGCCATCGTGGTGCTGGACATCCCCTTGCTGGTGGAGGCGGGCGTCGCCGGCGCCTTCGACTTCACCCTGGTGGTGGACGCCTCCCCCGAGACGCAGGAGGAAAGGCTGGTAAGGGATCGCGGCCTTTCCAGGGAGGACGCCCGGGCCCGTATCGCCTCCCAGGCCAGCCGGGAGGAACGCCTGCGGGTAGCGGACTTCGTGGTAAGAAACGAGGGAAGCCTGGTGGACCTGGAGCGGGAGGTGGAGAGGGCATGGGAGGCCATCCTGGGGGCATGGAAGCAAAAAGGATAAAAACGAGAAGGCAAAAACCCTTTTCCATGAAAAAGAGGGGTGAAAAGGCCAAGATCGAGTGATAAGCGCAGGAAAGTCCTGACCCCCTACGCCGCCGGAAAGGATCGCGGATAAGGCCCTAAGAATTGGAATTTACCCTAAGGGAGGGCACGGAGGGAAGGCAGAACCCCCGGTTGATCAGCTTCTCAGGGCCCTCCGCTTCAGCTCCTCCTCGATCTCCCGGGAATAAAGGGAATAGACGGGACAACCGTACCGGAGGCAAAGGTGCAACCCCACGCTGCAGCGGGGATCCTCCACCTCCCAGCAGTTAAGACCCTCTCTCCAGGCCTTGCAGGAGAGGTACTGGCTGGCGGGGCAACCCCTGAGATCCCGGCAACGGCTCAATTCCCACCTCCCATGGCTTCTGGGACAGCAACGAGCTTCACCAGGGATGAGCATATCCCCGGCCACGGTGCTATTATAAAATGTGGAGGGCTCGTCTGAGCCCTTTTGTTTCCTAGTGACCGAAGAAGGTGGAAAGGAGGCAGCTCACCGGCAACATGGTGAAAGGGATTATCCAATTACCGGAAGTGGTCTTTCTGGACGTGGGGGAGACCCTTTTTTACCCCCATCCTTCCTTCGGCGAGCTCTTCCACACCGTTTGCCGCGAACACGGCCACCAGGTCGACCCCCGGGAGGTTTCCATCCTGGCCAGTCGCTACATGGAGGAGGTGGAGGAAAGGCAGGGTAGGGGTTTTTCCTTCACCGACAGCCCTGAAAAATCGGGTGCCTTCTGGAGGGAATTTTATCACTCAATCCTGCGGGACCTTGGGATACAGGGCGAGGACCACGTCCTCCCGGAGGTCCTCTACCGCACCTTTTCCGATCCCTCCCATTACCGACCCTACCCCGACGGGTTGGAAGCCCTGGAAGCTCTGAAGCAAGGGGGTTTCCGGCTGGGCGTGATCACCAACTTCGAGCCCTGGGTGGAGGAGCTCCTGGATGGATGGGGGATCTCCTCCTACCTGGATATCGTGGTGATCTCCGGCTTGGTGGGTAGGGAGAAGCCCCACCCGGATATCTTCCGAGAGGCCCTGCGCCGGGCCGATGTGCCCCCCGGAAGGGCCCTACACGTGGGGGACTCTCCGAGGTCCGACTTTCTGGGAGCCCGCGAGGCGGGCATGCAGGCGGTCCTGCTGGACCGGCGGGGAGCCCACCCCGGCTTTCCCGGTCCCCGCATCTCCAGCCTGGTGGAGCTTCCCGTCCTCCTGAGAGGTGGGGAAAGATGAGCGGGTTCCGCTTGGTGACCGAATTGGTTCCCCGGGGTGATCAGCCCAAAGCCATCGCCGCCCTAACCGAGGGGGTAAAAAGGGGCTATCGCTACCAGACGCTGCTGGGGGTCACTGGCTCGGGCAAGACGTTCACCATGGCCCACGTCATCCACAATCTGCAGCGACCCGCCCTGGTGATCGCTCCCAACAAGACCCTGGCCGCCCAGCTCTGCAACGAGTTCCGGGAATTCTTCCCGGAGAACGCGGTGGAGTACTTCGTGAGCTATTATGATTACTACCAACCTGAGGCCTACATCCCCTCCACCGACACCTACATCGAGAAGGACACCTCCATAAACGACGACATAGACCGCCTGCGGCACCGGGCCACCTCAGCCCTGCTCTCCCGGCGGGACGTGATCGTGGTGGCCTCGGTCTCCTGCATATATGGCTTGGGCAGCCCCCAGGAATACCTGAAGAGGGTTCTCCTCCTGAACAGGGGGGAGGAGTACTCCCTGCGGGAGGTGTTGGCTCGGCTGGTGGACATGCAGTACGAGCGGAACCAGTACGAGCTCTCCCGGGGTAGGTTCCGGCTCAAGGGGGACACCCTGGAGGTGTATCCCACCTATGAGGAGCTGGTGTGGAGGCTGGAGTTCTTCGGGGACGAGCTGGAGAAGATCAAGGTCATAGACCCCGTCACCGGCGAGATCGTGGCGGTGCCGGACTCGGTGGTCATCTATCCGGCCACCCATTATCTCACCGCCGAGGAGAACCTCCGGCGAGCCATCACCTCCATCCGGGCGGAGCTGGAGGAGAGGGTGGCCGAGCTGCAATCCATGGGCAAGCTCCTGGAAGCCCAGCGGCTGCTATCGCGGACCACCTACGACTTGGAGATGCTCCAGGAGATGGGTTATTGCCAGGGCATCGAGAATTATTCCCGGCACCTGGACGGAAGGGCTCCCGGGGAACCCCCCTACACCCTGCTGGACTTCTTCCCCGAGGACTTCCTGGTTTTCGTGGATGAGTCCCACGTAACTATCCCCCAGATCCACGGGATGTACGAGGGTGACATGTCCCGCAAGAGGACCCTGGTGGAATACGGCTTCCGCCTGCCCTCCGCCCTGGACAACCGCCCCCTGAAGTTCGAGGAATTCCTGGAACGCGTCCCCCAGATGATCTGCGTGAGCGCCACCCCCGGACCCTGGGAGCTCTCAGTGAGCAGCCAAGTGGTGGAACAGATCATCCGCCCCACCGGGCTGGTGGACCCGGAATTGGTGGTGAGACCAGCGGAAGGCCAGGTGGACGACCTCATAGGGGAGATAAGGAAGAGGGTGGAGAGGAAGGAGAGGGTGCTGGTCACAACCCTCACCAAGAGGATGGCGGAAAACCTCACCGATTACCTGCTGGAGACGGGCCTAAAGGTGCGCTACCTGCACTCGGAGATCGACACCCTGGACCGAGTGGAGATTATCCGTGGCCTGAGGCTTGGGGAATTTGACGTGCTGGTGGGAGTAAACCTGCTCAGGGAAGGGCTTGATCTTCCCGAGGTCTCTCTGGTGGCCATCCTGGACGCCGACCGGGAGGGTTTCCTCCGCAACGAGCGGAGCCTCATACAAACCATCGGACGTGCCTCCCGGAACGTTAACGGCCAGGTGATCATGTATGCCTCCGAGGTGACCGATTCCATGCGCCGGGCCATACTGGAGACGGAGAGGAGGAGGAGGCTTCAGCTGGAATATAACCGACGGCATGGCATCAATCCCCAGACGGTGCGCAAGCGGGTGAGCGATATCATGGACATGGTCCTATTGCCCGACGAGCGCCCCTCCCACCGCAGGAGGTGGAGGGAGGAGGATATGAGCCCCGAGGAACTGGAATCCCTCATCCGGGGCCTGGAGGACGAGATGAGGATCGCCGCCGAGGACCTACGCTTCGAGTACGCAGCACGGTTGAGGGACGAGATAGCGGAGCTCAAGAAACGCCTGCGGGCCCTGCGGGAGGCCGGTTGAGCGGGAACAACCAGGGGAAGCCCCGGGCAGTAAAACCCTAATGATGGGACGAAACGCCGGTCTCGCCTGAATCAATCCATGGAGACATGGAGGCGATGAAATAATCCATGGAGGCGATGAAATCGCAAGGAACGCCACCTCCCTCGGGAACATGGGAAAGGCGAGGGATGCCGAGATGGAGTGGATTGAGATCAAAGGAGCCCGGGAACACAACCTGAAGAACGTGGACCTGCGGCTTCCCCGCAACAAATTGATAGTGATGACCGGGTTGAGCGGGAGCGGCAAGTCCTCCCTGGCCTTCGACACCATCTATGCCGAGGGGCAGAGGCGCTACGTGGAATCCCTTTCCGCCTACGCGCGGCAGTTCCTGGGACGTATGGACAAGCCCGACGTGGATTCCATAACCGGCCTTTCACCGGCCATATCCATCGACCAGAAGAGCGCCTCCCACAACCCTCGCTCCACCGTTGGCACCATAACCGAGATCCACGACTACCTGCGCCTGCTCTTCGCCCGCATCGGCAGAGCCCACTGCCCTACCTGCGGGAGGGAGATCGAGAAACAGTCATCCCAGCAGATTATCGAGCGGATACGCTCCTTCCCCCCGGGTACACGTCTCACCATCATGAGTCCCCTGGTGCGGGGAAGGAAGGGTGAATACGCTTCCCTACTGGATGAAGTACGCCGGAAGGGGTTCAGCCGGGCCCGCATCGACGGCGAGCTGTGGGACCTGGACGAGGAGATACGTCTGGAACGCTACAAGAAGCACAACATCGAGGTGGTGGTGGACCGCCTGGTGATCAAGGAAGGCCAGGAGACCAGGCTGGCCGAGTCGGTGGAGACAGCCCTGGAGCTGGGCAAGGGCTACCTCATCGTGGAGGCCGACGGTGAGGAGCTGTTCTTCAGCGAGGGCTTCAACTGTCCCCGCTGCGAGGAGAGCTTCCCGGAGCTGGAGCCCCGCATGTTCTCCTTCAACAGCCCCTATGGCGCCTGTCCCTCCTGTAGCGGCCTGGGCTTCCACCAGGTCATAGACCCAGACCTGGTGGTGGCAGATCCCGACCTCAGCCTGGAGGAGGGGGCCATACCGGTATGGTCCCAACTCTCCGATTACCACTACCAGATCCTCAAGGCCCTGGCGGAGAAGTATGAGTTCAGCTTGGCCACTCCCTTCCGGGAACTGCCCAAGAAGATCAGGGACATGATTCTCTACGGCTCCGATGAACGGGTTTACGTAAGATTCAGGAGCCGCTATGGGGGCATCCGCTCGCATTTCGCCCGTTTCGAGGGAGTGGTCCACTGGCTCCGTCGCCGCTACGAGGAGACGGAATCGGAGTATGTAAAGGCCAAGATCTCCCAGTACATGAGCCTGAAACCCTGCGGGGCCTGCAACGGTGCCCGCCTCAAGCCCCTGAGCCTGGCGGTCACCGTGGGAGGGGTGAATATCCATCAGCTTTCCTGCATGTCCATCAGGGAGGTCCGTGCCTTCCTTCGGGAGTTGGAATTGGACGAAAGAGAGAAAAAGATCGCAGAGCGCATATTGAAGGAGCTGGACAAGCGCCTCAGTTTCCTGGTAGACGTGGGCCTGGACTACCTCACCCTGGACAGGACCGCCAACACGCTGGCCGGTGGCGAGGCCCAACGCATCCGCCTGGCCACCCAGATAGGATCAGGCTTGGTGGGGGTTCTCTACATCTTGGACGAACCGTCAATAGGCCTTCATCAGCGGGACAACCGGCGCCTCATCTCCACCTTGGAGGAGCTGCGGGACATGGGCAACACCCTGATCGTGGTGGAACACGACGAGGCCACCATCCGGGCCGCTGACTTCGTCGTGGACATAGGGCCCGGCGCCGGCGATCACGGCGGTGAGATAGTGTACGCGGGACCCCTGGAGGGTCTGCTGGGCTGCGAGCGCTCCATCACCGCCCAATACCTGACCGGGAAAAAGAGGATAGAGGTCCCGTCCTGCCGGAGGAGGCCTGGGGACCGCTTCCTTATGATCCGGGGGGCAAAAGAGCACAACCTAAAGGATATCGACGTGGCCATACCCCTGGGGCTCTTCGTCTGCGTAACCGGCGTGTCGGGCTCCGGCAAGAGCACCCTGGTGCATGATGTCCTCTTTAAGGGGCTGGCACGCCGCATTTACCGCTCCCGCATAACCCCAGGAAGGCACCGGTCCATCGATGGCGTGGAACATGTGGACAAGGTGATAAACATAGACCAGAGCCCCATCGGAAGGACCCCCCGCTCCAATCCCGCCACTTACACCGGCGTCTTCGACCATATCAGGCAGGTGTTCAGCGAGACCCGGGAAGCACGTCTCAGGGGCTACAAGCCGGGCAGGTTCAGCTTCAACGTGAGAGGTGGACGTTGCGAGGCCTGCCGGGGTGAGGGCACCATCAAGATTGAAATGCACTTCTTGCCTGATGTCTACATACCCTGCGAGGTCTGCCAGGGCAAGCGCTACAACGCCGAGACCCTCGCCGTCACCTACAAAGGGAAGAACATCAGTCAGGTGTTGGACATGTCGGTGGAGGAAGCCCTCCGTTTCTTTGAGGCCATCCCTCCCCTGCGGCGTAAGCTCCAGACCCTCCAGGACGTGGGGCTGGGATACATCAAGCTGGGGCAGCCTGCGCCCACCCTCTCGGGGGGAGAGGCGCAGAGGGTAAAGCTGGCGGCGGAACTGAACAAGGTGCCCACGGGGAAGACCCTTTATATCTTGGACGAGCCCACCACCGGACTGCACTTCGACGACATAAGCAAGCTTTTGCGAATGCTGCAGAGCCTGGTGGATATGGGCAACACGGTTATCGTCATCGAGCACAACCTGGACGTCATCAAGTGCGCTGACTGGATCATCGACCTAGGGCCGGAGGGCGGCGACGAAGGGGGGTATCTAGTGGCAGAAGGGCCACCGGAGGATGTGGCCCGATGCCCCCAATCCCATACCGGCCGCTTCCTCAGGGAGATACTGGAAGGAGAGCCGGTGACGGAAAGAGGCCATGGACGAGCTCAAGCGGAAAGCCGCATTCCTACCCGATAGCCCCGGGGTGTACCTCTTCAAGGACTCAGAGGGGAGGGTCATATACGTGGGGAAGGCCGGCTCTCTGCGGCGTAGGGTGAGCTCTTACTTCTCCTCCCGCGAGCCCGACCATCCTCGCTTGGCGCTGCTGCGCAACCGCATGGCCGACCTGGAATTCATCGTGACCTCCAACGAGGTGGAGGCCCTCATCCTGGAGGCCAACCTGATAAAGAGGTTCCACCCTCCCTACAACATCGAGTATCGCGACGACAAGTCCTATCCCTATCTGGCCATCTTCATAGAAGACGAGTTCCCCCGAGTGATGTTCCTGCGGGGCCAGAGGAGGAAGGGGGTCCTGTACTACGGTCCCTTCGCCCACGCTGGGGCGGTGCGCGAGACCATCGAAACCCTGAGGAAGATCTTTCCCTTCCGTTCCTGCCGGGGGAGAGAACCGGGAAAGGATAGGGGAGGCCCTTGCCTCGACTATCACCTGAAGCGTTGCCTGGGCCCCTGTACCGG
>Ga0272449_1002555_pt1 | contig 16809 bp, 10 predicted proteins | sample YNPCB0241_FD_198679 | JGI IMG/M metagenome (GOLD analysis project Ga0272449, IMG submission 198679) | Hot spring sediment microbial communities from Yellowstone National Park, WY, United States - YNP-CB-024-1 | ecosystem: Environmental > Aquatic > Thermal springs > Hot (42-90C) > Sediment...
AAGAGCTCAAAGCCGTCAAAGAACTCTACAACACAATTAGGGGTCGATCCATAGATGATCTTAGAGATCCTGTTGAGTTCTGCACCATATTCTTAAACTGGAAACCCCTAAAGTATCAGGAGGCTCTACTTAGAGATTGTGGTAGGCAGGTTGCTGTTAGGTGGTGTAGGCAGAGCGGAAAAACAACAACATTCGCAGCAAAAGCCATACACTTCTGCGTAACAAAACCGGGCTCACAAGCACTCATCACATCACCAGGCCTAAGGCAGAGCATGATAGTAAGCGACAAGATAGAAGACCATCTGAATAGGATGAACCCTGTCGCTAAGAGGGCTTGGGTGAGGAAGATACAGCGCCAAACCGTAACCTTCTATAACGGATCAAGAGTAAAAGCACTACCATACTCACTACACCGATTAAGAGGGGAAACATGCGATTTAATATTTGTAGATGAAGCAGCATTCATAAGAGATGATGAGATCTTATTCGACAACGTGCTTAAACCGATGCTTGCTACGAGATGGAGTAGAGGCGCTCAGCTAATAGCTTCATCAACACCCTGGGGTAAAGGTAACATGTTCCACAGGTTCTGCAAAGACCCAATAGTTTCTAAGGATTGGAGCCGGCACCACGTAACCTGGCGCGAACCAGTCGAAGGAGGACTAATACCACTTGAGTTCATAGAAATACAGAGAAGATCAGTATCATCTGAGCGGTTTATGCGAGAATACGAAGCCGAGTTTGTTGAGGACGCAGACTCCTATCTACCCCAAGATCTAATAGCTAGGTGCACAGACCCAGACCTAGAATACTGGAGCTTCGAAGACATAGTTAGAGGAAGAGAGCTATACGGAGGCCTAGACCTAGGCAAGAAGATGGACCACAGCGTGTACGCTGTAGTTGAGAAGATAGATGAAGAGCTTAAACTAAGGCACATGAAACACTTCCCACTAGAAACATCATACGCATCAATAATAGGGTATGTGAAGATAACATCAGAAAGATGGCAAACACTATACAGAGCCTCCGTAGATCAAAGCGGGGTAGGAGAATACATAGTAGAAGACATGGTTAGAGCAGGCATACCGAACGTTGAAGGCATAACACTAACCATGCCGAAGAAAGAAGAGATCCTAAGCTACCTAAAGCAGCAGATGCTACAAACAAAACTAAAGATCCCATACGACCAAGAACTCATAGCAGAACTAAACATAGAGAAGTATGAGTTGACTAAAGATGGGCACATAAGATTCAGCCACCCAGAAGGCACACACGATGATAGACTCTGGGCACTAGCACTAGCAACATACGCATCAAGAACCAAAAGCACAGGAGTAGTTGCTGCGATATGAAGATCACACTAAAAGCATACGCAGAACCCAAAAGACCACTAAAAGTCCTCAAGGTGGATAAGGAGTTCAAAACAACAGCAGAACCAACAAAAAGAGTAGTAGAGGTCTCAGAAGCATTCGGACTAGGCTTAGACGAAGAGAAAACCCTCACAATATACAAAGAGTTCACAGTAGACATAAACCCAGGAGACATAGTATACATAACAGGAGAATCAGGAAGCGGAAAATCCCTACTACTAAGAGACATAGCAGACCAACTAGAAAAAGCACCAGAATTCAAAGGAGTAGCAAGAGACTGGGAACTCAACATAAACCCAGAAGACATAGTCATCGAATCGATAGGAAAAGACACAAATGAAGCACTAGAAATCTTAGGCTACGCAGGACTAAACGAAGCACACCTCTACCTAAGAAAATATAGAGAGTTGAGCGACGGGCAAAAATACCGCTTCAAGATTGCGAAGCTCATAGACTCAGACAAAGGCACATGGGTTCTAGATGAGTTCTGCTCAACCCTAGACCGAACAACAGCAAAAGCAGTAGCATACTGCACACAAAAAGCAGCAAGAAAGAAAGGTAAAACGCTCATCGTAGCAACAAGCCACGAAGACCTACTACAAGACCTAAACCCAAACATACACATCACCAAGAAATGGGGCCCAGAAGTAGAAGTCAAAACATACAAACCAGAGCCAAGAGAATGCACACTATTAGCAGAACTCAAAATCAGAGAAGCGTCTAGAGAAGAGATAAAGAAGCTGGAGCACCTACACTACAGAGGAAAACTACCAACCAACACAACAAAGATCTACGCAGCATACATAAAAGACGAACTAGCGGGAGCAATAGCATACACAACACCACACTTCACACTAAAACCAAGAAACACAGCACTACCACAATATAAACCAACAAAACCATACAGAGAATACCTCAAAAGACTAAACAGAGACTTCACAAGAATAGCAAGAGTAATCGTGGCACCAAAATACAGGGGAATAGGATTAGGCGTAAGACTCGTTAAAGAAACCATGCCCCTAACAGGAAAGAAGTATGTTGAAACATTAGCAGTGATGGCGAAATACAACCCATTCTTCGAAAAAGCAGGCATGAAGAAAATAGAATACAACAACACAGACCCAAAATACCAAAAAGCACTAACAAAACTACAAGCAATGGGCTTCAATTTAGAACTCCTAGGATCAAAAAAGCAAAACCTAAACACAATACAAAAACTAACAGAAGAGCAAATCAAAGAGCTTCAGAAGATCGTGCTAAGACACTTCTTCTCACCAAAACTACACACAAACAAACAACTACAACAAGCAGTACAAAGAGGAGAAAAAGAGGCGATAGCAGAAGCACTAACACAAAGAAGAATAAAACCAACATACCTAATATGGAGAAACCCAAACATCACACAAGCCAACTACCTCTTCATCTCAACCTCGAATATGCACTTCTCATCACCCTTGGATGAGCACGATATCTCTTCGACCGAAACCTCTTTAGCGTAGAGTGTGGTTAGGAAGCCCTTAAGAAGCCAAAGCCGGGTAACTAGAAACTGTTAAATAAAGGGTGATTTGTTAAAATTATCCAGAAGTATGGAAAAAAAGCTAAGCATACGAAAGCTTGTAGAAACCAATTCTCTTCCTGTTGATATTCTAAGCAGGGATGCCGCCATTGAAATGAGTTTTAAGCCAAGACCATCATATTTCGCCAGATGCAAAGAACTAGGTATATCAGTACCCAAAGTCTTTTACGATCCCAAGGTTCGGAATCTACATCCCTGGCTCGCAAGAAGATCTCGCTCAGTAGCTAAAGCCCTTAATTTAGCCGCTGTTCTTCCGAGTGATGCTTCGGAGAAGTTTCTAACTTTATTGGGTTTCGACACTGAGAAGTTAAGGTCGCTTGTTGAGAAAGGTTATCCACCCTTAATCTCCTACTCCTCCGCTGACACGAATTTGCTGAAAATGAATTTCAAAAATGAGGTGATTATGGATCCGATGGCTGGTGGGGGAAGCATACCGTTGGAATCAGTAATTTTAGAAGTTAGAACGATTGCTTGTGAGTATAACCCAGTGGCTTTCCTAATATTGAAAGCCACTATAGAATTCCCTGCGAAGTATGGTATGAAACTCTATTTGAAGGTTAGGGAAGAGGCTGAAAAACTCATAGATTATGCTGTAAGGAAGCTGGGTCCTTTTTACGGAAGAGAGGCTGAAGGATACATAATATTGAGACAGGTTGTCTTAAATGGTGAAGTATGTCCCTTAGTAACAACTATTCCACTGACACCTAGAAGTTTTGTATCTATAGAAAAAGGAGATGTTAAAGTGGTTGAGGGACGGGGTTCTCTAGCTACGAACAGAAGATTACTATCTGCTTGGATGAAACAGCATAGCGAAATTTTAGAAGAGAAGAACAGGAGGCTTCTTGATGCGGTGCATAGATGTCTAATAGTGCAGACAAGAAATGGATTTAGATTGGCTGATGAATCCGACCAAGAGTTATTAAGAAAGGCATTTGAAGAATACTGTAAAGTTAAACCCAGCTTACCAGAATGTGAAATACCTACCGATAACAGCGTCTTTGAGGAGCTATTACATTTAAGGAGGTATAGTAACTTATTCAACCCAAGGCAGGCGCTCACATTAGGACTACTTATTGACTATGTTAGGAGGAGGATAACCGAGTTAATAGATGGGGAAGGTGAGTTTGGTGCTGCCGTAGGACTATATCTCGCACTAGGTATAGATAGACTTGCCGACTTTAACTCAATAATAACTACTTGGAATGCCAACCAAGGGACCATTCGAGACAGCATTGGATCCTACTATAAGTTCAGGAAGTTTAGGTTAGAGGGGGTATATGCTGAAGCGATAGCGCCTTTTAGAACTCTAGACTGGATATTTGAACCAAATTCTGTAGATAGAACAGCTGGGGGGATTTGCCCCATTTTAAGAGAACTATGCGAAAAACTAGAAGGTAAGGGTGAGAAGGTAAAAGTCTGTTTATGTAACGCGTTAGAGCTTTCAAAACATTTTCAAGATAAAGTAAGCGTCATCAACGTAGATCCTCCCTACTACGACCAGCACATCTATAGCGACTTCTCTGAATTCTTCTGGCCTCTCCTCAAACTAACCCTTGGAGACGCTCTACAAATATTGTTCAAAGAGAATTACTTGTCTTCTTGGGACCCTTCTAGCTGGCGTGTTCCGAAAGAGGATGAGATAGTTAGCAGAAGGTCTGATGTGAAAACGTTTGAAATCAGACTTAAGAAAGCCTTAGTAGAGATGAGAAAGATCTTAGAGGAGAATGGGCTTTTGATATTGTGGTTTAGCCACAGAAGGTTAGAGGCTTGGGAAGCCGTTATAAGAGCGTTGAGAGACGCCGAATTTAAATTAACCAACATAATCCCACTAGTATCCGAGCATCCGACAAGAAGTGTGACTATGGGTGGTAGAGCAGGGCTTTCCCACGTTCTTATACTTGTGGCGAGGAAGACGAGTAGTCCTATCCATATTGAGAAGGAGGAGTTAATGAAGAGAGTTGTAGAGCAAGCAAAGAAGGCTAAGCTATACCCAAACGATAAAATAAGGAACGAAGAACTAGATATCATAACCTCTGCAGTTAATTTAGCAGCCTCACTTATCGGATAGGGTTAAACTATGAAAACCGAAATTATCGCAAAGATTAAAAAAGAAATCATCCAATTTAGCAAAGAAGCGTTACCTCAATACTCAATAGAAGAGTTGAAGCGAGCCTTCCCATTCCATAGCATATTCTTCACCGACGAAGGGTTAAGGGCTTTTAAAGTTCAGCGAACACTAGTTACTAGAATGGGTATGAAACTCTACCCCAGAATAGCTTTTCTAGTAGCCCAGGACAAATATTCCAGGGTCTTTCTCAACCACGACATTGAGGGTGAAGCTGATACTGGTATGATATCGAAAGCAGATAGGATATTAGATGAACTTAGAACGGGCTTGAGGAAACCAGACGCAGAAAAAGAATGGGATGAAATAATCAAGTCAGCTTCCAGAGAGAAGAGGAGACATAAAATTAGGGCTGATCTATTCATAGAAGATTTTAAGCCAGGACCACTTTTTATGGAAATAAAAAGCCCAAGACCAAACCTGGATGTTTGCACCGAGAGTAAAAAGAAGATGCTATACTTTAAGATAATCAACATTAACTTGAACGTAGAAGCCTACCTAGCCTTCCCTTACAACCCATTCATCAAGAGAGAAGACTACTCCCACACCTTTACCCTCCAAATAATGGATATTAAAAAAGAGGTTTTGATTGGTGAAGAAATGTGGGACAAAATCGGAGAAAGAGGAACATTCGAGGAACTCCTCCAAATCTTTGACGAGGTTAAAAGATATTTGAGAAGCTGACCCTTTTCTTTACAGTGCTCATTGTTCCTTACCCCGCCACCTCACACGAATTCCTTTCTGTTTCGGCTCATATCACTGAATTTTCTCTCGTAAATTCTTTTTTGCTTTAGAAATCTCCTCTCATCAGGCTTGTAGATGAATCCTCTGGTTCTGGCTTTTTTCTGATACTCCCTTAAGCGGAACGAGCCCTTTGACAACGAAATGTTTACGAGCGAAAAAAGTTCTGACACTAGAGGTACATCCCTTGCGTAAAAGAGGAATATTTTTTGTCTATATTCTTTCGTGGGTCTTAGTCGGACTATCAGAGAGAAGATCTCGTCAGGCAGTAAGCCAACTTCGTCCGCTCTAACTGCCATGAGCTCGCCTTCTACAGCATATGCTATTGTTCTAGGACTAAAAGTTCGAGCAGCTATGTTGAGTGCGGATCTTTTTGTTAAGGGTTGAAGATCTCCTCCTCTTACAACGAGGAAATAATTCTCCTCCTCACCTACTTTCTGCCTTACTACCGTGCCCTCTGGCAGAATTTCCCCCATTTCCTTGCTACTTTCGAAAGCAATCTTCCCCCACGCTCTCTTCTGGACATCCAAGTAATGCCAGATAGCATTTGGCTTGGTGGGAAGCTTTACGAATACTTTTTTGCCTAACTCCCTTCTTAACGTTGGCGAATACATTGTTCTCTTGAGCCAGGTGATGGCTCTTTCCAGAGTCTCTACTTCGTATCCTCCCTCTTGTAGCTTTGCGACTATGGAGTCTATGTTATTGAAAGAAGTCCTCCAGAATCCCTCTTCTCTCACAGCCCCAAGTTGTTTAAAAACGTCGCACACAAATGCGTATTGCTTCCCTATGAGGTATTTAAGGATAATAAACTTTAGCCTGAAAGCTTCACATATGTCTGGCTTATACTGAGTCTGCTGTCCGTAGATGTATAGGCAATCGTAGATGTTCTCTTTTTCAGTCATGGTCGAACCCATCCGAGCCGTAAGCTTTTCTTTATCAGTCGCTCCAATTCGTATGCTCTCCAGCGGTGCTCCGCGTTAAAGAAAGCGTCCTGCACTGAACTGCTCATTAATTTTTGAACATTTTCGTCTTGCAAAACTTGTGCTACGGCTTTACCGAAAGATGTCAGCGTATAATAGGTGAACCTGCTTCTATTCAGTGCGCTAAGCACTCCGAGTTGATCAAGCTCTTCGGCTTTTTCACATAATCTCTTGTATGTCCCCTGAAATCCACGATGTTTTCCTCTGACAGGTGGTAGGAATTGCTGAATTATGGAGGCGACGGTTGAGATTGTTAAGGGGAAGTCGAGGTGCTTGTGATCTCGAGAAAAAATTATTGAGTTAAGAACATGAAAGAACATTACTAGTGCGACTACATCTGGATCTAGTCTAATTCCACTGTACGGTAGTGAAGGCAGTAGTTCAAGCAACCCTTCTGAGAGGATTCCCGTTTCTCTTTTAGTGCTGAAAGCTAAGGAAGTCCTTACTTTTATGTCAAACATATTTAGAAGCCGCTCAATAAAGTTAAGACAAAAAATAACATCTGGCTCTGTAGGTATAAAGCAGGCAATCTGCACCTGCCTATATCTACACAGGAGACCTTCAGAAACGAGGTGTGAAAGCGCCGATAATGTCTTGTTGCTTTCGTCCCATAGATCGACCTTAGTGAAATCGTCTTGAAGAATTGTGAACACCCGTTCGAGCCCAAATAGTTGACGAATCTCTTCCTGGGAGAAAGGAGCATCAATGAGGTTGCCCTCCTCATCTAACTTGGCCGCACTTGTCAAGTATAGACCTACGTCGTATCTCAAGCCTTGTGACTCTGCAATACGCATTGCTGCATCGGCTGGGAAGCTCGTGTGATATATCACCAGGTTCATCGATGTACTTATTTGGTTTAAACCTAATAAGTTTATCGAAATCGCAACCTTAAATAACTTGGGCGGGAATCTCTATGTACGATGGATCCAACATTAGAGCTGGTTCGGAGACAGGTCTCGAACCTTGCCTCACCGACAAGGGAACTGGTTGATGCTGCAACCGAGGCAGTGGTGAAGCGGCTAGTTTTCGATGAGAGCCAACCTTTAGATGAAGCTGGAATGGTGGCTTGTCTATTCCCGGAAGGATATAGTGAGAGTAGGCACTACATTCCAAACATCGTCACTCCGTGTTTCCACTCCGTAACTTTTAGGGTTAAAAAGAACGTTGCTGGTGCCCATCTGTCTTTCCTGTTAAACTTCACGATTCCTAGGGTAGGCACATTATTCGAAAAAGTAGTTGATTCGGATGGGAGTGAACGTTGGCAAAGATATGGTTCTACCTTGAAAATTATCGGGGGAGAGCGATATACTGGTTGGGAAAAACCGGATGAGCCTCTGAAACTTGAGCTGGGTGAACAGAGATTCGGGATAATAACACTTCAAAGGAAAGAAGTAGGGTCATCAATGCCTTCGGCATCGACAAAGGAAGTGATAGTAACGCCTGAGATAAGACTTTCATATGAAATTACCGCTTCAAAGATGCAAGATTCGCTCTATAACGTTACGGTCGTTGTAAGGAATAAGTCTAGGAGAAAGATACGCAGCGTCTTAGGAACCATATATTCTGTGAGTATGGAGATTGTGGCAGAAGGTGCTCAATTTGTTCCTATAAAAGTAGGTGAAGTAGAGGTTCCAGCAAGATCCATCAACACCCATTGCTTTCTTCAAGGAAATAAGCTATTCTGCACACCTTTGATAATACTAGACCTTCCAAGAATAGAGCCACGTCTAGGTCCTGAACTAAGACAATTGACATCTCAAGATCTCCTTCTTCAAGAAATGGCATTACTATCTACAGAGGAGAAGCAGGAGCTGCTGAAGAGGGGGTGGATAGACCTACTGAGCAAGATATTTGAATCTATTGCTGAGGCTCTACCACATATCAAGCACCTCTATAGGTGGCAATTTGACGCTATCCAAATAATCATATCTAGGCTCCTAAAAGAAGATACAAAGCCATTGATACTAAGAGCTCCAACAGGCAAGGGCAAGACGCTTGTTTTCGCCTTCGCAGCTATCCTTACAGCGCTCCACGCCTCTGAAGAGGGAACGAAAGTCATCCTCACTTTTCCAACGCGGGCTTTAACTACTCAACAATTCAACGAGTTCATCGCCATAACTTTTAGGCTAAATGCCAAAAATCAAAAGCGGATTAGGATAGCTCTTTATATGGGGAAAGGAGGAACTATAGGTTCGCTCGATGCAAGATCGATCAGCGAGGGAGAACCTATTCCTCACATAACGCAGTGCCCTGCTTGTAACGGCGATAACATAGTTGCCCACAAGCCAAGCGAAGACACAGTGATACCTCAATGTGCAAGCTGCGGTGTTAAACTCGGTTTCGTTACTCTCTCAGATAGATCTGCCGAGGAATGCCCTCCAGACATAGTTATCGCCACGATAGATAAACTAGCATACGCTGTTTCACAGAATGTGTACTCACACACCTTGTTCGGCGCTGAGTCGAGAAGGTGTCAGGCATGTGGAATCTGGCATTCGCTATCTTTCAAGAAGTATCTTGATACAGCTGCTGTCTGTAGACGATGTGGATCGTCGCTATCCAGCAACACTACTAAATCAGCCATCAAGCTCATAGTGTTTGATGAGGTTCACACGCTCTACGGAACCGCTGGAAATCTTACAGCCCATTTCATAAGCCTCTTCAAAAGGCTCAATAAGAAGTACGGCAACGGTGGAATATCGATTATAGGAGCGACCGCCACGGTGGCAAATGAGAATACTCTGATTCAACATCTTACAGATAACGTTCCCGATGTCTTTCCACCAGAGGAGCGATTCGACCAATATTTTAACGAATCAGGCGAGCTTCAGTATAGGTTTGTAGTCGCTGAGCCACTTAATACTACAACAAGGACTCTGATTTTGAGAGGCATAAAGGCTTACGATCAATTCATTAGGGTGGTTAAAAGGACTTTTCCAGACGTAGCAACAAAATACGAACAGCAATTTGTCTTCGTAACCAGGAAGAGGGATGGTTCTACCTTACTGAAGACGATCACGGAAGCATTTACGTCTCCTCCAGAAACGGCTTTCGTTTCTGGAGACGATTCCAGTCGTCAAATCGCAGTGAAGACAAAAGGTGTGAAAGGGCATAAATATATGGTGGTTATAGCCACTAAGATCTACTCGCTTGGGATGGACTTTGGGGACCTAAATGTGCTACATTTCTTCGGGGTTCCAGATACTATCGTGGATCTCATCCAGATCATCGGAAGGACAGGGAGACAAGGCTTTCCCGCACTCATATTTCTACATCTATATCCACCGAATCCCAGGGACAACTTTGTCTATGAATTCTTCTCGGAGATAGTCCGCAAACCAGGTCTCCACTTCGAACCTACCCCGATCAATTCACTAAACCGCTATGCGGTAATCCAGTCCTCATTCAACATCATTTCAGCCATAAACTTGGCGGATTGTAATAAGTTACCCCAAATCAGATATTGCGACGCAGCTTACAACTTTTACGTAACGCAGAGAAATGCCGAGAGGCTCTTACGGGAAGCCTTAGAGGTATACCACCGCTCCTTTGCTTCGCCCGAGGAGATGTCAGATATTCAGCAAATATTAATTGATAGGCTAAGATCCTTACTCTTAGAGTGCAAAGGTAGAGATGTTACTGTCGTGGACTTGCTAAACTCCAGGCGACTAATGTTGACGAGCTTACGAGGCGAGGCAAGGTCTGTCAACTATGCCCCTGTAACACATTACCCGGTGATAGACTACATCGAGGCTGACTCGGAGTCGGAAGACAGCCTACTCATTGAAGAAGCAAGGGCACCAGAAGATTCTACACCTTCTGACCACGAACAAGGTGAAGAAGCATGACAGAAGAGTTTGAAGAGACGCAGATACAAAAGACTATTTTCGAAACGATTTACAGTGGATTTGACAATACTACTTTTCACTACGATAATAAGAGCTGGAGAGTGAAGAAGATAAATGGTAGTCCTCTTTCGGACGAAGACGCTGACAAGCTTAGGCCAGTTGTCTCAAGAATTATTGAAAGCGCCCAGCAACAGGTGGTGACCGAAGTAGAAGAGAGCTTAGGTGAACCAGATTCTTTCGCAGTCGAAGTTGACGAGCTTAGTAAAGCTCTTGGCGTGGAAGATAGCAAGACCGAGAGAACAAGTATTCCTAAACAACCCCACATAAATGTTGACCAAATACTCCTTATCATACCAGAAGAGGGGGCTATAGATATATACCCCAGGACATGGTTCTGTAAAAACTGCGGATACTACCGACTTGCATCCCCCTCTGCCTTGAAGACCTTGGATTGTCCTTGGTGCAAAGATAAATACGCTGTGTGCTTAAACCCTAAATGCCCCGAGAAGAACACTATCGTCCCGAAGCAAGATACCTGCCCCACTTGTGGTTCCAAAATGGGGAACGTTAAGCTTCTCCAATTAAGCATACTCTTCGTGTGCCCAAAATGCGCAAGGCAGGAGGAGATATGCCCTCCGTTCGTCAGACCAGATAAGGCTCCCTTGTTATTCCAGTGTGAAACATGCGGAGGACCCTTAAGACTGATTCTAAAGGGTCCGATGACTAAATGGAGATGGGAGTGCGCAAGGCATCCTGAGCATCAATGTGTAAGGACTTCCAGCCCAAGAGTAAACCAGTTCTGTCCGCAGTGTTCAACGTGGGGAAAGAATGGTGAACCTAGAAGTGTAGTAAGCATGAGGCTCAGGGCCGCGTCTGCCAACTATCTTCGGCCTCGGATGCTATCAATAATTAGAGTAGGTGCTACACTAGAGATCAACGACGAGTTACTAAGCAAAGCAGCTGAATGGAAGCTCAGCGAACAGGGTGATCCAGATTGGCTAGAAAAAGCGGAGATCCTGAAGAGATATGCTATCGACGATCTATGGGTTATCAGAGGAGTAAAGAGTTACACAATCAATTATGGCTACACCTTCAACAGTTATGAAAGCGATCTGAAGTTAAACCTCTATACACACGTTGATCCTCGTACTAAAAGAAACACGTTCAAAGCTTACGTTGCAATAGCCACTGGTAAGGCGTTATACATAAAACTCAACAGAGAATTGGTTGCAAAAACCATCGGAATACACCCCTTCGACTACGAAGAGGTAGCCTCAGAAAGCATACTCAAAGTCGAAAAACTTTCATCTAAAGAACTTAAAGAAAAAGGAGACGCTTTAATATCAGTTCTACATGCTGCAGAGCATGCGTTTCTTTCGCAATCATCTTTGACCACTGGGTTGTCGGAGGATTCTTTCGCTGGCAAGATCCTGATTAGAGACTGTGGCATTCTCATCGCAGAACGTGAGAACGTTGGAACCAGCGGCGTCGATTATATTACTCAAAGAAAGCTTTTGGAGTTCATGTCGAGTGCCGAACTACGTGTGCTAAGCTGCCGGTATGACTGTGAGACTGGCTGCGTAAAATGTCTATTCATCCGAGACCCCCTATGTCACCCTTTGATTCCAAACGAAGGAGGAAGCAGGTATTTCATCCCTAACAGCTTACTCAGTAGAAGAAGTTTGCTGAAACTTTGGGCACAAGGAGGAAACGCGTATGACAAGTCCAAATCCCAAGAATAATAGTGTTGTGGTGGGAAAGCTCCTGAATGACCACATTGTACCAGTTGTAACGTTACCTGAACCCTTATTGTCAGGGCTTATAATACGCGGGTCTTGTGTGCTTTCAACCTCTACAGCCTTAGGATATCTGTTCAGCATTCCTGTGGAGGAACTGCTAATATCCAGCCCCTTCGCAGAGGAGCACGGATTACTACTCTATGCTGATGCGATAAGACGCCTAGCAAAACGCCGCGTGTATCTAAAATGCCTTATTAGAGAGTATCACACAAACCCTCAGACCCAGAAGGCTGTCAGAAGACTAAGAGATCTCTATTGTTCATGGGGTGACTCCAACAGATTCCAGGTGAGGGAGTATCATATTCAGCTCAATGATATATCAAACACACTACCTTCCACGGATGACAAGTTGCACTATGAGTCAACCCACGCCAAGCTAATAATAGCTGATAACAAGGCTTGTTACGTTGGCTCAGCTGAGTTAAGAATGAACTCTTTGTTTGCTAACTTTGAGACAGGAGTTATAATACAGGGTCAACTCGTAGGTGTTTTTAGAGAGGTCTTCTATCATGTCTGGAAGGCATCTAGGGCAGTTTATACACCATCAAATTAGATGGGGGGCTCCCACCTCTCATATTTATCTATCCAAACGTCCTCTATTATCCAAGCCCTCAGCCACTTCCAACCACCACTTCCACACCTACCTTCGCTTTTTGCGGCTCACTCGGCGGAAGAAGCCTTGGAAGTGATTTAAGAATCCAGACGAAAGGTTTTACGGGAGATACCTTCAATGGGTTGGTTGTTAAGTGATAAGTCATGGAAAATTTGGTGAGGCAAAGGGTAGATCGCTTTACGCAAATGTTGTTCAAGCTGCTGGCTTCACCTATTTTCGGCTTCAAAGACAGCAAAATGACTCCAAGAGCGCCTGGCGTTTATATTATCTACGATAAGGAAAAGAACAACGTGATCTATGCTGGAGAGTCAGGCGATTTACGGCGCAGACTCTTCACAAATCACCTGTCGGGCAATGTCGAGGCTAGCGCCTTTCGCAAGGCTCTATCCAAAGCTATTGGGCTAAGTAACGAGGATGAAATCAGTAGACAGGTGAAGGAAAGGTGTGTCTTTCAATTCCTAGAAATTGATGCCGAACGCAAGATGTTCGAATACTTCATTATAGCGGTTCTAGACCCAGAGTTGCAAAGGTAGCCAACTTTAACTTTAAGTAGCCCTTAATGGTAGGAGGTTCACAATGAACGATAAAAGAGCCTTAGTTCTAATCCCTTGCTGTAAAGAGAAGACGGCCAATCCATCCCGTGTAGCCTTCATCCAAGCTTTACAAGATATTGGAAACATTAGAGCAAAGATACTAAGGCTTGTTCAACAAACCCCTCAAATAACGAACAGACCTGAGAATCAAAGGGGAATCCTTGATCCTAATGCGCCAATTACCTTAGCGGCTGATTTATACACTGGGAATCTGTATCAAGCTCTTGGTCCTGTCTTGAGGAACGCTATTGTAGGTGGTTACCCGCAGGTGGATATATTGATTGTCTCTGCACTCTACGGTCTTATTCAATTAGGTGAAGGTATTAAGGAATATGAGCTAAGGATGGATGATCGCCTGATAGATGGGACACCTGTTTGGAGATTCTGGAAACGGGAGGGATTGTGGCGTCTGCTTCAAGCCTACGTTTCGGAAAGGAATATATCATATGTTTGGAGCCTCCTCCCTGACTCACTTCCTTCATACCCATACCATCAGGTGTTTGAGGACTTTTGGATGTTAGCGAAGCGGCAAAAGACAGTGGTAACTCTTCACGTGAAAGTTTCTAGGGGCGATGGCAGGTCTGCTGGTACTGGGTCCGGTGCTAAAAGAGGGAAATGGTTAAGATACATCCTAAGCATAAACCCTCATCACCTGCTGGGTGAACCACTTCCTCCAGCACAGCTGCCAACCATACCGGGGTACGTTTTTAAGTATGAACCATGTTAGTCTAGGAGTAACGACTAGTTGAAGGCAAAAGAACACGTTGTATTATGTAATCATTGTAAGTAGCAGAAGGCAGAGTATGATATCGGTGAGCTTTTTTGAGCGAAGACCCCCAGCTTGATCGAAACTCAAGCGCTGATTAAGCTACTTATCGCTCCTGAAACCCAACACATTATAGAGGAAGAAGATTGTCACGCCGTGGCAATCTCCGGCTCTCATAATATGGGATCGTCGACACGTCATCTCTCCCTCCACTTTAGGGATGTGGCTTCGTTGCAGAAAGGTAGAACTCTCATCGTTTTAAACAATGTTCCAAACCTGTAGCATGCAGTAATGCAGAACATCCTTCCTAGCTTATCTTCTCAAAAGACCCCGGTTCTTAAGTATATAGATTCCTGATGAGGAAAAGCTGGAAGTGAAATTTATCTTGAATGCTACCTAGCTAGGTGGTGGATGTTCAAACGCTATTGCCGTCAGGTAGGGTCCTTCCCAAAAAAGTTCGGGGTTCGTAGTTAGGAAGTGGTATAAAATTCTGGATACAGATTTGCCATAAAATTTCTTAACTCTCTAGCAATTATATCTGATCTTTCGTCAAGAAAATCGTCATATTTCTCCAACTTCCAGAGTTGTTCGTTTTGTGGTATTAATTGTTTTGAAAGTTCTTTCACGTCTATTTTGTATTTCTTGATATAAGTAAACGGTTGCTCTCTGAATCTTTTGTTTGTTCCAGGATTAATGAAGACTATATTAGCTAGTGCCTCCCGTTTGTCTTTATCGTAACCAACGTTTCTCAGAAGGCTTCTTGGGAAAAAGTGGTGTTCTTCAATCGTAAAATCCCTATTTATCTCATTAACTTTGAAAAATCCTAACCTTACTTTTGTAAACCAATCCACTGCTTGGTTTTTATACACTACAAGATATAAAACCAACTTTAGAAATTTTCCTTCGCCCTGATAGTGGACCGATTTCTTCACCACGTCTTTATTTATTTCAATCTTATTGACTTTCTCATGCAGATTTTTGATGGCTTCCTCAAAGCCGCTCGCACTTTGAATACTGTTGATGTCCTCTTGCAAAGTGCTCTCAGCGGATCCGCTATACCTGCCTTGCGCTAGCGCTGAAAGAAAGAAATGGAACGATTTATTGAAATCAAATTGATTTGGGAATTTATGATACAAGTAGATTAGTGGTATTATGGTGTTTTTGGCGTAAATGAGTTCTGAATTTAAAACACCCATATTTGTCAGGTCCAAAATCATTTTCTCCATACTGTGCTTGAAGCTAGAAAAAGCTGCGTCTAGTACACCATCTTTGTTTTTCAAGAAATTGTCGCTAACATCCTTTAATATTGCTTTATTCTCTCCGATAGTAGTTATGGCACGGATTATCAATGTGGGATCAAAGTAGAATCCTTTATCTTCAAGAGCATCCAAATATTTCATGAATTTTTCTTTAATCCAGCCTTCATTGTATGCAGCTATGTATGATAAGGTAACATCTGCTTGCTTTACACGTGTTCCTGCACTATTGATTCTTTCAAATATAGTTGCAATATTTTCTAATGTAGTATTCACTTTGATTTGAGGTATAGTGATATCTTGTAAGTCCCAAACCCGCTTTGTGTTATTATAAATTTTTGCGAATAACTTGTTATCTATCTTGCCTGACAACTCAGTAGCCACTTTTTCTAGATCTTCCTCCTTGTCAACGCACAAAATTTCATGTGGATAAATCCAGGTTGGGTCCCTTTTCAGAGCAGGATATTCAAGTGCTACCTCAAGCGTGAGTATGTTTACTTTTATTTTGTATTTGTCGAGTAACTTGTTCCATTCTTCTAGCTTCATCCAGTAAGGCTTTTTTGACGTGAGCAGACATAGTGACACAATCCTTTGCTGGCCATCAACTATCCATTCTTTATTTTTTCTCTCAAATACATGTTTACCAGTTGTATAATCACTTAGATCCCATATTAATAAGGAGCCTATAGGATACCCTTTAATTAAGGAGTCTAGAAGATCCTTAACTTGGTCTTTGGTCCAAACGAATTCCCTTTGAAATTCTGGAATATCTAAATCCCCTTTCAGTGCTTTTTCAACTAGTCTGCGGATGCTTATGGGGAACGTTTCCGGCTTATATGTTGGCATTAAGCAACCTTTAGCCAAAAGTTGCATTGCGTTATTTAACTCTTTTGTCCAGACCGAGGTTGTCGCATAATTGTGTAGGATTGGTTTCACTGTTATTTTTAGTTGTTTTGTGCATCTTATTCTGTTTAGTGTTTTGAGGTTCCATCCTATTGCTATTATTTGGCCCCATTTTTCTTGGTGTTCTTTGGTTCTGAATCTTGTTTTGAGTTTGTGGTTGTCTGATTCTTCTCCTCCGAAGATTGCTTCTATCAAGCCTCTGTAGTGGTAGGTTTGTTCGTCGAATTCTTTTGATGCCT
>Ga0272449_1002556_pt1 | contig 16809 bp, 15 predicted proteins | sample YNPCB0241_FD_198679 | JGI IMG/M metagenome (GOLD analysis project Ga0272449, IMG submission 198679) | Hot spring sediment microbial communities from Yellowstone National Park, WY, United States - YNP-CB-024-1 | ecosystem: Environmental > Aquatic > Thermal springs > Hot (42-90C) > Sediment...
TCCCGAGGTCCTTGCCACGACCTACTGGCAGACCGAGCACGCCCGCCGGGGGTACCTCTACCTGAGCTTCAACGGCGGCGTGCTGCGCGTGCTGGTGCCCGAGCCCGCGGCAGGCGTCCTCGCGCAGCTGCCCCCGGAAGGAACCCCATGCGAGTACCTGCAGGAGGGGCTTCCCGAGGAACCCGGGATGCCGACACTGGTGTGGAACGACGACCCGGCGCGGCCGTTCAGGATCGCTGTCTCCAGGCACCAGGTGGACAGGAGGCTCCCGCCTGAGGACGGTGGCAGAGAAGTCCCGCTGATCTGGTACGTGCCGGACCCGGAGCGGGGACTGGAGGCGGTGCGGGAAGCCCGGAGGGAGCGGGTGCGGTTGGTTGTCGCCGGGGGACCCGAGGAGCGGGTGCTGGCGGCACCATCCTGCGTCCTGGAGCTGTTTGCCCTCGGACCCGGGGGCGAGCCTGTCCGCGCCACTCCCTCCCGCGAGGCCCTGGAGGCGGTGGCCACGGACCCTGGATCGCACTGGATCCCGGCCCCCACGGGGGCCTGGTCTCTTCTGGCGAGGCAGGCCAGGCCGCCAGGTACCGGTGGCTGGCACTGCCTGCTGGCCGCGTCCGAGGCAGGGGGTTCGCCGCTGCTGGTGCGCCTGCTGTGGAGCGGGGACTCACTGCTTGCGGCACTGCGAGATCTGGAGTCCGCTGCGTGGAGCTTGCTGTCGCGCAGGTTCGTCTGTGCGGCGGTGTCGGCTCACCGGCTGGGCAGGGACTGCCACGGGGCGGAAGCGCCGGCGGTGGCTGCGGTGGCTCCCTGGGGGAACGAGGAGCCGGCTGCGCCCCCGCCCCCTCTGGGCGGTGGGAAGCGCGTGGACGAGAGCGTCCAGACCATGCTGGAGGCCCTGGTGCGTGGGGAAGCTCTTTCCCTGCCGGCCCGGGGCACGGACGCCTGCAGGGTAGGGCTCGAGCTGGGCCGTCTGGTGTGGGTCGAGGAGCACGTCCGGAGGATCGCGGCTGCCTGGTCCAGACGTCTGGAGGCGCCGGATGTCCTCATCTGGGCGGTGGCCCTGCACGCCGCTGTGCGGGGAGTGCGGGAGGTGGAGGCCTGCGGGGTCCGGGTACGGGCCGGGGACCTGCAGGAGGCGGTGGAGCTGTGGGCGCAGTGGGCGGAGTGGCTGCATTCGCAGGCGCCCGCTGAGTTCATCCGTTGGGTGTGCCGGGGCGGGGTGTGGCGGCCGAGCCGGCTGGTCGAGCCGGAGGACGCAGCTGTGCCTGATGCGGAACTGTGCAGGTCGGTGCGCCGGGCACTGCTGGAGGAGGCGGAGAAGAAGGCCCGGTACGCCCCCTGGGGGGCGTTTGTCCTGGAGGTGCCTGAGGAGGTGTTCCTGCACAGGTGGGGGGTGCGGGAGCTGTGGCTGTGGGTGGACGGGCAGAAGGTGTGGTGCGCTGTGGCCGGAGAGGACGGGGCGCCCCATGAGAGCTTCCTGTGGACCGTCCGGGACGGCGTGGCGACCACCCTGGTCGTGCCTCCCGGTCCGGGAGAGGCTCTGGGGGCTGTGCTGGCCGCGGTGTGGCACGACATGGTGGTGGCCGGAGAGGAGTCCGTGCCGGAGGCGAAGCCCGGGAGGGCTGCCCGGGTACGCGCTTCAGGTGCAGCTGTGCTGTCCGGCTCGCCGGGGGCGGTGGTGCTGCCGGGCCCTCGCCGGAGTGGTGTGGAGCTGCGCGGGGTGCGCCGGTGGGGTGCCGAGGAGGAGGTGGCCGCGGTGCGCAGGGCGCACGCAGTCCGCGGCCACCTGAGGAGGCTGGAGGGCGGGAGGAAGGCGAGCGAAGCGGCGAGGAAGGCTGCGGGGGAGTACGGGATCGTCCTGCCGGACGGCCGGACGTTCGTGAGGCCTCACGTGCGTGGCGGCAGGGGTGAGGCAGGCTCTGCGCAGCCCCCGAGGCTCAGGGCAAAAGGCCTGGCGACGGTGGCGGCGGTGCTTGGGTGAGCGGCGGACGAGCAGGCTGGGCCAGGTGGGCCCTGATTGCGTGGATCGCCGTGGCCAACGGTCTGGACGTGGTGTGGACTGTCCGGGCTTCGGAGATGGGGGTCCCGGAGATGAACCCGCTTCTGGCAGGGATCGTGGACAGCGCGTGGCTGCTGGTGGCCAAGCTCGCGGCGGTCGGGTTTCTCTGCGTGGTGAACGTCGCCGTGGACCGCGCCGGTGGGCAGCCTGCCAGGATGTTCACCGCAGGGCTGCTGGTCGCCTCGGCGTGGTACGCAGGAGTGGTTCTCTGGCACATCGCTCATCGTTAGCCAGGCCAGAGATTGTGCTCCATTATCAACCGACAGAGGCACAAGAACGCCGGACATCCCCGGAGTACCCCGGGAGGGTATGCGGACCGTGTTCCAGGAGGTCCGTGGACGCAGAAGCGGGGGTTGGCTGGAAGCCTCGGCATGGGTGGTAGCAGGTAGAACCCTGCTTGCTGCCAGCAAGCAGGTGAGGTGCTACGGGAACCGCTCTATCCTGAGGTTCTGAATGTTGTGGTAAGGCGTTCCCGGCGGGGTGCTGGAGTCGTTGTGATAACTGAGGCAGACTCCGGCGTACCCATAAGAGTAGTTGTTTGTGAACTCCCAGAGTAGGTTCCCGTCGATGTAGGTGCGCATGGTGCTGCCGTTGCTCTCGATGGTGAGGGTTGCGCTGTACGGAGTGCTGGAGGAGTTGATGCAGCCGAGCCGCTGACGCATGACTGGGTCGATAGAGATGCTCCCGCCGCTTATTGTGCCTACACCGACCCAGGCGGCCTTGCCGGTGCCACAGGAAGAGTCGTTCTGTCGGAAGAGGACCAGCAGGCGGTCGCGGTGGCGCACGCCGGCTCCCCGGTCGCTGCGATAGGGAGCGTAGATGTTTACGCGGGCGGTGACCCGGCCGTTGAGGAGGAAGCTGGTAGATACGCCTTCCAGCTTGGGGAACAGGTCGTTTCCGTTAGGTGGCCTGTTCTCGAGTCGGCCGGGCTGGGGTGGGTACATAGCTGTTGCCCGGTTGGCCCCGAAGAGGTATGGATTGAACTGCCAGGTGTTGGAGTCCGGAGACACGAAGTCCTCCTCGTATACGAGGGAGGCGGAAACGCGGTACACGCGGCCCCACTTGACCCATGGCGATCCGGAAGGCCCGGACACTGTCCCCACCTGGACATCGAGGAGGGAGGACGGATCGACGTTGCTGATTGTGTAGGAATAACTTGGGCCGCAGGCCGGGTCGTAGTGCTCGACATCGCCGGTCCACGAGGAGGAACCGCTGGGGCGCCACCGCACCCGGTAGCGGCACGTGGAAGCGAGTTCGTCTGACCATTGAATCCGGATGGAGGAAGGGGATGGCACGGCGTTGACGGAGATTCCGAAGACAGGCCGGTCGAGGGTGTAAGTAGCGAGCCCGGAGCTGGAGGGGACTTCCGCGGAGAGGCCACTGCTGTTCTGGGACTGGATCTTGACGTTGTACTGTTTGAAGCTGCTGAGGCCGGAGATGGTGTATGAGCGCGCAGAGCCCGGAACGGTGATGGTCAGCCACGGGTTGCTGGTGGAGCTGGCATCGCGGTAGCTCAGGACAAAGGAGCTGACGGCCCCGGAGTCCGGGAAGCTCCAGGAGACCGTGATGGAGTCCATGGTAGCGTCGGTCTGGGTGAGGTTGGATGGCGCGACAATGCCCTGGGTCTGTGCCGTGATCATGGTGGATGGCGTGCTGCCCCAGGAGTTGAATGCGACTACTCGGAGCTCGTAGTTGTACCCGGCGAGTAGGCCAGAGACCGTGTGGGAGGTGGTGTTGGCGGGCAGGTTGGGCCCCTGGGTCCAGGAAGAGGCCCCTTGCTGGCGGTGCTCCACCCGGTACCCGGTCTCGTTAGTGGCATTGTCCTGCCAGGAGAGGCTGATGGAGGTGTCCGTGGTTGCGGTGACCTGGAGGTTTGTGGCCGCGGGGGGTGCTGTCCCGTCTGTGGTGACCGAGATGGGTCCTGCGGCCGCGGTCCCTCCTGGCCCTGTGGCCTCGACCTGGACCAGGTACTCAGTTTCGGGCAACAGGCCCGAGATGGTGTAGCTGGTGGTGTCCTGGGCCAGAGGGGCCTGTCCGTCCCAGGACCCGGAGGAGCTCTTTCTCCACCGGACGGTGTAGGAGGTCTCGGTGGGGGTGTCGTCCCAGGCGACCGAGATCGAGTTGTGGGTTTTGGCCAGGACCCTCAGGTTGCCAGGAGGGTTCTGGGGCGGGGGCCCTCCTGCCAGGTTTCTGCCCTGGCAGTCCCTGTGGGTGAGGGTCCCGCACTCTGCTATTTCCCCGGAAGGCCTGAGGACGAACAGGTAATCCGGGGTCTGTCCCTGTGCCAGTGCTGCTCCGGAGGCCAGGCCCGGCCTGAGGGTAGCGACAAACCACGCCTCTTGAGGGAACCCTTCCGGCCCGTACCTGTGGGGCCCGTAGATCCAGAACCGGCTGTTGGGGTTGACCCATCCGATGGCCTGGTCGCTGGCGCCCTGCCAGGAGCCTTTTTCGAGGTACCAGGCTCTTGCCAGGTGTGCCCACTCGCGTGCGATCTGCCGGGCCTCTGCGAGGTAGCCCCGCATTCTGGACTCCCGGTATGCGGGCATGGCTGCCAGGACCAGGAGTGCCAGGATGGCCATGGCGGCGGCGAGCTGGAGCAGGGTGTGCCCTCTGCGCCACCTGAACCCGGACATGGATCGACGGAGGCCCCTGGGCATGTGTGATGCATGCTACCACGGGGCCTGGGGGAGCGGCAACTGGGGAACAGGTTTTCGGAGGTCCCGAACCTGGAAGCGCTTCCAAGTTCGGGTTGCGTCGGCTACCCGGGGCTGAGGCCCGGGGCCTGCTGGAGGCCTGAGGGTGCCTGCTCAAGGGGCTACTGAGGAACGCTAGCGGCTTGGCGCTTAGGAGGATTGGTCTAGCGAACATCCGCTCGGACTTGACCCCCGGGGATGGATCGTTTATATTTAGTTCTAGATTCTTAGTATAACACCTCGCATTGCAGGTGATCTGCATGCCTTCTTTCTCGCTACCACCGATGAATTCTCAGCGCCTGGCAGATGCTGTGTACGCGATACTGAGAGAGCACATTCTTGCACGGGCATTTGCTCCAGGTGAGCGCCTTGACATCCAAGAAATCAGCAGACAGTTAAAGGTGAGCCGTACTCCTGTCAAGGACGCCCTGAACAAACTAGCGAGCGAGGGCTTAGTGGAGGTCGTTCCCAGGAAGGGTACGTTCGTCGCCACGCTGTCGCCGGATGAGGTCGTCGAAGTGTTTGAGGTGCGGCGCGCCCTGGAGTTACTAGCAGCGGAATTACTCGTCGGGCGGGTCAGCGAGGAAGATCTAGCTCAAGTGCGTACACGTCTTAATGACCTGGAGAAATCGTTTAGACGTGGTGTAGATGCCGAGGAGCATATGCGACGGAACATGGCATTCCACCGTCTGCTCGTGGAGCTTTCGGGGAATCGTACTCTGCTAAAGGTCTACGATGGTTTGAATGTGCACATCCAGATCGCGCGGATCCATGCCAGCGGGCAACAGTGGAAAGATCGAGCACAGCAGGAGCACGAGGAACATGTTGAAATCGTGGACGCATTGGCAGCACGCGATTTCAACCGCTTGGCTGCAGCCCTCGACGCGTACATCCGGCGTGCTAAGCAGGCTTTGATTCAAGATCTGCAGACGGCTCGCGCCGCTAGTGGAGGGACGCGAGGTAGGGAGGTGACGGGGCATCAATTGCAGGAAGGTCTGATTTCATCGTGGGGGGGATTTAAAAGATGAGAAGCATGTTGGTTCGAGTGATCGTATTAGTTGTCGCCTTCGGATTGTTCGTCCCGAGGGGAGGGGCAGCCCCTGTCGCGATCGTGTTGCGTTTTCCTTCGTGGCAACAGGACGAGCCGGGCGTCTCAGAGTGGTGGAAGGAGCAGATCGCTGCGTTTGAACGCACCCACCCGGGCGTCCGCATTGAGTTTACAAAGGTACCGCTTGCAGAGCACACGGACAAGCTCATCGCACAGTTTGCCGCTGGAGTTCCGCCGCAAATCGTGCACGTGCCCGCGCAGACTTTCTTCGTATTTGCCGATCGAGGCTGGCTGGAGTCCCTCGATAAGTATGCTGGTATTGAAGAAGTAAAGCGGACGTACCACCCGCTTCAGGCTAAGACATGCGTCTGGAGGGGATCAACACAGTGCGTGCTGATGCTCAACTACGGGTACGCTTGGGTCTACAACGAGAAGCTACTGAAAGCCTCCGGTAGGTCCGTCCCGAAGAACCCTGAGGAGTATCTTGAAACCTTGAAGGCGATGACCGATAAGGAGAAGAACCAGTTCGGAATCGGAATCCCCACGCTGCCAGGCTTCACTATGGTGGCGCATATCGCCGTGTTCGTGTATGGCGCAGGTGGTCGCTGGACGGATGAGCAGGGAAGCCCCGCTGTGCTCACTCCACAGGTGCGGCAAGGCTTCCAGTGGTGGAAAGAGGCTGTTCTAAGTGCGTCGCCACTCGGACAGGAGTCGGGCCGGCTCCGGCAACTACTAATGGAAGGGAGAGTAGCCTCTTACAATGACGGTCCATGGATGCACGGTTTCGCGAAGCGGGCCAACCCGGAGGTACGGCCCTACCTGCGGGCGGCCGCGCTGCCGGTCCGGTGGACGATGGGCGGGCCCAGCAACGTGGTGGCCATCCCCAAGAGGGCTTCTGAGCAGGAGAAGCGGCTGGTCTGGGAGTTCATCAAGAGCGGCACGACCAAAGAGGCCCAGTTGCGGTATGCCCTGGCGGTAGGCGGGCCACCGCCTCGCCAGGATGTGTTTATTCCGAGCGAAATGAAGCGGGAGCTTCCGTTCTTTGATGTCTACGCCGCGGTCGCGAAACGCGCCGTAAGCTGGATCCCGTTTGGCCTGGAGACTAAGGCTAACGAGTTCATCAAGGTCGTCTCGGAGCATGCGCAGCGAATAATCGTCCGCAATGAGCCGGTGGACGAGGTCTTGCGGGATCTTCAAAAGGCGCTCGAGGCGCTGAAGCGCCAGTAGTGTGTCAGGGCGGGGTGCAGAGGCGGGACCCGGGGGCACCGGTCATGTGTCGGAAGTCGCCCGGAATAGTGGTCTCGAAGCAACTTCTTAGGGAACGGCTCCCCTACCGCCCGCTGTGGTGGCGTCTCTTGCGCGGCACCGAGGCGTTCGCCTATGTGCTAATGGCCCCAGCCATCCTGACGATAGCCGTCGTCGTGCTGTACCCGACTCTGACCGCGATCGACATCAGCTTCAGGCGGGTTGATATCTACACCCCTGGTTCGGCGCGTGGACCATTCACGCTGACCAATTACGCGCGGCTGTTTGGGAGCACTGCGTTCTGGCAAAGCGTCCAGGTGACGTTATCGTACATGGTTATCTCAGTAGCTTTCGCGCTTCTCATCGGTTTTGGGACAGCGATTCTGCTTCACCAGCGGTTCCGCGGTCGCACTCTGGCGCGCATGATGGCTGTGCTCCCCTGGGCCATCCCACCGGTGGTCGCGGCGAACATCTGGTGGTGGATTCTGGATCCATCATTCGGCTTGCTCAACTGGGTGCTGCTCAAGGTGGGGCTCATTAAGGAACCGGTGAACTGGATCATCTCGCCCGGACCTGCTCTGGCAGCGGTGAGCATGGTGACCGTTTGGAAGGGGTACCCCTTCTTCGTCGTGATGACCCTAGCCGGCCTGCAGGCGATTCCACAGGATCTGTACGATTCGGCAGCGGTCGACGGCGCGGGCAGGCTGGCCGCGTTTCTGCATATCACGCTCCCAGCGCTCCGTCAGATCCTTGCGTTGGCGACGCTCTTAACGGTTATGTGGGTGTTCCGAGAGTTCGCCATTATCTGGGTGCTGACGGGTGGAGGTCCGATGCGGGCCACGGAGACGCTTGCCATCATGACGTATACTGAAGCGTTCGCTCACTTCCGGATGGGCGTGGGGGCAGCCGTCGGTGTCGTGACTTTGGTTATATCTACGATCGCCAGTATCATCTTCATTCGTCAGTCGCGGAAGGAGTTCTACTAAGGGGCGAAGCTGTGAAGCGCCAAGTGCATCGCGCCATGTTATACATCTTGGTGACTTTGGTTGTGGGCGTCCTCTTCTTCCCGGTGTACTGGATGCTCAATACGTCGCTGGCGGCCCATGACCAGCTCTACGTCTATCCCCCGAGGTTTGTTCACCCGAACCCCACGCTCGCAGCCTACGTCAAAGTGTTCCGCGAGCGCCCCATGGTGCGGTGGCTACTCAACTCACTAATCGTCGCCCTGCTCTCGACTGGATTCTCGCTGGCGATAAGCGTTCTCGCGGGCTATAGCCTTTCGCGTTACCGCGTATGGGGGTCGGAGTCCCTCGGGTATCTGCTGCTGGCCAGCCGGATGCTGCCAGGCACGCTGCTCGTAATTCCTCTGTTTGTCTTTATGAGCAAGCTGCGGTTGGTCAATACACTTTGGTCGGTGACCATCGCCAACATCACTTTTGTCGTGCCGTTCGCGACGTGGATGCTGAAAGGTTACTTCGACAGCATTCCGCGGGAGCTTGAGGAGGCGGCTTACATTGACGGTGCCAGCCGGTTGGGTGCCCTGGTGCGCGTCACCCTGCCGCTGTCCTCGCCCGGGCTGGCAGCCACAGCATTGTACAGCGCCATCCTGGCATGGGATGAGTATCTCTTTGCGCGAACTTTCCTGACCACTAACTCAGTGTGGACGATTTCGGTGGGGCTCGGGTCGTTCCGGGGCGAGTACATCACGTTTTGGAATGAAGTGATGGCAGCCTCGCTCATCGGCACGGTTCCGATTATATTCATGTTCTTGCTGCTTGAAAGGCACCTGATTAGCGGCCTGACGGCGGGCGCGGTGAAGTGACATGGGGAAGAGCGGTCGGATCGAGGACAACGCAGTTCGTTAGACGGGGTGGCGAGGAGGAAGGGGAGTTATGCGTATTGAGAAGATCGAGCCGCTCATCTTACAAGCCCCTTTGGGTGAGATGGAGGTGTATTGGGGTTACGGTTTTTGGGGTGAGGTGGCAAGGGGGCAGGCCAAGAGTCCGGTGGTCAATGCCCAGAGGATGCAGGATCTGACCCTATGGCGGTACCGCGCTGCGTACTCTAAATACATTGAGACCACCCTTGTCCGTATCACCACTGATGACGGGATCGTTGGCTATGGGGAGGCGCATGCTCCGGTCGCACCGGGAGTCACCGCGACCATTATCACCGAACTGCTGGCTCCATTGCTGGTGGGGGAGAATCCTCTTGCCGTGGACCGTCTGTGGGAGAAGATGTACGGTAGCATGCGGATCCGTGGGCACCGCACTGGTTTCATGACAGAAGCGATCGCGGGGATCGACATCGCCCTTTGGGACATTGCAGGCAAGGCGACGGGCCTGCCGGTGTACCTGTTAATGGGCGGTGACTATCACGATAAGGTGCGCGTCTACCAGTCACACCTGCCTGTGCTGGAGGTCGACGAGATGGTCAGCCTCGCACAGTACCACGTGGCGCAGGGCTTCCGCGCGATCAAGATCTCCGGCGGGGCCGGCCCGGATGTGGATATCCGCAACGTAGAAAAAATCCGCGAGGCTCTAGGGGGGGAGGTCCAACTTATGCTGGATGCCGGAGGCGTGTATGACCTTCCCACAGCGAAGAAGATCGGCCGGGCGCTCGAGCGCAACGACGTGCTCTTCTTTGAGGATCCGCTACCACCGGAGGATCACGACGGTTATGTGCAACTCACGGGGGCGCTCGACGTGGCGGTAGCGATGGGTGAGACAGAGGCTACCCGGTATGAGTTACGGGAGCGGTTCGCTCGCGGGGAGATGAATGTAGTGTTGCCGGATATTTGCCGGGCCGGCGGGCTGACCGAATGCCGTAAGATCGCCATGCTAGCCGACTTGTACAACATCAAGCTCTGCCCGCACAACAGCGTCTGTTCGGCGGTCCACCACGCGGCTGCGCTGCAGCTGTGCGCGGCGATTCCCAACTTTCTCATCTATGAGTTCTGGTCAGGCAATAACCCCATCGCCGATATTGTTACGAAACCCTTCGTTCCCAGAGACGGCTACCTGGAAGTCCCGAAAGGTCCTGGATTGGGAATCGAGATTGACGAGGAAAAGCTTTCTCGCTTCGTGGTGCGGAGGTAGGATGGCTGGGCGGTTCTCATCCAAAGAGGTGTTCATGCAGACGATCGCGGCGTTGGGATTGCCTGTCGCTGACGACGAGATCGACGAGCTGTGGCAGATGGTCGTGGACCTGCAGGAAGAGGCTGAACGCCTGCGACGTTGGGTAGAGGAGCAGGCACGGATCTGGCCTAACAGCGTTCTCGGTCACTTGCGAATCTGAGGTGATCATGTTGGCCTTCTTGGAGGTCATCTTTAGCTCGATCGCGACGGTCGCGGAACTTTACCGGCGACGTGAAATCACGCCCCTCCAGGTGACACAGGCGCTTCTTTCGCGTATCAAACGACTAAATCCGCGGTTCGATGCGTTCATTACGGTTTGCGAAGAGCGGGCGCTTCTCGATGCCGAAGCGGCAGAGCGCCGCCTACGGAGAGGCGAGGGAACTGCGCTGACTGGCATCCCTATAGCGGTAAAAGATTCGATTGCCACGATGGGCATTCGTACTACCGCCAATTCTTGGTTGCTGGCCGAGTGGATCCCCCAGCGCGATGCGGCCGTTGTCGCGCGGTTGCGTGAGGCCGGTGCCGTGCTGATCGGGAAGACCAACCTCAACGAGTTCGGATGGAGCGTGCCGCGGGAGGATGATTTTTGCCCGCCGCCGCGCAATCCTTGGAACCCGCAGTACGCAGCCATCGGCTCTAGCAGCGGGTCGGGAGTAGCGCTGGCTGCTGGGCTGTGTCTTGGGGCCCTGGGGACCGATGGTGGAGGTTCTGTGCGGTTGCCGGCCGCGCAAATGGGGCTCGTGGGCCTAAAACCCACTCATGCGCTTATCAGCCGTACCGGCCTCTTGCACGCTGGCTCGATCAGCGACGTGGGACTGCTGACCCGCACCGTGACAGACTCCGCTATCCTGCTCACCGTGCTTGCTGGCTACGATCCGAGCGATGCTGACAGCGAGCCGCGTGCAGCCGTGGACTATACTCGGGGATTAGATGGCGGCGTGTCCGGATTGCGGGTGGGGGTTCCGAGGGGCTACATTGATAAGGTCGGGGTAGAGGCGGAGGTTCGGGAGGCGTTCGACAGAGCGCTCGCCGTCCTTTTAGACTTGGGTGCGGCGATCGTCGAGGTGGAATTGCCCGTCTTAGACTATGCGCGGGGGGCTAACTTCGTTATACTCAACGCTGAGCATTACGCCGCTCACGAGGATGTGCTAGCTCGAGCGTGGTCCCGCTATGGCCGTAGCGCGCGTCTGTACCATGCGCAGGGGGCGTTTGTTTCTGCGGCGGACTACCTGCATGCGAGGGCCGTGTCCCGGCTGGCACGGGAAGCCGTAGATCAGGCACTTCAGGGTGTCGATCTCTTGGCGCTACCGACTTCTCCGATGCTAACCGCCGAAGCAGCACGGAGGCCGGAAAGCCACCGGCGGGGGATTGGGGCCAGTTTTACGTCGCCCTTCAACCTGACCGGTCATCCTGCAGTGTCAGTGCCCTGCGGCCTCAGCTCCATAGGGCTTCCCATCGGACTTCAGCTTGTGGGCCGGTGGTTTGACGAACTGACGTTGCTTCGCGCGGCATTCGCCTACGAGCAGGCGACCCCCTGGCACACAATGCGTCCGGCGGCGGTGGTTCGAGATGAGGTCGGATGACGCTGCGCTCCCGGAGCGCGGTCATCATCGGAGGTGGCATTGTTGGTCTGGCATGCGCTTGGGCGTTGCGCATGTGTTCGGTCGCCGTCATCGATCGCAAGGTACGCCTCATGAAAGTGGTCTCCGGCAGAATGTCTGGGGAGGATGGGCTGGCGGAGCCGCGGTCAACGATGCAGGTCGGCATCTTCGTGGACATGGATCGGATTCAGGCTAGCGAGTGTCTAGCGAATTTGAGCTGCTGGGAGGTGGTAGATGAGGTCGGTAATCGATGCGCTGGACCTCGGGCGGCTTACGGGCTCCGCGGAAGACGTGGTTAGGGGAAGGATGCCTCGGATGGACTTTCGTCGCTACTGGATCGTCCACAGGTGCTCCTCCCGCGTCGTCTGGACCTGCGCGAAGGAGACCGGACATTATGTCTACCAAGCTGTGGTGGCCGCGCTCCATCTGTGGATGGCGGTACCCTCCTCGGGAAATCCCGTTCATTCCTATGTTGACTGAAGCCGACCTAGTGCCGACCTTAATCCGAGTCGCGGAACGGACGCTTGCCTGCTCCTACAGGTGCTGGGGGTTTGGGGAGTCTGTTGCGATGCTGGGTTTGGTAGCTGCGACCCGTGCCACGGGGGAGCGGCGATTCCAGGATTTCGTGGAAGCAGCTTTCACCCGCTGGTGGGTCACGCGAAATAAGAGGCTTTCTTTTGAGGACCACGTCACTCCTGGCTTGGCGCTACTTCTCCTGGCGCGGAATGACAGTCGATGGATGGATGTCGCAGTAGCAGTTGCGGAGCTTTTGCGCGGGTGCCCTGAGGTCGCGGGCATCCAAGTACACCGTCCCGATCTAGAGCGGTGGTCGACCCATATCTGGGTTGACTGCCTATACACAGAGGGCGCGTTTCTGGCTCTGCTCGGCCGCGTAAGCGGCGACTCGGCCTGGGAAGACTTGGCGTGCGCCCATACGCTCGCCTACGTGGAAGCATTGTGGGACTCCGAAAGCGGTTTGTTCTTCCACAGCTACGACGCACGGACCTGCCGGACGAATGGTGTCCGGTGGGGTAGGGGGAACGGCTGGGCTCTACTTGGCCTCATCGACCTATTGCGCTTTCTGCGCCCCCACCGCACAGAGCGTCGGCGGTTTGTGGAGGTGGTGCAGTGTCAGGTGGAGCGCCTCGCCGCACTGCAGGATCCCAGCGGCCATTGGCACACCGTGCTCGATCGCTCGGATACCTATCTTGAGAGTTCGGTCGCGGCCATGATGGCGTGGGCCATTCCGCAAGCTATACGCTTAGGTGTGATTCCCGGGCGATTTCTTGCCACCGCCGAGGCAGCCTTCCGAGCGGCGCTCCATTCCACGGGCAAAGACGGTAGTCTCAATGGGGTCTCAGAGGCGACCCCATCTGCTGAGGACGTGAAATCGTACGTGTCCCGGAGGACCGGCGTTTATCCGTGGGGGCAAGGGCCGTGGCTGCTTGCGCTCGCGGACCGTGTGCTCCCCGATGGAATCTGGGAGGGCCTGCCTTGAAAATCGTTGCTGTCGAGGCATTTGCCTTGCGTGTCCCAAGCCCAACAGGGCAGGTTTATTGGGGATCCCGTGCCTGGGCGACGGAGTCGATAATCATCGATGTGGAAGTGGCGCGTGCTACCTTGGACGGGTATCCCCCTCGCTGGAGGATGCGCGCGGCGTACAGCAACACGATCAACACAGTCATAGTGAAGATCACGACGGATACCGGTCTTGTAGGTTTCGGGGAGGCCAAAGCGCCGGTTGCCCCCGAGGCCACACGTGAGATTATCCGAGATCTCCTCACACCTATTGTTCTGGGCGCGGACCCGCTTGACATCGACGTGCTATGGGAGCGGATGTACAGCACCATGCGGCTGCGGGGACATCAAAGTGGGTTCCTGCTGGAAGCTATCAGCGGCGTGGATCTCGCGCTGTGGGATATTGCCGGCAAGGCGCTCGGGGTGCCAGTGCACAAACTACTAGGCGGCACGTACCGGAGTCAGGTAAGGGTATATGCGTCCGGGCTCCCGGGATTGAAGAACCCGCGCGATTTCCTGGCACGTCAGCACCTCCAGGAGGCGACCCGGTTCCTGGTTGCTCAAGGCTTTCGCGCTATCAAGCTGGGGATTGGGTTTGGAGTCGAGGTCGATGTAGAGACCGTACGGGTCGTCCGGGAGGCCGTGGGCGATGGGGTGTTCATCCTGTGCGACGCGGGCGGCAATTACGATGTGGCTCAGGCGGAGCGGCTGGGCCGCGCACTTGAGCGCATGGGTGTGGGGTGGCTTGAGGCCCCGCTACCTCCCGAGCACGTCCAAGGCCACGCGGAGCTTGCGCACCGCCTTGAGTTACCGATTGCTACCGACCTCCTCAGCTCTCGTTACCAGGTCCGCGACTTCCTCGTGCGGGGGGCGCTCGATGTTGTGCAACCGGATGTCTGCCGGTCCGGAGGGCTCAGTGAATGCCGCCGTATCGCCTACCTTGCCGATACCTTTGGGGTGGGTATTGCGCCTCATGTGAGCATTGGGTCGGCGATCCAGTTTGCGGCTAGCGCGCAGTTCGCCGCCGCTGTGCCGAACTTCGTCATTATGGAGTACTGGATCGGAGACAACCCGATCGGTAACGGGGTGCTGAAGAGCCCCCTTGTGTTGCAGGAGGGCGTGCTCATGCTTCCGGCGAATCCTGGTCTGGGCGTGGACATTATAGAAGAAGAACTGCTGCGTTGGGCTGTGTAGCCTCGGCTATTGCGTGCTGAATGGAGAGGGGGAGCGGAGATGAGGCGTTTTGCCGGAATTTTCCCCGTCCTACAGACGCCGTTCGACGAGAAAGGGGAGATCGATACCGATAGCCTGCGTGCCGAGGTGGAGTTTTGCTTACAGGCCGGCGCCCATGGGTTGGTCGTGCCGGCCACCGCCAGCGAGTTCTTCGCGCTGACTGACAGCGAGAGATTCCGCGTTGCCGAGATCGTACTCGAGCAGACTTGCGGGCGCGTGCCGGTGATCGTCGGCACGAGCGGCGTATCCAAACAGGCGGCGGTGGCATTCACCGCTCACGCCGTCGCGCATGGGGCCGATGGCATCATGGCGATGCCTCCTTACGTCCGCCGTCCGGACGAGGCGAGCGTATTTGCTTACTATGAGGCAGTGGCCGAGGCAGCGCGGGATCGACCGGTCATCGTCCAAAACGCGCCACCGCCGCTGGGTACGCCGCTTTCTGTACCCGCCCTGGTCAGGCTGATGGAGCGCGTAGAGAATATTCGGTACGTTAAGGAAGAAGTGAGTCCGGCTGGGCCCCGCATAAGTGCACTGAATCAAACCGCAGGCGGCCGCCTGCTGGGCGTGTTCGGAGGATCCAACGGTTTGTGGCTGCTCAACGAGTTGGATCATGGAGCGTGCGGCAACATGCCTGCCAGCGCCTTGGTGGATGTACATGTACGGATCTACACACTCTACACAAGTGGTAAGCGAGAGGAAGCCGAGGCGCTTAGCCTGAAGATCCTCCCCCTGCTGAACCTCGGCAGCCAGTTCGGCGTCGCCTTCGCGAAGGAGCTGTTACGGATGCGGGGGGTAATCCGCACCGCAGTCGTCCGTGATCCGCAGGCCTCAACGCTTGACGAGATCGATATCGCCGAACTGAAGCGATATTGGGAGCGACTGAACCGAGAGCTTGCCGTAGGTGATGGCCTATGTTAGATGTCGTCACGTTGGGCGAAGCCATGATCCGGCTGGCCACTCCGGTCGGCGAGGCCCTGGAGTCGGCGTCGTCGCTTGAACTTCGCGTGGCGGGCTCCGAAGCCAATGTTGCGATCATCGTTGCCCGGATGGGGTTCCGCGCGGGGTGGATATCGAAACTACCTGACGATCCCTTAGGGCGGCGGATTGCCGCGGAAGTAAGGCGCCACGGTGTCGATATCTCTCGGGTGGTGTGGGTGTCTCAGGGGCGCACGGGACTCTATTTCATCGAGCGGGTACCGACACCTCGGAGTGTGACGGTGTATTATGATCGGGCTGGCTCTGCCTGCGCGGCGTTGACTCCGGAAGAAGTTGATTGGGCGTACGTGCGTAGCGCACGATGGGTTCACGTGACCGGAATCACACCCGCGCTTAGCCCCTCCTGTGCTGCGGTTGTGGTTCGGATGCTGGAGGAGGCTCGAAGTTCCGGGATCCCGACGTCCTTGGATATAAACTACCGGCGAAAACTTTGGTCACCTGAACGGGCACGCGAGACCCTGGAGCCTTTGTTTGGCATGGTGCATATCTTGATCGTCGCGCAGGAGGACGCACGCGAAATGCTGTGTTTGGACGGCGATGCAGCCGAGATCGCCTCCCGCCTATGGGCCCAATGGCGTCTTAAGGCAGCGATCGTTACGGCTGGCCCGCAGGGGGCCTACTTGAGCGATCATAATGGCATGCACCATGAGCCGGCTCTGCAGGCGGTGGAGGTGGATCCAATCGGCCGTGGCGACGCCTTCGCTGCCGGAGTTTTGTGGGGAGCTCTGGAGGGCGATGTGCGAGTGGGGCTACGGTACGGCGTGGCGCTCGCTGCCATTGCGCAAGCAACCAGAGGAGATATTCCTTGGTGCACCCGACAAGATGTGCTGCAGATTCTGACGGGTGGTAAGAGTAGGCCTCGCCGCTGAAAGCAGAGCACGGCGTCGTGATACGAGTGAAAGCTGGGTTGGCAGTTTGAGTGAGTGGAGGCCAGCGCCTATTTTACGGGAGTCATTGAGAGAAGGCGGAATATGTCGAGAACAGTCTTGGAGGCGGTAGGTTGGGGTCATCGGCGCGGGTGCAGTTGGAAACTCGCCTAGCTAAACGCGGGAAGTGGGTGGTAGTAATCGATCGCAGCGGACCTGCTGCTGAGGCGCACCTGTTGCTGAGGCAAGCGGTGCCAACCGCACGGCGGATGGTTATCTGGTAGCCTCCAGGACCCCTCGTCCCCGTAGTCGCTTTGCGCGTGGACGTCCGGCCCCAGGAGCCGCGCGTACTCCGTGATCTGCTCGACCGGCTCCCGGATATCGCCAGGGAACCGAGCCTCCTGCAGGGCCCTCCG
>Ga0272449_1002557_pt1 | contig 16805 bp, 16 predicted proteins | sample YNPCB0241_FD_198679 | JGI IMG/M metagenome (GOLD analysis project Ga0272449, IMG submission 198679) | Hot spring sediment microbial communities from Yellowstone National Park, WY, United States - YNP-CB-024-1 | ecosystem: Environmental > Aquatic > Thermal springs > Hot (42-90C) > Sediment...
AAAATTAAGCCTCTGGCCTTAGCCAATTATCCCATGTATAAAGGCCTGGCCAGGCTTCTGGGTATGGAGGTGGTGGATGTTGGCCCGGCAGCTGAAGATTTGGTCGCTGCCCTGAAAAAGAATTTTGAATCCTATGACTTTTTCTATCTTCACTTTAAGAAGAGCGATTCGGCCGGTGAAGATGGTAACCTCGAAAAGAAGGTGGCGGCCATTGAAGAAGTTGACCGGATCATTCCTCAACTTTTGGCCCTGAAACCAGATGTGGTCGGCGTCACCTCAGACCACTCCACTCCGGTCCTGATGAAGGCCCATTCCTGGCATCCCAATCCCCTGGTAATTTTAGCTTCGCCTCTTCCCGCCGATAATCTACCTGCCTTCAGTGAAAGAAATTGTGCTCAGGGCTCTCTTGGCCGGATCCCGGCTATGGCCGTTATGCCGCTTTTGCTGGCCGCTGCGGGGAAGCTCAAAAAATATGGGGCCTGATTAATTGCTTTGAATAAAAAATTTTTAATAGAAGCAGCAGATAGAATAATTGATAAAATAATAGGAAGCGGGAAAAAAATAGAAATCTGGAAAAAATAGAAAATAGGGAATTATAATGAGTGAGGCCAGAAGATTTTATTAAAGAGGCCAGGTTTCGAGAAAATACTTTAGCTCGAAAAGTGGATTTGATAAGGATGGGTTGGCTTCAGGGGAATTTAGTAAAAATATGTCAGCCGGAAAATAAATATAATTAAAAATTAGGTAATTCAAGAAAAATTTGATAATTTAAGATGAGAAAACACAAGATAATTGAGCTCTGGCAGAAAGAAAAAAATTCAGCAGGAAAAATTAGGGCGGCAGAGAAGAAAAAAGTCAGAAGATGAAATATCTGGTTGACAGAAATTAAATGCCCATTAACCGAAAATTAAAGACTGAGGGGAAAGATTAGGCCGAGGAAAGTTTCTTATTGGCGGCGAAGAAATTTACGGCTTTGTTTTATTATTCTGATTAATTTCGCGGCTTTTTTTAAAGTCCTTCCCTCAGAGCTCAATTGCAAGCGCTCGCTCCCACCCCTTCCTTCCTTTCAAAATCTTTTCTTTAGCGGCGGAGCTAATTTATATCACTCATCTCGCAATTTATTTTCTTCTCCGTTTCGCAGCTTATTTTATGACGAATCTCGCCATTTTTATTACGAATCTCCTCACTTCTTTTACCCTTCTGGCTGGCAAAACCAGGAAAAGACTTCCGCCGGTCAGGAGAAAAAAGCTGAAGCTTCGGAAAAGCGGGCCGAGGTCTATGACCTTCGCTCTTTCACCCATCCCACTCATACCCGCATTGTTATTGATTGCAGCCAGGTTCGGGAATATAACACCCTGGAGTTGCATGAGCCGGACCGGCTGGCCGTTGATGTTCTGAGCGCCCAGCTCAATCCTATTCTTCATGGCAAACAGATACCCGTACAAACAGCCTATTTAACCAGAATCCGTCTGGCCCAGAGGACACCCACAATTGTCAGGCTGACCGCTGATCTCGACTGGCGTTTGATCGAAAGGACCAATATTTTTACCCTTTATGACCCTTTCCGGATTGTCATTGATATTTATCCCAGAGCAGGTCAGGCCCAGAGATCGGTGGTCACTGAAGCTGAAGAAAAGCCGCCAGAAGAAAAACCTGTCATCCCGCCCCAGCCAACTAAGGCGGGCTGGAGTCTGGCCCGGCAGCTGGGCCTTGGTGTCAGAACCATTGTGGTTGATCCCGGTCATGGAGGAACAGATCCAGGATGTATTGGCCGCAGCGGCCTCAAGGAAAAGGATGTTGTTCTGGATCTGGCCCTGGATTTAAAGAAAAAATTGATTGAAGCTGGTTTTGAGGTCTTTCTGACCAGGGAAAGCGATATCTTTATTCCCCTGGAAAACAGAACGGTTATTGCTAACCAGAAGAAGGCCGATGTTTTCATCAGCCTCCATGTTAACTCCCATCCTAACAGGAATCGCTCTGGAATCCAGACTTTTTATCTCAGCCTCAGCCAGGAGCCTGCTGTTAATGAGCTGGCCGCTCTGGAAAATGCCACCTCCACCCGGACTCTCAGTCAGATGGCCGAAACCATCAGAAAAATCCTCCGCCACTCGAAGGCCCTGGAATCACGAGAATTAGCTGAAAAAATCCAGCAAAATCTGGTATTATGTGTAAGAAAAACTTACCCGGATGCTCAGGATCTGGGTGTTCGGGGTGGACCCTTCTGGGTCCTCATAGGCAGTGAAATGCCTTCAGTTCTGGTGGAAGTGAGTCATATGAGTCATGCGAAGGAAGAAGCGAGATTGAAAGAGAAAGCCTACCGGCAATTGCTGGTTGAAGGCATCTTTGAAGGCATCATTGCCTATATCAAATCCTTAGGTAAAGGATGAAGTCTTTCGAGGTTCACGATGAGGCGACGGGAATTTCTGAAAAATCTGGCTTTTGCCAGTTTCATGCTCAAAATGCCTGGCTGGCTGCAGGCTCAGACTCCTTCCTGGCCCGATATCGCCTGGGTTGAAGGAGAAGACCCGGCCACCATCACTCGAAAAGCCATCGAACTACTTGGAGGCATGAAGCGCTTTATCAGCCGCGGCGATAAGGTCGTGATTAAACCCAATATTGGCTGGGATAGAACTCCAGAGCTGGCCGCCTGCACCAATCCTGAGGTGGTTCGAGCCCTGGTCGAGATGTGTCTGGAAGCTGGAGCTAAAGAAGTCATCGTTACCGATAACTCCACCAATGCCCCCCAGCGCTGCTTTCCTCGCTCAGGAATTGAGGCTGCGGCTAAGGCTGCTGGCGCCAGAGTGCTTCTGCCCAATCCTTATCGCTTAAAAAAGACAGCCATCAAGGGTGTCTGGCTTAAAGAATGGGAGGTCTTCAGCGATTTTCTCGAAGCTGACAAGCTCATCAATGTGCCCATTGCCAAGCATCATTCCCTGTCGCGCCTTACCCTGGGCATGAAAAACTGGCTGGGAGCCCTGGGAGGTGCCCGCAATCAGCTCCATCAGAGGCTCGATGAAGCCATGGTGGATTTAGCCGCTTTCTTCCGGCCAGTCCTCACAGTTATGGATGCCTATCGCATTCTTCTCCGCAATGGACCTCAGGGAGGTCGGCTCTCCGATGTCCGGCTTCAGAAAATGGTCGTGGCTGGCACTGATCCGGTTGCGGTCGATAGCATTGCCACAACCTTTTTTGATTTGAAGCCAGAGGACCTCGCCTATCTCCCCCTGGCTAAGGAAAGAGGCCTGGGTGAAATAAACTTCGAGAGGCTTCGCCTTGAAAAAAGAAAAATCTAAAAAATATCGTTTCCTTCAAATAAGCCGGATTTCAAGTCAGCTCCTTTTCTTTGCTCTTTTTCTTTATCTCCTTTTTTTTACCCGTTTCACGGGTGAAGATACCATTGGCCGGGTGGAAATCTTTTTTCATTTTGACCCTCTTCTTGGTTTGACCACAGCCCTGGCTTCCAGAGCCATCTTTGCTGCCTTCTGGCTTTCTCTCATCACCGCAGTCCTGACCCTCCTTCTTGGCCGGGTCTTCTGTGGCTGGGTCTGTCCCCTCGGTGCTATTCACCAGTTTTTTTCTTTTCTTTTTAAGAAGAGCCGGTTGCATAAACCCAGGAAGCTCGGTCAAAGCGGCCTGAATCTTAAATATCTCCTTCTGCTTATTGTTCTGATTATGGCCATTTTTGCTGTGGATCTGGTGGGTTATCTTGACCCCTTTTCCTTTCTCTATCGCTCCTTCATTACCTCTTTTCTTCCCTGGCTGACTAAAATAAATCATGAGCTTCTTTCCTTTGTCTATCAGCTTCATTTAGCCCGGCTTGGTGATTACTGGAATCAGTTTCTGGCCACCCTGGCGATAAATGCAACCTTTCAGCAGGGTTTTCTCCTCGGTCTTCTCTTTCTTCTGGCCCTCAGCCTCAATCTGGCGCGGGAAAGGTTTTGGTGTCGCCTTCTCTGTCCCTTAGGGGCTTTACTTGGCCTTATTTCCCGCTGGAACCTTCTGGGGTTAAAGATTAATAAAGAAAAATGTATTGATTGTCACCTCTGCACCCTGCAATGCCAGACTCAGGCCAATCCCTATCCTCAGGAAGACTGGAGCCGACGGGAATGTGTCTATTGTTTTACCTGCGCTTCCATCTGTCCGACTGCGGCCATTGACTTCCAGCTGGGCTGGAAGGCGGAGCCTGTCCCGGCCATTAATCTTTCGAGGCGCCGCCTGATTTTCACCTCTTTCCTGGCGGCTGTGGCCACACCTTTTTTTAAAATTACTCCAGCCCGTCGCCGGTCTCACCCCGATCTTATCCGGCCGCCCGGAGCGCTTCCTGAACCCCTTTTTCTTCAAAAATGCGTCAAATGCGGTGAATGCATGAAAGTCTGTCCCACCAATGCCCTGCAGCCTGCTCTGTCTGAGGCCGGACCGGAAGGAATCTGGACGCCCGTGCTCAAACCGAGAATTGGCTACTGCGAATATTATTGCAGCCTCTGCTCTCAGGTTTGCCCCACAGGGGCCATTAAGGAGTTAACTATTGAACAAAAAATAAATGTCAGAATTGGCACAGCCTGGGTGGATAAAAGCCGCTGCCTTCCCTATGTCGTGGGTGCTTCCTGTATTGTCTGCGAGGAACACTGTCCTACCTCGCCCAAAGCCATCAAACTCGTGCGCACGGAAACGAAGAGACCTGATGGCTCGGTTAAGACGCCCCTGGCTCCGGTCATCGACCTGGATCTCTGTATCGGCTGCGGGATCTGCGAAAATAAATGCCCGGTGGTTGATCGGCCGGCTATTTTTGTGACCAGCGTCGGCGAAAGCCGCTCCGAAACCAATCGCTTCTTACTCGAACTCTCCCTATAGGGGACACAAACATTTTCTGAACCGAGTTCCTTCAGCCCGATTTTTATGGGAACGCTAACTTTTTCTTAGCTGGCGGAAGAAATTTTACCTTCTTTGGAACGCAAAAATTTTTCCTTATAACTTATACACTAAAAAAGTGGATAATTATTTTCCTTCAGCAACAGATGACAATCTAAAATGGAGACAACTATCTTTGCCCCGAGTCAAGGGCTTAATTTAAATCTTTTAATTTTCAAAGAGCAAAGTCAGACATCTATTCTCGCCTGGTAACCGCAAAGTATGCAAACATTTTTTCAGCCTGCTTTAGAGACATAGATTTTTAAACTGACGGGAAACAAAAAAATTTCTCTCATCCTTGTTGAAGCATAAAAATTCTGTTCAGCTGGCGGGATAGGTTCTAAATGGTAGTTATTACTTTTAAAACGACAAACGGCTGTTATCTCCTCTTTCTGAGACTCAAACATTTTTTAGCAGGGGAAACATTCATAAAAAATTTTTTCTTCTTTTTGATAAACAGAATTTTTGCCCCGATATTTTGTTGAACTTACAGGATATGTTCTAAATGGTAGTTATGATTTTTAGCCCAAGAAAAGGCAGTTATCTCTTCTTACACAAGCAGTGTTTATTACTTTTACCTGAACCTTTTTATTTTATTCAGCCAGGGCTTTTTTAAGCTCCTCTTTAAGGGGCGGAATAATCTCAAAAAGGTCACCCACAACTCCAAGGTCAGCCACTTTAAAGATAGGTGCTTCCGGGTCTTTATTTACGGCCACAATGACCTTAGAACCACTCATTCCGGCCAGATGCTGGATGGACCCAGAAATACCGAAGGCAAGATAAAGATTGGGACAGACTGTTTTACCTGTCTGACCAACCTGATGCTGATGTCCTATCCAGCCGCTGTCCACGGCTGCGCGGGAGGCACCGACAGCCGAGCGAGGAATGATTGCACTTAATTCTCTGAGCAGTTTGAAATTCTCAGCTGCTTTCATGCCCCGACCGCCAGAAATGACCACCTCAGCTTCGGTGACATCCAGCTCGGCTCCTTCCTCCCTGATAATTTCCACAACCTTCGAAGCAGGCCCGGAATAGCCATCGCCTGCTCTTCTTTCAATTATTTCCGCCTCGCCGGCGGAAAGCTCATCTTTCGCCTCCCTCAGAGGGAAAATGTTGGGCCTAAGGGTGGCCAGAGCCGGCTGGCTCTTTAATTTCAAGGTAAGCCAGGCCTTGCCCGCATAAACAGGTCGAACAAAAACGAATGAGCCATTCTGGACAAAAATTTTCGTGCAGTCTGAGACCAGAGAAACCCTCAATTTAGCCGCCAGACGAGGGGCCAGATCCCGGCCTAAAGAGGTGGCGGCCAGGAAAAGGGCCTCCGGTTTCACCTCATGGATGAAGTCAGCGATGACATGGGTATATATTTCGGGCGAATAGGCCTCGAGCTGCTCTCCTTTAAGCCAGTAAATCTTCCTGGCCCCCTGAGCCCTTAAAGTGGCCTCATCTTCTAAAGAGGAGGCCATGACCAGAGCTGCTGCCTCTGAATTCAGCTCTTCAGCGCGGCGACTGGCCTCGGCCAGAGCTTCAAGAGAAGCCTTCTTGATTTTCCCCTCACGCTTTTCCACAAAAACCAGAATCATTTTTTCCTCCCCTTCATAAAATCTTGGCTTCTTCCCTCAGAAAACGCACAATCTCTCTGGCCGCTTCCTCAGGTGGCAGCTGAATCATCCGGCCAGCCTGTTTAGCTGGTGGCGTCTCCAGTTTAACAATTTCAATTCCAGGGACGAGAAGCTGTTCCTCTATTTCAAGTTCTTCTATCGGAATAATAGGAATTTCTTTTCTTTTGGCCGCCATGATACCCTTCAAGGTTTCGTAGCGGGGTTCATTGAGACCTTTCTGGGCGGAGATAACGGCCGGCAGAGGGAAGACCACCTTCTCCTGAGCCCCCTCTATTTCCCTGTAGGCCACTCCTTCCCGGCCATCAATCATCAATTTGACGACCACGTTAACCTGGGGCACACCCAGAAATTCAGCCACCATGGCCGGCACCTGAGCATTATCAGCGCCAAAGGATTGTTTACCGAAAAGAAGAAGATCAAAATCCGGAAAGCGCTTCCTGACGAACGAGGCAATGATGGCCGCTGTCCTCAGTCCATCGAAGGATTCAGGAGCCGGGTCTTTAATCAGAATAGCTTCATCGGCTCCCATGGCCAGGCATTTGCGCAGAATTAACAGGGCTTCCTCCCGGCCAACAGAAACCGCGGTGACTTTGCCACCTCTGGCTTCTCTTAATCTCAGGGCCTCTTCAACAGCATATTCATCATAGGGGCTGATAATAAAATTCAGCCCTTCTTCGACAATCCCTTTGCCATCAGCAGCAATTCTTATTTTTGATTCCGTATCAGGTACCCTTTTAACAAAAACCAGAATGTTCATTCTGCCCTCCTTTTTGCCGTTCCATTAGTCTTTAATTCATCAGATGAAAATTCTGATTGATCGGCCCGACTTATTTAATTTTATCTAACTTGATTAATCTATTCTTCGAATCTTTTGAGAATCAAACAGCCATTGGTGCCGCCAAAACCAAAAGAGTTGGTCATGGCGTAATGAATTTCAGCTCTACGGGCTTGATTGGGAACATAATCCAGGTCACATTCCGGGTCAGGAAATTCATAATTGATGGTTGGCGGCAGTATTTGATGATAGAGGCTGAGGGCGGTAAAGCCAGCTTCAAGAGCACCGGCCGCCCCCAGAAGATGCCCGGTCATGGATTTGGTGGAGCTTACGGCCAGGCGATAGGCATGCTCACCGAAAACCTTCTTTATGGCCTGCGTTTCAATCCGGTCATTGAGAGGGGTGGAGGTGCCATGGGCATTGATATATTGAATGTCCTCCGGCCTGAGCTGAGCATCCTGAAGGGCCCGTCTCATGACAGCCGCGGCTCCCAGACCCTCAGGGTCAGGCGCAGCCACGTGATAGGCATCGCCACTCATGCCATAGCCAACTATCTCCGCATATATCCTGGCCCCCCGCTTCAATGCCAGTCCCAGTTCTTCCAGAATCAGGATACCGGCACCCTCGCCCATAACAAAGCCATCCCGCTGAGCATCGAAAGGCCGGGAGGCCCGCTGCGGTTCATCATTTCTTTCCGAAAGAGCCTTCATGGCACAGAAACCGGCCACACCCAGGGGAGTAATGGGTGCTTCAGAACCGCCAGCAATCATAATATCAGCCTCGCCTCGCTCAATAATCCTGTAGGAATCACCAATAGCATGAAGACCGGTAGTGCAGGCCGTGGCTGTGGCGGAATTGGGCCCACGACAGCGATAGCGAATTGAGATCTGACCCGAAGCTTCATTGATAATTGTGGCTACAAGGAAAAAGGGCGAAACTCTTTCCGGACCCTTTTCCAGCAGCACCTTATGCCATTCCTCAATCTGGCCAATGCCACCAATACCGCTACCCACATAGACGCCGCAGCCGTCGCCCTCGAGAAGAGCTCTGTCAATCCCGGCATCCTCCACGGCTAAAGCCGCCGCTGCCAGGGCATACTGAATGAAAAGGTCCATCCGCCGCACTTCTTTGCGATCAATGAAAACGAGAGGGTCAAAATCACGGATTTCAGCAGCAATACGGGTGGAATAGCGGGAGGTATCAAATCTGGTTATCAGACCGACGCCGCTTTCTCCCCGAAGCAGCCTTTCCCAGGTGAGCTTTGTGCCTACGCCCAGAGGGGAAACAAGACCAATACCAGTAATGACCACCCTTCTTCGGGAATTCATCCTTTTCAGGAATAAAAAATTTATTTTAAACGATTAACAATATAATCGACTGCCTTGCCCACAGTCGAAATCTTTTCCGCTTCCTCGTCAGGAATACTGATACCGAAGGTCTCCTCCAGGGCCATGACAAGTTCCACTGTGTCCAGGGAATCAGCTCCGAGGTCCTCAACGAAAGAGGCTGATTCTGTTACCTGATCTTCAGAGATGGATAGCTTGTCCGCCACCACCTCCCGCACTTTCTTCAGAATCTCTTCCCTTTCAATCTTTTTCTCCATCCTTTCTCACCTCCTAAATTAATTTATATTGATTTATGATGAGACGAGTTATTGCTCTATGATGAGACCGGATTGGCCTTACATATACATACCGCCATTAACGTTTATGACCTGCCCGGTGATATAGGAGGCTTCATCAGAAAGAAGGAAGAGAACAGCCGCTGCCACATCCTCGGGCGAACCGAAGCGTTTCATGGGAATTAGCTCCAGAAAGGCTTTTTTTACTTCCTCCGGCAATCTCTCGGTCATGGCCGTCATGATATAGCCTGGAGCAACACAGTTGACCGTGATGCCTCGATTGGCCACCTCTCTCGCCAGGGCTTTAGTAAAACCAATCACCCCGGCTTTGGAGGCAGCATAATTGGTCTGACCAGCATTACCCATGAGGCCAACAACAGAGGAAATGTTGACAATCCGGCCAGAGCGCTGGTTGATCATGGTCCGGATCGCTGCCTTACAGAAATTAAAAACACCTTTAAGATTGACCGCCAGAACAGCATCCCAGTCTTCCTCTTTAAGTCGTAAAAGAAGAGAATCTCTGGTTATGCCCGCATTGTTAACCAGATGGTCAATGCGGCCGAAGTGAGCAACAACCTCATCACAGACCCGTTGCGCTTCAGGAAGCAGGCTCACATCAGCTACAAAGCTCAGAGCCTGACCACCAGAATCAACAATTTCTTGCCTGACAGAATTCAACTTTTCTTCCTGAACATCAACCAGAATTACCGCTGAACCTTCACGGGCCAATTGCCGGGCAATCACCTCGCCAATACCCTGGGAGGCACCGGTAATTATCGAGACCCGGCCATTAAATCTTCCCTCAGACTTTAAGACCATAAATCACCCCCTCCATCTTTAACAGCTCGGCCTGAATCTTCTCCTGAACCCGGTTTCTGACGGTTTCCATGGCCAGTCTGATGGCATTGCGAACAGCCTGGGCATTGGAGCGGCCATGGCCGATAACGCAGGTTCCTTTAACCCCGAGAAGATGGGCTCCCCCATATTCTGCGTAATCAACCTGGCGGTAGATTTTTTTCAGGTGCTTTTTCAGGAGAAAAAGACCAATTTTGGCCAGAAAATTCCTGGTTATCTCTTTTTTCGCCAGAAAAAGCAGGGTTTCGATCACTCCCTCGCTGACTTTAAGGGCCACATTACCGGTAAAGCCATCGCTGACAATTACCTCTGCTTTGCCTGAATAAATATCGCGGCCCTCAACATTGCCAATGAAGTTGATGGGTAACTGCTCAAGTCTCTCAAAGGCCTGACGGGTGAGGTCATTTCCCTTAACTTCTTCTTCACCGATGCTCATCAGGGCTACCCTGGGATTGGCCACACCCATGACACTTTCCATAAAAATTTTGCCCATGAAGGCAAACTGGACCAGATGATGGGGCCGGCAATTAACACTGGCACCCACATCAATCAGAAGGGTTGAACCCTGAAGCGTCGGCACAAGAAGGGCCAGAGCCGGCTTGTCCACCCCATAAAGGGGACCAAAAATTTTCTGGGAAATATAAACAACAGCGGCTGTGTTACCCATACTCACGAGAGCCTCGGCCAGGCCATCTTTGACCAGCTGAGCACCTATCTGAAGCGAAGACCTTCTCTTGCGATAAAAAGAAAAGAGGCCCTCCCCCATACCAATAGTCTCTGGGGCCTCCACAATTTTTATCCTGGACCGGGCATCAAGATTAACAGGAATTTTAGCCAGCGAAGCTTCAATTTTTTCGCGCTGACCGACAAGAAGGATCTCCAGGTCGAAGTCAGCTACAGCCCGGGCCACGCCCTGCACAATGACACCCGGGCCGTAATCGCCACCCATGGCATCAACGGCAATCCTCAAGGAACACTCCCGACTTATTCTTCTTCGCCCTCTATTACCTGACGGCCCCGATACCAGCCACAGTGAGGACAGGCTCGATGGGGCATCTTGGGATTGCCACAGTTAGGGCAGAGCGAAAAGGCCGGCATTTCCAGGGCATGATGAGAGCGTCTCTTCCCACGACGGGAAGGCGAATGGCGTCGTTTTGGATTAGGCATCTTTCTATCTCTTCAATAATTTTAACTTTTCCAGACGAGGGTCGGTCCTTTCATCCAGGCACCGGCAGCGGCCTTCGCGACGAACCTGACCGCAGATGGGACAAAGGCCTTCGCAATCCTCAGAACAAAGTGGTTTCAGGGGAAAAGCAAGGTTAATCTGTTCCAGAATAACATCCCGGAGATTAATCTGGCGATGGTAATAGAAAAGCCGGTTAATATCCTCTTCTTCCAGTTCTTCCTTGATTTCATCCAGCTCCTCAGGCAGATAAATCAGATCAAAGGTAAGATCGAGGGGGAAATCAAAGGGCTGAAGGCAACGGCTGCAGACGACACTCAAGCGCACCTTCATTTGTCCCCGGATCCAGACTTCATCACCCAGGCGGTTGACATCCACTTCGACATGGGCTGGCTCCAGGAAGACAGCCTCTTCTTCCACCAGATCAACACTCATGAACTCGAAATCACGGACAATGTGGAGCCCTTCCTGAGGAATCTTGTCAACTTCAATAAGCATTAATGGACCTCAAAGACTGTTTATTTCTCAATGAATTTCCTATTATACCACCTGCCCCCTCTTTGTCAACGAAATCCCTCTCCCTCAGGGGAGCGAGGTATTCCGGCCTGTTTCTATCAAAAAGAATTTCCGGCTTCAAGCTAAAAAAGACCCCTCGCAGGGAAGTGAAGGGCTCTTCTCTCCCCCTGGCTTCTGGCTTTATTTTGCTAATTCTATCGCTTTTAATCATAATCAGGGTAATCGCCTCTTAACCCAGTAACAATCTTAAGAGGCTGAAATAAGGGAACCTGATACAGGCCTGATTAACCCTTCTTCACTCCAGTCTCAATATTTCCGAGGCTGGTATCCTGGCGGCTTTCATTTTCAGGACCCGGGATTTTTTAAATCCTGTCTTTTCAGAATCAAACCGTTTAAAAAAGGGAGATTCAGGCCGCGAAAACCATTAAAATTTTAACGAATGCGCCTGAAATAGGGGCTCCCCTTCGAAAGTGCGTTGACTTCAGGAATTTTATGTCTCGAATAATTTAATATTATTTAAGCCTTGATCGGCTCTCCTCTAAGGGCAGGAGTGGGGTTTTAAATAATTTAATTTGGACGACTTTTTAAGAGATGGAAAAAGAGAAAAAACCTTATTTCCATTTCAGAATTGATTTTAATCTCGCTTAAAATGTTATAAAAAGAATACCGTTGATAAAGGCCTGATAAATTAACAAGCTTTTTTACGAAAGAGCCTAAAATAGGTTGACCTTAATTAATAAGACTGTATAATTTAAAGGCAAGGATAAAAAAATCAGGGTTGAACCTGCACCGAGGGACGGCCCATGAGGGGTATAAACGAAGAAATTCAATATAAGGGCCTGCGAATTCACCTCCAGATACAGGATCTCGGTCCGAGAGAACCAGTCATTCAGGCTCTTCTCTATAAATCTGGCCGGCTGATACATTCCCGCCGGGTTTCCTATGCCGCCTATCTCAATCAGCCCAATTTGGCTCTAAAAGCCCAGTCCCTTCTGCAAGAATTGCATAAGACCATCATCGCCGATATTCACTCCGGTAAATTTGACCATTTGCTCACCCCCGGGGAAAAGCAGGGATAATCAGGTGGAGACAAAAAAGCTTTTCCTCATTGACGGCAATTCCATTCTCTATCGCTCTTTCTATGCTATTCAGCGACTTTCCACCTCTCAGGGCTTTCCGACTAACGCCATTTATGGCTTTCTTAACACTCTGCGCAAAATCCAGGAGCAGGAAAAGCCGACCCATCTGGGCATTGTTTTTGATACTGGAAAACCAACTCTCCGTCACAAGGCCTTTGAGGCCTATAAAGCCCAGCGCAAACCCATGCCCGATGAGCTTCAGGTTCAGGTGCCTGTTTTAAAAAAAGTCATTCAGGCCCTGCGCATCCCCCTTTTTGAATTTGAAAATTATGAGGCTGATGATGTTCTGGCCAGCCTGGCCAGGCTGGCCTCGGAAAGGGGAATTCAGACCATCATTGTCACCACCGATAAGGACCTTTTCCAGCTGGTGGATAAAAATATCATTATCTATAATCCAGCCAGAGAAATTTACCTGGACCGGGAAAAGGTCAAGGAATTTTTCGGTGTTGAGCCGGAACAGGTGGTTGATGTCCTTTCTCTCTGGGGCGACCCTGTCGACAACATTCCCGGTGTTCCCGGTATTGGAGAAAAAACCTCCAAGGCCTTGATTCAACAGTTTGGCTCCCTGGATAATCTTCTGGCTAACCTCGATAAAGTGGCCTCACCCAGGATCAGGGAGGCTCTGCGCCAGAATCTGGAAAATATCAAGCTGAGCCGGCAGCTGGTAGTAGTAGAAAGAAATTTACCCCTTGAGTTTAACCTTGAGGCCTTCGCTGTGTCTGAACCTGACAGCTCTGAGGTCATCCGCCTTTTTCAGGAGCTTGAGTTCACCAGTTTGCTTCAGGATTTTGTCAAAAAACAGGAGGTTTCTAAGGATTATCAGGCAATCTTTAATATCAACCAGCTGAAAGAAATTATCCAGCAAATCGAAAGAGCGGGGCTGGTTTCGCTGGATACGGAAACTGACAATCCTTCCCCCCTCAGAGCTCGCCTGGTCGGCCTTTCGCTGGCCATCGAACCGGGAAAGGCCTTTTACCTTCCTCTTGGCCATGATTATATTGGCGCACCCCCTCAGATTCCCAAAGAAGAGGCCCTGAGTCTTCTCCAGCCCATTTTCATGAACCCTGAGATAAGGAAAATCGGTCAGAACATAAAGTATGATTTTATTGTACTGAAAAGAGAGGGGATCAAGCTCGAAGGAATTGACCTGGACACCATGATTCTCTCCTACCTTCTTGAGCCCAACTGGGGAAAACATAGTCTGGATAAAATAGCCCTCCATTATCTGCAGGAAACAACCATTCCCTATGAAGAAGTGGCTGGTAAGGGCAAAGCGGCCCGAACCCTGAATGCGGTGCCCATAGAAAAGGTCACACCCTACTCCTGTCAGGATGCAGATCTGGCTTTACGCCTGAGTCAGATTCTCTGGCCCAGGGTCGAGCAGGCTGGCCTGGCCCGGCTTTACCGGGAAATAGAACAACCGCTGATTGAAGTTCTGGCTGAAATGGAAATCTGGGGGGTAAAAGTCGACCGGGAAGCTTTGAAGCGACTTTCCCGGGAACTCGAGCAGGAGCTAAGGCGGCTTGAAAAAAAGATATATGAAGCGAGCGGTGTAGAATTTAACATCAACTCGCCCCAGCAGCTGGCCGATATTCTCTTTCGCAAGATTCAGCTGACGCCAGGAAAGAAAACCAGGATTACCAAACGTTTCTCCACCTCGATTGACGTTCTTCAGGAACTGGCGCCGCTTCATCCCCTGGCTCAGTATGCCCTTGAATACAGGCTGCTGGCCAAACTCAAATCAACTTATGCTGATACGCTGCCGGATTTAATCCATCCAGAAACCGGCCGGATTCATACTTCTTACAATCAAACAGTTACAGCAACAGGGAGACTGTCCAGCTCGGAGCCTAACCTGCAGAATATCCCAGCCCGGGGTGAAATGGGACAGCGCTTCCGCCAGGCCTTTATACCTGAAGAAGGGAACTGGTTGCTGGCGGCTGATTATTCTCAGATTGAATTGCGCCTTTTAGCCCATCTTTCCGAGGACCCGGCTCTCATGGAAACTTTCCTGGCCGACCGCGATGTTCATGCGGAAACGGCCCGGCGGGTCTTTGGCGAAGCCTCCACGCTTTTTCCTGAGGAAATGAGGCGAAGGGCTAAAATCATCAATTTCAGTATTATCTATGGTACCTCAGCCTTTTCCCTGGCCAAGGAACTGGGAACATCTACCGGTGAAGCTCAGTCCTTCATTGACCGTTATTTCAGCCAGCACCCCAGAGTGGCTGAATTTCTGGAAAAAACCGTGGCGGAAGCCGCTGAGCGGGGTTATACGACGACCATCTTCGGTCGCATCCGGCAGGTACCTGAACTTAAACAGAAAGACAGGGTCACCCAGCAGGCTGGTCGCCGGATTGCTCTCAATGCGCCGATTCAGGGGTCAGCAGCTGATATTATGAAAAAGGCCATGATTGACATTTTTCGGGAACTGAAAAATCGCCATCTCCAGACCAAGATGATTCTTCAGGTCCATGATGAACTTGTCTTTGAAGTACCGGAGAAAGAAAGAGAAGAGGTGGAGGCATTAGTCAGGGAAAAAATGGAAAAGGTTTATCCCCTGCGTGTTCCCCTTAAGGTCCATCTGGGCTGGGGCCGCACCTGGGCCGACGCCAAATAATTGGTGACAAAATAATTGGTGACACAAACATTTTTCGTTATAAAGCACATGAAAAATTGGTGACACATACATTTTTTTTAGAACGTGATACAACTATCTTTGCCCATAAAGGGTGATAGAAATAAACAGTGACACAAAGATTTTTCAAACAAATAATGAAATAAATGCTGACACGTTCTCCTTAAGTTGTTATTTAAATTCAGGCTGGTTTTTAATTGTTAACAAGAGGCCCGGAAAATGTTTGTGGTGAGGAAGCTCTTTTTCGTCCGTCTGGCTTCAATCGTCCGGGATTAATTATGGGGAGGAAAGAGCATGAACAGTTTAATTAAATTTTTCTCTTCTTCGCGGCCAAAGAAAAACTTCTTTTTCTTCGGGGCCAAGTCGAGGTTGAAAGGCCGCCAGGACGGCTGGCTTTCTGGACTTTCTTTCGCCCTGGCTCTGTTTTTACTTTTATCAGCCTGCCAGAATCAGCCCGCCTCTTTTGCTCCAGAAGCCAGACAGTTCGTTTATCCCGGAAAAACCTGGGACCGCTACTCCTCGCCTGAGGCTGCTGGCTTTTCTTCTCAGGGGATACAGCAGGCTTTAGATTATGTCAGAACCCTGGCCACGACCTCTCTGGTTGTTGTCCATAAGGGCCGAATCCTCTTTGATTACGGCGAAACTTCAGAGTTGAGCTATTTAGCTTCAGTACGCAAGAGCGTTCTCTCCATGCTCTTTGGCAAATATGTCGCCAGCGGCCAGATTCGCCTCAATAAAACCCTGGCTGAATTGAACCTAACTGATCACGGCGGCCTGCTTCCCCAGGAACTTGAAGCCACCATTGAACACCTCCTTTCGGCCCGGTCCGGTGTCTATCATCCTGCTTCTAATAGCGGCGACCATTTAGCTTACGCACCGCCCCGCGGCTCAAAAAAGCCAGGGACATATTTTCTTTATAGCAACTGGGATTTTAATGCCCTCGGCACTATTTTTGAGCAGGAAACAGGCCTCAATATTTATGACGCCCTGGAAAAGGACCTGGCCCTACCCCTGGAAATGGAAGATTTCAAGCGAGAGATGCAGCGAAAATCAGGCGACCTGAGCAAGTCCATCCATCCTGCCTATCACATGTGGCTATCTACCCGGGATATGGCCCGGCTTGGCTATTTAATGCTCAGGGAGGGAAACTGGAAGGGCCAGCAGCTTATCCCGAGAGACTGGGTGAAGAAATCTACCAGGGCTATAACCCGGGTTCATGAAATGAATCCTGAATTCCTGCGCAAAGGTCCGCTCGGCTATGGCTATCTCTGGTGGGTTTTTGACGGCCCTGGGGCCAGAGGGCCTTATAAAGGAGCTTATACAGCCATCGGCGCCCTCGGTCAGTTCATAACCGTTATTCCGGAGCTCGATCTGGTGATTGCTCATAAGGTTAACAATCAGAAAACGAAAGAAACAGTCTCCCGCGACCAGTACCTCAAGCTGGTTGACCTAATTGTTAAAGCCAAAAAAAGATAACAGAGAAAATAAGGAAAACCTGGCAAAAAATATGCAAACTCTGAGAAAATTAATCAAGAAGCCCTGGCTAAACTGCTT
>Ga0272449_1002559_pt1 | contig 16802 bp, 15 predicted proteins | sample YNPCB0241_FD_198679 | JGI IMG/M metagenome (GOLD analysis project Ga0272449, IMG submission 198679) | Hot spring sediment microbial communities from Yellowstone National Park, WY, United States - YNP-CB-024-1 | ecosystem: Environmental > Aquatic > Thermal springs > Hot (42-90C) > Sediment...
TGGGAAAAGGCTTGGAAAAAGCCCAGGAGGCCTTCAGGACAGCTGCCACTCACCTGGCCAGATACACAGTGGCTGTGACGCGGCTCTCTCCCTCAGGGACCGAGGAGAAGATCGAATCCCCTCCCAAAGGGTGAGAGGGAGGGAGACGAACTCGTTCCGACCCACCATCGGGCGAACTCCTCGGTGTCCTCTTCAAGGTCCAAGCCCATAAAGAGGCCCTCACGAGAAGAATCTCCTCCTGGGACAGGACCTCCCACTATGCGCTTCATTGACCTCGCCTAGGCTTGAACCGTTTCCCTTGACAGAAGTTTTAGAGTAACTCGGTCAGGGTTGCGGCATACGACGTCCCCTGGCGAGTACAACAAAGCCACCACATTTTGGACACTCACTACTGCTTGGTCCGAATACTGAAACTGATTTTCCGGCTACTTAAAGGTTTATCGTAACGTCGCGATATCTTGGCTCGCTCTCAATGAGCCCAGTTTTGGTAGCCCCTCTGTCGGCCAGTGTCTCCTGAGTTTGGGATTCTTTATCATTTACGACCACCTTCGTTAAGGAGCTCCAAAGTAGCAGGTCCTGAGCACTGACCTTGTGGTTGTCCCCATATGGTTGCGAATACTTTCCACATTATTGAGGTATCCTTATCCCCAAGGCCCTGACTCCGGGCCACTTCGTTAACAAATTGCACAACTCTCGTCAGAAGCGGGGGAGCACCGGCCTCCTCGGCCATTTGCAGCGCGAGGCGGACATCCTTGCACAGGAGGTTGACCGAGAAAATGGGTTCGTCGTAGTCCCCGTCGCGTATCTTGCTTCCTAGCTCTCGGAACAGGTTGCTGACGGTTCCGGCTTGGCTGGAGGTTATTACATCGAAAAGAAAGCTAGGGGGTATGCCCAATTTATCGGAGACTGCCATCATTTCCGCGGTCATAGCATTTATCGCCCCGAACATCATCTGGTTAAGTAGTTTGATCTTATTCCCCGTTCCCGATTCTCCCACGTGAATAATCGTGGTGGCCAAGTGAGACAGCACCTCCATACAACGGTTTAGGTCCTCCCGGGCGCCTCCAACCGGCAGCGCCCATCGTCCCACACTCACCGGCCGCCCAAGCACCGGAGCGTCCAGGTACCCCACCTCCCTGCTTTTCGCCAACTTCGCCATTGCGATGGTAGTTCGCGGGTCCACAGTACTCATGTCCACGATTACTGTCCCTGGATTGCAATGGGGCAGTATACCTTGGGGCCCAGCCACGCACTCCGAGACCTCGTCTGGGCCTGGCAGGAACATGAGGATGAGCCGGCAATCGCCGGCCACGTCTCCGGCATAGGTGGCCAGATCTGCACCGAGCCGTCCCGCCCTTTCGCAGGCCGTGTGTGATCTGTCGTAAACCAAGATACGCTTGCCACACTCAAGCAGTCTCTGAGCTGCTGCAATGCCCATAACTCCCGCGCCAATTAGCCCTATCGGTTCCAAAAAATGGTCCTCCTTTCCTGGGCGGAGTTTCCAAATCTATAGTCGCCTTGCGTCAGATGAGATGTCAAGATCTCGTAAGATGGCATCGCCGCCGCCAAAGGCCAGTTCAAGGCAACGACTCATAGGCTCACAGATTCCTGCCCTAGGCATACGAGGATGAAGGAAACTTTTGCAAAAGACTGTGGGCCGATACAGCACACCCATGCCCCGACAGTATATCCAAAATTTTGTGTAGTGCCGGTCCCGGGCATTTCTACGACACCACCGACTCGAGGTCTCCCCAGAAGGAACACGAAGAGAAGTCTTAGGCTTGCGAATCAATCGGGGGTAAAATTGAACACGGAAATCTCGGGCTATCCTAAGGTGAGAGAGCCAAGGTCTGGTTCACGGCGGGGGGTTTTGCTTTCTCCTCTCCCAATTTTCTTTGATCCGCATACTCTCGCGCCCGGCACCACTATGCACCCTTCTTTCTGTTTGTTCCTCCATCCCTCACCTTGTGCCTCAGTACATGACCGACGGTTCGCCGAGCAACCTCCTGGCGGACATGTTATAGGTCCCCTGTGGGAAAAGGTCAGGAACACCTCTGATTGCCTGAGCCCCGTCAGCTTCTAGCACCCAGCAGGCCCCTCCGCCTGAGCACGGGACGCTTCAAAGTGGTGACGGATGTTACCGATTTCATAGCCCCCCCCAAAGAGAGGTTTTGTAACTCAGTGCAGGTTTTGTCTTGACAGGAAGAAAGATGCATGCTATATGGAAACCGATTTCAAAGGCCCGCCGCGAGCCGGAAGGAGGTGTGCCATGTCGCGATTCACGAGGAGGAGATTCATACAAACGACGGCCAAGATAGGGGGGCTCCTAGCTGCCGCAACTGCGGCGCCATCTTTCGTCAAAAGGACCATCGCCGATGAAAAGCACTCGGAATATTTGAAGGCCAAAGTAAATTGGCGCCAGGTTGAGGGCGAGCAGCTAAAAATTCTCGTGACCCCGGCTCACTACTTCAACAAGTTCAGAGCGATAACGCCCCATTTCACGGAGCTGACGGGGATTAAAATTGATTTCGAGGTTATTCCTCCCCGCGAAATGAGGGAAAAGGCCCTGTTAGACCTGGGTGCCAAGACTGCCATTTACGCGAGTCATACCGCAGATCCCATGTACCTTCCCCTTTACGAAGCAAATAAGTGGGTCGACCCATTGGACGACTACCTCGATGACCCGACCCTGACCGACAGGGCCTGGTTTGATCTGGATGACATAATTCGATTATGGAGGGCAGCCAACCAGGTAAAGGGGAAGCTTTATGGAATGCCAGTGGAAGGCGAATGCACGATCCATATCTATCGTCGCGACATATATGAACAGTTGGGCCTGACGCCCCCAGAGACAATGGAGGCCTTCGCTGAAGCAGCAAGAAAGTCTCACAGATTCGATGGCAAGATTGCTGGCGCAGCTTTAAGGGGGTTTAGGGGGCCAGGACAGAATATGTATATCACGCCTTCTTTATTCCTCGCATGGGGGGGTCGGTGGTTTGACTCGGCTGGTAACCCCCAGGTTAACAGTGAGGCAGGTGTTAAATCCTTGGAGTTTTATTGTAACTTAAACCAGAACTACGGCCCACCTGGTGTGGAGAACTTTAATTGGCCTGAGATAATGGAAGCATTCGCCGGAGGGAATCTCGTTCAATACATTGACGCTAACTCTACGGCCTCAGTCATCGAAAACCCCAATAAATCAAAGGTCGCCGGGAAGGTTGGTTACGGTCGCTGGCCAAAAGGGCCATCGGGAAGGCGAGTAACCAGTATTTGGAATTGGGCGATGCCTATAAACGGTGCTCTGTCACCCAAGAAGAAGAGGGCAACATGGCTTTATATCCAATGGCTTGCGTCTCGACCCACCCAAATGAGCTCGGCACTTTACATGGAGGGCCCAGACGCAGTCGTTCGTACGGGGGTGAATCGGATCTCGATATGGACCGACCCACAATATCGAAAGGTCATCGCGTTTACTCCGGATTACGCTGATGTAGTGCTTACGTCTTTGAAAGAGGACACTGATCCGGACTGGCGTCCCAGGGTCCCTCAGTGGCCTAAAATTGGCGAGATTATGGCTGTGGCCGTTCAGGGAGCTTTGGTCAAGCAAAAAACTCCTAAGGCTGCTTTAGACGAGGCAAATGCCCAGATTGCGAAAGTCATGAGAGAATAAAATGAAGAATCGCAGCGGCGTTTACGCGAGCTGGGAGCGCTTCGGTTGGACAATGAGCGCTCCCAGTGTACTTTTCCTTATCGCGATGACTAGTATCCCGCTCCTCTCCCTTCTTGTGATGGGGACGTGGCGCATAGATCTAACAAATTCTATGGGAAACCGGTGGATTGGCATCTCCAACTATTTGGAGATGCTGCAAGACTCGCGTTTTTGGAACGCTGCATGGGTCACTGCTATATACACTGTATCCACCGTGGTACTTCAGGTTGCCCTTGGGCTGGTCATGGCGGTGGCCCTCTTTCGGCAAGTTAGGGGACAAGGGCTGATACGAGTAAGCGTATTGCTTCCCATGATATTGGCGCCCGTCGTGGTGGGGCTTGCTTGGAGGACCTTAATTCTAACCCCGGAGTACGGAATTCTCGATTACCTTGCAATATCTTTGGGGTTCGGCTCCAAGCCTTGGCTTGGAGATCCTAGGTGGGCCCTCGCTTCTGTGATTATCATACATACGTGGCAATGGACTCCGTTCGCTTTTTTGGTTTTTTTGGCTAGCCTTCACGCTTTGCCACAAGAACCCCTTGAGGCAGCTCTTCTAGACACGAAAACGGCATGGCAGAGGTTCAGGTACGTTATTTTGCCCATGATAAGGCCAGCGATAGTCATCGTCGTGATATTCAGGACCATGATAGCATTGCGGGCCTTCGCGGCCATCTTCTCGGCGACGGGTGGAGGCCCGGGGACTGCCACGGAGATTTTGAACCTTTACGCCTATCGCGTCTCGTTCAATGACCTAAATCTGGGCTACGGAGCAGCCGTAGCTACTCTGCTTTTATTTTTAACGCTGGCGATTTCCGCAATATTCTTCCGGATGCGGGGATCAGTGATCTCCTGAGGAAGGCGAGATGTTTTCGTTTCAAGCCCGAAAGCGCCGATCACTGATGGTGGCTTCTGCGGGAATGACCTATATCGTTATCTTCATGCTGCTTCTTGTATGGGCTTTTCCGGTTTTATGGGTGGTTATGACTTCCCTCAAGATGAGGACCGACATATTTGTCGTGCCCCCCAAGATTTTGTTCAAGCCCACATTGGAGCACTACATCGAGGCATTAAAGACCCAGGACATTTTAGAGGGAATCGGAAACAGTCTCGTTGTGGCCTCGGGAACAACGATCTTAACTCTGATGATCGCCGTGCCGGCCGCTTACGTGTTTGCTAGAGTGAGATTCAGGTTTTCCACCCAAACGTCTTTTTTCGTCCTGTTCACAGAAATGGCTCCCCCTATGGGGCTGATTATCCCTTACTTTTTTTTGCTGAATCACCTGAGAATGCTGGACACTTATACTGGCCTCATAGCAATGCACATGACTCTCACGGTGCCTTTTGCCATCTGGCTCATGATTACTTATTTCCAGGACCTACCGGCGACCTTGGAGGAGTCCGCAGCCATAGATGGGGCTTCCCCGTTTACAACTTTTCTCCGAGTGGTACTTCCAAATGTCTGGGGAGGCGTGGGGGTCACAGCAATCTTTGCGTTCATAGAATCATGGAATGAATTTTTGTATGCAGTGGTGCTGACTGGAAGCAAGACAAAAACGGCGACGGTGGCTATATTTGGGTTTTTGGCCGCAGAGGAAAGCCGTTGGGGGCCCTTCACCGCAACAGGGGTAATGATCATGGCGCCCGTGATCGTCATGGCGCTTTTTGCACAGCGCCATATTATCAAAGGCATGACTATGGGTACCACTAAGGGGTAGAAGGATGAAAAGGCGATACAAGAGACTATTGATGCAGGGATTAGATGCGGCTCTTCCCGACCTGCTTTTGCGTTTTGCGGAAGAGGACGCGATGCCTAACTTCAAGCGGCTAATGGGGAGGGGACTTTTTTCGCGGATGATTACTACTTTTCCTCCTCTAACGGCCGCGGCTTGGGGAGCTATTGTGAGTGGAGCTGGACCTGGAACGGCTGGTATTCCGAGTTTAATGGTGCACATCCCAGGAGAACCTCTTGACAAATGGCACACTTCTTTTTCGCGTGAGATGCTTAAGGCCGAGACTCTTTGGGAGGCCGGAGCACGAGCGGGAAAGAAAGCGCTATTAGTGAACTGGCCCGTGACATGGCCGTTGGGGGCTGTAAATGGCATTCAGTTGGCCGCTTCCCTAAATCCTCCATTTCGCTACTTCTACATGCCTCTTTGGGATGTAGCGTCGTCGGCGGTATTCTCCAGTCGGACCGAACGTTGTAATCAGGTCCCCGGGCGTGCTGTACGTCTTGCCCTTAAGCCTGCAAGTGGATGGATTAATCTCCCTAGCCATAGAGGAACCCCATGGGAGGCCGAAGTTGAAGTTCCACCAACATACGCGAAAGGGCCCAGGTATCATCTTCTCATATTCGAATCGAGTGAAGGGGGTTCCTATAAGCTCATAGTGGCGAGGGAAAAGCACGCCTCTTGCCCCATAGCGGAGCTAGGCGAGGGAGAGCGCAGTCAATGGATTACCGAGCGCTTTTCCACGGGCCAAGGGGAACGTTTAGGCAGATTTTACTTCCACCTTGTACGGCTGAGGGGACCGGACGACTTTCGCCTTTACCAAAGCGCTATAAATACGGCCGAGTCTTTCACACATCCTCCAGAGCTGACAGGGGAGTTGGTGAGTTTTGCTGGGCCATACATGGAGGTTGATGATCCGTGGGCATACCTAGACGGCGGGGTTGATCTGGACTTCTATTTGGACCAGCTCACAGCGCACAATGATTGGTGGGAGAAGGCCACCCGATACGGGTTTAAAAAGATTGACTGGGACATGGCATTCAGTTGGGTGGGGACGATTGACCACGTACAGCACGTCCTTTACGGAGGTATAGATCCCAAAGCCAGTTACTATGACCCCGACGAGGCTCCCAGGATCCTTGGCCATATTCGGAGGGTCTATTCTGAGGTGGACGAACGCATAGGAAGGATTCTCAGCGATGTGGATTTGGACGAGACCTTGGTGTGTCTTGTGTCGGACCATGGATTTTCCAGTATCGAATGGAATCCATATCTGAAGTATCACCTCGCCAAGGCAGGGCTGCTCTCTTTCCAATTGGACCCACAGACCGGCGATATGCAGGTCGACTGGACAAAGACCAAAGCCTATCCTCTGGAGCCCTGCCATGCCCATATTTTCGTTAACTTGAAGGGCAGAGATCCCCATGGCATAGTGGATCCGGAAGATTACGAAAAGGTTCAAGAGGAAATTATTGAAGCCTTGTTGTCCATGCGGGACCCAAGGAGAGGAAGGCGTGTTGTTACTTTGGCCGTAAAAAAGGAGGAGGCGGGAACTCTTGGGATCTTCGATGACAAAGGGTTTGATCGTATTGGAGACGTGCTCTTTGCTTTGAAGCCTCAGTATATGGCGAATCCTTTCATTTATCCTGCCGCGGTAAGGTATAGAGACGGGACCGAAAGGGTCATTCCTAACCCGGAGGAATATGAGCCGGCAATGCTTCATAGGAACTTTACGGGGGTGCACCTATCCCTTCCTTGCCTTCGGGAGATGCATGCCGCCTTTCTTCTGGCCGGGAGTGGGATACCGGTCCTGCGGCGCAGGCATCCTGTGGATGTAATAGATGTTGCTCCTACCCTTGCTTATTTGCTCGGGATCCCTGCACCGAAAGATGCGGAGGGAAACGTCCTCAAGGAAATCCTTAGTCCATGAGGACGGGGGGTCGAATGGGAAAGAGATTGACAATGGAGGACATTGCTAGGCTGGCCGGCGTGTCGAAAGCGACGGTCTCCAGGACTATAAACTCACCCCATTTGGTTCGCCCGGAAAAAAGGGAACGCATTAAAAAGGTCATGGAATCCCATCACTACATTTATGACGCCGTAGCCGGCGACCTTTCTCGTAAGCGTTCCTCCGTCATCGGGCTAATCATACCCACTGTAAGAAGCTCAATTTTTGCAAATTCGACGCATGGAATCCAAGAGTGCGCCAGGGAGAACGGTTTTTCCCTCCTTATCGGGAACAGCAACTATGACCCCGAGCTAGAGGCGGCCCTTTTGAAGCTTTTCCAACAGCGCCGAGTGGCGGGCTTGATTTTGACTGGGTTGACCACGGGTGTCGAGCATCTAGTCAAGGAAGTCGGTCGAAGCGGCATTCCCTGCGTAGTGACGTGGGAGATCGTCCAAAGTGGATCAATTAGCTATGTGGGATTCGACAACTTCAAGGCAGCCTTTACAATGACCGAATACTTGATTCGGCTCCGGCACAGACGGATTGGACTGATAATTGGCCCTTACCGTCGAATCGGGAGGGTAAGGAGGAGGCTCGAAGGATACCGTGCCGCTCTGGAATCTCATGGCCTCCCATTCGATGAGTCGTTGGTGGTGGAGTGCAATTACACTCTTATTGAGGGTAGGGAGGCCATGGCGAGACTCCTGTCAAGGCCGGAAAGGCCTACGGCTGTGTTTGCTGCTAGCGATGTGCTGGCAATGGGTGCCTTGGCTGCGGCTAGGGATCAAGGTTTGAAAGTGCCAGAGGATGTATCGGTGGCTGGCTTTGACGATATAGACTTCGCTGCATATTGCGTGCCCCCCCTCACGACTGTGAGGGTGCCAGCTTACGAGATGGGACAGCTGGCTGTAAGGGTCCTTCTAGACCTCATAAATGGAGGCCCGGGAGAGTCTCGACAGTATTGTTTGGAGACCGATTTAATAATTCGGGGCTCATGTGACGTCCCGATCAATGGTTGAGAGAACTAAGACATTGGATTGACCATGGCCAGTGTACGGTTCGAGGAAGTGACGAAGTCTTTTGGAAAGGTGGTTGCCGTAAGGGATTTCACCCTCGAGATACACGACGGCGAGTTTCTTGTGCTTGTGGGCCCATCAGGGTTCGGCAAAACCACAATTCTTCGTCTTGTGGCCGGGCTTGAGCAGGTAACGTCTGGGGAGATCTATATAGCAGGAAAACCTGTGACCATGGTGCCTCCTGGAGAGCGAGACATCGCGATGGTCTTTCAAAACTACGCGTTGTGTCCACACATGGACGTTTTCAAGAACATGGCCTTCTGCCTCGAGATGAGGCGAGTTCCAAAGGAGGAAATTAAAAGAAGGGTCTACAAGGCCGCGGAGATGCTCGGAATAGCAGATTTGCTAAACCGCAAACCCAGAGAACTGTCTGGGGGTCAGAGGCAAAGGGTAGCCTTGGGAAGAGCCATAGTGAGGGAACCGAAGGTATTCCTGTTTGACGAACCCCTTTCCAACTTGGACGCCAAGCTGAGGACTGCCATGAGGGCGGAGTTATTGGACCTCCACCGAAGGCTTAGGACGACCACTATCTATGTGACACATGACCAATTAGAGGCTATGACCATGGGTAGTAGGATCGTCGTTTTAAATCAGGGAACGATTCAGCAGGTTGACAGCCCCCAAAACATTTACGAGAAACCGGTGAACCTATTTGTGGCCGGGTTTATTGGATCTCCGTCTATGAACTTCTTGCACTGCAAAATAGTTCACAACGAAGGCGTCCTCTGGGCACATTCACCTCATTTTAAACTTAAGATTCCTAGGAGCAAGGAACCCTTTCTAAGCCCATATTTGGATAGAGAGGTAGTCCTGGGACTAAGGCCGGAGCATATCTACCATTCGGAGTCGATCAAGTCTTCCGAGGCAGGTACCGCTTTCGAGGGCCAAATATGGGTTGTAGAGCCTCTCGGGTCCGAAAAACTGGTCCACATTCGGATGGGCCAGGTGACTATTACCGCTCGGGTTGAGTCCAATGTCGATCTTAAGGCTGGTGAAGTGGCGGAATTTAAGGCTGCCATGACCTTGTCGCACGTGTTTGATAAAGAGACAGGGAGGGCGATTTGCTGATCGCTGAATGTAGGGAGGGTTTCGCTGCACGGAACGAGCCTAGGCAAGGCTCTAGCCTCTCCTGAGGAGGGCAATTGGCTCTGTTTCTTCTGCAAACCGATCGTAAATAAAAAGGAGGGAGGAGGACATGATGGAACTAAAGAGGAAACTAGGGGCATTGGTTTTTACAATGGTTTTGAGCCTTTGCGGCTGGAATCAGGCTGGCGGTCAGGAGAAGATCAATCTGGGGTACCTTCATACCCTGGCGGTAGACGGGCAATTTTGGATAGCCATGGAGAAGGGTTACTTCAGGGAACAAGGGCTTGAGATGAACCCGATAGTCTTCACCTCAGGGGTGCCATTAATGCAGGCCCTAAGCGGGGGAAGTGTGGACATTGCCATAATGGGAGCAGTCATATCCAACTTCCCATCGAGGGGAGTGGGCAAGATCTTCCTCATAAACGATATAGAGTACGACACTGCAATGCTATTCGCGCGGCCTGAGAGTAAAGCCAAAGAAGTTAAAGATGTGAAGGGACACAAGGTAGCTACCGTCAAAGGTACAACGGCCCACGTTTTTCTCCACATAGCATTGAAGGCCAACAACTTGGATTCCACAAGGGATATTGAGATAGTGAGCATGGATATGGCAGGCGCCGTTTCGGCCTTCATATCAGGAGCGGTCCCCTTTGTGTGCACTTGGGCTCCTTTTCACGTGCAGATTAGGGAAAAAGTTCCTGGCGCCGTGCTTCTGAGCTCCGCTAAGCAATTTTATCCTGATGCAGCCATTATAGGCGGGTGGGTGGCGTCAAATAAGTATTACGAGACAAAAAAAGACGTGCTCAAGAAGATAGTCGCTGCATGGGCGAAGGCTAATGACTACCTTGTGACCAATCCGGACGAAGCCCTAAAATTGATACACACTACAGCATACTCCAACATACCATTTACTGACATTCAGGCCATGTGGAACGCGCAGAAATGTTACACCTCTAAAGAGTGGGTGAAGCTTTATGAGGATGGGACCGTAGCAAAATGGATCGGCCAGGTGGAAAAGGTGTTTGTCGAGATAGGATCTATAGGGGACTGGGTTGATCCGAAACATTTCTTTGATCCAGAAATTTATCTGTCGGTAATCAGGTAGAAAGAGACCGTCATCTCTGAGATAGGGACGATCTTAAACGGTTTTTGGATTTGAGGGCGTGCTACGTCTTTCCCTGGAATGAAGAAGCAAAGGGTGGAGAAAGACTCAAATGGCAAAACAACAAATGAGAAGTTTCGAAGATTCTCGGCTGCTTGACCAGGAAAAGAGAAACAAAGAAACCTACAGGAAAGTTCTGTACTTCTGTGCATCTTTTGGGCTCATGCTCGTAGTGTGGGAGTCAGTGAGAGCGGTCAATTTGGTAAATCCCAAACTCTTTCCGTCTGTTTTTCAGGTGTTGGAGTCCGGGGTACGGATGTGGAGCGAGGGAAGCCTTCAGGCTCATATGTCGGCTAGTTTTATGAGGGTGTTGGTTGGTTTCTCCCAGGGCATTGCCATGGCGATAGTTCTCGGGTTTATCATAGGCTGGTTTCGAGCAGCAAGAATGCTCCTCGATCCAGTGATAAATTTCTTCAGAGCACTTCCACCAATAGCGCTTATCCCGTTAATGATCATTTTTTTTGGTATTGGCGAGACGTCAAAGGTGATTGTGCTGACTTATGCATCTTTCTTCCCCGCTTTGGTGGTTATTTACCAGGCCTTAGTTGGGCTAGATCCGCTTTACATTCGTGCTGCTAGGGCCCTAGGTGCGGATAATTTTGAGATCTTCAGAAAGGTGATCCTGCCCCAACTCGTTCCCCACATCATAACAGCCTGCCGTGTATCCCTCGGGGTATGCTGGGCTACACTTGTGGCCGCAGAGCTGATAGCGGCGCAGAAGGGGATTGGCGCAATGATGGTGGATGCTCAAAACTTCTTCCAGATGCCACCACTTGTGTTAGGAATAATTCTAATAGGAACGATTTCCTTGGCAATGGATGCTTTTGTTCGGCGAATCGAACAAAAAGTCACCGCTTGGCAAGAAAAGCTAAGTTAGTTGGGCGAGCAGTCCGGGTGAGATTAGGACAGAAGCTTCGGAGAATTGAATGGACAAAGGGATAATAGTGGACAAGGTGAGCATGGTATATCGGGGGCTAAAGGGCAGGGTCGAGGCCCTCAGAGATGTGGATATGAAAGTAGCTCCCGGCGATTTCGTTTCAATAATAGGTCCCTCAGGCTGCGGCAAGACAACATTGATGAACATCGTCGCCGGATTTCTGGAGCCCACGTCGGGACAGGTTCTGATAGACGGCCGCAAGATAACGGGGCCTGGACCGGACCGAGGAGTGGTATTTCAGCAATATGCTGTATTCCCATGGCTCACAGTGAGAGACAATGTTGAGTTCGGGCTGACGCTTTCCACTAATTACAGACCCCCTGCCGAACGCAAGCAAATAGTAGATCGTTTGATCGAGTTGGTGGGCCTTTGTGATTTCCAGAATGCTTATCCGAAGGAGCTTTCGGGCGGAATGAAACAGCGGGTAGCTATCGCGAGAGCATATGCTGTGAACCCCAAGGTCCTGCTAATGGATGAGCCATTCGGAGCATTAGATGCACAGACTCGTCAGTTTATGCAGGAAGCTTTACTTGACATCTTGGACCGGGAGAGGAAAACGGTCATTTTTATTACGCACAGTGTAGAGGAAGCAGCTTTTCTTTCTTCTAGGGTTGTGGTCATGGCTACCAGGCCAGGGCGAATTCGAACGGAGATCCCCATATCTCTTCCTTACCCAAGAGATCCGGCCGTCAGGAGCAGCCCTCAATTCATAGAGATAAAAACAGAGATCGAGAAATACGTTAGGGAAGAATTCCAAAGGCACAGGGAAATTTCCGTTTGATCGAAGCAAAGACCGTGCAGAGGAGAGGGATGTCAGTGGGTGACATAGAAGGTGAGAGAGAGGAAATGAAGCCGGGGAACAATACGAGAGTAGTGCTGGTGACCGGGGGATGCGGATTTTTAGCGTCATATCTGATTCCAGCCTTGGTGGCAAAAGGGGCGACAGTGATCGCCTTCGACGTGAGCGTCCCAAGCTCGGTTTCAAATGAGCCAAAGGATCGAGTGCACTACGTCCGGGGAGATTTGGCCTCAGAGGCTGATATTTACCGACTAATGATCAAGTACCGTTTTACCGACGTCTTTCATCTTGGTGGTCTGTTGGCCGAGGTCTGCGAAGCGGACCCAGTCAGAGCGTTCAAGGTGAACTTCCTTTCCACTCTCACCCTCCTTGATGCCTCTGTCTCTTTGGGAGTCCAACGTTTTGTGATGACTAGCTCGATATCCGTTTTCGGACAGGATGCCCAAGAGCCGGTGAAGGACGATGCTCCCAAAAATCCGACGACCATTTACGGCCAGACAAAACTTGCTAGCGAGCATCTCCTTCTGTGGTATGCGCGAAAGCACGATTTGGATACCCGTGGGGTTCGCTTCGCTTGGGTTTTTGGCCCCGGACGCAAAACCGGGATAACAGCTACCTGGTCCTCCTTACTTTTGGATGCCATTGCCGAGGGTAGACCAGTTGAGATCCTCAATCCTGAAGAAAGAGGTGACTGGCTTTACGTCAAGGATGCTGTTAAGGCCCTATTGGCTGTATGGCAGGCCCAAAGACCACCCCAGAGGATATACAACATAGCAGGCGGAGTCCATTCCATCCGGGAAGTAATGGAAATAGCGAGAAGGTACCGGCCCGAAACTAAAATCTCCTGGCATCGTAAAAGTTTGTATCTCTCTCCGTATCCGGCGGCTTATGACGATGGGCCGGCTCGTGCCGAACTCGGCTGGAAGCCGGACTACACGATTGAACGCGCCATCAAGGAACATTTGGACGTAGTGTCTTCAAGGAGGAATCCTAAACAGGTGGGCCGGGGAGCTGAATAATTGAAGGGCTGTGAGAATAGTTCTTCTTGGTAGTTAAAAGTGATTAAAAACAGGATTCCGAGACCTAATGAAGTCTGTTAGGGAGGTCAAGATGAAGGAGGTTCTTCTTGATTACGGTGATTCCCGTATGCGAGTCGAGCTGCCTGATACAGCGGTTGTAGTTCGCTACGGAGAGACTTACGTAGATCCACCCTCAGTGGACCCTGTCGAGGCCACTCTTGCGGCACTTCAGAACCCTCTCGGTTTTCCACCTTTGCGGGAGCTCGGAGGGCCGGCCAAAAAGGTTGTCATAGCATTTCCGGATAGGGTTAAAGGAGGGTTTCAAGAGAAAAGTCACAGGCGGACTGCAATTCCACTAATAGTACAGGAGCTCCTGAAAGGAGGTACTAAGCTCGAAAATATAACTCTTCTTTGCGCAGTCGGGCTTCACAGGAAGAACACCGTGGAGGAATGGTACGCGTATCTGGGTAAGGAAATAGTGAACAACTTTTGGCCAGACCGCATAGTAAACCATGACGCGGAGGCTCCAGATCTGTGCGAATTCGGAACTGATGATATGGGCAACCCGGTCCAATGCAACCGTCTAATCGCAGAGGCCGATCTCCCTATAGTTATTGGCCATTGCGCGGGTAATCCCTACGGCGGATACAGCGGTGGTTACAAGATGGTTGTGACAGGGCTTTCGGGATGGCGTTCAATTGCGAGTCATCACTGCCCGGCAACGATGCACCGGGACGACTGGCTTGGTGCGAACACGTCATCATACCAGAGAAGGCAATTTTCTTCTATAGGCCGTGCCATGGAAAAAGCGATGGGCAAGAAATTCTTTGCGGTTGACGCTGTCCTGGGACAAAAATCGCAGGTGTTGAGCGTAGCGGCGGGAACGTTAGAGGAGGTCGAGAAGGCGACATGGCCTCTTGCGGACAAGCGAACCCACATTAGCTTAGGAATGAAAGAGCCGGCTGACATTATTGTAATGGGTCTTCCCAGGAATTTCCATTACGGTCCGGGAATGGGGACGAATCCTATTTTGATGGCCTTGGCCATTGCTGGACAAGTCTGCCGGGTCTGGAATGCCTTTAGGGAGGGCGGAGTCGTAATAGCGGTCTCAATGTGTGATGGGTGGTTCAATGACAACTGGTTTCCCTCGTACAAGCCTACTTACGAAGCGTTGCAGAAGTACTGCTCTGCTGTTGATTTCTTGGCCTCGGCGGAGGCTTTGGAAATTATTACGCACCCGGAGTACAGATTCAAGTATTCTAACTGCTTTGCTTATCATCCGTTCCATGCGATGTCCATGATCAGCGGCGGGGCGGTCCTTCCGCAGCGCACGTCGGCCGTTTTTATTGTCGGTGCGAAGGCTCCTAGTTATGCAAGAGGAATGGGGTTCATTCCGGTGAGTACCTTCAAAGAAGCGATGGATAGAGCCAAGAAACTTTTGGGGGCCAACCCAAGGATCCTGTGCACTCCGGAGGCTTTCTCGGGGGGCGTCCCCGTTCACCTTTACATGTAGGGATCAAGGCCGTGAGCTGACATTGAGGGCTCCTGCTGAGGAAGTCCAAATCGTCAGCCTGAGGGCTTTCAGGCTTCGGCAGGGGCATTGTTCCGAGATACCCCTTCTGAGCTCACCGCGCTTCCTTCGGGCTGAGGGCGAGTGCCAACCCGACTTCCACAGTCTGGCCTACGTTTTGGTTGGATTTTGTCCTTTTCTCGGGAGAAAGGGGTTGAAGAACTGACCATGGAGACTGCCTCCGGGAGAGTCCCTATTCTTTCCCGAAGGCCCGCCAGAGAGATCGAAACTTCAGAGCCGGCGCGATCCGAAGGGTGGCATGCCCTGGCAGAGAAGCTCGGGGCCTATGCCGGAAAGGCTCTCTTTTCGGTCCAGCTTTCCAATTCTGCCAGATTCCTTTGAAGGCGTGGAAGATGGGGATGAGGGGGAGGAAGAGCTCAACGGGAGGGAGGGGACATCCGGCTCCACGCGACGGGCGGGCTTTTGGTTTGGGAGTGAGAGAACAGAGGCTAGCCTGAGCCCGGGCGAAGAAGCTTGATGGAAATTATCTTCTCAAGATCTGAGGGGATCTCTGCGCCTGGGAGGACTAGTGCATCTCTTCGCTTTCGGCAAGCGCTAAGAGGCCTCTGGTGGAATGAAGAGTCCTTTGGCCGAATGTCCCTTTTTTTCATCAGCTTCTATAACTCGTGTAAACCCCCGTTACTGACTAATCCAACATCAGTCCCTTCATTTCACCAGGTCTGTGAGCCAGGGGGCGGGAGATGGATTAGGGTGCTCTTCGAGGTCCAAGCCCATAAAGAGGCCCTCACGAGAAGAATCTCCTCATGGGATAGGGCCTCCAACTTGCGTTTCGCTGCGGTCTTTATCTGGGGGAGATGCCACGCATCTTCCCGCAAATGGTTCACGGGAGCGTAATTCTGTAAGAGAGGCCCCCACTACCTTCATAGCTATGGAATCGCCTGAAGGCAATATCATCCCTTGATGGACAGCTAGACCCACGGCAGGCCCCCAAATGACAAATGAGACTTTCCCCCCGCTCCTTCTTGGATTGTGAGCTTCCCGAGTGGTTTCCGAGGTATCCGAAGCACTCGGGTCCGTTTCAAATTCTCTCCAGCCTAACATCCCTCCCAATTCGCGGTAGTGGATGGTCCAACCAAGTTTGTCTAAGAGCTCGTCTCCGCGAGGATGCGGGCCCGAAAGAGAGGGCCTCGCGGGGTACGTCCCGAAGTACGCCAGGGGATTTTTTTTGAGGGGCGCACTCTGGGCGCCCGTGTTGCACGGCCTAACGGATGTGGAGGGCCTTCATTATCGGGAGGGGTTAGCGGGAAGCTGGTTGCCCGAAGGGGGGATGGCCCGGTAAAGGGCCAACTTCCCTTTGCGGGCGGAGCCCGCCCCTCCAGGGGGGGCTAGCCTGGCTAAGAGGCCTCGGGGAGTAAACCCGGGGACAACGCGGAGGGTGGTTTTCTCGGAGGGACGCACTCTGTGCGTCCGCATGGCAAGGCTAAACGAGTGCCGAGGCATTCCCTTTTCACCCGACGATGAGGCAAGAGGCTTGTGGCCTACCGGGGACATGTCTGGGCCAGGCCGATGCCTCCCTTGCGGGCGTGCGGAGCCCGCCCCTCCGCGGGGTGGACCATCCGAGGGCAAGATGGCCTTGCGGGGCAAGCCCGGGGATGGCGTTAAGGGCGGTTTCTCGGAGGGGCGCACTCTGTGCGTCCGCAAATACTGGGCCAACACAAATCAGGGCACGTCATGATTACGGATGGGCGCGCGAAAGGCCGGTGGCCGAAAGGAGACAACATTTGCGTTGGCGTGATGCCGACATTGCG
>Ga0272449_1002562_pt1 | contig 16791 bp, 15 predicted proteins | sample YNPCB0241_FD_198679 | JGI IMG/M metagenome (GOLD analysis project Ga0272449, IMG submission 198679) | Hot spring sediment microbial communities from Yellowstone National Park, WY, United States - YNP-CB-024-1 | ecosystem: Environmental > Aquatic > Thermal springs > Hot (42-90C) > Sediment...
TCACGAAGAGCTACATGGACTTCAGCATCGCGGCCCTCTCTTACTGGGCGTTCGGGTTCGCCCTCATGTTCGGGGGGAGCCAGATCAGCAGCGGCTTGGAGCACGGGAATGCGTGGATCGGGCTCTCTGGGTTCTTCCTGAGCGGGGCAGCCTACGATGTGACCACCATCCTGTACTGGTTCTTCCAGATGGTCTTTGCCGCCACCGCGGCCACCATCGTGGCGGGCGCCATGGCGGAGCGGACGAAGATCACCGCCTATCTGGCCTACAGCTTCATCGTGTCCGCGGTGATCTACCCCATCTACGGGCACTGGGTTTGGGGTGGGGGCTGGCTGGCGAACCTGCCCTTCGGGGTGGGGGCCCGGGACTTCGCGGGCTCCGGGGTGGTCCACGCGGTGGGCGGTCTGCTGGGCCTCGTGGGCGCTGCCATGGTCGGCCCTCGCCTGGGCAAGTACAACCCGGACGGCACCCCGAACCCCATCCCCGGCCACAACATGACCTACGTGGTGATCGGAACCTTCATCCTGTTCTTCGGGTGGTTCGGGTTCAACCCCGGCAGCACCCTGGCGGCCACGGACCTGCGCATCTCCGTCATCGCGGTGAACACGTTCCTGGCAGGTGCAGCGGGCGGGGTGGTGGCCTTGTACGCGAGCCTCGTCCGCACGGGTAAGGCGGACATCGCCATGGCGTGCAACGGCGCCCTGGCGGGCCTGGTGGGGATCACCGCGCCGTGCGCGTACGTGGCTCCCTGGGCGGCGGTGGTGATCGGGGCCATCGCGGCCCTCGTGATGATGTGGAGCCTGGGGTTCGTGGAGCGGACCTTGAAGGTGGACGACCCCGTGGGCGCGGTCTCCGTGCACGCGGCTGGAGGGCTTTGGGGACTGTTGGCCGTGGGGATCTTCGCGGACGGCACGTACGGGGGCGTGCGGGGCCTCATCGTGGGAGAGGTGGGGCAGCTGGTGGCCCAGCTCATCAGCATGGGGGTGGTGACCGCCTGGTCGTTGATCACGGGATACCTCATGTTCGCTCTGATCCGAAGCACCATTGGCCTGAGGGCTTCGCGGGAGGAGGAGCTCCAGGGGCTGGACCTGCCGGAGCACGGAACGCCCGCGTACGTCCTCGAGGCCACCCTGGTGCCCGCGGGCGGAGCATGAAATCCACGGATCGGGAGGGAACGCGATGGAAGCATGGCTCGCCCTGGGAACCTTCATCGCCCTGTTCTGCGCCTGGGTGGTTCTCCCCAGCCGCATCCTCCGGGGCCGCGGACCCACGGAGGAGGACGGTGGTTAGCATGCAAGCCCCAGCAGACCAAGGGAGGGAAGCGCCATGACGGGAAAGACGGTTCAGGATGTGCTGAGACTGGTCAAGGAGAAGAACATCCAGATGGTGGATCTCCGGTTCACGGACGTGCCCGGAGTATGGCAGCACGCCACCATCCCCGCCTCCACCCTGGACGAGTCCACCTTCAAGAAAGGAGTGGGATTTGACGGCAGCAGCATCCGGGGCTTCCAGGCCATCCAGGAGAGCGACATGCTCCTCCTGCCGGATCCGGCGACCGCCTTTGTGGACCCCTTCCTGGAAGTCCCCACCCTGGTGATGATCTGCGACGTGGTGGATCCGGAGACCCGAGCTCCCTACAGCCGCGACCCTCGGTACGTGGCCAAGAAGGCGGAGGCCTATCTCAAGGAGACGGGCATCGCGGATACGAGCTATTGGGGCCCCGAAATCGAGTTCTTCATCTTCGACCACGTCACGTATGAGGTGCTGCCCCATCGCATGGGCTATTGCATTGACAGCCGGGAAGGGATCTGGAACACGGGGAACGACAACGGGAAGAACCTGGGCTACAAGATCCGGCCGAAGGAGGGTTACTTCCCGGCCCCGCCCAGTGACACCTTCCAGGACATCCGCAGCGAGGCAGCCCTGATCCTGGAGCAGATCGGCATCCCCGTGGAGATGCACCACCACGAGGTGGCCACCGCAGGCCAGGCGGAGATCGACATGGAGCGGGACACTCTGGTCCGGATGGCGGACAAGGTGATGATCTACAAGTACGTGATGCGCAACGTGGCCCGCCGGCACGGATGCACCGTCACCTTCATGCCCAAGCCCCTGTTCGGGGACAACGGCAGTGGCATGCACACCCACCAGAGCCTGTGGAAGGACGGCCGCAACCTGTTCTACGCAGAGGGGAAGTACGCGGAGCTGAGCGACCTCGCGCTCCACTACATCGCCGGTCTGCTCACGCACGTGGACGCCCTGCTGGCCTTCACGAGCCCCACCACGAACTCCTACAAGCGCCTGGTGCCCCACTACGAAGCTCCCGTGAACGTGGCCTTCAGCAAGCGCAACCGCAGCGCCTGCGTGCGCGTCCCTATGTACTACACGGGCCCGGAGGCCGCGGCGAGCAAGCGCATCGAGTTCCGGCCGCCGGATCCCAGCTGCAACCCCTACCTGGCGTTTGCGGCCATGCTCATGGCGGGGGTGGACGGGATCCGGCGTAAGCTCGATGCCTCCGCCTTTGGTCCCCTGGATGTGAACACCTATGAGCTCCCGCCGGAGGAGGCGGCTCGGGTGAAGAGCGTCCCCGGATCCCTCAAAGAGGTGCTCGAGGCGTTGGAGCAGGATCACGAGTTCCTCCTGGAGGGGGACGTGTTCACCCGGGACCTCATCGAGACCTGGATCGGATACAAGCGGGAGAAGGAGCTCCACGAGGTGAGCATCCGGCCACACCCGTACGAGTTCTACCTGTACTTCGACGTGTGACCGCGGCGCCCGCGCACACGGGCCAGGACGCCCCCGGTGACCGCCGGGGGCGTCTTTCGTTCAGGAGGTGCGGATGCGGATCCTCATCGCGGACGACGAACCCCTCATCCGGATGGGCGTGCGACGCATCCTGCTGGATGCGGGGCACGAGGTGGTGGGAGAGGCGGCTTCGGGTCGCGAGGTCCTGGAACTGGTGGACCGGCTGCAGCCCGACCTCCTCGTGCTCGACATCCGCATGGAGCCCACGGATGGCATCGAGGTGGCCCGGCAGGTGGCGGGGCGGGTGCCGGTGGTCTTCCTCACCGCCTACGGGGACCGGGAGCTCCTGGAGGCGGCCGAGGAGGTGGGGGCCTATGCGTACATCACCAAACCCCTGGTGGAGTCGGAGCTGCGGGCGGCGGTGGCCTTGAGTTATCGGCGGTTCCAGGAGGTGCGGAAGGCCCGGGAGGCCCTGGAGACCCGGAAGCTGGTCGAGCGGGCGAAGGGCATCCTGATGAAGCGGCTGGGCCTCGATGAGGAGGAGGCGTACCGTCTCCTGCAGCGGCGGGCCCGCAACCAGCGTAGGACGATGCGGGAGGTGGCCCAAGCCGTCCTGGACTCCGACGCCCTGATCTCTCAGCGCCGGCCGCCCCGATGACCGCAGCTGGGGTTGACGGCCTCCTCGGGAGGGGTCGCAGCAGGGAGGAGAGCGAGAAGGGGAGAACCTCAACCCCGGATGGCGTGGCTGGAGGAAGCCCTCGTCGTCCTCCTGCTGCTTCTGGCCAACGCAGCCTTCGCCGCGTTGGAGACGGCGGTGCTCACGGGCCGCACCGCCCCCCTGGAGCGCCGACGGAGGGCGGGGGATCGGAGGGCGGAGGCGGCCCTGTACCTGATCCGCCACCGGGACCGGTTCCTGGCTGCGGTCCAGGTCGGGATCACCCTGGTGGGGACCCTGGCTTCTGCGTACTCGGGCGCCCGCATCGCGGAGCCGCTCGCCGCAGCCCTCCGGCGCTGGCCCCCCCTCGCTCCCTACGCGGATGCCCTCGCCCTGGGCCTCGTGGTGGTGCTCCTCACCTTCCTGTTCCTGGTGGTGGGGGAGCTCGCACCCAAGCGGGTGAGCCTGGCGCGGGCTGAGGAGGTGGCCGTGGCCCTCGCGCCCGCCATGCGGGGCTTCACGCGCCTCGTGGCGCCCGCGGCGGGGCTCCTGACCACGGCCACGAACGCGGTGCTGTGGCTGGTGGGGCAAGCCCGAGAGCCGGCCCCCCGCATGACCTTGGAGGACTTCGGCGCCCTGGTGGAGGAGAGCGCGCGAACGGGGCTCCTCCGGGAGAGCGCGGCCCAAGTCCTCTCGGGGGTGGTCCGGGTGACGAACCGGAGGGTGGTGGAGATCATGAGCCCCCGGACCGAGTTGGTGGGCCTTCCCACACACGCCACCCTGGAGGAGGTGCTGCGTACCGTCCGCGCTTCCACCTACTCCCGCTTCCCCGTTTACGACCGGGACCTGGACCACATCGTGGGAGTCCTGTACGCCCGGGATCTCGTGGGATGCTCCGAGGAGGAGGACTGGCGGCGGTTGATCCGTCCCGTCCCGAACCTCCCGGAGACCGTGCGGGTCCTGGATGCCCTCCGGGTCCTCCAGGAACACCGGGCCCACGCGGCGGTAGTGCTGGACGAGTACGGGGGGACGGCGGGGTGGGTAACCCTGGAGGACATCCTCGAGGAAATCGTGGGGGAGATCCCCTCGGAGTACGGCGTGGAGGAGCCGGAGATCGTGGTGCGGGAGGACGGCTCCCTGCTGGTCGACGGCCGCACGCCCCTCCACCAGCTCCTGTCCCGCCTGGGCCTGGAGGAGGAAGTTGTGGATACCGGAGAGGCCACCACCGCGGCAGGGCTTGTCCTGCACCTCATGGGTCGCATCCCCTCCGTGGGGGAGAAGGTGGGATTCGGGGCGTACGAGATCGAGGTGGTGGACCTGGACGGTCGGCGCATTGACAAGCTGCTGGTGCGTCTGAAGCCTTCTTAAGGCCGTAGCCGGCGGTGGAGCTCGCGCAGGAGGCGGCCCACGGCCTCCATCTCCCGCTGGTATCCCCCGAGATCCCCCGATCGCAACAGCCGCTGGGCCCGCTCGTAGTGCTCCAGCGCCTGGCGGACCAGCTCCGCGGAGCGGGCGTCCAGGTCTGCTGGAGATTCCGCGGGCCGAGGGCGCTCCGAGGGGGCTCCGGCCCCGAATACCCGGACCAGGGCTGCCTCCAGGGTCTCCTCCATGGCGATGCGGGGCCCGTGAGCCACGATCACCCGCTTGAGTTCGGGGAGCTGGCTCGTCTCCGCCCGCAGGAAGATGGGCTCCACGTACAGGAGGGAGTCCTCGAGGGGGATCACCAGGAGATTCCCCCGGATCACCCGGGAGCCCTGCTGGTTCCACAGGGTGAGCTGGGCGCTGATGGAGGGATCCTGGTCGATGCGGGACTCCACCTGCATGGGGCCGAATACCACCCGCTCCTTGGGGAAGAGGAACACCCGGAGCTCCCCGAGGTGGGGGGGATCGTTGCGGGCCGCGAGCCAGGCCACCATGTTCTCCCGGCGTTGGGCGGTCATGGGGAGGATGAGGACGAACTCGGGTCTGGGCTCCCCCCAAAGCCGGAGGGTCACGTAGTACGGCTCCATGCGCTGCTGCTGCCCCGCGAAGATCTCCGTGGGCCAGGACCATACGTCCTCTCGGTTGTAGAACACCCGGGGATCCCGCATGTGGTAGGTGGCGTACACCTGGGCTTGCACCTCGAAGAGGTCCACGGGATACCGGAGGTGCTCCCGGAGCTCCGGCGGGAGGCGGTCCAAGGGCCGAAAGAGGTCCGGAAAGATGCGGGCCCACGTGCGGATGAGGGGATCCGCGGGATCCACCACGTAGAACTCCGTGGTGCCGTGGTACGCGTCCACCACCACCTTCACCGCGTTTCGGATGTAGTTGATGCCCCCTACCGGCTGCGCGTACGGGTACCGGTCGCTGACGGTGTAGGCGTCCAGGATCCAGAACAGGCGCCCGTTGGCGATCACGAGGTAGGGATCCCCGTCGTATCGGAGGAACGGCGCGAGTCGTCGCGCCCGCTCCGGGACCGTGCGGGCGAACAGCACCCGGCTCTCTGAGGTAATGTCCGTGGAAAGGAGGATCCGGAGGTTCCCGAACCGGGTGGCGAAGGCCAGCCGCCGAAGAGGGTGCGAGAGGGGAATCCCCCCCCGTCCCTGGTACCGGGCGGTGACGTTCTCCTCTCCCCGAGGGTAATCGAACTCCGGGACCCGGGTCCGCACGATCACGTATTGGTGGGTGAGCTCCCCGAAGTAGATCTCGGGCCGGGTGATGCGGAGCTCCTCAAACCGGGTCTGCGGGGGGAGGTCTCGGATCCAGAGCTCCGGCAGCCCCTCCGCGGAGGCCTGGTTCACGGGGCTTGCCACCACCCCGTACCCGTGGGTGTAGACCAGGTGCTCGTTTACCCAGGTCCGGGCCTGCGGTGGGAGCCGGGAGGTGTCCATCTCCCGGGCTGCCAGCATGAGCTGGCGCACTCGGCCCCCGATCCGGTAGCGGTCGATGTCCACGTCGTGGAAGGTGTAGTAGGCCCGCAGGGCCTGCAGCTGCCGATAGGTCTCCAAGAGCGGCCGGTAATCCCAAAGCCGTACGTTCTCCAGGGTGTCCCGGTTCCGCCCGAGGGCTTCCGGGGAGAGCCGCTCCTCGGCGGGAAAGACCTGCGCCCGCACCCCCTCCAGCCCGAAGGCCGCCCGAGTGGCCCGGATGTGGTGGGCGAGGTAGGGAGCCTCGCGGGTGAGCTCGCTGGGAGCCACCACCAGCTGCTGTACGAGCCCAGGCAACAGCCCCACGCCCACGAACCAGGCCAGGATCTGGAGGACCACCACGCCTACGGCGAACCGCACCGTGCGCAGCCACGCGTTCGCGAGCAACAGCCCCGCGGCCACCAGGGAGAGGTAGAAGAGGACGTTCAAGGCGGGCAGGCGCGCGTGCAGGTCCGCGTACGTCATCCCGAAGAACAGGCCCCGCTGGGAGGTCAGCAACTCCAGGGCGTCGAGTCGAAAGCCCGCGGCCCGGACCAGGAAAAGCAGCGCCAAAAGCACGGAGATGTGGGCCCGGGCTCCGGACGGGAGGGCCCAGACCCCGCGGATCGCCAGGGTCGCGGTATCCAGCAGGTACCCCACGACCACCCCCACCAGGGTGAAGAGCAGCCACCCCCACGTCAGGTCCACCAGGAACCGCCAGAAGGGCAGCCGCAAGAGGTACGCGGAGAGGTCGAGCCCGAAGATGGGATCCCGTACGCCCGCGGGCTGCGCGTGCAGGAACTGCTGGAGGGCCGTCCACTGTCCCGTGTTCGCCAGGGCCGCGAGGAAGGCGATCCCCGCGCACGCCCCGAGGACGACGCGGCGGGGCCACGGAGAGGGCGCCCGGGGTCGGAAACGACCGCCGTCCCGGTGCAGCTCGAGGATCTCCGGACGGGTCCACCGGCGCAGGAAGGGCCGTGCGTTGAGGGAGAGGAGGGCGAACACGAAGGCGAAGACCACCCCCCCTACCAGGAGCCTGGACAAAAAGGGGGTCCAGAACACCTGGGGATATCCGAGCTCCAGGAACCACAGCCATTCCGTGTACCAGTAGGCCGTGGCCGGCCACAGGAGAAGTCCCAGGAGGACCAGGAGCGCGACCAGCAGCCGCAGGAGGGTGTTCACCGGGCGCCTCCCCCTACCCCCGAGGCCCTCGCCTGCGGAGCCACAGCCAGCTCAGGGTGAGGAGAGCAATCCCCGCGAGGATCACCGTCCGGGGGGGAGAGGCCTCGGTTGGGGAAGCGGGGTAGACGGTGATCCGCACCTCGGTCCCGCAGTGCGGGCAAGTGGGGAAGTAGTCGAGCCCGCCGGGCCGATCCGACGGAACCCCTTCCCGGATCCCGACGGTGAACCGCACGAGGCCCTGGCAAGTGGGGCAGGTGAACACCACGTCCTGCGGGAGCGCAAGGTCCTGCGGCATGCTCTTCCTCCACACCTCCTCCATCCTAGCATTCCCCCGGCAAAGGGCTTTCGGGTTTGTGTATGATGGGGCGGGGGTGGTGGATCCCCCAGTTCTGGGACCCGGGAGAATGCCATGCCGACTCGGGAGGAGATCATCGAGGTCCTGAGGACCTGCTACGACCCGGAGATCCCAGTGAACATCTGGGATCTGGGGCTCATCTACGACATCCAGCAGCAGGACGGCCGGATCTACATCCAGATGACCCTCACAGCCCTGGGCTGCCCCATCGGGCCCATCCTGGCGGAGGAGATCCGCACGAAGCTGCTGGAGCTCCCGGGGGTGGAGGATGTGGAGGTGGAGATCGTCTTCTCGCCCCCGTGGACACCTGAGCGTCTTACAGAGGAAGGGCGGCTCGTGCTCCAGAGCATGGGCTTCCCCGTTTAGGCCCAGATGCCGGCGCGCGACCGAAAACAGACGGCCCGGAAGAAGGAGATCCCGCGTCCTGCCTCGCGGAGGGCCTTCGACCGGCTTTGGCCCTGGATGTTCGGAGGGGTGGTGGTGCTGGGCGTGGCGGTGGTGGCGTACGGGATCCGATCCCGACCCAACTACCCCAGAGCCGGGGCCCACTGGCACGCGCCCTACACGGTGGAGATCTGCGGGAGACGACTCCCTCCGTTTCCCCCGAGCCCCGGCAACACCCACACCCACGGGGACGGGGTCATCCACGTGCACCCGGAGAGCAACGAGGAGGGGAGGCAGGCCACCCTGCGCACCTTCCTCCTCTCCGTAGGGGTTCTCGTGGGAGCACATGCGCTCACGCTGCCGGGCGGCCGGACCTACCGGGATGGAGACCGGTGCCCGGACGGCAGACCGGGGCGGTGGTCCGTGTTCGTGAACGGCAGGCGGCTGGAGAGCTGGCAGGATTACTACCCCCAGGATGGAGATCGGGTCCGGTTCGTGTTCGGACCGGAGTGACTAGAAAGCGGCACCCGCCATCGCCTGGAGCACGGCCTCCAGCTGCGGGCTGAGACGGACCGGATAGTTCCCGCCGTCCAACCGACGGAGGTCGTCGGGGAGCATCTGGAAACGCTCGCTACAGCGGCGGCGGGCATCCTCCAGGGTCTCCCGGTACGTCCGGCGGCCGCCCCGCATGACCTCCACGAGGAGCGGCTCCGCCCCGGGAGGGGGCGGATCGTCCGCGAGGGCGATGATGTCCTCCTGCATCCGCCCATCCCGGTACACTCGCCACACCTGCTTGCGGCCCGGGAGCGTCACCTTGCCTGTGCTGCGCTTGATGCGGTATCCCGCGGTGTCTTCCACCAGCTTGTAGACCCCGCCCAGGGCCGGCGCGTCGTAGGAGACTCCCATCTCCGTCCCCACCCCAAAGGCGTCAATGGGGGCGTTCGCTTCCAGCAGGGCCGCGATCTTGTCTTCGTTGAGGTCACCGCTCGCGAGGATCTGCACCTCCGGGAACCCGGCGCCGTCCAGGATGGCCCGCACCTCCCGGCTCAGCGTCGCCAGGTCCCCGCTGTCGATCCGTACGCCCCGCAGCCGGTATCCCTGCTCCCGCAGCTCCCGGGCCACCACCACCGCGTTTCGGGCTCCCTGCAGGGTGTCGTAGGTATCAATGAGCAGGATGCACCGGTCCGGGAACTGCCGGGCGTAGGCGCGGAAGGCCTCCAGCTCGTGCTCGAAGGACATGACGTAGCTGTGGGCCATGGTCCCGTACACGGGGATGCCGTAGAGCATCCCCGCCAGGACGTTGCTGGTGCCCGCGCACCCCGCGAGGTAGCTGCTGCGGGCCACCTTCAGGGCCGCGTCCGTCCCGTGGTCCCGACGGGGGGAGAAGTCGATGACGGGGCGGCCCCGAGCCGCCAGCACCACCCGGGCGGCCTTCGTGGCGATCATGGACTGGAGGTTGATCTGGTTGAGGAGGAAGGTCTCCACGATCTGGCCCTCGATGCGGGGCGCCGTGATCTGCAGCACGGGCTCCGGCGGAAAGAAGACCTCACCCTCGGGGATGGCCCGCACGTCCCCCGTGAACCGGAAATCCCGGAGGTACCGGAGGAAACCCTCGTCGAAGAGCCCAAGGCCGCGCAGGTAGGCGATCCCCTCCTCCGAAAACCGCAGCCGCTCCAGGTAGTCCAGCACGGTGTCCAGCCCCGCGCTCACCAGGAACCCCCGGCGGGGAGGGAGGTTGCGCACGAAGAGGTCGAAGGTGGCGGGCTCGTTGCGGCCCTCCCGGAAGTAGCTCTGGGCCATGGTGAGCTCGTAGAGGTCCACCAGCAGCGCCATGTTCTGCTCGGTGACAAATCCCATCGCCTGGTCCTCCATCCCGCCCTCCGGAGCCGCCTCCCCGTCCACTAGGATACGCGCTCCCAGGTCGAGCGGAGCCTCCCCGTTCCGGGGCGGAGGCGGTACCTTTAAGTAAGGCGATCCTGCGGAGGAGGCCGGGAATGTGGGTGGGACATCGGATCCCGCTTCAGGACGGGTGGGAAAAGGTTTCCGGAAGCCTCCGGTTTGCCGCGGACCTGGGGATTCCAGATCTCCTGCACGCTCGGCTCGTGCTGAGCCCGGTGGCCCACGGCCGTATCCGGGGGATTGACGCAGACCGGGCCCTGGCGGTTCCGGGTGTGGTGGCGGTGCTCACCGCCCAGGATCTCCCCGGGTTTCGGCAACTCCCGGATCACCACGCCGCAGGTCTGATGGCCCAGGAACGGGTGGTGTACGCGGGGCAGCCCGTGGCCGTGGTCCTCGCGGAGCGGGAATCCGCGGCCGTGGACGCCGCGGCTCGGGTGGGTGTGGAGGTGGAGCCGCTTCCCGCGGTGGTGGATCCGCTGGAGGCCCTGGCCGAGGATGCGCCCCCGGTCTGGCCGGAGGGGATCCCCGGCCTGCGGGCGGACGCGGGAGCCCACGCGGCGGAGGCGGAGGAGGCCGCGGCGGAAACTCGCAGGAATTCTCCCAACCTGGCTGCCCGGGTCCGGTTCGCGCGGGGCGATGTGGCAAGCGGGTTTGCGGAGGCGGATCTGGTCCTGGAGCTCACGTATCGTACCTCCTCCGTCCACCAGGGGTACCTGGAGCCCCACGCCACGGTGGCGGCTCTGGACGCGTCCGGGAGACAACTTACCCTCTGGACCGGGACCCAGAGCCCCTTTGGGGTCCGACAGGAGGTGGCGCGGTTTCTGGGTTGGCCCGAGCACCGGGTTCGGGTGGTACCGATGCCCGTGGGCGGGGGGTTCGGCGGGAAGTTCCTCCTCCTGGAGCCCCTCGCGGCCGTCCTGGCGCTCCATACCCGGAGGCCCGTACGGATCGTGCTCACTCGGCAGGAGGAGTTCCTCCTGAGCAACCCGGTGCACGGGGCGATCCTCACCCTCAAGACGGGGGTGCGCCGGGATGGGACCCTCACGGCCTTAAAGGCTCGACTCGTGTTCGACGCGGGCGCCTTCCCCGGGTCTCCCGCTCGGATCGCGTCCTTCCTGCTGGGCAGCGTGTACCGGTTCCCCCACCTGGAGATCGAGGCGTTTGAAGTCCTCACCCACAAGCCGGGAAGCGGGGCGTACCGAGCGCCCGGATCGCCTCAGGCGGCCTTCGCCCTGGAATCCCAGATGGACGAGTTGGGGCGGCGGCTCGGGCTGGATCTTCTCGAGTTCCGCCTGCGGAACGTCCTGCGGGAGGGAGACCTGCTCCCCGACGGCCGGCGCTATCCCCGCATCGGGCTTCACGCGTGCCTGGAGGCGATCCGGGAACATCCCCTGTGGCGGGAGGGGCGAAGGGCACCGGGTGAGGGCCTGGGGCTCGCGGTGGGCGGATGGCCCGGAGGACTGGAACCCGCGGCCGCCGCGTGCTCCGTGGACCGGGACGGGACCGTACGGGTGCACGTGGGCGCGGTGGACCTGCAGGGAACCCACACGGCCCTGAGCCAGCTGGTGGCCGAGGTCCTGGGGGTTCCGCTGGAGCGGGTTCGGATCGTTCAAGGAGACACAGACCACGCGCCGTACGCGGGCGCGAGCGCGGGCAGCAAGGTCGTCTATACCGTGGGGCAGGCGGTACGCCACGCCGCGGAGGAGGCCCGAGCCCGGATCCTGCGCATGGCCGCTCAGGTCTTGGAGGCCGCGGTGGAGGACCTGGAACTGCGGGACGGGTACGTCCTCGTGCGGGGCGTTCCCGAGGCGCGGATGAGCCTCGCGGAACTGGCGGGGCTTGCACAACGGTTCGGCGGGCGGTTCGAGCCCATCTGGGCGGTGGGAACCTCCGCGCAGAGGGAGCAGGCCCCCGCGTTCGCCGCGGAGGTCCTCCGTGTGCGGGTGGACCGGGAGACGGGGGCGGTGCAGGTCTTAGAAGCCGTGCTCGCGCAGGACGTGGGCCGCGCCATCAACCCGCTGCTTGTGGAGGGTCAGGTGTACGGCGGGATGGCGCAGGGCCTGGGATGGGGGCTGTGGGAGGCCCTCTCCTACGACCGCAGCGGGATTCCCCGCACCACCTCGTTCCTGGACTACGCGCTTCCCAGGGCGACCACGGTTCCTCCGATGCAGGGGATCCTGGTGGAGGTCCCGAGCCCGAACGGCCCGTTCGGGGCTCGGGGCGTGGGCGAGCCACCCGTGGTCCCCGGCGCCGGAGCCGTGGCGAACGCCATCCGGGACGCGGTAGGGATCCGCGTGACGGAGCTCCCCATCACCCCGGAGCGGGTGCTGCGGGCCTTGGGCGGCCTTTGACTTCTCCAGGTGGAATTCGTAGACTACGGGTGGCGGGGGCGTGGTGTAGCCTGGTCAACACACCGGCCTGTCACGCCGGAGATCGCGGGTTCAAATCCCGTCGTCCCCGCCATAGGCCTGGGTAGCTCAGGTGGTAGAGCAGGGGACTGAAAATCCCCGTGTCGGGGGTTCGACTCCCTCCCCAGGCACCACAGAACCTCCGTAGGAAGCCTGTTTCGGTCCTCCCCTCCGAGCACACCACGCCTCGAACTGCTTCCGCGGGTAGGGGCGTACGGCACCGCCGAAGCATCTGCCGGGCAGCGCGTCTCCCTGCGCTGAGGGTCCGTACTCACCAGACGCCGGGCCGTGGCACAATGAGCGGGGGTGAGCGGATGGCGATCCTGCTGGACCTTCTGCGGCCGGTGACGGACGAGGAGCTGCGGCTGCTCTCGGAGCGCAACCCCGGGTACCAGTTCGAGCGGACCGCGGACGGGAGGGTGGTCGTGAGCCCTACAGGAGGAGAGAGCGGGCGACGCAGTCTGGAAGTTGCCTACCAGCTCCGACGTTGGAACGATCGGAGTGCAGCGGGCGTAGTCTTCGACTCCTCCACCGGTTTTCACCTTCCGGACGGGTCGTTGTTGTCCCCGGACGCTTCGTGGGTCCGCCGCGAACGATGGGAGGCTCTGAGTCGGGAAGATCGGGAGGGCTTCGTGCCCCTGTGTCCCGACGCCGTCTTCGAGGTGCGGTCCCCCTCGCAGACCCTGCAGGAGCTCCGCGAGAAGATGCGAGTCTACCTCCGGAACGGGGCCCGGATCGGCGTGCTCGTCGATCCCTACGAGCGCACCGTGGAAATCTATCGGCCCAGTCAGGAGCCCAAGCGGCACGAGAATCCCGAACGGGTGGCCCTGGACCCGGAGCTGCCCGGCTTCGAGATGGAGCTGGGGCCGGTGTTCGAGGGTTCATAGTCCTCCGCGATCGCCTTATCGGGATCCGGCACCGGCCTCTCCGCCCCGGAGCATAGTCTGCAGCGCCCTCGCCAGATCCTCAAGGCCCACGAACTCCACCACTTCGGATCCGTACCGCTCCACCCAGGGCCTGTCCACGTCGCCTGCCACCACCAGGTTCCTCCCTCCGGGGTACCGCCTCCGGAAGGCCAGCAGGTTGGCAGGTTCAAACGAAGCGGCTCTCCACTTGCACTCTACCGCTACCGGCGGCTGCCCTGATACCGGCACTACGATGTCCACCTCGTGTCCCCGTTTGTCCCGCCAGTAGTGCAGCCGGCGGGTCTGCAGTCGCCCGTGCAGCTCGTTGAGCACGTAGTGCTCCCACAATCACCGGATTCCCAGCGGCTACACCGAGGGCATCCACACCAAGATCAAGCTCCTGAAGCGGCTCAGCTACGGCTTCCGGAACCGCCCAGTGTATGTGCGGAAGATGCTCCTGCGGGCCATCGCCGACCTGGCGCGGGGCCTCGGTCGGGCCACGATTGCCGAGGGGGTTGAGGACGCGGCAACCTTGGAGGCGGTCCGCGCCCTGGGCGTCGATTACGCGCAAGGGTACTACATCGGCCGCCCCGAGCCGCGCACTCCCTAGTCCGTTTCCGCCTGCTCAGGAAGCGGCGCGCACCGGCCCCTGCCCGTGCTCCCGGGGCTGGGAGCAACTCCAGCTGCGAAGGTCTGACCTGGTGCGCCTGCGCGAGGCACGTGCAAGGCGTCAGGCGACTGCGTTGAGGAGAGCGACGGAACAGGAGTCTAGCCGAAGGACGGCGTAATGTACCCATGGGAGCGCTCCCAAAATCAACGAAGCTTGGGACGCACTCCTTAAGAGCCCAGACGGTAGTTCTGTAAGGGCGTGATTTTGGGGCATCGGAGGCTCGCCAGAATGGAGGACTGCGCCATGAAGCACCGGGTCACAAGACGGTGGGTGCTGATCTGGGGGCTGGCCCTGGCCCTCAGCCTTCCCGTGGACGCGGCGGAGCGGGCCACAGACCGGCTGCATGGTTTTTCCGTCACCCTGCCCGAAGGCTGGCAGGTGCGCGTGGGCCGGTACGGCGTTCTCCTCAGTGACTTCGAGAACTTCATCCTCGTCCGGGGCGCCCCGCGCTCGACCCCAAGTCAGGCCGTAGCTCCCTTCCTGCAGGAGATCCGGCACCTGTCCGGGGGCGATGCCCGTGCGTATTTCAAGCAAGTTCCTGGATGGCTTCTCCTGGTGGCGCAGGGGCTCCGGTACCCGTGGGAGTTTGCTCAGAGCCTCGGCAGTTACACCCTCGCCCTCTCACTCCCACAGGCCCGAATGTACCTTCAGAGTCTGTCCTACGAAGGTGCGCACCTCCTCCTGGCGGGGGAGCGGGCGGTGCTGGCGGTGAGCGCATACCTCCCCCGGGACCTAGACCGCTCCCGCCGCGCCGCTGTCCTGGAGGTGCTCCGGTCCTTCGGGTTTGTGCCCGCTGATCAGCGGGTGCCCTACACCGCGCAACTCATCTACGACACGGTGCTCGGGCTTGTGGTGGCTCAGGTGCCCGTACCGCAGGGCTACGCGTTTGAGGCCGGGGTGGTCCCTCAGGGGAACCTCCGCTTCCCTGCGTTTTCCCTCCGGCAGGGCCGGAGCCTGTTGCGGCGGGACGTGGTGCACCTGTGGTCTGGGGGGGTGCAGACACAGTTCGGCTCGAACGCCCAGACCCGCCTGACCTGGAACGGGAATGTTTCGGCCCGGAGCGGGGCGGTCTGTCTGAGATCGGCAGCACAGGTGCCGCAGTTGGTGCTCCAGCTTTGGCGCGTGGAGACAGGGGCAGGGTGGACCCTCGTCCAGACGGCGCCACAGACCGAGCGGAGCCGGGTGGCCCGCTACCTGCAGAGTTTGCAGCAGGCGACGCGACCGAAGCTCGCGCTGCCGGGCGCGCAGACCTTTGACGTCTCCACCCGCCTCGTGATGTGGGCGCGGTCCGGCGGGATCCTCCGGCGGGCGTGGGTGGACGCGCGGAGCCTGGGATATGTGAATCGGAGCTTCGCCGCGAACTCCTTCAACTGCGAGGTGTACCTGCAGACGGTCGTGGTCCAGGGTGAGCAGAGGACGTTCGAGGACGCGCTGGGGGTGAGTCGGGGGGTCCTGCTGGGGATCCAGTGGAACCCGGAGTGGCCGGTGCGGGAGGCGGAGCGCTCACGCGCCATAAGTCGCATGCAGACCGAGATGGTTCTGGAGATGACCCGGAAGGCCCAGGAGTTCAACAGCTGGATGTCACGCTCGTGGACGAACCTCCTCAGCGACCAGACCTACGTCCGGGACCCCACGACGTCGGAGGTGTTCCGGGTGTACAAGCGGTCCTTCGACGAGGGCACGTTCTGGCGCGAGCCCGTGTTTGGAGGGATCGTGGGCGGGGTGGAGCGAGGGGGACGGTTGGAGGAGATGCTGCAGTCCGCGGGCTGGAGGCGTCTGGAGGAGTCCTTGAGCGGGCTTCCCGGCACCTGGCGGTAGCCGGCGGGCCCCCGGGGGCCACACTGCGCGGGCGCGGGCGGCTGTGAGACACCTGGAGTTGCTCCACGCGCCTCTGGAACCCCTGGACTTACCCCGCTTTTGTGGGGGGAGTGGTTGGCGTCCCGGGTTGTGGTGTAAATTCGGGAGCCTTCCCCCGGGGTCTTGACGGGGAGGGCCACCGGTGGGTTCCCTTCGGGTTAGGCAAACACCAGCTCGAAGGGAGGGATGTGAATGCCACCTGTCTGAGCAGGTGGGGGCGGGGCGGGTACGAGCGGACTCCGGAGCTACTTCCCGATCCTGCTGGAGCCCCGATGGCGGGCGGAGCGGGCGCTGGTGAGCGTGGTGCAGGAGGCGTCCCTGAGCGGGGGTGAGCACCCGGAAGGTAGACGACCTGGTCCGAGCCCTGGGGCTAGAGGGCTGCAGCCGGAGCGAGGTCTCCCGGATCTGCAGCGATGGAGCGGTTTCGGGGTCGGCCGTTGGAGGGGGAGTCTCCGTATGTGTGGCTGGACGCGAAGGCGGTGCGGGTACGCTACGACGGCCGGGTAGTGCCGTTGAGCGGCGGTGGTGGCCATTGGGGTACGCCAGGACGGGTCCAGGGAAGTCCTGGGGTTTGACGTAGGGGCCAGCGAGACCTACGAGTTCTGGGCGGAGTTCCTGCGGCAGCTGGTGGGGCGGGGGTTGCGAGCAGAAGCTCCCCAGGCACGCCCAAGGCCCTATAGCGGCTCTGGTCCGCACCGTCTTCGCCTCAAGGGGACCGGGCGGCAGCTGGACCAGGTCTGCGCCACCCTGCGGCGCCGGTTCCCCCAAGTCGCCCACATGCTCCAGGAGGCCGCCGAGGAGGTCCTCACGTACATGCACTTCCCCCCGGAGTCTTGAGCAGCAGAT
>Ga0272449_1002564_pt1 | contig 16774 bp, 11 predicted proteins | sample YNPCB0241_FD_198679 | JGI IMG/M metagenome (GOLD analysis project Ga0272449, IMG submission 198679) | Hot spring sediment microbial communities from Yellowstone National Park, WY, United States - YNP-CB-024-1 | ecosystem: Environmental > Aquatic > Thermal springs > Hot (42-90C) > Sediment...
CGAACCTGTCCCTCCGAGATTCCACCCAAACACCTGTTCTTCGAAAAGGCCGAGGATTTCTCCCCGACCCGCACTGGGAGGCCGAAGTAGGACAGGTATTTCCCCGGGGACAATACAACTGGAGAAATACCTAGAGACACTTCGCGAAAGCCCCACAAAATGCCCCAAAATCACTCCACCACTCGTACAATCGTCGGGTGTCTTTAAAAACCGAAATTCCTTCCCGACGGCGATTCGGGCAACAGCCTTTTCCCACCGGTCTATTTCCGGTCAGCTTGCGGGATGTATGGGGGCAGCTTTTTCTCGGCGAAAATCGGCTGAAGCCGGGCCAATCGATGTCTTCCTCCTACCAGCGGCAGACTCACCATCTCTTCGCCCACAAGGGGCTGGGCATAACGGACGAAATCGTCCGTCACATCCCGACCATTGGGGGCAATCCACTGACGGGGGAAATTTCGTTCGCTATTGGCCACCACTTGCAACGGGACTTTATCAAACCGTGCACGATAAACCAACCCAGGTTCCCGCAGAATGGTCACCATGTATCCACCTTCGCCATTGGCGGCAAGTTCGACGGCCTTTTGTCCCACTTGGTAGGCCTCGTCCAAATCGACTACGGAAGCATAAGCCATCGAATGCCGCTGGTCAGTCCCCGGGACATTCCCCCGGGCCGCTCCTTTGGCCTTCAGCCCCACACTATTGAGATAATTAACCACCACCTGAGCAACTGTAGCCCGGCTGGAACCGTACATTTGATGCCCGAAGGCATCTGTGACCTTCCCTAAATCCCCCACCTCAAACCCTTCACTAATCACAACCACACACCGCCCCGAACGCTTAAGCTCGTCGTTGACTTCATCGGCCAACTGCTCCAGAGGTATAGAAACTTCGGGCAGGTAAATATGAAGAGGAAATTCTCGGTGAGGGTCGGCCAATCGGGCTGCGGCGGGAATAAACCCTATTTTCCGACCCATAGCTTGAATCACAAGCACAGGATCCGCGGGGCAAGAACCTCGGTTCTCTTCCTCGGCATACTGAACCATATGCATCCAATACCGGGCCACGGAGCCATAACCCGGGGTGTGATCCACCAGCTTGAATTCGCTATCGCCCACGTCGTTGTCAATCGTCTTTGGGACACCCACGGCCACAAGATCCAGTCCCCGTTCTGCGGCTAACTTTGCAATCTTGTGAGCGGTGTCCATCGAGTCATTACCCCCGATGTACAGAAAGTAACCCACATCGTGGGCTTTAAAGACCTCGATAACCCGCTCGAAATCCTCCTGTTGCGATTCCCGAAGTTTATAACGACAAGTGCCGATCGAGCCGGCCGCAGGGGTATACCGCAAAAGGGCTATTTCCTCTGCTCGCTGAGCAGAAAGGTTTATCAGCTCTTCCTTGAGGACACCCTCAATTCCGTGCCTTGCCCCGTAAACAGTTCCGATTTGTGCGAACTCGCGGGCAGCTTCCACCACACCTCGCAAGGTGTTGTTGATCACTGCCGTCGGACCACCACTTTGAGCAACCACTAAGTTTCTAGCTTTGGCCATGGTCCCTATCCACCCTTTCCTTACACGGGAAGACACTCACCGAACGCCGCGAAGAACATGCAAGCCGGGGTTTCTCCGCTGACACCGCTTGCACCCGGATCCAGCTTTCCCACGTATTGGGATCGAGTGTTTCGTGCACCTATTGGGATCGAATGTTTTATGCACGCATTGGCTTTGGGTTTTTTATGATAGCAGGAGTTGGTTGCCAAAGTAATGGTCCCCCGCTAGGGGGTACCATACTCCGCCATGCTACTAAAACTGGGAGGTTTCCCCCGGAAAAAGGCTTCCCGACCGTTCCCCCGGACCTGTTTGCCCAAAGCCCGGATCACATTTCCCTTTCCTCGGAAAGTCGGGCTTTCCCGCGGGAAAAACCCGAACCTGTCGGATCGAAAGGCCTCATTGATCCCCTCCAGCACCAGACCGGGCCTTTTATTCCCAGAAATTCTGGCTTTGCAGGCCTCTAGCGTGGAAAATCTGGAGGGACGAAAAGACCTCTGCGGGAACCGACGAGCAAGGAATCCATCCCCGGAACCTCCAAAGCTGGCAGAGCAAACCTGGAGAAATTGGGGCAATCATACGGGAGAAAGCCCAACTGTAAAGCCAGCTGGGAAATCCATCCCTCCCAGTTGCACTTTAACGGGATAAACAGCCCTGCAAGCAAAAGCAGCCCAAAAAGGCAATCTCTTCCCGGCACGGGGCAGCATCCAGCAAGAGATTGAACAGTTTTTGGGAGCACCCGTCAGTGGATCACCCTTCGACTTCCCAACGGAGCTTAGTGATGAATTTCCTGCAAAACCCCTCCGAGTGCCCCTCATGGCCGCACGTCCGGGTAAGATGGGCACTTTCCCCCGCTTTCTGGATCAACCCCAATCTAATTTCCCGCTGGCTCAACACCACCCAAAAATTCCGGAAGACTCCCCGGATTCTCCCCCGGAAATTTGCCCCTGACAGCTCCTTCTCGGCAGAATCCGCGGCTTTCTGTGGGGAGCGTTTTTCCCACCCAACTCCGAACGGGATCTTGCACGGAAAAAATTTGGGGACAGTTGCCCTTAGGGCTTTTTTTGTACGATTGATTCCCTGGCTAAGTGTCCTGGGACTAAGCCTTGCGGGATTCGCTGGGGCATTTGGGCCAGAGACCCCCAGGGAATGCATGGTAGAAGACCCGGCCGTCCCCTTCGAATATTTCCGAAATCCTTGGCAAGTTATCGGCCTGAAGGACTATGCTCACGGAACCCGGGTAAGTCCCGACGGTCGGCTAATTCTCCCTGACCGCCGGCAGCTGATCCTCCGGTTTGGTCCCCAGGCTGCTGCTATTCCCCGAGCAACAATCCTCACCCTGGAGGAGGGATGGCTGCCGATTGTTCTTTTCCGGGTTAGCTCTGGCGGAATCGAATACCAGGGCCGGTATTGGGCAACCCCATTGCCGAAACTTGCCGAGTGGAAAGAAGCCTTTGCTTGGCCGGTGGCCGGCGAAGGTTTCGCTAACTGGGTCGAAGTGACGGCAAACAACCCAGGTTCCTCCACCCAAAATGCCCTCATTTGGTTGGCGGTCCTAAAGGGCGAACATCTTCATGTTAAAAACAGCGGAAAAGCACTTCGCCCGGGGCAGTCCGTGGTGTGGGTATGGCGGATCGATTACCACGGCGATTCCGGAACGGGTTCGTTGCCCCAAAACCGAGGACCGAACGGATCGGCAATTTCCGCCGGGTCAACCGATCCCCAGCCGGAGCAAATATCGGAAGTCTCTCCCGAGGAAGGCAAGGTGTGGCTTGAGCGAACCCGAACATTTTGGAAGGAACTCCTGGCCTCCGGCACCCAAGTGGAAGTTCCTTGCGAGAAAGCTACTCTTGCCTTTCGGGCAGCTCACGTATGCCAATTGATCGCCTTTGACCGCGGCGAACCTCATGCAGGAGAAGGATTTTATGACGAACTTTACATCCGCGACGGAGCTTATCAGATCTTACACCTACTAGAAGCCGGATTTGTCGATTCGGCCAGCAAAGCCATCGAATCTTTCCTTCGGCACCAGCGGACAGATGGAAGATTCGAATCTCAAACGGGTCAGCTCGATGCCAACGGGCAGGCTTTGTGGGCTTTGTGGAAGTATTATCGGATGACAGGAGATGTGGAGTTTCTCCGGCGAGTATACCCGGCAATGAGCCGAGCGGCCCAGTGGATTATGCAGGCCCGACGGCTCGAACCAGCCCACAGTCCTTTTGCAGGACTCCTTCCCGCCGCGGTTGCCGACGGAGAATACCTTTGGGATGGCAAGCACCACATTGTAGGCTATGATTTTTGGAACCTCCGGGGGCTCTTATGTGTCCGGGAAGCTGCCGCTACCCTCGGCCTGAAGGAAGATGCCCAACATTGGCAGGCAGAGGCCGAGGATTATCGGCAGGCCATCGATCGGGCTTGGAAACACACTGGTCTTCCTTACTTTCCGCCCAGCTGGGAGAAGGCGGGCACACCCTGGGGAAACACGGAGACCCTTTGGCCCACGGAACTTTTCGACTCGCAAGATCCGCGGGTAACTGCCACCATCCGGCATCTTCGGGAGGAATACGGGGGAGGATATCTTGAGGGGACCATCCGCTGGATCGGGCACCGGGCCGCTATTCATCCTTACATGGGAGCTTACACGGCCCTGGCTTCGCTTCGCCGCGGGGAGTCAGACGATTTTCTCTCCGACTTTTTCTGGTATCTCCTTCATAGCAGTGCTAGCCACGCATTTCCTGAGGGGGTCTATCCGGAAACACGAACGGCATGGAATAACACAATTCCCCATGCCCTTGGGGCAGCCAATTATGCTATTCTGCTGCGACACATGCTCTTGGACGAACACGACGAAGTCCTCTTTCTTTTGCCCGGTCTCCCACCCGAATGGTTAGCAGTGGGCAAAGGAATTCGGGTGACAAATGCCCTGACTGAATTCGGCTGGATAAGCTTCGAACTGAAAGGGACAGAAAAAGGGATCTTCGGCTCGATCCAGGCCAAATGGCGGAAGCCCGGTCGTAAGGCAGTTATTCTCTGTGTGCCCCAGGGAACGCGGTTATGTCAGTTGGAGCACAACCTAGGGGATAAGTTGTTGGTTCCGGTCTTCAGCCCCGCCCCGAAACGAACTTGGAGTTACGAAAAGGTGCTGGCAGAATACCAGGCCGCCGCACCCCCGCGATTTCCGCCGGAGATCCCCCATTTGTTGGCATTACCGGTAATTCCTCCGCCCGAGGCAGACCGGTGCGAACCGCTCGATTTGCGGCCGATTGCCAACACCGATCCGTTTACTGCCCCGTTCGGGGTACCTCCGCTGGGGAAATACTTGTTCACGGGCTTGCCCGTCGGCCGAGTTACGGCAGCTGGAGTGCCTTTCGAGATCGTCGATCCGGCCGCAAATGAAGGTCGGGGATTGGTGGTCCTCCATTCTCCGCAGGCTGCCACCGCCAGTACCTTCCCGAAAGAAGTAGAAATTCCCGTGGAAGGGACCGCCCGGAGAGTCTTTTTCCTCGGGAATGTTGCCGGCTGGACCTCCCGCGATCCCGGAGCCGGTCCGTGGTCAGCTATCGCCGAGTACAAGATCGTTTACACCGATGGCACCGAGCAAGTAATACCGCTTATCCTGGGCCGAACTGCCGACGATTGGGCCGGTCCTCCGACAGCCGAAGACACCATCCCTGTCCTTCGCGGGACACCTTGGCACCTGAATCTGCTTGTCGTAAAAACGCATCCAAAGCCTTTAAAAAAGATTGTTTTCCGGGATTTAGGGACGTCCTCGGCCCCCCTCTTGGCCGCGATCACTGTAGAAAGGTGATCTTCGCGACCGGGCACTCCGTGGGGTAGGCCGAGCTGCCCGAGTCGCAAGAGCGGCCTTCTTAGTCCCGGCCGAATTTTTTTTGCTCCACCTCTTGAATCCAGAAGCCTTCAACCTCCTGAACCGTTGACACCAAAGAACTTTCGCCACTACGATGTGCCATAAGGGGGTTTTCTTCCCTGGGTTGTCAACCAAACCCGAAAACTTTTTCTCGGAACAACGGACCGGCCCAACGATTCGCCAGCACTTGGGGTGGTGCTACCCTCTTACCCGGTTGGCTTTTTATCCGGATGTGCATCAGGGTTCCAAAAGCTCGTTCGTAAAAACCCAAAGAGTGGGGAGAACCACATCGAAGCTAATCCAGGCTGACGGTGCATCCCATGGCTGCCGAGTTACCCTCTGCCCGAGCTCCGCGAAAGATTTCCCGTCGAAGGTGGATTCTGGGAACAATTGGCTTGTCGCTTTATCAGGCGGTTAGTACGAGCCCGCCGGCTTTAGTGGCCGGGCCGGTGGAACCTCGCCCAATGGTCGTCGACCCGGCGAAGATTCGCTCCATGGGAATTCGCCGGCTGGAAGGTTCCCGGCTAACTCTCTACACCGATCTGTCTCCTCACCCCGCTATCGAAGAATTGCCGCAGGTCTTCGATCACGCCTTCCCTCAGTGGTGCTCATATTTCCAGGTAGACGGTCAGATTTATAGCAAATGGCGGTGTACAGCTGTTCTGATCGGAGAAACAGAGCGGATCGTGAAAGCCGGCCTTCTGCCCCTTGAACTTCCCCCTTTCCGCTTTGGTTTTGCCCGGGGCCGGGAAATCTGGTTCTTTAATCCTCCCTCAGATTACTACCGGCGGCATTTACTCCTTCATGAGGGTACCCACGCGTTCATGAATAGCATCCTGGGGAGTTGCGGTCCAACTTGGTACATGGAGGGAATCGCGGAACTTTTGGCCTCTCACCGTTGGGAGGGCGGCAAACTTCAGATGCTCTACTTCCCCCGAGACCCAGAAGAACTGCCATTGTGGGGCCGGATCCGAATGATTCAGGAAGATCTTAAAGCCAATAAGTTTGTTACATTAGAGCAGATTCTAGAGTTGCGGCCCCGGGATGCGGAATCGGTGGAGCTTTACGGATGGTGCTGGGCAGCGGCCACTTTCTTCGAACGGCACCCCCGCTATCATGCATCTTTCCGTCAGCTAATTCATTGGGTCCTTCAGCCCGATTTTAATGAGCTGTTTCGGAAGACCCTTAAGGAATGGTGGAATTGGGCCGAGGAAGAGTGGGCCGTGTTTGTCCACTCTCTGGACTACAACCACGACTTGTCTCGCGAGGTCCTGGATCTGACCCCCGGCTGGCCCGTCCCACCGGTCGGAGCCGAAGTGGTAATCGCCGCCGACCGGGGATGGCAAAACACCGGTCTGCTTTTGGAGGCGGGGAAAACCTACCTGCTGCAGGCCCAAGGCCGGTATCAACTGGCTACCGAGCCAGTGATTTGGTGGTCGGAACCAGGCGGCGTTTCCATCCGTTACTACCGCGGAAGACCGCTGGGAATGCTTTTGGCCGCAGTTTGGCCCGGAAATGTGCCCGGAGCACCACCGGGGGATGCCTTCCGCAATCCCATCCCTGTGGGATTAAGCAGCCGGCTAACCCCGAAGCAAACGGGAACTCTTTTCTTGCGGATTAACGACTCGCCGGGGGAATTGGCCGACAATGCCGGCACACTCACCGTCCGGGTCCAATTAGCCGACCAACTTCGAACGATGCCTCCAGAACTCGGTTCCCGGTGAGTTCGGTACCTATCCCGGTTTCCTACCCTGTCGGCAAAGATTCCCACACTGTCGATAAGTACAGATGGGTGCCGAAAGAGACTTCTGCTTTCTTCCTGGCAAGCACAGCGGGGAAAACAGGCCAGATGGCCTTGCGAACTGCCTGATGTTCCCCATAATAGCAGAGAACATACTCAGACGGATCTGAGAGATCTAACGTTTTAAATGCTCCCATTCTTGTAAATCGATTTGCCCGCTGAAAGACCACGCGACAAGTCATGAAATTCCGGTAACATGACGTTAAACAGCCGAGTCTTTTTGAGAGGGCCCAAGGCACTATCTTTTTTGCGAAGTGCTTTAGTGCAGGCTTGCGGCAGAGGGAGCCGGCTCCGGCCGCAAGGGTGCGAAGTGTCAACGATGCCGAAACGCACCCGGTTGCTCTCGAAAGGGGCAGGCGGATATCGAGTAGGAAGTCCCTGTAAATGGGGCTTGGATTTACAACATTGGGATTTGTGGAGAGAAAAAGCTTCACCAGCTTCTCGGGGAGTTGCGATCTATCCGCTCGAAAACCATCGGATCGGAACAAGGCAGGGTCTCCGGGCAACTTGGGGGACCGGATCTCCGCTGACTTTCTTGAAGGTTCTTGCTCACAAAAGGCGGTCTGTGCACTTTGGGGTAAGTCTAATTAAGGTGCGATCTTGCAAAAGGAGGAATCCCCATGGAAAAGTGGCCCATCGGTGTTTTCACCAGCATTGACGCCGGATTGGGGGTGAAACTGGAAGTCGCCCACGAACTGGGAATCCCCACGATTCAACTTCATGCCCCGCGACCTGAAACCCGCACTCCCGAGCATGCCAAGCGGTTCCTCGAGCGACTGGGAGAGCTCGGAATCACACTGACAGCAGTGTTCGGAGGTTTCGAAGGAGAATCCTATGCCGACATCCCCACCGTAGCTCGGACAGTAGGCTTGGTGCCGCCGGCAACCCGGGCAGAACGAACACGGGAGATGAAAGAAATTGCCGACTTTGCCCGCGTGCTTGGTTGTGACGTAGTGGCCCTTCACCTGGGCTTTATTCCCCACGACCGAAACGATCCGCTGTATCGGGACGTGGTGAAGGTCACCCAAGAAATTTGCGATCACTGTGCCAAGAACAACCAGCGATTGCATCTTGAGACGGGTCAGGAGTCGGCCGACACCCTCCTGCAATTTATCCAGGATGTTGAACGGCCGAACTTATTTGTGAACTTCGACCCAGCTAACATGATCCTCTATGGCTCTGGCGAACCAATTGCTGCCCTCAGGAAAGTGGGGAGCTATGTGAGAAGTGTTCACTGTAAGGATGCCAAGTGGGCCGCCCGGCCCGGCGAGGAATGGGGAGAAGAGGTGCCCCTGGGTCAAGGGGATGTGAACATTGAGCTCTTCCTCCGCACACTTGCCGAATTGGGCTACGACGGACCGCTTACTATCGAGCGAGAAATTCCCCACGAACCGGAACGGCAAAAGCGGGAAATCGGCCAGGCTGTGGCCCTACTTACAGAACTGAAGAAGAAAATTCTCGGTTCGCAAGGCTGAAGATTTCTCTGGCAATCGACAGGATATATCCCCAGCGAAGGATCATTTCCGGCAGAGGCCCCAGCCGATGGGCCTGACAAAGCCACAAAACCCTGCCCCTGATGGTTAAAAAGTGGGCACCTTCTAGAAGTGCCGGCGGAACCCACGCCCAATCTGACAGTTAATCTTCGCGACTTCCCGTGCTTGACCGAAGCGGGTTTAACCCGTGGGTTCGAAAAAGGTGGGCTTCTACCGAGAATCGGCTAGTGCTGGGGTTTAAGGGTTGTATCCGACCTTATATTTCCCAAAGGCCGGGCATCGATTTGGGAAGTACAAAGTTCACCGATTCACCAAGCACGATTTGGACGGTTTCCCGCGGATAAGTTCCTGACTCTCGGAGCACAAGACCCGTCGAAAAGCCCGAATTCGCTAGGCCGGAAGTCGCTTCCGCAATATCGCGTGGGAGCGGCAGGGCAGAACAAGACTCTAAAAATCCAGAGAGAGTCTTACCCAAAGCGGTGGCTTCCTCCTTGAGATGAGCGGACATATCGGAGCAAGATGTCGTGGGTAGCTGCTGGGGATAAAACGCCTTTCTTGGAAGAGAGCAGATTACGGACTCCGATTTGCAACAACGTGGCTGCGGCCGGCTTGAAAAGAAGGCTCCGGCGGACCTTGGGTAGTTCCGGCCTTACCCCGCATTAGGGCAGAACTCCCTCCCCCGACTTTTGGCCCTCAATGATCACTCGACGGCGGCACCTCCGCTACCGGTTTCATTTCGGCGGCAGGGAGGGTGAAATAGAATCGACTGCCTTTTCCCGGCTCAGATTCTACCCAAATTTTGCCCCCGTGGGCTTCCACCAGGCGTTTGGTGATGGTTAGGCCGATCCCCAAGCCCGGCCGCTCCGGCTGTCCTCCTGCCCGCTGAAACATTTGAAAAATCCGGGCATGATACCGGGGATCGATCCCTACCCCATTATCGGCCACACAGAACCGGTAGCCTTCCGGAACCTTCTCTACCGATATGTGCACCCGTGGCGGTTCATTCCCTCTGAACTTGATGGCATTACTTATCAAATTCTGCAGGATCTGGACAAGTTGCGGCAGACTTCCGCGGACTACCGGGAGGGGATCGTGGGTGATCTGAGCCTGATTCTCCTGAATCATGACCCGAAGGTTGGTCAAGACCTCCTTCAAAACCTGCTCCATGGAGACGGGCTTAAAAGGCTGAGTAATCTTGCCGGAGCGGCAAAACATGAGCATTCCGGCAATCAATTGCTGCATTCGTTCCACGCTTTGATGAATGAGCCTCAGGTATTCGGTAGAGGTCTCATCCAGCTTGCCCCGGCAATGATTCTCTAGGAGGGAAGCAAACCCCCCAATGGCCCGAAGCGGCTCTTGAAGATCATGAGAAACCGCCGAAGCGAACTGCTCCAAGTCGGCGTTAGAGCGTCGTAAATCCTCTATAGCCGCACTGAGTTCAGCCTCCCGCCGGAGGCTTCCGGCCAATTCCCGCATTGCATCCGCCGAGGCTCGACAAACCTCTTTGCTAGAAACCTCACTAGAGGAGCCTCCAGGAGAAGGAGAAGTTTCCCCCCTTCCGCTGCCAGAAGTTCCGATTACAACTTCCCCCCCTAACATTGGTCCGGCCTCATGCCCAGCATCTCCGGTAGCTTGAGCGGCACCTGTTTCTCGGTCCTCCATCACTTTCCCGAGGGCCTCCCTGGGACACTCGAGTTGTGACTCGCCCTTTCCAGCGAACAAGATGATCGCCGCAGATCGACCTTCTCTACTCTCCAGCGGGATAACTTCCCACCCAATTCGTCCCCCATGTCCTGGTTGTGGGGTAACCAGTTCCCAATCCTGGGGCTTTTCCCCACGCAGGAGGGGACTTATGTCTGATTCGGAACAACCCCGAAGAAACTCCGATACATACTTTCCGACAAGAAGCTCGGGCGGGATTCCAAGAAGATCGGCGGCCTTCCGGCTTGCCCAGGAGACCTGCCCCGAGCTATCCAGGATCAAAATCCCGAAATCTGCCGCCTCCAACGGGGCAGTCCACTTTTGCCGATTGCCAGACGAACTCAAAGCTTGGCTAGAACCCATGCTGCACCGCCAGGTAGGGTACAACTGTGCCCCAGGTTTCCAGTTGCTCTCACCGTTGTATTCATTCCAGACCGGTACCGCGGGAAAGACCCTGCCAGCAGAACTTCCCTCTACTCCATGCGGAAGCCCCCGAGTTTAGCGGCGAACCCCCGGGGGTGTCCAGTAATCCTCCCCCTTTATCTCCTACGGTTGGCTTTCCCAGCCGGACCAATCGCTCCAGCAGAACCCGGGAGGATCACGACTATCGTTGCCTCCCCCGCCGGTAAACAGAATCCTCTGGGAAAGTCTATGTTCCAGACTTTGCAAAAGCAGCCACCAATTGAAGAGAAAATCTTAAAGTTGCCCCGCAGGACTTAGAGGCTAAGGTGCTCCTTTTCCCGAGTTTGACCAGCCGACAGAAATTCAGCGGCGGACCACTTCCCGAACTCCGAGTTCTAAACCGCTACCCAACCCCTTTGCAGGGATACCCAGTTCCCGTAAAATCACCGCATGACCTGGCCTATTCCGCCCTTCAAACTAAAGGCTTAGCCCAAAGACAGGTTGATTAAGCCGCAAGGCTAGCCGCCGGTTTGTCGCATCGACCCGGCAGGTCGGCCACCGACCCTTCCCCGGCAATTCCGCTCGAGGCTATTTTCCCGGAACGCTATGGTAGTTGCCACCTTCCAATAAAAATTTTGAGGGCCTCTTGACAAGATCGGCGTTTGGTTATACGATTGTCCAGCAGCGGTTGTGAACATAGGTTCGGTATGCAAGTGAACCCTTGGACGCGAACCGCTGCGGACTTTGTCACGTAACTTTGATGAGGTTACGGTGCGGCAAGGAGCCAGAATCTTTTCAATAGTTTGTCGAACGATGTGCTCGAGGTCAACAGAAACCCGTTCTTGCTCGCTGCGGAAAGCGTGAAAATGCACCGTTGCGGAGCGTGAGGGGTGTTTCCCGTAGCCACTTCACAATCAACTGGAGGGTCGGTAGGTTGTTTCGGTGTTAGGTGAAGGGCAATTTTAAGAGAAAGGACGTGCGATGGACGTACTGGAAACGTTAACGAAAAGGCAGCGAAAGATCTACGAATTCATTCGCGAGACAATCCGCACTCGCGGGTATGGCCCCACAGTTCGGGAAATTGCCGAGAAATTTGGGATCCGATCTCCCAATGGCGTGATGTGTCACCTCCGAGCCCTGGAAAAGAAGGAACTGATTGCCCGAGAGCCCAACAAATCTCGTGCCATCCGGCTCTTGGCAGAACCGGTCATCTCCCGGGGCCTTCCTCTTGCTGGGCGGATAGCAGCCGGCCAACTCCACGAGGCGATCGAAGAAACAGAAATTGTGGATTTCAGCAGCCTTTTCGACGACAAGGATGGGAATCACTTCGTGCTGAAGGTGGAAGGCAACTCCATGATTGGCGATCACATTGTCGACGGCGACTATGTGATCATTCGCAAGCAGCGGACCGCTCCCAAAGGTGCTATCGTGGTTGCTATCACCGAGGACGGAGAGGCAACGCTCAAGCGATGGTACCCCGAGGGCAATCGGATCCGCCTTCAGCCTACCAACCCCAAACTGAAGCCCATCTACGTGAAGAACGCCCGGGTGTTGGGTGTCGTCGTCGGCGTCATCCGAAAGGTAAAATAACACTTTTACGTTGTGGTAAGGCCGCCGTAAGTTCGTGGCCGCGGCTTTCCCGCGGAATCGCGAATTTTTTAAAACTCAGATACTGTACTCTTTTACCGCAGGAAAACTGGGCTAGCCGGCTTCTCCCAACGGTAAGTGTCGGCCTCGAAAGGATTGTTCGTGCAGTCACCGTTTTCCAGATAGCAAAACTAAGACCCGTCTTCGGGAGCTTGGTCCGGTGGCCCCTTGCTCCCGATCTGGATGGAGCGAGGAGTGAAGACAGCAAAAAGCGGTGGAAAAACCTCGGCGATGGCTCGGGTATAGGTTCCCGGCCGATCGCGGTTGCCTCTTTGGATTGCTGCCCAATCCTTCCCACAAAGTGAAATCGCCTTCCCCCTCCAGCCTCCAACAGGCTGTCCCGAAGTTCCTGTCTGAGGTAGAGGGTACCCGCCAGAATTTGCCTTTCCGCCTCGGTCCTTCTGGCAAAAACGGCGTGCTGGTTCGGTAAACGCAGGTCGGAGGGAACGGAATCAATCCGGAGGGGACTTGCAATTTCGAACTACCTCGCAAGTACCCCACGTCTTGCAAGCTCAACCTTTTGCAAGGAAACTCATGATCAGGCTCCGGAGGTAACGGAGGCGTTTTTCCTTTTTAGGCGAAGCCCTGGGGAGGAATTGTGCCATGGGAGGAGTGCCTCAAAGCAAAGATGTGGCGGCCCTTCGAACGGATGCACCTCGGAATCGAACATCTTTAAGCCGTCTTCAGTGGAAAGACAAAGAAAACCGGGAAAATATCCGTCCGCTGGTGTCGAGGCAATTGTGGGGCGTGGGCCTAGGGTTGCTGACCCTGTTTTCGGTCAAGATGAGCCCGACTGAGGCCGCCCAGTCACTGCAAACCTCTCAACTCCCTAATGTGGTGATCATTTTCATGGACGATCTGGGGTATGCGGACATTGGACCGTTCGGGGCTGAGGGTTATGCAACCCCTGCTTTGGACCGGATGGCTCAGGAGGGACGGATCTTTACCGACTTTTACGTCAGTCAAGCAGTTTGTTCGGCCTCGCGGGCAAGTCTTCTCACCGGTTGCTACAACGTTCGGGTGGGGATCTTCGGAGCCCTAAGCCATGGGTCCCGGGTCGGGATTCATACCGACGAAATGACCTTGGGTGAAGTTTTCAAGCAAAAGGGATATGCCACGGCCTGTATCGGAAAATGGCATCTCGGACATCACCCAAAGTTTCTTCCCACTGAGCACGGATTCGACGAATATTTCGGACTCCCCTACTCGAATGACATGTGGCCTTTTCACCCAACAGCAGGCGACCGATTTCCACCGCTACCCTTGTTCGAGCAAAACCGGGTTATTGATTCCGATGTAACGGCTGAGGATCAAAAGTATCTGACGCGGCGTTACACCGAACGGGCGGTGGATTTTATCCGACGGCATAAAGATCGGCCCTTCTTCCTTTATGTTGCCCATGCCATGGTGCATGTTCCCTTGTTCTGTTCGCCGGAATTTGAAGGCAAGACCAAGCGGGGAATTTTCGGCGACGTCATGGCCGAAGTAGACTGGTCGGTCGGTCAGATCCTGGAGACGATCCGGGCACTAAATTTGGAACGTCGGACCTGGGTCATTTTTAGCTCCGACAATGGTCCTTGGCTCAGCTACGGAGACCATGCGGGTTCGGCTAAGCCCTTGCGGGAAGGGAAGGGCACAACGTTCGAAGGCGGTGTTCGTGTACCCACGGTAATGTGGTGGCCCGGCACCATTCCGGCTGGCACCGTCTGTCGCGAACCCGTGATGACGATCGACATCCTTCCCACCGTTGCTGCTCTTATCGGTGCCGAGCTTCCGAGACATAAAATCGACGGGAAAAACATCTGGCCCCTTGTCGTAGGAGAACCTGGGGCAAAGAGCCCTCACCAAGCCCTCTTCTTTTATTGGGATCGCGAGCTCCAAGCCGTCCGGATGGGCAAATGGAAGCTTCATCTTCCTCACGCGTACCGGACGTTGGGAGGACAATCCGGTGGGAAAGGGGGCCAGCCCGCTCCTTACCAACAGGCTCGTATCGAGCTTAGCCTTTTCGACTTGGACGCCGATGTCGGGGAAACGCAAAATGTCGCCGACCAATATCCGGAAGTCGTCAAAGAAATCCTTCGCCTGGTGGAAGAAATGCGTGCGGACCTGGGCGATAGTGCCACGGGGCAAGAGCCAGCAGGAGCTCGCCCGCCGGGCAGAATCATGCCGGGCGACTTGTACTTCGATTGGCAACCGGGGAAGCCTCTTTCTGGAACTCCGATAGTCTTTCAGCCGGCGAAGACTCAGGATTAAGTGACGGGGCTGAGACCTCCTAATCCTGGCCCATCCAAACTAAAAAAGCACTCCAGCAGGTGGCATGTGTCCGCAGGAGCTTAACCGATAGGAAATCCACTCGAGGGTTTTCTAGCTAAGTGGCGTTTTGCCGTGGTGAGTTGACAAAAGCTTGGCTCGGAATCAACCAGCCTTTGTTGCAAACTGGGCGTGGTTTCTCAGGCAACCCTAGCCCTTGCGGTGCAAATGGCCCCTGAAAGCCCACGATTTCCACCGAACTAAACAACCCGCTGTCGACTCCCACGAAGCCTGTATCTCCCGCGGCCTCAAGCAAACTCTTCAGAAGGCTTCCCGAGATGAAAATTTGCTCCCACAGCTCTACACCGTAATGGGACTTTACTGATATGAGGGACTCGACTCACGGAACGTTAGATTAGCAAACTCGCAAGTGCACTTTTGCAAATCTAAAGACTCGAGAAACGGCTGGAGTGGAGACTATCCCGTCCCCTCTCAGTTCTCGGCCGTTACAACCGTTGTCTAGTTCTACCTAGGCCCACCCGCTTTGAAGGCCTCCGCCAAACCGGCGGGGGGTTGCTTTGTAACACCGTTCCAAGCTTAGGAAGACCATGACAAAACGAAGATGGGCCGGGACTCCTCCCCGTTGCAGGAAAAAGTCGACGCCCGGCCAAAGCTGCCTTCCCTCCCCCAAAAGCAAACCGAGTCCTCCCTCGTTCAGCAACAGGAGCCCACAACAGGTTAACAGCAGCTATTTATGAGGAAGGCTCTTCAGGAGCAGGTTGCGGTTAACCAAAGTCTTCGTTCGGCAAAATTTTTGCTAGCACCAACCGGTCTTGAATGAGGCACCCCAAGTCTTCGCGGGCCAGTCTACCCACCTTCGCTGTGCCGTACCTAAACCCCAAAATAGGCAGGCAAACCTCAAAGTGCACAAAGTCAAGTCCCGGCAAGTTTACCAGTGGTAAAAACTTCCCACTGACAATCCTTTTCCGGCAGAGCCTACCCCCGAATGGGGGAAAGTGCTATCTCTTTGCTCAAAAACCTCTACAATGCAGCATAGGCAACTCTGGCCAGAGCATCATTTGTGGGGTGAAATCCCCTAAGTTATGGATATCTGACGTATCCGTCGGGAGGGGACGGTAATAAAGCCGGCCCTCCGGGAGTTCACATAAAGCGAATTTTGCCGGGCGTGTCGTAGGGAATCCCAGCGTCGGCCGAAAAGATTTTGAAGGTTAGATCCCCAGGATCGAAGGCCCCGTTTTTTCGGAAAAGCGTGACACCCCAGCCCCGGGTATTTGAATGTGCTGTTTGGCACCGCTGACCCGGCCGAGCGGAGAGAACGCGAGGGTAGGCTCAGCGAACAGGTGCCCACCGGAGGGGGGCCGCCTGGCAGGCAGCAGAAGTCAATTTGATCCGGTCGTCCGACCAAAACAAGCAAAAGCAACACTCCTAAGGTTTATATGCTGAGATTGATGTCCCGAGCTACCGCCGACCGAACCTTTTTCGAGCGTTATAGCCTGCTGATTTTAGCAGTTACCCTCCTTTGTTTACCGGTGATATTCATGGGGTCCCGGCGGGCCCTCCGATCCAACCGTAATGACGTCCGGGAATGGCTTCCCAGTCATTTTCCGCAAACGGCAGTGCATCGGTGGTTCCGCCAACATTTCCCCCACGAGCAGTTTGTGGTGCTAAGCTGGGAGGGATGTACAATCGACGACCCCCGGCTGGAGACCATGGTGGAACGACTTCGTGAGTACTCCACCGAGGCCCAAAAGCGTGCCTCTTCCTCAAGCCAGTCGGAGGGTTCTTTTGGGGGGGCCTCCACCCAGCCTTCTCGGTCGCTGATGGCTCGGTCATGGCCCTTCTTTTCGCCTGCTGAGAAGTCCCGGCCTCTTTACTTTAAGAGTGTTTTTTCCGGCCGGACTTTGGTGGAGCAATTCCGAGAACGGTTCCCCAACATGCCGGATGAGGAGATCTTTCGGCGGCTTGAGGGGACCCTAATCGGCCGGGACCATCGCACCACGTGCGTGGTGGCGACCTTGATTCACGAGCTCCATGGCCCCGAGCT
>Ga0272449_1002565_pt1 | contig 16774 bp, 18 predicted proteins | sample YNPCB0241_FD_198679 | JGI IMG/M metagenome (GOLD analysis project Ga0272449, IMG submission 198679) | Hot spring sediment microbial communities from Yellowstone National Park, WY, United States - YNP-CB-024-1 | ecosystem: Environmental > Aquatic > Thermal springs > Hot (42-90C) > Sediment...
GCACCTAACATCGTTAAGGCTTATCAAAGTATAAAGCTGGAAATTACCCGAATAGCGCCTGAGATAAGAGTGAACCCACAAAAATACTACATCTCGCTCCGGGGAGAGAAGAACTTCGCCTTCATACAGTTCCGTAAGCGAAAAATGCATATAATTCTCATGATACCCTACGAGCAGGGCAGACAAATAATAAAAAAGCATAGGTCATCATCACTTAGCGAGAGCATAAAGAAATTCTATGGTGCGGAATGCTTCAAAGTAACTTTAGAGAATGAGGACAACTTAGACGAGGTAATACAGGCAATAATACAGTCTTACAACCAGCAAAAACAGTTATAACAAAAATCAAGGGAGCAGGTTGGGTTTGAAAATTTGCTTTAGTTATGCAGTCCTACCATGTTATAGGCTATGTTTCACATTGACTTGCTTCCCCAGCCTTTCCGATAACCTCTCTGGTCGACCCCACAACCAATAATGGTCTCCACATAGAGAAACCTACCTAGGCGATATTCTTAGCTCTGTCTCGTCTATGGTTTTTCCGTCTAGTTTTAGCCTGACCCTGTAGGTAACTGCTTCCCCATCCCCTACTATGAAAGGGCTATGTATTATTCGTGGTCCCAGTAATAGAACATTGTGGATTATACATCCTAGGGATTGTAGTAATGTTACTACATCGTTTCTAGACGGCGTAGAATTCATTGCTATTATTGTTGGTTCTATATGTCTTTTGACTGGTTTCCATGTGGATTGGATGTTTTCTCCTGGCCATGCCTCTGCAAGCTTCTCAGATGCGGTGATCTTCTCACGTCCGAAGGCTGTTGACCATCCTGTGTATACGTGTCTGGTAAGCTCTAGGCATGCTCTTCTAAAGCCTGAGCCATATGCGGTTAGGCTGTATCTGAGACCTCCATCACCAACAGACAGAGATGTCTGTACAGATGCTCTATCAGCCGTTAGTACTGGTTTTGATACCTCGATTAATGGTGTATCATAGATGGGTGCAAGCATAATTAGCCAAATATCCTTACCATGGGGTATGTCTATCTTAGCCATAGGGGCGCAGACAACACCGTAGAAGTTCTTAACCAAACCAACAACCTCCCTTAAAGACATGGATATACTGAGAGTGGCTGGGTTCTTGGACTCTATGGATAGGTGTTTGAAGCCTGCTGACCAGCCTCCTCCCTGCCTGAAGAATAGCCTACCATAACCTGTTTGAACAGACCTTGCGTTAAGCCCTTTCTTAAGCACTATACGTGCTCTCCCACCCTCTAGGATACATCTAACGACGCCTATACTGGCTCTATCTATAACCTTGGCCTCACCCTCCACGGCAATACCCCATCCTAATACATTTAAAGGCTTAAATCCGTAGTGACAAAGTCACACACACCATCTACTCCCGAGCACTAAGTTATCAAAGATATCTAGGTCTGATTCAGCACATATACTGCCAGTCTTTAAAGGTACATCTAACCATATTTTTCACGGAGCCTGTAAAACCGTCGGCTGAACAGGCTCACAGCCATTCCCATGGTGGCTAATGCAGCAGCGACAGCGAATACCTCGGCTAACCCTCCGTAGGCGAGGAAGGCGCCTGAGAAAAAGTTTCCCAAGGCGTTTCCTATATCCATTGTCAGGATCAGCAACCCAAAACCCATCGTCCGGGTTTCGGGTGGCAGAAGTTTCCCTGTGAGATATATGCTTCCTAATATGAAAACACCCATCCCAAAGCCGTAGACACTGATGCCGGCCCAAGCTGTGAATGGGTTGAGGAATATGAGCATGGTTGAGGAGATGGCGAGGAGAAAGGAGCCTATTAGGATAAATCTTTCCATGTCAAACCTGATAGAGAATGAGCTTATTGCGATGCGTGCGGATAGGTTCGCCAAAGCGGCGGCGGAAAAGAAAAGGACGATAACATGTTCCTCGTAGTTTAGTGTTATTTTTAGTGCAATGGGTAGGAAGGCATATACTGCACCCGTCACGTAGTTGACCATTAAACATGTAGCAAGGAGGACTATAAAGGGTGGTTTTTGAACCAACCTCTTTCCAGTAACAATAGTTCCGATGGTGTTGTTTTCCTTGACAAACCTCATGGTCGCAAGGGTTGTGAAAGATATGGCGGCCGACGTGAAGAAGGTCGATTGATATCCAAGAGATGACAGTGCTGCAGCACCAACAGCCGGGCCGAGTACCATTCCCGTCGCGGGGGCGGTAAGCATGTAACCGAGACTTCTGATATTTCTTTCACTTCCTCTAACCTCCTCGTAAATTAATGATAACGTGGATGGGAAGAAAAAGGCATTCCCCATACCTCCAAGCAGGCTGCCCAAGACCATGTAGCTAGTTGATGTGGAGAAACCATAGACAAGGCTTCCCAGCGTCGTCAAACCCATCCCGGCTGCCATTGTATTTCTAAGCCCGCATCTGTTGCTGAACATGGACGCCGGTATCCTAAAAAAAGAAGCACTCAGGGTACCGATACCGTAAACCAACCCGATGGCAACTGGGCCGGCACCTAGTACAATCACCATATAGAGGCCTATTAGCGGGTTTGTCATATGTAAAGAAAGTGTTGCCAAGAAAAAAGTCATCCAAACCGCAGACGTACTGTTCATTCTAAACGCTCCAGAAGTATGTAAAGCAATTAATAAAAGTAAAGGTGGTTAAAATTACGTCGAGATTACGGTTTTATCTGGTTTTTCTTGGATTGAGCGTTAGGGCTGTTTCGTTGTAGGTCCTCTGTGTGGAACGAGCCATGTGGCTGTGTGGGATTAGGTTCAGTACCTCTTGGGCTTCAGAAGACTAAAAAGTGTAGGGTTTCGTTATTGAGAAAGCTGTAATGGTTGGAATATCAGAAGAATCCTTGATTTACGGCTTTCTCAGACTAGGAACAGCCTACAGGTAAAAAACCTAAAACACTAGTCAGACTGTATGATGAGCATCCTTTATGACCGATGATGCCTTATGGTACGGTGATGCATGTAGGAGGCTAAAACTTGAACATTACGGATATAGGTTTGGCGGATGACTCCATAATAGGGTTGAATGCTTCACAATGCGATAAGAAGGGATACAACCTGCAACATGTAAAGGGATGGCTAAACCTATACCAACTATTCAGCTAACCAGAAAACCAAAAACAATACAAAACCTAGTCCCCATCAAGTGTTACTATCCAGATTAAGGACTATTTTGGGGGTCCGCCATTTCCAAACTGGGGCGTTACAGAGCCCCTCAGCTATATAATCCCCCTAACCCGGCAACCATATCAGAACGAACGAGAACCGTAGAGTCTTGTTGATGGGAACTACCGTAATACAAAACATCAAAGGGGTGAAAGAAATGGTCTAAAGTTAACGGGGTCCCTTTCGTCTTCAACTCTATAGCTACATGATGACAAGGCTTTTATAGTGATGAACTGACTAAACATGTAGTGACATTAAAGCCTTACTTAGGAATTGGGGGATTTTGTCAAGCCGCGAACAACAAATTTTACACGTTCGCTGTATCTATATATCCTTTGCATAAGCTTGAAATTTATCTCTACATAATTAAGGGATTCGCATACATGTATATTTAGCTTATATTATTGATGGTTTTCTGTCTCCAGAACTCGAGGCATAATAAGGTAAATGCGCTTTTTAAAATTGAAAAAGCTGAAAAATCATAATAAAAATGGTTAGAAGTGGAAGGAATCTACAAAGTCGTTGAAGAATGATATCTATAATTAGGTGAGTACAGGTCTATGTAACTATCTTTATATGGATGATCGTTTACTATTTCTTCGTTAATTTCTATACCGAGGCCAGGATTTTCAGGTACATATGCATATCCGTCTTCAATTTTAATTTGTGGATAGATAACTTCATTACGCCATGGTATGTCTACAAAGTGTTCTAGAATCATTCCATTAGGTATACTACTCATTACATGTAAACAAGCAACCGTAGAAATGGGGCCATTCCCTCCTATATGTGGAGCCATCATTATATAATTAACTTCAGCCATAGCAGCAATTCTCTTTAATTCCATAATACCTCCTACGTGACATATATCAGGCTGAGCTATGTCAACACACCCCATTGAAAATAATCGCCAAAATTCATAGCGAGTGTATAATCTTTCACCAGCAGCAATAGGAATATTTGTTGACTTTTTTACTTCTAATAGTTGTTTAATATTATCTGGTAAAACCGGTTCTTCGAACCATGCTACATTATATGCTTCAATAGCCTTTGCAATTTTTTTAGCTGTACTCGTGTTAAATCTACCATGAGCTTCTATCATTAAATCGACATGTTCACCTACTTCTTCTCTCACCACATGGATTCTGTTTATTGCTTCCTGCAACGTTTTTTCATCAATTAGTTGGTCAGAGATTCCAAAAGGGTCAAATTTTAAGGCTTTGAAGCCTTTTTTCACAGTCTTTACAGCTGCTTCTGCAAATTCCTCTGCGGACGCTAATCCAGAACACCAGCCATTTGCATAAAGTCGAATTTTTTCATGACACCTCCCACCAAGTAATCTAAAAACAGGTACTCCTAACGATTTGGCGAGTATATCCCACAATGCCATTTCAATTCCACTTATCGCTGTTTGTAATACGGGTCCACCCCGCCAAAAAGGATAAACATACATTCTTCTTGTTAATAACTCAATGTTAAAAGGATCTTCTCCTATCAGCAATCTTTTTAGATGTTTAATTGTTGCTATTACGGATTGTTCAAAATTTTCAAGGGAGGCTTCACCTATGCCGACTAAATCGCCGTTATCACAATATACTTTTACGAATACCCAGTTTCTCCAATAAGCGTTAACTGTAACCGTATCAATGTCTTTGATTTTCATGCTTTTTATTTCACTGTGTTGCTAGTATATTAATCTTTACTAGTGAACTAGGATAGTGTTTAAATAAGGTGTTATATTTAAAGGCCTGTTTTTTCTTCCTGTTTGTATGGATGTTGTGGCCCAGTAGATGAGACAACTGCGTGTTAAGAAATCATATGTATATGTGTGGTCTGCTGTAGACGTGGATTCTAGGGAATTACTGGCTTTGGAGACTTCTCATGGGAGGAGCAGCCTAAACGCCCTAGTATTTCTCAGGAAAGCATTAATGATGTGTACAAACAAGCCACTAGTCGACTATGGTATCCATGGGCTCTACAGAGGCATGAGAGGTTCGGTATGAGGAACAGGGTTGAAAGATTCTTCAGATACCTAAAGAAGATGAGGGTGAGACCATATAACACGGGATCACGAACCCTCAAACTATTCACGCTATACTATCAGGCCGCTAGAACAGGAAGGTTGAGCGAAAACACTTATCATGGCACTATCTGGTTCAGGTAGTGTCCAAATAAGGCTTTAAATACCCTCTAGGGGTGCCTATTTCGACTCGCAAGGCTATCATGGAAGGGTCTTCAGCTATATAAACCCGTTATTTGGACACTATGTCTGGTTCAATTAAAAAGATTTAAATACGAGTTGAATTATAATAATTGTCAATGGATGCTGGTAGAAAAGTAGATAGAAGGAAGTTTTTAATCGCTGGTCTTAGTGCGGGAATAGTTGTAGTTGGTGCAGCAGCGTATTTTGCTAGACCACCAGAAGTGGTTGAAAAAGTTGTAACCGTGCCCGTTGAACGGGTTACTGAAAGAACTGTTTTAACAACAGTTGAGGGCAGGCCTACCGTTGTTACCCGTGTAGAAACGGTTGTGGTAACGCCTGAAGAGCAACCACTTATCGGGGGAGTGATTAAGGTTGCTACTTGGGGGGCTATAAACACGGCAGATCCACATAATGCTCCTTCCCATCAAGATTTACTTATTGCTCTTGCAGGATATGACACACTATTTAGATTCGATGAGGAAATGAACATAGTTCCTTGGTTAGCAGAAAGGTATGAGGTTTCAAGCAATGGACTTGAATACACATTCTATATTAGAAAGGGGGTATACTGGCAGGTGATAGATAGGGAACTAACAGCTGAAGATGTTGCATACTCATTAAACAGAACACAAGAAGCTGCTATAGCAAAAAGTTATTTCCCTATATGGGGAGAGGCTAGAGCGGTTGATAAATATACTGTAAAAGTTACCTTACCTAAACCATTTGTACCATTAATTGCCAATTTAGCAAATCCCGGCTCTAGAGGATCCATGATTGTTCCAAGGTTGTCAGAGGATGATTTTAAGAAACTCGGTATGACCCCTTCAGAATTTAATGACAAAGGGGGATTTGGAACAATCATGATTGGCACCGGACCGTTTAGGCTTGTTGACTTTAAAAGAGGGGAATATGAAAGGTTTGAGAAACATAAGAAGTATTGGGGCAGGGATGCTAAAGGAAGACAACTGCCTTACTTGGATAAACTAGAATTTACTCCTCAGCCAGACGCTTCTGTTAGAGCGCTTCAATTAAGAGCAGGTGCTGTAGACATTGCTCCTATGCTAGATGCAAAAGATGTGCCAACATTACAAGTGGCTAAGGGGATTAAAGTTGTAGGTATGATCGGTACAAGTTTTGGCCACTTGGGAATGAATTGGAGACACCCACCCTTTAATGATAAAAGAGTAAGGCAGGCTGTTGCTCACGCTATAAATAGAGCAGAGATAGTGAGGCTTGCTTTATCAGGTGGGGGTGAGGAAGCGTGGTCACCTTTGCCTAGTTGGAACAAATATTATAAACCATTCAGAATTTACGAATACAATCCGAAGAAAGCTAGAGAATTATTGGACAATGCAGGTGTTAAGGAGATAAGAGGCACGTTATACGGTTTTAACATTTCCCCAGCTCCTGAAAGCTTAACAGTAATTCAGAAGCAGCTAGCTGCTGTAAACATTAACTTAGAAATTAACACTGTTGATCTTGGAACATATGTTGCTGAATTAAAGAACAGAGACCCAACAAAACACACAATAACTTTCCATATATGGGTTGATAAAGTAGATCCATGGATCAGTTTAGGTGTAAGATTTTACCCACCGGGAGGTTCAGCATTTATAGAAGGACTTAATCCAGACATTGAAAACACGGGGATAGCAGAAGTAAGAGATAAGCTAGCAGAAGAAACAAACGAAGCTGAATATGCGAAGGCAGTGGAAGAGTTTCAAAGATTATGGGTCGAAGAGGTTGTTTCAGTACCTCTCTGGTTTAGAGCTAACTATTTCGGCTATAATGAAAAAGTCAGAAACTTCAAGTATGAACCCCAATCAATACAATATCCATGGGAAGTTATGTGGAAGGCCGCTTAACATCAAAATACAGCTTTATTTATAGAAGACTATTCACAGTGTTTCCAATATTATTTATAACTGTGACAGTAATTTTTTTCATTGTTGAAATAATGCCCGGTGATGCTGCGGAAGTATTAGCGGGTCCCGGTGCAAATTTGATAGATGTGGAAAGGCTTAGAGAAATGCTAGGTCTAGATTTACCTGCACATGTAAGATACTATAATTTCCTCGTAAGATTGAGTACAGGTGATTTAGGTAAAAGTCTAACAACACCCATACCAGTGAGCAAGCTTATTTTGGACTCTCTACCAGTTACTCTTACATTAGCATTTTTTTCAATGGGTTGGGCGTTAATAATAGGTATACCGGCAGGTATAGTTTCTGCATTGAAAAAAAATACTAGGATAGATTTATTAGTTTCGTTAGGTGCTCTATTCGGAATCTCGACACCAGGATTTTGGTTGGCTTTAATATTAATATTAATATTAAGCGTGCAGTTAAAAATATTACCAGCCGCAGGTTTTGTAAACCCTTTATTCGACCCTATAAATGGAATAAAACACATGATATTACCTTCTCTTACACTAGGATTAATACTGGCAGCTTACATTGCAAGGATAACACGTTCTTCACTTGTTGAGGTCATGCTACAAGACTACATATTAGCCGCTAGGGCTAGGGGATTGCCGGAGAAAATTGTAATCTACAAACACGCCTTAAAAAACGGGCTCATTCCAGTTGTAACCGTGGTAGGTTTTCAATTTGGGGGATTATTAGGCGGCTCTATAATTATTGAAACCATATTTAGTATAGCTGGGATGGGGAAACTACTTTACACCTCTATACTTAATAGGGATTATCCTGTGATTGAAGGTGTAGCCATAACTATGGTTGTCGTCTACATTTTTCTTAACCTTTTAATAGACATAGTGTATATGTATCTAGACCCGAGGGTTAGATATGGCTGAGCAAACTTTAAGAATAATGGGGAAAGGGGGAAAAATAGTTAAATTAATGAAAAAATTAAAAACAAACCCGAAGGGATTTTTAGGTTTTATAATTCTGTTAGTTTACGTAGGTATGGCACTTTTTGCCGATATAATTTCAACTCACGACCCGAACGAAATAGTTCCCGAAGATAGGTTACTGCCACCATCTTTTAAACATTTTTTCGGAACTGATCAGTACGGTAGGGATATTTTTAGTAGAGTTGTGCATGGTTCTAGAATATCGATATATGTCGGCTCATTATCATCACTAATAGCATTGGTACTGGGAACGACTATGGGACTTTTAGCAGGATACTATAGAGGATATATTGATGAAGTTATAAGTAGATTTATTGACGTATTATTAGCTTTTCCAGCACTCTTACTTGCAATTCTTATAGCAGCAATTTTGGGACCAAACCTCTTTAATCTCTGCGTGATCATTGGAGTTGTGTATATGCCGCAGTTTACTAGAATTGTACGAGCCAGTGTACTCTCATTAAGGGAAAAAGAGTTTGTACTGGCTGCTCGTGCGGCAGGTGACAGAGACTTCACGGTGATGTTTTCTGAGATTCTACCAAATGCTATCGCACCTTTAATTGTACAAACGAGTATAACTTTTGCATTTGCCATATTAACTGAGGCATCGCTAAGTTTCTTGGGTTTGGGAATTCCACCACCGACACCAGCTTGGGGAAGCATGCTATACGATGCAAGGGGATACATAGAGTTTGCACCATGGATGACAATAGCTCCAGGAATGGCAATTTTTTTAGCTGTATTCGGATTCAATACATTTGGTGACGGGCTGCGGGATATTCTAGATCCAAGGTTGAAGGTAGATTGAAAAAGGTCCGTAGGAAAGAGAGGTTAAAGATTAAGGATTTAATCGCTATTTTTATCGCGCTTCTTGAAACAACGTTTTTACCCATAATTGTAACAATGATTGTCATAATTTTTTTAATTATACTCCTAATACTAATCTGACTTGTACAGGTGGCAAGCAACGTAATGCCCTTTTTTTATCTGAATCAAGGCTGGTTCAATTGTTTTGCATTCATCACGAACATAGGGACATCTCGTATTAAAAACGCATCCAGAAGGCAAAGATACAGGGTTGGGTATTTCTCCCCTCAAAATAATCTTATTTCTCTTAATATCCGGGTCAAGACTAGGAACTGCTGATAAAAGTGACTGTGTGTAGGGATGCATTGGGGATGAATAGAGGTTTTCTGTAGAACTCAATTCTAGAATTTTTCCTAAATACATTACTCCAACTCTATCACTCAGATATCTAACTATTCCTAAATCGTGAGAGATAAGAAGATAAGTCAAGTTAAATTTCTTTTTCAACGCTATCAATAAATTTAATACCTGGGCTTGTACCGATACGTCTAAAGCGGAGAACGGTTCATCAGCTATCACGAATTCGGGTGTAATAGCTATTGCTCTTGCAATAGCTATTCTTTGTCTCTGTCCACCACTAAGTTGGTGCGGATATCTATCATAGTGTTCCTTGCCTAGTCCAACAAGTTCCAGGATTTCATGTACTCTCTCCCTCGCATCCTCTCCAAAAGCAACATTATGCAATTCTAACATATGTTTTATGATATTGCCAACAGTTTTCCTAGGGTTTAATGACGAATAAGGATCCTGAAATATGATTTGCATCCTTCTTCTAAAGGGCATTAACTCTCTATGACTAAGTCTAGTTATATCTACACCGTTGAATAAAATTTTCCCTGCTGTTGGTTCAATAAGTCTTATGATACATTTACCTAAGGTAGACTTCCCGGATCCGCTTTCTCCTACCAAGCCCAGGGTTTCGCCTTTAAATATGTTTAGCGAAACTCCATTCACAGCATGAACATACAATGGTTTTTTTCTTACTAGCTTGTTAGAAATAGTAGATATAATACCGGTTTCTATAGGGAACTTTTTAATTAAATTAGTTATTTCGATTAATTTGTTGCTCATTTTCCGTACCCATATAAATGACATGCGACATAGTGATTTAAGCTTACTCTTCTAAGCTCAGGTTCTGTGTTATAACATTCTTCGAAACTGTAAGGACACCTAGGATGAAACCTGCAGCCTAACGGCATATTAGTGGGATCTGGCAAACTACCTTTTATGAATGGGAGGTTACTAACACATTTAGTTATATCAGGTATACACTCTAACAATCCTCTAGTATAAGGATGTTTAGGATTTTTAAGCACATCTCTAACGCATGCATATTCAACTATTTTACCAGCATACATAACGGCCACACTGTCACACATTTCTGCCACTAGTCCAAAATTATGCGTTATTAACAAAATAGATGTAGAAAACTTGTTCTTTAAATCTTTCAATAGATCTAGTATCTGTGCTTGTATCGTAACATCTAAGTTAGTCGTTGGTTCATCGGCTATTAAAAGTTTTGGTTTACACGCCAGAGCCATAGCAATCATAACTCTCTGTTTCATCCCACCGCTTAATTGATGAGGGTAATCTCTCAATCTTTCTTGACTTGACGGAATGCCAACCGAATCTAACATTTCCTTAGCTACCTTATATGCTTCAGATTTGGACATATTCGCATGTGTTTGAAATACTTCAGCTATTTGATCACCTATAGTTAAGGTTGGATTTAGTGCTGTAGACGGATCTTGAAAAATCATAGCCATTTTACTTCCTCTTAGACTTCTCATTTCTTCCTCATTAAGCCTTAAGATATCTATTCCCTCAAATATAATACTACCTTCAACTATCCTTCCTGGATAAGGCACCAACCTCATAATTGATAAAGCCGTCACACTTTTCCCACATCCACTCTCTCCTACTAACCCTAAAATTTCACCAGATTTCATTTCAAAATTAATACCATCAACAGCTTTAACTATTCCCTTCTCCAAGAAAAAGTAGGTTTTTAAATTTCTTACCTCTAATAACGGATCTGAAGTCATATCGGTAAAAGACCTGAAACATTATTTAATAAATCTTACTAAATTACTAATGAACTCGTCTGAAATCCCTCAGGTACATTATGATGCATGCTAGTTGTATGAAGGCTGTGAAGGTTGATGCTAGCCTCTCCCATCTTATGGCTAGCCTTCTAAAGCCGTTTGTTAGCCTTGCGAAGAATCTCTCTACACTGCTCTTCATCCTCTTATATGCTTCTAGATCGAGCCTGTAGGATCTCCCACGCCTCGGCCTACACCTATTCCTTATGTTTACAGGTATGTTTGCCTTTATACCCCTCCTCCTAAGATATGCTCTTGTATCTCTCGTATCATATGCTGAGTCTCCAGTAACTTCGCCAGGTCTAGTCCTAGGCCTACCCCTTCCACATCTAACCCTTATACCATCCATTACCTCTCTGAAGCGTTTGCTATCATGCTCATCCCCAGGACAACCACCAGGCTTATGGGCAGGGATTCCTTGTTACAGCTACATGTATCTTAGTTCCTTTAACCCTCCAGTACCCATCATATCCTATAAGCTCCCCCCTTTACCAGCCTTAACAGTAGTACTATCCACAGCAACCATATCTAGTCTGAGCCTTCCAGTAGAGTATCCAATGGCTATCAGGGCTTCAAGAACCCTAGACCACACACCCATAACACTCCACCTCCTAAACCTATCCCAGCATGTCTTATATGATTCATACTTAGCAGGTAGATCCATCCAACGGCATCCAGTAACAAGAACATACAGTATCCTGTTTAAAACAGCCTATCATCGATCCTAGGCCTTCACACACTAGCCCTAGGAGGGAGTAGAGGCCTTATAACCTCCCACCCCTCATCGCTCAACTCCCTAAACTCCATAACAAAACTAAATGTAGAACCCGCTCTTAATCTATTTTGTGTTGGTGGTTGTAGGGTTTATTTTTATGGTCTTTATGATGGTTGGGGATGCTGTCTGATCTTCTGGCCATATTTATGTCTGAGGCCTATGCTGCTAGGCTTTTGAGGGGGGTTAGGTGTATCTATTGTGGTTCTTTGTCTGTTATAGTTATAGGGGTGTGTATAGGAGGTATAGGTGTAAGGCCTGTTTAAGGACGTTTAACGATAAGAGTGGTATGGATTTCGAGTATTCTAGGATAACCCTTTCTGTCTGGATGCCTTAATGTCCCCTCCTGAGGGCCTCTATAGATGTTGGGTATATAGTTCATTCAGGAGGATAAAGTATTCTGTAGATGGGGTCTATGTAAATGCTGGTCTGAAGGGTAGGGGTAACCGTGGTAGGATAATGCTTCTTGGTAGGGGGCCTAGGTGTAGGGGTTTGAGGGCTGGGAGGGGGAGGGGTGGATGGGATAAGGACGTTATACCTGTATTCACCATAGTAGGCCGTAACTGCCATGAGGTATACATACCCTCCAAGGATGTTAGTGGAGAGACTGGCTAGGATAGCGTCAAACCATATAGAGGCAGGATCCAAAATATACACGGACAACTTTCCATCATACAGCATACTACAAAGCATGGGATACAGACATGATTACGTAAACCACTCTATAGAAGAATATGCTAGGGGAGATGTCCATATAAATAATTGTGAGAACAGGGCATCAATACTAAGACTGGCTATCAGTACATAGAGGGGTATCCAAGGACGACCTAGACACATACCTAAGCCTAGATCCTGTCAACCAAGTAATACGCCTCCTTGGGTTTTTATCGCTGTGGTTAGGTTTCTGATTATTGCTGTTGCATAGTCTTCTATTGACTTGCTACTCCATGTGTTTATGTTGTTGTGGAATCTTCTTGTCCTCTGTTTTAGGTGGCCGAAGAACCTCTCAACAGCATTCCTTAAACCGAATCTTTGATGCTGGTACTTTAGTCCAAGCCTTTCTAGAGCCCACCTATACCAAGAGTCTATATCGACTACTATCAATGGCTTGTTAATACATCTATCCAAGACCATTCTAAGTAACTTCATAGCGATTAGTATGTTCCTGCCCCGTGAGGCGTAGACCGCCAGTATTTCGCCTAAATCTACGTCTACAGCGGACCATACATACGCCCTAAGACCATGCATCTTAACCACAGTCTCATCAACAGCTATAGTATTCCTAAACCTCCCCTCCACAGAGAATAACTTTGAGAACCTATGGAACCACCTCCTAACACTCTCCCTAGAAGCATTAGTACCTCTCAGAAACATCCCTAAGACTTAAACCAACAACATAAAACAAAACAGAGTAAGCCTTCTCAACCAAAGAATAGTTGTTAAACCTGAACAATCTAGATAACCTATTAATGTGATATAATCCAGAACATGCATAGGAAAACAAGATAGAACCCAGGCCATAGACATAAAGAGAAAAGGCTTAAGTTGACAGGATCGTGGTTCTTCATAGTGTCCAAATAACGGGTTTATATAGCTGAAGGCCCTCCCATAGTAGCTTCGCGAGTCGAAATAGGCACCCCTAGAGGGTATTTAAACCCGTTATTTGGACACTATCGTGGTTCTTTGCCAAAAAATTTATGTACTAGTTAATTACAAGAAAATCAGAATGAGCCGTAAAGTATTAATTCCTTCCTCAAGAGTTTTATTTGCATGTGAGCGTGTTGATATTACACCACCTGCAGGTATTTTTCAACGCTTATGGGGTGCAGCTAAACACTACCAGTCAACGGGGTACTCAAGACCGCTTTATGCAGACATTGTAGCGTTCAATTCTCTTGGAAATGGTGTTGAACCATTATTGCTGGTTGAGCTTGATATGTGCACTATGACACCCGATGATTACATCCACCTCGTTGACACATTGAAAGTAGACAGCTCGTTAACCAAAAACATAATTATCACTTTTACACATACCCATTCTTTTGGTTGGCTGGTTGAACCTGAAGATTATTACCGCTATCCGGGGACCGAGATGATAAAACCTTATATTCAAAGTCTAAGTACAAAGTTAGCAAACACAAGCAAGAAGGTTCTCTCAAACATGAAAGAAGCGACAATCACCTATTCGATCGGTAAATGTAATCTAGCAGGTAATAGAGATTTCTGGGACGATGGGGCAAAAAAATATGTATGCGGATACAACCCTGATGTGCAAGCCGACGATACCGTTATCGTTGCAAGGGTAGTTGATAAACAAGGAAAAATGCTGGCAACGATAGTTAACTATGCTTGTCATCCTACAACTCTTGCATGGCAAAACACTTTAAGCAGTCCCGACTTTGTTGGCTCTATGCGGGATGTTGTAGAGCAAAAAACTGATGCTCCATGTATATTTCTTCAGGGAGCATCTGGCGATCTTGCGCCACGAGAGCAATATGTGGGTGACATAGAAATAGCAGAAAAAAATGGGAGACAACTGGGATATTCAGTACTTTCGACTTTAGAGTCGATGGGCCCACCTGAAAAAGATTATCAATATACGGGTTATATCGAGTCGGGGGCTCCGTTAGGAGTATGGTCTTATGTTCCCTTTACACCAGAAAGGATGCAACAAACATCAATATTTCTAGGTAGACGATGCGAAGTAAATCTAACAATTAAAGAAGAATTGCCAACCATTGAAAGACTTAAAGATAAGATGAATGAATTGTTAATTATTCAAAATGACGCCCTTCAAAAAGGGGATGAAAAAAAGGCAAGAGAAGCTGCTGCATTTGCTGAAAGGTGCCGGCGATATATATCAAGACTAAGGAAGTTAAGCAATTCAACTGTTTATCCACTTACTTTTTACGTTTATCGTATGGGTGATTCTTTCTGGGTTTTCATAGAGGGGGAGATTTATAGCGTGCTACAGCAAGAGCTGCGTAAGAGATTCCCTGAATTTGTTATCATGGTGGTTACATTATGTGGGAGCTGGCTAGTCGGTTATATTGCCCCGTCAGGCCTGTATGGAAAAAACATCTATCAGGAGCAAGTATCATTACTGTCAGCTGGGTCATTAGAAAAACTAATAAATGCAATCGTATACCAAATCTCAAATTTAAGTTATAGTTCATACATATCTAAATTTTTTGGCGGTTTAGATGAAACGGAAGGCAACCGAACTTGATTAGATTTTCTATTGAAAATTCAAAGATTTTTGAATCATTTCTTATAAATTTCTTTAATTTCTTTAAGTACCTCCCTTGACTTATCTAGAGTAAATTTTATTTCTTCTTCCGTGTGGGCCGCGCTAATGTGATTTCTCTTTAGGTTTAGGGGGAGCATGAAAATTCCTTTTTCTATCATTCTCTTCCTATACTCGACGAAAAGCCTAGCATCGTTTCGTAAAAGGTCGGTATAGTTTTTGACGGGCGGCTCCATGAAGTAGGTTACAAAGACTGAACCGAATCCAGTAGTATAGGCCTGTATTCCAAGTTCTTCAGTAATGTCGGATAGGCCCTCCCTCATTATTTCACCAAGTCTAAAAATGTGCTGGTGGACTTTACCATCCTCTAGTTTCTCGATCGTTGCAATGCATGCGGCTAGGCTGATCGGATGAGCGTTATAAGTACCTGCAAAAAAAACATCGCCTCCAAGCTTCGTGTTAAACCTGTCCATAAAGTCGCTTCTCCCTCCAACCGCTGCAAGTGGATAACCATTAGCCATCGCCTTTCCAAGGGTTGTGATATCAGGTATAACTCCGGTTATCTTTTGATACCCGCCTATACTGTGTCTGAAACCCGTTATAACTTCGTCAAATATAAGAACTATGCCTTCTCGTTCCGTAATTTCTCTGAGTCCTTTTAGGAAATCCATAGTTGGAAGGACACAGCCAATATTATGCTGTATAGGTTCGAGAATTATTGCTGCAATTTCGTTTCGATAGACCTTTACAACTCTTTCAACCCCTTCTAAATCGTTAAATTCGACGATGAGTGTATTTTCAACTGCCTCTGGAAGCATGCCCGCAGATAGCGGATCTTTCTTTCCTATCTTATCTGGTGGACTTATCACGTTCATCAGCAAATAGTCATGCCATCCATGGTAGCATCCTTGAAACTTTATCAGTTTCTTCCTTCCCGTTACAGCCCGTGCCAGTCTCACAGCATGGTAGGTTGCCTCACTTCCAGAGTTACAGAACAAGACCTTCTCGATGCTTGGTACGTTTTTAACAATCAATTCAGCGGCCTTGATCTCGATTTCAGCTGTACCGACACCAATCAAGTCGATTTCACTCATTATCTCCATAACGCGTCGGTTAACCTCGGGATTGTTGTGACCGAGAATAGGTGGCCCAAAAGCAGCGTGATAGTCGATATACTCGTTGCCGTCTGCATCATAAATCCTTGAGCCCTTAGCTTTCGTAAAAACGATGGGCGGGTTAAGTATCCTAATAGAAGTATTTACTCCTCCTGGTATATATTTACATGCCTCTTCAAATAATCTTAATGATCTTTCATACCTCATAACAACTGGGTCTGTCAACTTTTATTTAAGCTTATCTCATTATATCTATATAATGTCCAAATATGCATTTTTCGCTCAACCTTCCTGTTCTAGCGGCCTGATAGTATAGCGTGAATAGTTTGAGGGTTCGTGATCCCGTGTTATATGGTCTCACCCTCATCTTCTTTAGGTATCTGAAGAATCTTTCAACCCTGT
>Ga0272449_1002567_pt1 | contig 16762 bp, 6 predicted proteins | sample YNPCB0241_FD_198679 | JGI IMG/M metagenome (GOLD analysis project Ga0272449, IMG submission 198679) | Hot spring sediment microbial communities from Yellowstone National Park, WY, United States - YNP-CB-024-1 | ecosystem: Environmental > Aquatic > Thermal springs > Hot (42-90C) > Sediment...
CCCGGCGAAAAAGTCATACGCACATAAACACGAAACCGGATTTCCTGGCAACAAGAAAACCGGACGGCCTTCCCAAAGGCCCAGCCCCGTCGGGCTGCTCGGACGCATCGCCACGCCGTGAAAGACCAACTGGCCATGCTCGGCCAAAATCCGAGGAGCATGATCCTCCTGGCCTACACTGGATCCACCGGAGATCAAAAACACATCGGGCATCCGGAGGTCGGGATGGGATGTCGATGGATGCCGGGCGGACTCCGGCCCAGAGGAAACCGATGCTTGGGACCGCCCGGCTTCTGCCGGAGTTGCCTCCAGCTTGCTCTCTTTCGAGCTGGCCATTTGGGTGGTTAGGTTCTGTACCGAAGGGGGGGCCTGCCCTGTCGGATACCCTTCCGCACTGGACGTCTGCCTGGTGGGCAAGGGCGAATGAAGGGCTTCCCAAATGGCCTCCGGCCGATCCGGCACAATGCCCCAAAACTCTGGCACTCCTCCATCTCGGCGAACCAGAGCTTGGAGCATCGGACCGTTGGCGTCGTAGATATGATCCGGTTGCCAGGCTGCCCCGGCCGGCAGGAGTTCGTCGCCGGTAACCAGGATTCGGACTCGGGGCCGGCGCACCACCGGCACTTCGGCCAAACCCAACGAGGCCAACAGCCCTACATCCTGAGGCCGAAGCACTCGTCCGGACTGGAACACCGGGCTTCCCTGCCGGATGTCTTCGCCGATTTGGCCGACGTGTTTGCCTGGGGAGACCTCCCCTTGGGCCAGGACCTGATCGCCTTCGCCCTGGGCCAGTTCGGCCGGCAGGACCGCATCGGCACCATCGGGCATAGGGGCACCGGTCATGATCTGGACGGCTTGGCCCAGGCCGACGGTCCCCCGGAACGGCCGGCCAGGCAACGCCTGGCCTATCACCAGAAGCCGAATCGGATTATACGCCGAGGCACCCAAAGTATCGGCAGCATGGACCGCATAGCCATCCATCATCGCCCGGGCAAAAGGGGGTATATCTCGGGGGCTGATGAGCGGATCGGCCAACACCCGGCCGGCCGCCTCTGCCACCGGTACCAGCTCCGCTTCCAGCCGGGCTACCTGCGCCTCCAACCACCTCCAGACCTCCGCCACCGGTGTTCTCCGGGCGAACCCCCGCATCCGCACGTCGTCAAACTCCAATGGGCCGCCTTCCGATGCCATCTCAGGTGCTCCGGGAAAAATGTTCATAGATAATCCAGCCGATCCCCATTCCCCTACCATGGGACCTGGATTAGTATATCGGATACCTCCTGGGGGTACCAACCCCCGGAAGTTTTAACTCTTTTCCAGGCAGGAAGAAGCGACGCCCTTTGGGGGAAGTTGTCTCCCTTTTGAGGCCAGGCTCACATAAAATAAATGGTCTTTCAGAGAAGAAAGCTGGTGAGAAAGGCAGCCTGAATCGGAAGAACGAACCATGAGCAAGGTGTTGGTTACCGGTGGCAGTGGATTTGTCGGTTCCCATTTAGTGGAAGCGCTGGTGAGCCGAGGCGACCAGGTAACCTGTCTGGTGCGTCGGACGTCTCGCACGGAGTTTTTGGAGGGATTAGGCGTTCGGCTGGTCTATGGAGACATGGCCGATCCGGAGAGTCTGGCCGAGGCGATCCGCGGCCAGGAGGTGGTCTATCATGTGGCAGGAGTGACGCATGTGCTGGATCGGCAAGAATTTTATCGGATTAACGGGGAAGGAGTTGGACGGATCGCGGAATCCTGTGCCAAGGCGTCGCCGAGTCCGCCGGTATTGGTGGTGGTCTCTTCGTTGGCGGCAGCAGGGCCTGCCCGCCATGGCCGACCGTTAACCGAACAGGACCCGCCAGAACCCGTTTCGCATTATGGCCGGAGCAAATTGGCCGGGGAAGAAGCAGCCCGGCAATGGGCCGATCGGGTGCCGATTACCATTGTGCGTCCGCCGATCATCTTTGGCCCCAGGGATCGGGCCTGCCTGGAATGGTTCAGATGTATTCAGCGGTTCCGGTTGCATTTTGTGCCTGGCTGGCGTCGCCGAAGGTATTCATGGATTCACATTGCCGATCTGGTGCAACTGCTTCTGCGGGCCGCTGAGCGGGGCGAACGGCTTCAAAAATCGAATCTGCCGGAAAAGCAAAGCATCGGCATCTATTTTGCCGATAGCGGCCAGCATCCCACCTTTGCGGAAATGGGCCGAAAAATGGCGGCCGCCTTGGGCTGCGGCGTAGCAGTCTGTTATGTGGCCATGCCGGTGCTCTGGACAATCACCGCCGGCATCGAACTGGTCAGCCGACTGCGAAGAAAACCCTTCTATGTCAATTTCGATAAAATCCGAGAGGCGGCAGCCGGCCACTGGATTTGTTCGGCCGAAAAAGCCGCTGCCCAACTGGGATTCTCCCCCCAGGCCAGTTTGGAGCAGCGACTGCTGGAGACGGTCCTTTGGTATCGGCAAGCCGGCTGGCTGTAAGCTTCCCTCGACGTAATCTTTTAATTTGACTGTATCTACTCGTCCGGGCCCTTACCAGATGTAGGGTCTAAAAATCGGATCGAACACCACAGATTGTGGTCATAGTTCCCGGTAGATACAGTCAAGTTAACCGAATGGAGGACATTTTTTCATATTGGCCGGCGGGAGAGGGTTGAAGTGAAATACTCTGTTTGGAGTCCAGGGGGTTTTTATTGAGCTTCGCAAATCATAGACACACGAAACTCCCTGGTTTTTTGGCCACTTCGGTGTCCCTTGGTTTTGCGAAGACCCATAAGGGGAAACCAGTGGCCTGCCGGCTTTTTCCCCCTCCCCCGGGTTCGGCTTTGCCTCAGACGGCCTCTCCCGCCTGGGGAGAGGCAAATTGCTGCGCTCGGCTAAAATGGTCTTCCCCGACGCGAAAACCTCTCCCTAAGCGGGATGCTGCCGATCGGTTTACCGCCGCCACCGGCGTCGGGTTCGGGCGTTTAGATAATCGACTAGTACGCCGGCCATGTCGTGGCTGGTATCCACCAGGACCCGCTCCACGTTGTTTCGTAGGCAGATTTCTTCCAGGTGTTGATTGTGTTGCTGGACGGCGGCCAGGTAGGCGCGGCGAATTGCTTCCGGCTGGGCCAGCAGTTCCTCCGGGACCTCCAGCCCGACAAATTTGGTCATCCCCTCCAGCTCAAAGGCCAGCTCATCATGGTGCATCACCTGAAATAGCACCACCTCGTGCCGATGGTATCGGAAGCGTTGCAGGGCCTTTTCTAGCGGTTCCAACGGGGTGAAAAAATCACTAAAGATCATCACGATTTCCCGACGCTTCATCCGTCCGGCCAGTTCCGCCAGGCACCCGGCCATATCGGTCTTGGCCACCGGCTGGGTCTGGTCCAAAACCTGGGTAATCCGGAGCAACTGGGCCATCGAATTGGTCGGTGGAATAAAATCCCGCACTCGGTCGTCGAAGGTGGCCAACGACACCTTATCGCTTTGCCGAAGCACCGCATAGGCCAAAGCAGCCAGCATCTGGCAGGCATACCGGAGTTTTTGGGTCTGGCCCCGGCCATATCGCATCGATGCACTACAGTCCAGTACCAGATGGCACACCAGGTTGGTTTCCATTTCGTACTGTTTGATGAAGTAGCGATCCCGGCGGAAGTAGATACGCCAGTCGATATGCTTCGGATCGTCCCCCCAAACGTACTCCCGATGACCGGCAAACTCCACGGCAAATCCGGAAAGCGGCGACTTATGCGCCCCGGCCAGATTGCCCAGGACCAAACCGCGGGGTTCAATCCGCCGTCTGGCCATCCGACTCAACACTTCCGGATCCAAATAACGGGATAAAATGCTTTGCGTCATCGCAGTGCTCAATGTTCAACGAACAGTACGATCCTTTCTCCTTCCGCTACTTCCGGTGTTCCGGTGCACACGCCTCCTTCCATGGGCTTCCTTCGCAGGCAAGAAGCACCCACGGGGTCTCTTGACGGCCGGACAGGGGTGCTGTTCTCCCCGCTGCGCACCGTGGGAGAGACAATAACTCTGGCTTCCCGCTTCCGCGGGAATGACCCAATGGGCCCCTTCCCCCGGCAATGCCAAAGGCACCGCCGGCCTCTTGACGACCGGAGGAAAAAGCGAAAGAGGACGGCCTGGGGATAGACGATCGGCTTTATTCGGCTCAATAGTTACCGGCGGAAGTGGTCCTCCTTGGAGGGATTATGCTGCGGGGCGTTGGTATTTTCGGTCGGCCGGTACGGCCTCCAGGAGCATGTCGATCAGCCGATCGCTGCTCAGTTCATTGGCCTGGGCCGCATAGTTGCCGGCGATTCGGTGCCGGAGAGCGGGTTTGACCAAGGCCTGCACATCGCCGATGGTGGCATGATACCGGCCGTGGAGCATGGCCCGGGCTTTGGCACAGGTAACCAGGGTCAGTACGCCCCGGGGGCCCGCCCCCCAATTGACCCAACGGTTGACAAACTCCGGCGCTTCCGGCATTCCGGGCCGACTGGCCCGCACCAGCGCCCAGGCATATCCCAGCACCTGGTCGCTTACCGGAATCCGAAGTAGCAACTTCTGGAACCGGAGGATATCTTCGCCGGAGAGCACCGGCCGGATGCCGCCCAACTGCCCAGTGGTTACTTTGCGGGCGATTTCCCATTCCTCAGGCCCCGTGGGATAATCCATCCGAATGTACAGTAAAAATCTGTCCAGTTGTGCTTCCGGCAGCGGATAGGTTCCCTCTTGTTCCAGGGGGTTTTGTGTGGCCAGGACGAAAAACGGATCGGGCAATTTATACACCTTGCCGCCCGAGGAGACCTGCCGTTCCTGCATCGCTTCCAGCATGGCTGCCTGTGTTTTGGGCGGGGTGCGGTTGATTTCGTCGGCCAGGATCATGTTGGCAAAAATCGGTCCGGGCAGAAACTTGTACTGCCGTTCCCTGGTTACCGGGTCCTCTTGGATGATCTCCGTGCCGGTAATGTCGCTGGGCATCAGGTCCGGCGTAAACTGGATGCGTTTGAAACTCAGGTGCATGGCCTGGGCCAGGGAGCTTACCAACAGCGTCTTGGCCAGGCCTGGCACCCCTTCCAGCAGGGCGTGTCCCCGGCTGAAAATGGCCACCAGCACCTGCTCGATCACCTCCGACTGCCCAATGATCACCTTGGCCAGTTCCTGACGAAGCCGATCGTAGGCCTCTTTACACTGTGCTACGGCTGCTAAATCATCATCGCTCGGGGTTGGCATACTCATCGAAGCGATCTCCCTAGGAAGAAGGAAAGGAACTTTCTACAGGATATTAGGATCCGGTTACTCTTCTAAGTTTTGGAAGTATCGACGGAGGCGTTCTTCGTAGCCCCGCGGAGGCCGACCCTGGGCCTGTGCCCGAATGGCGGCACGAAGTTCCGGCGGCAACCGGGCAAACCATGGCGCCTGCTCCAAGGCCTTTTCCGGACTGACGGTAATGTCGCCGGTGCGTCGGCCGGGCTCGCTGGGAGAACGTTGGGCCGGTTCGGTCTGCTCGGTCAACGGTGCTTCCGGCGGCGCAGGATTTTGGGCCTCCGGCCCGGGCCGAGACAATCCACCGCCGCTCAGCCCCTGCACGCCTGGTTTGGCCGCCGGCGGAGCCGTTGGATTGGAAGATTGGGCAGCAGGCTGAAGCATTTGGGCGGCTGATTGAGCCATCTGGGCCAAGTTCTGTTCGGCGTTTTGCAGGGCGGCGGCCGCTTGTTGCAGGGCCTGAGCAACCGCCTGCTCCGCCCCGGGAACTTGCTCCGGCATCTGGCTGGCCGCTTGGGCACCCTGTTGGGCCTCGGAAGCTGCTTGCTGAAGGGCGGCCGTGGCTTCCGGTTGGACCGGCACGGCCTGCTCGGCCAATTGGTCGGCCTGTTGGGCTTGCTGGGCCAATTGCTGGGCGGCTTGGGCGGCGAGTTTCTCTTGGGCCTCGGCCAATTGCTGGGCTGCCTCCTGAAGATGCTCCGCAGTGGCCTGCTGGGCCTGAGAGGCCGCTTCCGAGTGGCCTTGGGCTGCCTCCTGAGCGGCTCGCTCGGAAGATTGTTCTGCCTGCTGAAGGGTCTGGGCCGCCTGCGGGGCATCGGCCTGCGCCAATTGCCGGGCTTGCTCGGCCGCCTGGGTTACCCGCCGTTGGGCTTCCGCATTGATCGGGCCGGCCGGCTCTTGGGCGGCTTCCTGCACCTGCTGCTCAAGTTGCCGAAGGGCCTGCTCCAGGGCTTGGCGGGTCTGGGATTGGGCCTCCGCCGCTTCCGCAGCTTTCCGCTCCGCCAAACGGCGCAGGGCTTCTTGGGCAGCCCGATGGGCCTGGGCCAGTGCCTCGGCTACCGGCTCCGGCACCCCTTTCCCGGCCGGAACCTCCGAACCGGTGGGAGGCTGTTTGCCCTCCGGCGACTGTTTAGCGTCTGGGGACTGTTTGCCCTCCGACGGCTGTTTACCCTCCGGAGGCTGTTTGCCCGTGGGAGATGTTTCCCCGGTCGGACTTTCTTGGCCTGCTGGGGATCCCTGGCCGGCCGGGGTTTGCTTCGACTCCTGTCCACCCTGTTCGGAGCGGTCCGGAGGAGATTTTGCTTCTTGACCTTCGGGGGATTTTTCCGAAGGGCCTTCGGTGGTTTTTTCCGCTTGGCCGGCGGTGGGTTTTTCTCCGCCGGGAGGAGGTGTTTCTGATTCGGCGCCCGGTTTGGATTCAGCGTCCGGTTTGGATTCGGGGGCAGGGGTTTCGGAAGATTCTGGGTGCTCTTGGGCCGAGGGGGCTTCCGGATGGGCGCCGGCCTGTTGGGCCAGTTGGGCGGTTTTTTCGGCGACCTGCTTTTGTTTTTCGATCGCCTGGGCATGGGAGGCACGACCGTGCTGGGCGGCTTGAGCGGTCTGCTGGGCAGCCTGTTGCCGACGAAGGGCCTCCCGGATTTCATGGGCCAATTGGGCGGCTTGGGCCGCCTGAGGATGACCGGCAGCCCGAAGTTGTTCGGCCTGGGCTTGGCGGACCTTTTGTTCGGCTTGGGCCAGGCGTCGGAGCCGATCTGCTAGGGTTGGCCGATGGGCCAGGGCCTCTTCGACCGCCTGTCGGAGCTGGGCGGCTTGCTGGCGGGCCTGCTCGGCGCTTTTGGCCAACTGGGCTGCCGCTTCCGCGGCCTGTTTGTGGAGTTGCTGAGCGGCCTGGGCCAATTTGTCGGCGGCCTTTTGGGCGGATTGGGCAGCCTCGGCAAGCGGTTGTTTAGAGGGCTGGCCGGGTTGCTGGCTGGCTTTTTCCAATTGCTGCGCCGACTGCGCCATGGCCGGCCGGGCCTCTTCAATCGTTTTGGCAGCCTCCGGCGCCGCTTTGGCCACCTGCTGGGCCGTCTGCCGGGCCTGGGCTTCGATCTCATCCTGCTGACGGGCCATCTGCCGGGCTTGCTCTGCTGATGTCCCTTCCGCCTGAGCTGCCTTCTGGGCTTGTTGGGCTAGTTGACGCTCCTGTGCGGCCAAGTGCTGCAAGTTTTTGGCGGCCTGGGCCAAGGCTTGGGCCTGGGCGGCCTGGGCCTGTTGCTGAGCTTGCTGGAGGGCATGTTCCACTTCGGAGCGGGCTTGTTGGATGGCCTGCTCGGCCTGGTGGGCAGCGGCCTGCCGATCAGACGGCGGCGTGGAACGATCCATCGCCTGCGCTGCTTCCTGGGCCTTCTGGGCGGCCCGTTCTATAGCCGAGTCCACTCGGGGCGGCAATGGTTCCCGATCGGCCAATTTCTCCAACCGACGGGCAATCTCCGCCTGGGCGGGTTTGGCTTTTTCCGGTTCGGCGGTAGCCTGGGCCTCGACGGCCTCTTGGGCCTTTTGCAGGGCCTCCAATTCCTTTTTGGCCTCTTGCAAGGCCTGTTCCATTTGGGCCAGGTCTTCGGGGCGGACGGCTGGTTGGGACTGCTCCGTGGATTCGGGCAAGTTTTGGGCCGCCTCTTGCAGGTTTTTCAGCACCTGGTCTTGCCGGGCCAGAGCTTCCTCCCGCTTGGACTCGAACAATTGCACGGCCGCCTCTTCAGCCGATTGTTCCGCCTGCTGGAGCGGTTTGGCCGCCGGCGACTCTTCCGGCAATTGGCGCCGCAGTTCGTGCAACTGCTGGCGGAGGGCGTTTTGCTCCTGGGCCAGCTGTTCGGCTTTGGAAGCCAGGTCGCTTTGGGCTGTCCGGTCTCGGAGTTCCTGTTGACGCTGAAGGAGGTCCTGGATCCGGTCCCGGAGGTTTCCCTGCTCCTCTGCTACCAGGCCCCGAACCCGTTCGATCCGCTCCAGAAGTTTTCGGAGGATTTCGATGGTGGTTTCCGCGTGGTTTTGGGCCTCGGCAAATTTCAGGGCCTGCAATTGGGTCAGTACGGCGGCGATATGCTGATCAGCCTGGTGGTCCTGGAGGAGCTTGATTGCCCCATCCGCTTCCGCCCCTGCCGGCCCGCCCCAAGAGGCAAACTTCGAGAGCAGATCCTTCATCCGAAGATAGAGGGCTTGGGTGTCCCGCTGATTTTCCTGGGTTGCCAGGGCTAGGTCCTCCTGACCGGTGGGTTGCTCGGCCAAGGTCCGACAGGATTTCCAGACGCCGGTTTCCAGTTCGATGAGCCGACGTACCTGCTCGGCCAATTCGGAAATCCGAAGCCGCTGCAACAAAAGATGATGCTGGACGACCAGTTCCAGGAGGACCGTTCGGCTTTTGGATCGGACCGACAGAAACGCCTCTTTTTTCTCTGCCTGGGAAAGTTGGGCGATCTGGTCTAAAAGGGCGATGAGGTCGGCCATTTCTTTTTCTGTAAGTTCGTCCACCTTCCCACGGAGAAAGCGGATTTCCTGATACCAGGGATGATTTTGCAGTTGGTTATCTTCCAATTGGGCCAGTTGTTCGTCCAGCAGACGGACGACGGTTTGCCGGGCACGGGCACGCAACTCCGCTTGAATTTGCCGTTTGCGAGCCAAAGCAGCCGGGTCCAACCCCTGCGCCCAAAGAGTTTGGACCGCCAGGCTTACCACCCAGAGGCAAAATACCAGCACCCCATATCCTCGGCCAGCTCCTCCGGAACGGTATCCCCGGAGACCCTTTCCGGATTGGGCTGCCCGGCATGTTCCTCTGCATCCGGTTGCCCGGAGGGTTTCTTCGGATCGGGCTGCCAAGAGAGTTTCGTCTGAGCGGGCTACCCGGACCGTATCTTCAGATGGGAATTTCCCGAAGGTATCTCCAGATGGGTATGTCCGGAGAGTTTCTCCGGATCGGATTTCCAAGAGCGTTCCGGCGGATCGGGATCTCCGGGCACTTCCTCCTGCTGGTTTCATGGCTTTTCTCCTCCGACTTCCAGTTGGCGGTCGATCATTTCCTGGTATTCCTGGACGAGTTGGCGGTCGGCTTCGGTGATGGCGGCCAAGATGCCGGCCAGATCGGTTACCTGAAACAGGAGCGGTTCGCTCAGGCCCACCTGTCCCGGCCGAGGCCCTCGGTAATCTTCCACCCGCACAGTCAGACGCAGTTGATCCCCCGGTTTCAGCCGGAGCGAGTCGAGCGGCACCTGCACCGTAGCTTGTCGGGTTTTGGTCGGCTTTTCGCCGGCGGCCTTTTGATACACGACCAGTTCGTCTTCCTCACTGCTGCCGTCGGGCCGGATCACCTGACGCAGGAGACTCACTTTGCCGATGCCAAAATCGTCCGTTGCCTCGTAGATGATCCGGGGCCGGGCGGTGGGCAAGATACGCGGGGTGCGTTGGCTGGCCGAGACGCGGGGCGGCAAATCCGGCAAAATCCGCAAAAACCCCTGCACCGGATGTTCCAAACTCAAATGATGTTCATCTTTCACCTGGATGGTAAATTGCAGGGGGGTAGTAACGGCTTCCAGGGGGGTGCCCACCGGCGGCAACGTCCACCACTGGCTTTGGCCGGTTGGGCCGCTGGAGCCGCCCTCGGCTTGCTCGGAGGGCCTCTGAGCGGCTTCTGTCCGGCCTCCGCCGGCCGAAGCTGTGGGGAGAGTTTCGGCCGCCTCGGCCCGGCGCATCGGATAGGTCTTGTCTTCGATTTGCAAGTGAGCCTCTTGGAGGTGTTTGTCCGAAGAGATATAGACTTGCACCTGAGAGCCTTCGACCACGGCCAATTGGCATAACCCCGGAAACCGGCCCTTGGGCACATCGGCCTCCAGGGCATACTCTGGCGGCTGGACCTCCATCAGAAGTTCAATCCGCGGCAGCGGCGTCAAACGCAGGAGGATCGGTTCGGTCCAAGCGTCGCCCAGATAGATTTTCATCCAGGCCTGGTCCGAAAGCTGATCCAACCCACCTATGTACACCGTCCCTTCCGAACCCCCAGGCTGTTTTTGGGCTTTGGGCAACGATTGCTCTTGGGCCAAGGGTTGGGCTTTGGGTAAGGATTCCTCTTTGGGCAAAGCTTGGTCTTTGGGGAAGGCTTGTTCGTCGGACAAGGAGGAATCTTTTGCCAGCGGGGTTTCTTTTTGGAGATCTTCTTTTGGCAAAGCTTTTTCTTTGGGCTGGGAGGGGACGTTTGGCCGGGAGGTTTCCGGTTGGGAGCCAAGCTGGTGGGGTGTTTTGCTTTGGGACGAGCGGGAGTCCTCCGAGCCGGGTTGTCCGCCGGGTTGGCCTGGAGAGGCAGGCTGCAAAGGCAGGCGGGTGCGGGCGCCGGTGGACTGGAGGGCCAGTTCCACCCGACCTTCTTCGGGCAACTGTCCGGTGGCAAGCACTTCAATGCGGAGCGGCTGGCCTTCGACCACCCAACATTCCCCGCTGTCGGGCGGGACGATTTGGCCGTTGACTTTCACCCACTGGATCTGGGTCCGGGTGGGATAATGGCGGGAGCTAAGGAGAAGGCGGGAGAGGAATATTTGTACATATTCCGGCCAAATGGCCCACACGACAAAAGCCGCCGCGGCCGTGCAGGCAAACACCACCGTGCGCCGCCGGATCGGCTTTTTGGGCAGCCCCTCGTCCATGGGTAATTGGGGGGCCAATTGGGCTGCCTGTTCCATGACCGCCTGCTCCAACTGGACCGATCCCCAACTGGGCGCCTCAGGCGATTCAAATTGTAATGCGGCCACCACGTCCGTATCCACCCGCGCCCGGCGTTCCACCCACAGGGCCACATCCAGTTCGGATTCTTTCCCCTGGACCCACGGCCAACCATACCGCCGGTAGGCCCAGAGCAACCCAGCAGCCCCGGCCAACCAGATGACCAATCGCTGCGCCCGGTTGAGATCCAAAAGCCAATCCAGGGCAAACGCGACGCCCAGAAACCATAAGACGGCAGTCGCCAGCGGCGTAAGCCCAGCTAGCCAGCGAAGCCGACGCCGCCGGCGCACCAACCGCCGCAACCGCCGATGTAACGGAGCCAATGAGGTCATGGGAAATTGTTTACCCCAAAATGGTTACCTCAAAAATTGGAGCGAATGGAGCGCCGGGCCTCTCCCCCGGCTGGCTAAACCCCGTGTGTCATTCCCGCCAAAGCGGGCATCCAGAAAGTAAAACGCCATATTCCCTGGGGTACTGCCAGCGGAGGAATAATCTGGATTCCTGCTTCCGCAGGAATGCCATCCGGGGCCTCTGGCCGACCAAGGGAGAGGCCTTTTTTTCAGGGCAAGTTGATCCATTTTCGACCGAGCCATTCACCCAGGAGCAAAAGCACCACCAGGCCGAACATGGCCCAGGTGTCCCACAGGGAAACCACCACCACGGAGGTCTCCCGCCGATCGTCGGGCTGCAAGTTTTCCAACAAGTGGGCGGCCTCGGCCAGGTCGGCCGTTTGGCCGCCGGTTGCCTGGGCCAACGCCTCTTGCAATGCCACGTTCCGGACCGCCTGTTGACGCTCCACGGAAATGGATTCTACCTGAAAAACCGCCTCGGCATAAGTTTCGGTAAGCGGGTCTTTCACGCGGAGGCGGTATCGACCTGGTGCATAGACCGGCAGCCGGGTCTCGAAAATGCCTTCTCGTAATTGGGCAATGCGCACCGGCAAAGTCCGAGGGGTAGTTTGTCCTGGTTCTTCCGGCAGCAGGCACTGGGCTTCCAACGCGCCGCCGGGCACCTTGTCGGCCGAAAGCGGCTTGAACTCCGCATCATACGCTTCGACCGTTACCAGCACCTGTTCTTCCGGTCGGTATTGAGTCCGATCGGTCCGGACCACAAACCGTTTTTCCTGGCCCAGGGCATGACGCAACGCCAGCCGATGGATCATCTGCCCCCAAAACTGTCGGTAGTAAAGTTCGCCGTATTGGCGGCGCAGACGCCAGGTTTCGTTAAAACCGATGTAAATCACTTCCCCACGCTGGTATTTACCGATGGCGATAATCGGCTGCGGAGAGCCGTCGACGCACGTGTCTGTCGGATGCACCGCCAAGGCGGTGGCCAGCGGTTGGAGCCGTTCCACCGGCTGGTACCAATAGAGCGATCCCAGATTGTCCCAGGCTTTGCGGTGTTCGGTGGCATTGGAGCCGAGTTGCATGAAGTCGTATTGTTCGGCTTCGGGCGTCAGTTGCAATCGGAAAGGCCGTCCCTGGCGAACTCGGGCCTGGGGATTCACCTTTACGGGCAGGAGTTCTTCCAGTGGGGTACCGGCCAATTGTCCTGGTCCAAACCGAGGCCCTGCCAACACCACCAACCCGCCGCCGAATTGCCCCACAAACTCCTTAGTCATCTGGCAAAATCCGGCGCTCAGGGCCGAGGCCGGCATATCGCCCAAGATGATCACGTCATGGGTGAAGAATTCGGTCCGGGGCAGGGTCATGGTCGGCTCAAACAAGGGATTGGTTTGCCGAACCTTCGGATCCGCCGATCGCAAAAAGGTCCTAAACCCCTCCATGCCGACCAGCCGGTCCCGATGGAACACCTCTTTGATGAATCGCCATTCCCAGGTCGGTTCATATTCGACGAAGAAGATCCGGAGGAAGTCGTCCCGGACGTTGGTTTCGCGGGCGGCCTGGTTGTTTTGGTGAACAATTTCGCCCGGCTGGATTTCCACGGAGGCCCGAATGAGGTATCGACCGGTTTCGCTCGGGGTAAAAGGCAGTTCTGCTAGCTGCACCGGACCTTCCAGCAGCAGTTGTTTGGTGCCGATGGGCAGCGGTGGTTTAGGCTCCCCAGCTCCCCCCAGCGGTTGGGCGGTAAATTGGACGGCAATGGTTTTTCCGGTAAGGCCTTCTTGACGTACCGTGGCTACGAGGTTGGTCCGTTCTGCCTTTTTCAGCAGGGGAGGCACCTGCAGATCAATGGCCAGATCCACGGCCGAGGCAGGACCGACGCCAATGGTATGTATTTTTGTTCCCAGCCGTTGGGCTGCCTCCAGTGCCGATGGACCCGCATTCTGATTAAAATCGCTGAATAGGATGATGCCTGCCAAGTGGCCGCCCGGCTGCCGTCGCGCTAGGTCGTCTAGTGCCGCCCCGATGGCGGTCAGTTGCCCTTGGGTGGTAAGTTGCTGGGCCAAATACTCCGGTTCCACCGTCTGGTGTCCTCGCAAAGAAAGCTCTGAGGCCAGTTCCAATGGCCGCACCCCTTCCAGCCGATCAAACAAAAAGGCCTTCAGCCGGAACCGCTGCGCTAACTGAGTGATCAGCCGACCTTGATCCTTGGTCAGGAAGGCTTTGACCCAGGCCATTCGAGGCGGGGCGACCTGAGCTTGGCCGGCCGATTGGGGTGGACCAGCCGAAGTACTCTCTTTTGACGTGCCGGTCTCGGGCTGGCCTAGGGCGGCCGTTAATCGGTCCCATTCCGCCTGGGTCCACACATCCTGAATACCCATGCTGTCGGTGCCGTCGAAAAGGAGCCACAGGTTGGGCCGGACCCGGCTGGTAAGGTGGAAGGTGGCCACCGGTTCCGCCAAAATGAGCACCAGCAGCAGGATGACCACACTGCGTAGGGCGGCCAGAAGCAGACGGGCAGGCAACCGTCGGCCCGGTTGGGCTTTGGTGTAAAAAAGGACAACTACCAGGGCCGCCCCCACCACCGCAAACACCAGCCAAGCCAACCCCTCCGATGCCCAGGGGGCAGCCAGCGAAACCCGAACCCGCTCGATCCGCTCCGCCTCTTCCAGTCCGATCAGTCGGCCGAACAGACTGCTCAGATTCATCCGACAGTTGCTCCACGCAGGACAGGCCAGGCCAACAGGAAGGCTTCCATTCCCAGGCCGGCCAACACCGCTCCGATCAGCCAGCGCCAATAATCTTCCCGCAAAACGTCCCCCCCGGTCATCGAAATGGTTTCTTGTGTTTGGTGCAGGGCCAGCGGCACACTGCCTGCCCGTTCCAAAATCTCCCGGTCGGAAATAGGGGTCAGGTCGGATTCTTCCGGCGGCCCATTGACGGCCAGCGGCGTCTGCCAGAGTTTGGACTCCGGCCCTGCTGCGCCGGTTCGGTCGGACGGCGCCGCCGAGCCGCCCAACCGGAAGCCCCCAGGGGATTCCGTAGGAAATTGCTCTGGACTGTAAGCGGCCAATTGCCAGATGCCCCGTTGCCCAAGAGGAGCAATCCGGATTCCGTATCGGTCGGCTGCCAGGGCTTCAACGCCCAGGGTTTCGCTCTGCCCGGCGGGATCGGTCAGGTGAATCCGGGCCGATCGCTCCGCCGCACTGACCGGGATAACCAGGTGCTCGGTGGTGCTCAAGTTTCGGCGGGGGATGCTCCGCAGTAACGCCCGCCGCAACATCCGATCGAACACCACTACCGCATACTCGGTCGTCATATTGTTCCAATCCCGAAACACACCCGAAGAAACAAAAAGCACCCGGCCGCGACCGATCGGACGCTGGACCAAAAACGGTAGCCGATCTTTTGTATATCTGGCTAGGGTACTAAAGGCCATCTGTTGGAGCACTTCGCCAGGAAGACCGGCTTCCGGAACTTCGGATCGGGACTCGGAGGAAACTCGGCCGACCCGCTGGGCGGTCTCCGCCGGGGCCGCAGGTACCACTCGGTCGCCCAGCAGGGGATCGGCCGGCGGGCCAAATGCCGCCTCCGCCCACAGGAGCCAACGGGGCTGGAGTTGTTCGAGCCTCATTTCCAGCGCCACACGCCGCTGCCGGTCCGCCTCGCTCAGGGCGGGTTGGCTTCGGAGATGGGCCAACTGCTCGGCAATTTGACGGAGTTCCGCCTGCTGCTTCTGCCAGTGCCGGGCGAGATTTTCCAGGAGTTGCCGACGCGCTTCCGCACTGTCGTCCACCGCCACCGCCTTAAAGAAAAAGACCCGGCTATAGATTTCTTTGAGGGTTTCCTCCGGCTCATGTTCGATGAAGAAATAATCGCCTAACAAGCTCGCAAAATCGAGGAAGAAGGGTTCCAGCCGACCGAGGGTTTCCTGGGGGGTGCGGCCAACCGGTTGGGCTTTGAGCGGGGCAGGCAGGATGCCCAAACCCTCCAGCCAGGCCAATTGGTTCCAGGCTTGGGGATCAAATTGGCCGCCCGCCGCAATCAGCACGGTGCCGCCCTGCTCCACATATTCCCGGAGCAAGGGTACGGCGGAACCCGGACTGGGCAAACCGGCCAGAACCACCGCCCGGGCATCCTGCAAAACACGACGACCTTCGGATTCCAGTTCGGAGAGACTCACATGCCGGATTTCCACCAGTTCGGGCGGAGCGGTTAGGCTGGCGGCCGCCCCTGGAGCCGACGAGGTGCCGGCCGTAGAGCCGATCCCCGAAGCCTGCCCAGCCCCCACCGCGGAACCGGCACCCGAAGCGGCGCCTGCCCCGGACAGTCGCCCTCTTCCACGGGCTGCGCCAGGGGCCAAGAGCCGACGGAGCCGATACGTCTCCCCGTATCGGCCCAGGCGGGGGTCTTCCGCCTTGCCAAGGGAATCGACAAACACCACAGGCAATCCAGCGGCCACCGGGACGGCCAACACCCGGCGGTCGTCCATCGGAAGCCGATCCCCAGAAATCCGTACCTCCACCGGCACAAAAACCACCTGGCCGGCTTCCACGTGTTTGGCGAACCGATAGGGCGGGAACCGGACTTCGGCGGTCTGTCCCGGCAGGAGGTGGAGCCGTTGGATCGCCACCGGCTCCCCCTCGACCGAAAGGGTTACCTGGACATCCTGGGGGGCCTGCCCCACATAACGGATCCTGGCCAAAAAGACCGTAGGTGCATGAACATCTGCTACGCCATCCTGGACCTCCAGGGTTTCCACCCAGGCGTTTTCCCTGGTTTCCGGACCGAGCCGAACCACCTGCAACGTTCCGGGCAGCCGCTTCAACTCCTCCTCCAGCGAGCCAACACGCCAACCAAGGGCCTGATGATCGGTCAGCAAAAGGATCTGTTTGACGTTGGGCTGGGCGACCTGGGCACAGGCCTGCCGGGCTAATTCCACGGCCTGGAGCAGGCTGTTTTGGCGGTCCACCACTTCGACCGTCTGCAAGGCTTCCAGGGCATCCTGTTTGGTGCGATAGGCCGGCGCCGGCCCGGACAAACGTCCCCCCCCGCAAAGCGGCACAATGGAAATCACACTTCCGGCCGGCAGTTGGCCGATCGCCTCCGCAATCTTCTCCTTGGCCTCATCTAGCAGGGTGCGGCCCAACTGCTGGTAGCCCATGCTGAGGCTATTGTCGAGTAGAAACACGGCATGGACCGGCTGATTGGGATCGGCGGCGGCCGGGGCGGCCAGGCGATACGGCTGCGCCAAAGCCAACGCAAACGCCAAAATACACCCACACCGCACCAGCAAAAGCAGCAGGTCCCGCAGCCGAAGCCAACGCCGGCTCCGATGGATCGCCTGCCGCAAAAACTCCATCGCCGCCCACTCCACCACCCGGTACCGCTGCCGATTCAGCAGGTGGATGAGCACCGGACCGGCTGCGGCCACCAACCC
>Ga0272449_1002568_pt1 | contig 16761 bp, 12 predicted proteins | sample YNPCB0241_FD_198679 | JGI IMG/M metagenome (GOLD analysis project Ga0272449, IMG submission 198679) | Hot spring sediment microbial communities from Yellowstone National Park, WY, United States - YNP-CB-024-1 | ecosystem: Environmental > Aquatic > Thermal springs > Hot (42-90C) > Sediment...
CCGCGAGCGCGTGCCCTTGTATTACAGCGATGGCGAGGATGCATTCGTCATGGTCAGAGAGCTTTAAGCATCCGTTCGAGATCCTCGGGAGTATCTATATCCCATTGGGTCGGCTCTTCGTCGGGAGTGAGCTCGATCTTGATAGCTCTCTCCCAATATTTTTGTAAGATGGGCAATCCACTGGCATCGCCACAGAGCTGCGCAAATTCCCCAAAGAGCTCTCGGGGGATCGCCACCGGGCGCCCTGGAAGCCCTCGATAGATGGGAAAGCACAGTGTATGCGCGCGTAGAAAAGCTTGGACGACTCGTGCGATCAGCGCTGGGGTCATGAGCGGCATATCGCCCAGGAGCACTACTGCACCGGGGGCGTGCGCGGGCGTTGTCCCCCTCACCCTTATCTCCCCTCTCCCTCCGAGGGGAGAGGGGACGGGGGTGAGGGTGAGTACAGCAGCTAACCCTAGCTTGAGCGATTCCGCCCGACCCTGCGCCCAGTGAGAATTTTTGAGCACACGGAGCTTGGGAGAGCCTCTGAGTTCTTCGAGGGCCTGGAGGGCTTTGTCGCACTCATACCCCAAGACGAGTATCACGGGATCGAGCGGGGCGGTGAGGGCTGCTTGGAGGGCGTGATAGAGCACGGCATGCCCACCAAGTGGGATGAGCAATTTATTCTGTCCGAAGCGGTGGCTGGCGCCGGCTGCCAGGACGATCCCAGGGATAGCCATTGCTTTATTATACCAGAGGGGGGGCTTGACAGTGGGGGGCCCTTTATGCTAAGATTTCCGTGAACAGGAGCGCATGAGACCTTAAAAAAGTGGCTATGGGCCGAAAGAATGCAAGGAGGTCCTGCGCCATACGGGGTACTGTTCTCAGCGAAGGAGGTGGGAGCCGAAGAAGACAGCCTCACACTTTTCACACACGCAAACTTTAAACTCTCACGCGAGGTGATCAGCAGTGAAGTCTCTATGTAAGTGGTGTTTGGTTGGTGTTATCACGGTTACGGTGCTGAGCGTTCTCGTTGGGACGCCAGGTGGCAAGGCGCAAGACTCAGGGTGGACGACGCAGGTGATAGCGGAGGGTCCCGATGCCTCGAAGCAGCGTGTGATCACTCCAGACGTCGCTGCGGTAGGCGATTTTGTGGCTGTAAGCTACATTCAGCAAGGAGGGTCAAGCCCAGACAAGGTATGTGTGGCTGTCTTGACGACCGCTGCGTTTGTGGTGATTGCCACGAATAAGGCGGACGTGGACTACGAAGTCAATGGCACGAAGGGGACAGTTGCGGCTGGCCAATCGGCAAAAGTCGCCGTGCAGCCTGGCCAGACCGTGAAGGTGACTGCCAAGGGCGACACCAACGTGACCCTCTCCTTCCTGGATCAAAAAGAGAAGGAGATTAGCAGGGTCGAGAAAGCACTCAAGGGAGGAGAGTCGCTCTCCGAAAAAGTCCCAGCCGATATCGTTATCCGCGGCGTTTGCTTCGATGAACCAGAACGGGTGATTAGCACTTCAATCTCGGCATATAAGTCCCAAGATGGTGCCAAAGTCCGAATTTGTGTAGGCTGGATAAGACAGAGCTTAGAGGTATATCAACGCTGCGCCGATGTTGATGACTTGCAATGGCTTAGCGATCCTGTCCTCCTCTCTACGGCGGGTACCCCCGCTGGGCAACATGATCTCCAGGGGGATTGGAGCGGCAATATCGACAACGCCGTCGCACCTGATGGTACTTTCTACGCCGTCTGGTCGGAGAACTACGACACACTGAAGGCCGCCAAGTCCACCGATGGCATCAACTGGACACCCTGCGGGGACATTCCCAATCAGTCGGGCACTGACGTGCGCTTCCCCACCATCTATGTTGATGCCAAGGGGAGGGTCTACGCGGGTGCCACACAGACCGCTGCGCCTGATGTCCAGGCCTGGGTCTCCTATGATGGCTGTGCTACCTGGGTAGGTCCCACGAACGTTACAAGCAACAGTGGCTTCTCGGATGCCCCGGAGTTTGCCGTCATCGGCGATAAGTTCTATAGCGCCAACGACGACACTACCACCAACCCCAACAACGTAGATATCAACTTCTCAGAGTGCGATGTCACGGCCGATGCCGGCTTAGCCAACTGCACCGGCACCCGGGCCGTCATTAAAGATGCGGCCTGGGCCCGCATGAAGACCGACGGCACGAATCTCCATCTGGTGGGGCAGAATGAGGGTGCCACAGGGTATGTGGACTACTGCTTCTCCGATGATGGCGGTGCCACGTGGAAGGGCGAGGCCATCCCCAACTCCAAGCCGAACAATTTTGGGGTCCGCGACCCGGACTTTGGCATCGTCATCTCCCGCAATAACATCGCTGTGGGCGGTGATGGCAAGGTCTACATCGTCTGGAATACCCGTGGAGACGGCAAATCGAAGATCATGCTCAGCGTGCGCAGCGCGCCTCCGGCCAAGGCGGGAGCTGCAACCTGCGCTCCGTAACCAGTCTGTCAGCAACGAGGGGCTAGGACAACCTAGCCCCTCGTTCTCTCTTACTAGGAGGTACCCATGCAGTCTCTCTGGAAGTGGGCAACAGTGACAGCTGTGCTTCTGCCCGTCGTTTTCGTCATTGACAGCGTCGGCCTACATAGCTTGGCCCAAGATCAGGCCCAATGGACAACAATGACCATCGGCCAAGCCGGGGCGAAGGCCGGCAGTTGGTGGTTCTCGAGCGATTTCGCGTTCTCCGAGCGCAATGCAGCGACCGCTGACGACGACTCTCTCTACGTCGCGAGCACGGCCCTGCTCGGCCAAGATTGGTTCGTCTTTCTGCACGTCTCCAAGGACGGCGGCGCGACATGGACAAAGTATAGCATTAAGCAAGCCGGCGATATTGTGATCGGGGCGCGCGTCAAGGTCGCCAGCTACAAAGACGGCGACGTCGTCTGCGTCGGTTGGCAAGACTGGGAGGTCGGCGGGGGCATCCCCGAAATCGTCGCTCAGTGCTTCTGGGCCCCGAAGCCCACCGTCGAGGGTCTGCCCGATAATCCTCCCAACATGCCCAGCGCGGGGGCACTCTCGCCCGCAGAACAGATCCAACAGAACGATCCCTACGCTCCCGATCCCGCGCCTCAAGCGATCATCCCGCTGGCGGCTGAGCCAACGAATCTGTCCAACACCCCCGAGAGCTCTGGGGTGCACGACATCGGCACGGGGGATTACGTGGGGCAGTGGGACCTGGGGATCAACGCACACAGCCAGTGCGCCACGAATGGGTTCCCGTTGATCTGGGCCGTCTGGTCTGAAGACTATACCAAGCTCCTCTACAGTCGCTCTCAGGACGGCGTCAGCTGGGAACCCGCGCAAGCGTTCAAGGACGCCAACGGCCAAGATGTCTTCCCAAGCGACTACACGCGCTTCCCCTCGACATACGTTGATAAAGATGGCGTGATGTACGCCGCGACGGCCCAAGCTGTCCGACCGCCGGACGTCTTCGTGAGCGCCTCCACGGACTGTGGGAAGACCTGGGGAGAGCTGGCGAACTTGAGCCAGAACTCCGGGTTCTCCGATGGCCCCTTTGTCGCCGTTACCGAAGATGGGGCTATCCATACGGTCAACGACGACGACACGACCAACCCGAACAATGCTGACATTCACTATAATCGCTGCACGCGCGATGGGAATAAAGTGACGTGTGCGGAGGGGAGCAAACCCATCGCGAAAGACGGCGGCTTCCCATATATCGCGACTGACGGCAAGCAAGCCCTCTATGTCACATACTCGTCCTCGCCGGGGGGCAAGGCTGGCGGCATTGGCTTCACGTGCTCGGTAGATGGAGGCAAGACGTGGAAGCCTCAAGAAGATCTTCCCGACTCGACGATCGGCGCGCCGACGATCCGCTTCACGGATCTTGGGGCGCTCCACTGGCAGGAGAAGATATCAGTCAGCGCTCAGAATACGCTCTATCTGGTCTGGGTGCAGTGGATTCGCGGCCAGGCGATTAAGCTCCAGCTGAGCAAGCGCACCGGCTGCTAGTTTTTGAATCACGGAAGACACAGAAGAACCACGGAGAGCACGGAAAGAGTCTTCTTCCGTGCTTTCCGTGGCTTCTTTCAGTGCTTTCCGTGATTCAGTTTCCTCGACAGTCCGCCCCGCGTACCCACAAGTCTATAATCTTTATCATCATCTCGTCGCTGATGGGCTGGGGGATCTCCGGCCCAACCCGGCTCTGCGCGATCCATAAGTTCAGAGCGATCACGATCTCTTGATCGTCAATCGTGAAGTCAGGACTTCGCAGCCTCGCGATCAAGCACGGGATGGTGCGCGGGGACTCTTGGGCCACCAGCAGCACCGCACTGGAAGAGCAAGCGAGTAAGCCGAACACTACCGCATAAGCGACATAGTTACGCATAGAGCCCCCTGGCGCGCGCTGCCCTTGCCACTCGGTCTATAGCGACCATATACGCGGCCGTGCGGAGATCCGTCCTCTCTCGTTGCCCCATCTCCCACACGCGATCGAACGCGCTCTTCATAAAGCGCCGCAGGCGCCGGTCAACACGCTCCGCGCTCCAGAAATAGAACGCTCGGTCCTGCACCCACTCGAAATAGCTGACTATCACCCCTCCGCAGTTCGCCAGGATGTCGGGCACCACGAGGATGCCCCGATCGTGGAGGATTCTGTCGGCTTCTAAGGTCGTGGGACCGTTGGCCAGCTCGATGACCACCTTGGCGCGAATCTTGGAGGCGTTAGCGGTGGTGATCTGGTTCTCGATCGCGGCGGGGATTAAGATGTCGCAGTCGAGCTCGAACAACTCTTGGTTAGTGATGGGCTCGGTCTCGCGGAAGCGCGCGACGGAGCCGGTCCTGCGCTCGTGCTCCTTGAGGGCGATGGGGTCGATGCCGTTGGGGTTGTAGACGCCGCCCTTGATGTCGCTGACGGCGATGATCTTTGCCCCGGCCTCGGCGCAGAAGCGCGCCATGCTCGAACCGACGTTGCCAAAGCCCTGAATGGCGATGCGCGCCCCCTCGAGCTTCATATTGAGACGCTTGAGCGTCTCGGCGAGCACGAAGAACCCGCCTCGCCCGGTCGCGGTATCGCGCCCCTCCGAGCCCCCCAGCACCTTGGGCTTGCCCGTCACCAGCCCCGGCATGAACATGCCGTTATGGTGCATGCTGATCGTGTCCACGATCCAGGCCATCTCGCGCTCCCCGGTGAAGACATCCGGGGCGGGGATATCTATATCTGGGCCGATGATGGGCGCGATCTCCGCGGCGTAGCGCCGCGTGAGCCGCTCCAGCTCCCCGGTGGAAAGCTCTAGCGGGTTGCAGCGCACCCCGCCCTTGGCACCCCCAAAGGGAATCTGCGCCACCGCGCACTTCCACGTCATCAGAATAGCCAGCGCTTCCACTTCCTCGAGGGTGACGTTGGGGTGGTAGCGGATGCCGCCCTTAGTCGGCCCCACCACCAAGTGATGCTGCACCCGGTAGCCCTCAAAGTGCTGGACGCTCCCATCGTCCATGACCACCGGGAAGACGACGATGAGCTTGCGCTTGGGGTGACGCAGCAGGGTGCGCAGGGACGGTTCCAGCCCCAGGCGATTGGCGGCCTCATCAAAGAAGTGATGGGCCATCTCCAACATGCTCATCTCCGACCTTCGTTTGAGTTCTTCGGACATGGTTATTCCTCCTCCTCGTGGGTAGCTTCTAAGTTCTTCTGGATCTCTTGAAGGCGGGCCTCCACGCGCGCATACAGCGTCCCTTCGGGGAATTTCCCCTCAGGGCCGCGCTCGCCCGCCGGCAAGCCCGTGAGCAGTTCCAACCCCTCCTCGACGGTCCGGATCGCGTAGATGTGAAACCTCTTCTCCCGCACCGCGTCAATGATCTCTTGGCGCAGCATTAAGTTATCTACGTTCTGTTCGGGGATGATGACCCCTTGGTCGCCGGTCAGCCCCTGAATCTTACAGATCTTAAAGAATCCATCAATCTTCTCGTTGACGCTGCCGATGGGCTGGATCTCGCCCTTCTGATTGACCGATCCCGTCACGGCTATCCCCTGCTTGAGGGGAACGCCAGCGAGCGCGGAGATGAGCGCATAGAGCTCCGCGCTCGAGGCGGAGTCGCCGTCAATCTTCGTGTAGCTCTGCTCAAACGTGATGCTCGCAGAAAGACTCAACGGGCGCTCGATGGCGAACTTCTCGCCCAGCCAGCCCTTCAAGATCAAGACCCCCTTGCTGTGGATCTTCCCCGACAGGGCGGCCTCGCGCTCCACGTTGAGCACGCCCTCCTTGCCCGTGAACACGTTGGCGGTGATGCGCGTGGGCCGCCCAAACGAAAAGTCTGTCAACTGCAGCACAGAGAGACCGTTCACGCAGCCGATGCGCTCCCCGTGCGTGTCCACTAAGATATCCCCGCGGGCGATGAGCTCGTGGATCTTCTCCTCGATGAGATTGTTGCGGTAGTATTTCTCTTCGATGGCGCGCTCGACGTGCTCGGCCTTGACAAAACGGGCCCCCTCGCGCTCGGCCCAGTAGGACGCCTCGCGGATGACCGTCATGAGATCGCTAAAGCGCGCCGAGAGCTTCTGCTGGTCACCCGTGAGCTCGGCCGCGTATTCCACGAGCCGAGCGAGAGCCGTCTTGTGGAAGTGCTTCAGCCCAGGGCGCTCCTTCACCCGCGCGGCCACAAACGGCCCCAACTGTTTGATATATTTCTCGTCCCAGGGCATCTCATCGTCGAAGTCGGCCTTCACCGCAAAGAGCTGAGCGAAGTCTTCGTCGAGCGTCTCTAGCAGATAGTAGAGCTCTGGGCTCCCGATGAGAATGACTTTCACGGAGAGGGGCACGGGTTCGGGCTTGAGGCTCTCTGTCGTGGTGAACCCCATCATGGTGGCGGGGTCTTCGATCTGGATGCGCCTGCTGCGCAGGGCGATCTTGAGCGCCTCCCAGCTGATCTCGTACTTTAAGAGATTGTGGGCATTTAAGACTAAGTATCCTCCGTTGGCCTCGTGGAGCGAGCCCGGCTTGATCATTGTGAAGTCCGCGGTCATCACCCCAAACTGCACGCGGCGCTCGATCTTGCCAAAGAGATTCGTATACGTCGCGTTCTCTTGCACGATCACGGGTGCCCCTTTGGTCTTGCTGTGGTCTACTAAGACGTTCACTTTATATCGTGTGAACAGCTCGATCATGCCCGTGGGCAGGGGCACGCCCTGGCCTTCGCCCTCGGGGGTCTTTGGGGTGGGTTCCGCGAACTCTTGGATGTTCTGTAAGATATCTTTTTCGACGTCCTCAAGAAACTCGAGCACGCGCGGATGCTCTTGATAGCGGTTTTGCAGGCGCTGAATGAGCGGCTTGACGGTGTAGAGCGCGATATCCCTGTCGAGTTCTTCGATAGCTTTGAGGCGCTGCTCCTCGATGCCTTCCAGCTGAGTCATAGCTTCTTGGATGATCTCTTGGAGCTCTTCGCGGTAGCGGGTGATCTTGTGGCGTTCGCGTTCGGGGAGCTTTTCGAAGATCTCTTCGGTGAGGGGTTGGCCGTTGAGCAGAGGGGTAGCTTGGAAGCCCAAGGCCGACAGCTGGAAGAGAAAGCCGCGGCGCTGCGCCTCCTGCTCGACGTGGGTCGTCACCTTCGTGCGCAGCTCATTGAACTGTTCGTCGAGGCTCTGGCGTTTCTTTCTGTACTCTTCGCTGTGGTAGGCCGCGGGGATGCGCTCGCGCAGCTTCTCTATGAGATCGTCCATATCGGCGGCGAGCTTGCGGCCTAGTCCTGCGGGCAGCAGAATATATCGAGGGCAGTAGGGGTCATCGAAATTATGAACATAGCAGAGATCTTGTGGGGGAGGCTCTTTGAGGCTGATCTTTTTAAGGAACGCTTGGACGATGGAGTTCTTTCCCGTGCCGGGGCTGCCCGCAACATAAATATTATAGCGAAAGTCTTTGATCCCCAGGCCCAATTCGAGGGCGCGCAGGGCGCGCTCTTGCCCGATGACATCATCGAGGGGCTTACACTCGGCTGTGGTCTCGACGCCGAAGATCTCAGGGTCGCAGCGACGACGGAGCTCTTCCGGCTGCAAACGGCGTGCCATCGCTCTCCCTTCTCTAGGGGATCGCCCACGCGGTCAAGCGTGAGCGCCTATGAGGTCTTTAAGAATACACAATAGCCAGGGGGAGAGCAAGATGGCCGGATCTATGGGGGCTTGGCGCTACCGCGCCACGCGGATCTCGCTGTCCCCCACCACAGCTACGGCGAGCCGTGGGGAGAAGCTCGTCAAGAGCCCCTTGAGCGCAAACGTGCTCGCCGGGGCAGTGGGGGGCACGACCAGATCATAGATCACGGCGACGATCTGGCCGGGGGAGAAGCGCTGCGTCCAGAGCCATTGGAGCTCGGATTTCTTCAAGATCGCGCCGCCGTTTTGGACTTCTTTGACCGTCCAGCCCGTGGGGGGATCTTCGTCAAGCCCCAGCCCATTCATAGTTTGATTGATGCGCAGCGTGATGACGACGCGCACGGTCGAGCCAGGGGCGGCGGAGCCGCTTGGGGGTAGAAGGAGCGCGCGTCGGATCGTCACCGGGGCTTCGGTGACTTTGACGATCTTGCTGATTGCGCCTGTGGCGCCGCGGTTGTCGGTCACTCTCAGATTGACGCGCCACTCCCCGGCGCGATCAAAGAGCCTCGTCGTAGTTGGGGTCGTCTTGGTTTCGTCGAATTTCCCATCGCCGTTGAAGTCCCACTCGTATTTTACGATAGTGCCGTCGGGGTCGCGAGAGCTTGACGCGTCGAAGGTGATGATGGTGTTCGTATCGGGGTTTTGTGGGCTGAAGCGGAAGTCGGCGCGCGGGGGAGCGTTGCTCTGGGCATAAGCGACTGTGAGTGCTCCCAGCATCGCAAGCAGTATCAGTGTTTTGGCAGAAACTCTCATCGCACAGACCTCCCCTAGACTTCGCGAGCTTCGCTCGCCAGACTTCGTCTGGACTGTACACCTTGCCGCCTTCGGCGGCAAGACGAACGGTCCAGGCGGAGCCTGGGGCGAAGCCTGGTTACGGCAGCGGCCCGAAGACCGATGCCCCTGTCAGCCAGTACGCGACTAGGATCTGTAAAGTTTTTATGTCGATCCTCCCGAAATCCACCTTGCCATCAGGCCTGTTCTTCACAGACTCATTGCTCAGCCAGAACTTCGAGACCGCGACTTGCATCTGCTCAAAGCTGATAGTGCTCGTCTCGAGCCAGAGATTGACCTTGGGGTTGGCAGGGTCGCTCACGTCCATGCGCGCGAAGATCACCGGGAAGGGAAGCTTGGTGACGACGCGGATCTCCGTCTCGCCCGTGGTGGTGAGCTCGAACGCTGGCGCGGCGCTGCTGATCGAGCCGGAGAGCTTGATCACCCTGGGCTCAGGATTCTCTGGCTCAGGGATGGTCAGCTCATACTCGAGGGTGCGCGTCGTGCCCGGCTCAAGGGTCTCTAAGAAGACCCAGAGCACTTCCCCTGGGCCCGGTCGGGCAGTGCCGCTCTCGGTCGAGACGAGCTTAAATGTGAGATCGCTGGGGAATCGCTCCAGGACGACTAAGCCGTTGATGCGATCGAGCGCTTGGATGGTGATCTTGACCTTCACGCGCTCGCCGGGGAGGGTCTCGTCGTTGGGGAGATTGGTGTCAATAGTTCGGGTCGCGATCGCTCGCGGCGTGAAGACCTTGACGGTCTTGGTGGCGCTCGCGCGCTCGCCGTCGGTGTCGGTGACGGTCAGCGTGACTGAATAGCTTCCGTCAGCGCGGTAGCGATGGACGGGGTTCTGCTCGCTTGCGCTTGTCCCGTCGCCAAAGTTCCACTCCCACGCGACAATCCCAACGTCATCCGTCGAACGATCTATGAACGTAATGGGCTCGTTGGCTTTGGGCTCAGCGGGGAGAAATTCGAAATTCACTGTCGGCGGGCGGTTGCGATCCCGCACTATCAGAGAGAGCTCTTTCACTGGGGGGCTGACGAGCCTGCCGCGCGCGTCGAGGAAGCTCAAGCTTGGTCTGAGCACTGCTGTGCCCGGCTGAGAGCCGCTCACGGTGAAGCTCGCTTCGAAAGTCTCCCCGGCGGCAAGGCCGTCAATCTCCCAGACGATCGTCGTCGTATTGTCGGGGTTCTTCGTGACGCGATTGGGCGCGTTGAACGTGGCGATGCCGTAATTTACGAACGCCGGCAGCACAAGGGTGATCTTGATCTGCCGCGCGACGATCTTCTTCCCTAGCGCTTGGGCGATCTGTTGTGGGACGGTCTCAGTGAATTGTTCAAAGAACTGCCCCTGGGTGAGCCGGGCCAGCTCGCGCAGGAGCGTTCTGTCGGGGTTGCGCCCCGTCGCGACCGTGAAGATCGCCACGCCGCTCTCGGCAGCGCGCTGCGCTTGGGAGAGGGGCGTGCGCCCGGTGTTGAAGCGCCCGTCGCTGAGCAAGATCATCGCCCACGAGGCTTCCTCGCGCCCGTTGATGACGAGCGTATCGAGCGCTTTGGCGATCCCCTCGCCCACGGCGGTCTTGCCCAGGGGCTTTAGGAGCTTCAATCCCGTTCGGACCGCCTCGTGATCGAACGTCAAGGGGACATCCACGCGGGCATCTGTCCCAAAAGAGACCAAGCCCACGCGATCTTGCGGCGAGAGCGCTTCAATGATCGCCGAGCCGATCTTCTCGATCTCGCGGACGTTGACGGTCGCCGAGCGATCTACGACTAAAAACAGATCAGCCGGAGGGCGCGCGCCAGCTTCACCCGCAGAGATCTTGATAGTGATCGTGCCCTCTTGGTTGACAAAGAGCGATGGTGGAGAAGCGCTCAGCGTCAGGGAGACCGGCGGCGCGGCCACTTGGGCCAGCCCCGCCAGCGCTATGAAGCTGAGCACGCCCACTCCGAAGAGCACTCGTCTCATAATTATTTCGTTGCTGCCGGCAGCGGCCGATCTACCGGCGTGTCCGTCAGCCAGTACGAGATCAACGTTTGCAACATTCGAAAGTCTATAGTCTTCCCACAGGTCCCGACGACTTCCTCGTCCTCAAGCCACAGGGCGATAGCCGTCTGAATCTGAGCGAAGCTGATCTTGCTCGACAGCGAGACGTCAATCGCGTTCTGCTCCACGTTGAGATGCGAGATCGCTACAGGGATATCTAAGCATTCGACGACGTTGACTGTCTGGTCTTGGCCGACTTCGCTCTCAAAGCGCGGCAGGAACGATTCGATCAGCCCTTGGATCGTATACGGGCTGATGATCTCGTCGGTGGGAACAGTCACTTCATAGAGGATGCTGCGGCGCGCGCCCGCGGGGATCTTCTCGGTAAAGATCCAGGTGTTGGCAGACTGCTTGAACGCGGCGCTGGTGCCGCTCTCCAGGGGCTTCACCTCCCAGCGTTCGGGAAGCTTCTCCGTGAGCGTCAGCCCGAAGAGATCTTTTTCGGCCCGCACTTCGACGCGCACGCGGAAGATGTTGCCCCCCGGCGCGCGCAGATAGACTTGATAGAACGGCAGCGGCGTCAGGATCGCGCGCGTCGCCGCGCCGCCGACTGACGCATCTTCGGGAAGGGCCCGGTCTACTGGTACATTCGCCAAGTGATGCGCTACGATCTGTTTCAGAGACTCTAAATCTAACGGGGCGTCGCACGTCCCCGGCACGGGCGTGTCCTCTTGCCAGAACGCGACCGCCCGCTGCATCTGATCGAACGTGATCTCCTCAGACATCCGCAGGTCAATAGTGTTTGTGGCCGTGTCCAAGTGCGCGATCGCCACAGGCGCGGGCAAGCACGTCACAATAGAGACGCGCGAGAAGGGCTCGTTGGTCTCGCCCAGCACTGGGATCTCTTTGATATCGGGCACAGTGCTGGAGATTCTCCCGACGATATCGAAGTCTTGGGGCAGCGGCCCGCCGATCAACTGATCGGTCTTGGGGATGGTGACGTCGTAGACGATGCGGCGGGTCTCGCCGCTGCGCACGATCGTGGGGAAGATCCACTGGGTCGTAGCGGCCTTGAAGGTCGCTCCGGCGCTGTCGATGGGGGTGACCTCCCAGTTCGCCGGGAGATCCTCGTCGAGCCCAAGGCCACTCATAGATGTTCTGACGCTGATCGTGACCGTCACGCGGAAGGTCGTCCCCGGCGCGGCATGGGTCGTGGAGAGGGTGCGCGTGGCGAACGCAATCTCCTTCTCAACCGTGATGGTCTTCGTGATCTGGCCGATAGCCCCCTTGTCATCAGTGACTCTGAGGGTCACTTTCACTTCCCCAATCTGGGTGAACGTCCACTGGACGGTGGGCTTGTCCGTGGAGATCTCGAAGATGCCGTCCGAGTTAAAATCCCACTCGTACTTGACGATCTTGCCATCGGCAACGGTGCTCGCACGGGCGTCGAACGTGACCGGGACGTTGACGCTCACGACGGAGGGCGAGTACGTGAAGTCGGCTTTCGGGGGAGCGCGGCGCAACGCCCTCAGGACCAAGGGCTCTGTGAGGCTAGGCAGCTGAAAGCGCTCTGGGGAGGCGGGGTTGCCGCTGAGCACCTGCCAGCCGTCGATGCCCCGGATGAACGTAGGGGTGATGACGATCTCGAACTCATCGGGCAGCCCACTGATCACGACGCCGTCGGCGCGTTCAGGCAGCCAGCGCCAGGTCATGGTGGCTGTTGGCGGGCTGAACTCATACGTATCGGCGGGGTCATCGCGCAGGGCGATCTGCGCGGTAGGGGGGAGCCCATCGAAGCGCAGGGTGGCCTCCCCGCCGCCAACGTTGCCCGGCTTGCTCAAGATAATTATTAAGCTTAGATCGCGGGTATTCGCATCGCGATAGAGAAAGACGATCGCTTGGTTGGCGACCTCTAAGCCTGTGTTGGGCTGGTCGTTGGCATAGCGATAAAAGTCTACGGCCGAGCCCGGCTGAGTGAGCGGGGTGATCGGGGTAGAGAACGCCCCTTGACGCGCGAGGAAGAACGAACTCGTCTGCTCTAAGACTGTCTCTTGGCCAGCTCCGGTTATGGCGATCAGGGCCAATACGATGAGCCCACAGAGTCGTACGACACGCATCGTGGCCTCCTTCTGTATCATACCTGTCTCAGTATAGCGTGCGATCCCCCCTGAGACAGTGATTCACATTACCCACTGCGCCCGCTGGCCTCTTGACTGAGCATAGCACAGCGTGCGCCCTGCTGCAAGCGGGCGTCATGGCGATGACAGTCTAGGAAGATTTGCGGGGGCTTTCGAGGTCTGGGGACAGAATCAAAGAGGGCGTTTGTCTTGGGAGTGAGTGCGCTTTGTCCCACAGCGCGGAATTCTACAAGGCGAAGAGTTGGGCCCCATGCCGTGTGACAGGAGGGTCGAGGCTTTGTTCGCGGCAATCTGGCGGGCCAGATTGACGATGGCTTCGGATGGGGCCCAACTCAGCTCTCTCAGTATCGGTGATGGCCACGGCTCCAGTCAATGAGTTTTATCAAGAAGAAACCTGAAGTTCATCAGAATATAGCCGTGCCCCGCAGCCCACTGGCTCAGTGGAGCTCCTGGTACAGATCGAGGTCGCCGTTCTTGGCGATCTGCTTCTCTTCGTAGGGGGCGCCCAAACGACGATAGAACTCATCGGCAATATTGTGAAAGACGCCCGTTACCATCGCGATGAGCCAGTAGCGCAAGCCACCAAACTGCAATTTGATGACTTTGAGGGCCAGGCGGGTGCACGCATAGTTTAACAGCCCAGCGAACGCCGCATCATAGTTTTGCGCTTTGGCTTGAGCGACGATCTGCTGCGCCAACTGATCGATGAGCGGATCGAGGGGACGGCGGTCTTGGGGAGCGATGTAGGGCATAAGGACCTCCTTGGTAGCGTGTTCGCTCATGATATTGTACAATACACAAATCAAACTATCAGCTAAAGGAGGTTGAAGCGATGATCGTCAAGCTGCCCGACGGACGGATCGTTGAGCACCCTGGCCCAGCGGCTCTGAAGGATGTGCTCGCCACGACGAACAAGGAGCTTCTTGCGACCACCGTCGGCGCCAAGCTTGACGGTGAGATCGTGGACTTTCATCGGGTGCTGCCGGAGGGGGCTCAGGTTGAGCTCATCCCCGTGGATTCCCCCGAGGGGGCTGCGATCTATCGCCATAGCTACGCGCACATCATGGCCCAAGCGGTGCGCCGGCTCTTCCCCGGGGTCAAATTAGCGATTGGCCCAGCCATCGAAGATGGCTTCTACTACGACTTCGACTACGAGCGCTCCTTCACCCCCGAAGATTTGGAGAAGATCGAAGCGGAGATGAAGAAGATCGTCCAGGAGAACTATCCGTTTGAGCGCTTCGAGGTCTCCAAGGCCCAAGCGCGCGCCATGCTCCAGGACGAGCCATATAAGCTTGAGCTGTTGGAAGAGATCCCTGAGGAGACGGTCTCGTTCTATCGCGATGGGGATTTTGTTGATCTCTGTCGTGGCCCGCATATGCTGAGCACCGGGCAAGTGAAGCACTTTAAGCTCCTCAGCGTGGCCGGGGCCTACTGGCGCGGCGACGAGAAGAACAAGATGCTCCAGCGCATCTACGGCACGGCGTTTGCCACCAAGGAAGCGCTCGAGCGACACTTACAGATGCTGGAGGAGGCCAAGAAGCGCGACCATAGAAAGCTTGGCAGGGAGCTTGAGCTCTTCTTCTTCGATGAGGAGGTTGGCCCAGGGCTGCCCCTGTGGCTCCCCAAGGGCGCGATCATCATCGAAGAGCTCGAGAAATTAGCCAAGGAGACCGAAGCCAAAGCTGGGTATCTCCGGGTGCGCACGCCCCACATCTGCAAAGAGTCTATGTATCTGCGCAGCGGGCATCTGCCGTACTATCAAGATTCGATGTATCCGCCGATGGAGCTGGAGGGCGTCAAATATTACTTAAAGCCCATGAACTGCCCGCATCACCATAAGATCTTTGCGGCGCAGCCCAGGAGCTATCGCGATCTCCCGTTGCGATTAGCCGAGTACGGCACGTGTTATCGCTACGAGAAATCCGGGGAGCTCTTCGGGCTGATGCGCGTGCGCAGCATGCAGATGAACGACGCCCATATCTATTGCACCCTCGAGCAATTCGAAGAAGAGTTTCTTTCGGTCTGCCGCATGTACTTGGAGTACTTTAAGCTCTTTGGCATCGAGAAGTATCTCATGCGCTTCAGCACGCACGACCCCAAAGAGCTGGGCAAGAAGTACGTCAACGAGCCCGAGCTGTGGAAACAGACCGAGGAGATGGTGCGCCGCGCCCTGAAGAACGGGGGGATTCAGTACGTGGAGGTCCCCGGCGAGGCCGCGTTCTACGGCCCCAAGATCGATGTGCAAGTGTGGAGCGCTATCGGCAAAGAGTTCACGTTGGCCACAAACCAAGTGGACTTTGCCGTGCCCCGGCGCTTCGGGCTCGTGTACAAGAACGCCCAGGGGCAAGACGAGACCCCCATCTGCATCCATCGGGCGCCGCTGGGCACTCATGAGCGCTTGATCGGCTTCTTGATCGAGCACTATGCGGGGGCGTTTCCGGTGTGGCTCTCCCCCGTGCAAGCGGTCGTCCTCCCCATCACTGACCGCCAGCACGAGTACGCTCAGAAAGTCTTCAAGAGACTCAGAGACGCGAACATCCGCGCGGAGCTGGACGGCAGCAGCCATACCCTCAATTATCGCATTCGGCACCATCAATCGCAGAAGGTCCCCTATCTCTTGATTGTGGGGGAGCGCGAGGCGGCGAGCGAGCACGTCGCGGTGAGGTTGCGGACGGGCCAAGACCTTGGCCCGCAGCCCCTCTCGGAGGTCATCGCGAGGATCCAAGATCGCATCGCCACGCGATCGCTTGAGCTTTGAGCCTATCGCAGGGTCAGCTGAATCACGGAGAAGAACGAAGCCAGCGCGGTGAGTATCGTCAAGAGTGCCGAGCCGGCCAGCGCAATCTGTCGCGCGCGTGAGAGCGTCTTCATCTCTATCCCCCCTTGGGATATTATGCTAAGCTGAGCATAGCCCAAGGAAGGTGCAGAGTCAGTACTAGCAAAGTGAAAATTTCGTGGAAATGAAAAACCCCTCGCCCACGCGAGGGGTTTTCGCTTGTCCGATGGAGAAGGCGCTTCTTAACGCAATAGTACGAACTTGCTCAAGAGCCGGGTCTGATGCCCATCGGGCCTGGTGATGACGAGCACGTACCAATAGAGCCCGTTTGCTGGGGTGCGCGGCCAGCGCAGCGTCAGGGTCGGCCCGGCGCTCTCTTGAGTTATGAGCTGCCGTCCATCGAGGCTGTAGACCGTGACTTTCAGGGAGCAGCCCTGACAGTGCTGCGCGCTCCAGCGCAGCTCGCTGGGCACAAAGCGCACGGTGTGTGCGGGGGCTTTCAGCTCGATGAACTCTTGGGGCTTGACGAGCCGGAAGCGCTTGCGGCGGTCGGCGAGCTTGAGCGCCGCGCGCAGCTGCGCAGAGGCCTTGTCAATGCGCGCGATGGCCCCGTTGAGCAGGGCGCGCCACTGCGCAAACGCCAGAAGAAGCTTATCGCGGGCGCTCTGGATCAGCTCCGACGGTGACATCGCCCCGGTGGGGGTGGGCTCGACGGCCAGCGCGCCCATCGTCGAGAGAGCTTCTTCGGCTTGCGCTAAGAGATCGAGCGCATCGTTGATGAGCGCCTCGATCTCGTCGAGCGTATCGCCGGAGTTCTCGGTGAACTCGATCAAAGCGTCTATACTCTTATGGATGCGGTTGGCGCGCTCGGTGCTGATGAGATTCGCTTCGACGAAGGCGTCGACTTGGAAGCTCACCCCGTTAGCCCGCGCTGCTAACGACTCCATCAAGAAGCGCGTCT
>Ga0272449_1002570_pt1 | contig 16760 bp, 15 predicted proteins | sample YNPCB0241_FD_198679 | JGI IMG/M metagenome (GOLD analysis project Ga0272449, IMG submission 198679) | Hot spring sediment microbial communities from Yellowstone National Park, WY, United States - YNP-CB-024-1 | ecosystem: Environmental > Aquatic > Thermal springs > Hot (42-90C) > Sediment...
TCCAGCCTGCATCTTTCAACTAGGTCCCTGTAGAATATGGCGTTGTAATGGGACTTGAGGAGCGCTCTTTTTTCCTCTGGGGTCTCCGCTAAGACTACTCTTGGGAAGCCTCCATAGACAAGGTACTCTCTTAGTAGGCGTAGAACTATGCCTCTCTCTTCTAGGTATGAAAGGGTTTCGGGATCCCGTATCTCGGCCCTTTTCGCCTTGAGGAATTCCCGGAAGCTAAATGGGAAGACTGTATAGTCTACGCTTCTGCCTCTGAGGGCGTCTGCTATCTCTTTGCTTGTAAGCTTTGAGGTAGACCCCGTTATGTATATTCTGTATTTTTCCGAGTCGTGGATCCTGCGGACCCACTTGTCCCAGTCGTTCACGAGCTGTACCTCGTCGAGGAGCAAGTATATAGGTCGGCTCACGTCGGGCTCAAACATCTCATAGTAGACCTTAACCATGTCCTCGAGATCATTAGCGTCAAGCCTACGTAGCCTCTCATGCTCAAAGTTAACATAGAGAATGTTGCTCCTCGGGACACCCAGAGCCATAAGCTCGCCTACCAGCTGGAAAAGCCTATACGTCTTTCCCGCCTGCCTTGGACCCGTAACAGTGACTATATAGGTCGGATCCAGGGGCAACTTGATCTCTCGTTCGACGACACTTGGAAGTTTCCGGGTCTTCCAATCGGCTAGAACCCAACGGAAATCTTCTTCACGCATACTGTTTTAACAGAAAACAACATTTTATTAAAGTTGTTCTAACAGAAAACAACTTTTCCCAAAAACCATATAAAAACATCCAGGGAAGACGAAGTCATTGAGACCCTATTAAAACTCTGAAGCAAATAGAAACTTCCCAACATATGGTGGGCCCGCCGGGATTCGAACCCGGGACCCCCCGGTGTTCCAGCGCGCGGCGCGCGCTTATGAGCCGGGTGCTCCACCTGGCTGAGCTACGGGCCCAAGAGGTCATTAGATAGAGGTGTTTTTTGGTAATAAATTTTTCTTTGCTGGGCATTTACGCACCAATCAGAGAACTTGTAGGAGGCATGTAGGAGGTGTTTTGGGACGATAACTGGTACTGTGATTTCTTTTTAAATGGATGTATGTGATAGTGGATTAGCATTGCTTTCGTAGCATGGCTAAATGCGAATGCTTAATGGTTATATGACTTAGGCTATTATCCCTCTTCTGAAGACCTATCGCTTTTTCTATATTCCCAGTTTCAGAGGCTATATGATGACGTGAAGTGGGTATCAATGGGCATGTTTATCTTTGGGATGGGAATAGCCCTTTTTGTTATAGTGGCAATGGAAGAACTCAAGGAAAAAAATAGACAAACCTGAAGCAAAGCTGTCCCAGCAAATAGCCCCAGAGAGATAAATACCCTGCCAGCTCTGTCTCGGTGTTTAGGGAAAAAGTTTTTCTTAGAGTTTTCTTTGTGCTTCTTTTATGGATTCTTCTAGTATGGATAGTCCTGTCTCCATTTGTTCTTGTGTGATTGTGAGTGGTGGCGCTATTCTGATTGTGCTTTGGCCTGCACCTATGACGAGCAGTCCCTTTTTGAATGCCGTGTCGAGGGTTAGCTGTAGGAGTTTTGTGTGTGGTTCTCCTTTCTCTGTTACGAGTTCTGCGCCTATCATTAGTCCTTTGCCTCTTACGTCTCCTATGGCGGGTATCTCTGTCTGCATTTCTCTTAGCCTCTTCATCGCGTATTCTCCGACCCGTGTGGCGTTTTCGAGTAGATTTTCTTCTTCAATTACCTGTATGGTTGCCAGTGCGGCTGCACAGCTTACTGGGTTTCCGCCGAACGTCGAGGCGTGTGAGCCGGGCGGGAGGTCCATTACTTCTGCTTTTCCTATGATTGCTCCTAGGGGTAGGCCGCTGGCTATTCCCTTGGCGACTGCTATTATGTCTGGTGTTACGCCGAAGTGTTCTATCGCGAACCACTTGCCTGTTCTACCCATGCCGCTCTGTACCTCGTCCACTATGAGTAGGAAGCCGTACTTGTCTGCCAGCTCCCGGAGCCTCTTGAAGAATTCTGGTGGGGGCACAATGTATCCTCCCTCGCCCGCAATTGGCTCTATGACGACCGCGGCTACTTCTTCTGGCGGGACATATTTCTTGAGCATCCATTCCTCGATGAAATCTACGCACCACATGTTGCATTCTGGGTATTTCTGTTTGAAGGGGCAACGGTAGCAGTAGGGGTAGGGGGCGTGATATACTCCTGGGAGTAGGGGTCCTAGGTGCCTCCTCTGGACAGGCTTGCTACTGGTCAGCGAGAGGGACCCGTATGTCCGCCCGTGGAAGGAGCCAGCGAATGCTATGATGTATGGCCGTGTCCCGCGGAAGTGTCCCCTAGCTGTCTTTATTGCGGCTTCAATAGACTCGGTCCCGCTGTTGGTGTAGAAGACTTTCTTTGGGAAGGCTCCTGGCGTTATCTTTGACAACCTTTCGGCAAGCTTTACTGGCTCCTCGTATAGGAAGTCTGTAAGCGAGTAGTGGAGATACTTTTCTGCCTGCTCCTTTATTGCCTGGACGACTTTGGGGTGTGCATGGCCTACATTTGTTACGGCTATGCCCGAGTTGAAGTCTAGGTAAACATTTCCATCAACGTCCTCTACCCATACGCCGTAGGCACGTTTAACGACGAGGGGGTACCACCTGGCAAAGCTCTGCATGAGTAGCTCAGAGTCTTTTTTGACTATTTCCATTGATTTGGGTCCCGGAGGGGGAACAACGATGTTTGGCTTCATCATTGATTTATAAACTATTAACGGTAAATATATATATTTCTATGCAAAGATTTCTACACGAAGTGTTATGGATGTAACATTTGACATTATATGGCTTGGGCGGGGAGGCCAAGGCGTTGTTACAGCGGCAAACCTGCTGGCAGACGCGTCGATTAGGAGCGGCAAGTATGCGCTATCTATACCCTTTTTCGGCGCAGAAAGAAGAGGCGCACCAGTCTTTGCATATAACAGGATTTCTGACGGCAAGATTCTTAGCAGGGCCCGTGTGACTCGGGCAGATCTCGTGGCTGTGCTTGACCCTACTCTTCTGGAGACTTTTAGGCTTGAAGGCTTTTTGAAGCCTGGAGGGAAAATAGTGGTGAATAGTGGGGGGAGAAGACTCAAATTGCCTAGCGGGGTAGAGTCCTACTGTCTCGATGCCGTCTCGGTTGCTGAGTCTCTTGGGCTTAGGCTCGCGGGTATAGTGCTTGTAAACATGCCTATGCTTGGTGCAACTGCAAGGATGTATGGCGGGGTAGAGTTTATGCATCTCGAAGAAGCCGTGAAAGACCTTATTAGGTCCCAGGTCGAAAAGAATGTTGAGGCTGTGAAGAGGGGTTGGGAGAATGTCGGGAAGTGCAGTTAAGCTCTTGGCGAGGCCTACAGTTGGGGCTGTTTCCGCGGGGTCCTGGCGAACCGAGAGACCGGTCGTCGATATGTCTAAGTGTAAGCTTTGCGGCGTTTGCTGGCTATACTGCCCTGACGGCGTAATAGAGATAGACGACGAAAAGAAGATGCTCAAGATAGACTACGACTACTGTAAGGGTTGTGGTATCTGTGCACAGGAGTGCCCGTTCAAGGCTATATCCATGGTGAGGGAGGGGTGAAGACTGTGGCTGGCAAGGAAAGGCTCCTTTTGACTGGAAACTATGCCGCCGCATATGCCGCACGGGACGCAGACGTAGACGTGGTCTCGGCTTACCCCATAACTCCCCAGACGACTGTCATAGAAAAGATCGCCGATTTTATCGCCTCGGGAGAGCTAAACGCAAAGTTTGTACGTGTGGAGTCCGAACACAGCGCTATGGCTGCCCTCATAGGCGCATCCAGCGTGGGGGCAAGGACCTTTACAGCTACGAGCGCCCAAGGCCTATTATACATGTATGAGGTGGTGTGGTGGGCGTCGGGCGCCAGGTTGCCCATAGTCATGGGGCTGGTTACACGTGCTCTTGGACCGCCCTGGAGCATATGGAGCGAACATGCAGATTTCTATACTATGAGGGATAGCGGGTGGAACCTGTTCTTCGCCTCAAACGCCCAGGAGGTATACGACCTGCTCTTGATTTCCTATGGGGTGTCCGAGAACCAGGAAGTGGTCCTGCCATCCTGCGTGGGTTGGGATGCGTTCGAGGTTAGTCACACGTATGAGCCTGTTTCCGTTCTAGGAAGAGAGGAAGCTTCAAGATTTCTGCCGCCGAAGGGGTCATTTAAGCCGTCTTTGAGTAGCGAGGAGCCCGGGTCCCTTGGAAACCTCGCCTACCCGCCCGAGTATCTGGACATTAAGCATACCATGCGCCAGGCGTCTGACAAGGTTCTTGGGGTATTTAGGGAGGCGGCGGTAAGGTATGCGAAGCTTACGGGCCGCGACTACTCGGGGATGTATGAGTGTTACAGGTGTGAGGACGCAGATACAATAATCGTTGGCATGGGGTCCATTATGGGCGAGGCTTACAGGGCTGTTGACAATTTGCGTGACGAGGGCATGAAGGTTGGTGCTCTAAAGCTTTGGGTGTATAGGCCGTTCCCATATGAGGAGCTCTACAAGGCTGTCCAAAACGTGGATACAATAGTCACTGTGTCTAGGTCTTCCGTGTTTGGGAGCATGTCTCCGATCGGACTGGACTTTGCTTCCCTGATAGCGTCTAGGGGTCTAGACGCAAAGATAGCTGACTATGTGGCTGGCGTTGGCGGGATGGATGTTTATGCAGAGGACTTTGTTGGAATGGTTAAGGATGCTCACAAGAATACTGGTAGGAATGTTTGGTGGGTGAGATAGATGTCGCACAGGATGTTCCCGAAAGAGGAATACATACTCAAAGGGCACGCTGCCTGTCCAGGCTGTGGAGCCACGTTGCTACTTAGACATGTCTTGAAGGCTCTAGGGCCAAACACTTACCTCGTTATACCTGCCTGCTGTACGAGCGTGATTGCTGGTCCCCATCCAAGGTCGGCGTTTAAGGTTCCGGTTCTCCACATAGCCTTCGCGGCCAGCGCGGCTGCTGCCTCAGGCATGATTGAGGCACTCGACAAGCTTGGGAAGCCAGCGAACGTCGTGGTTTGGGCGGGAGATGGAGGCACTGTTGATATAGGCATCCAGGCTCTGAGTGGAGCGGCTGAGAGGGGCCACAACATAATATACATATGTTATGATAACGAGGCATACATGAACACGGGTATACAGAAGTCCGGCTCTACGCCGTACAAGGCCTGGACCACTACGACCCCAACGGGTAATGTAAGCTTTAAGAAGGATGTCCCGTCGATAATGGTTTCCCATAGGGTTCCCTATGTAGCGACGATTAACCCCGCATACCCAAACGATATCTACGAGAAGCTAAGAAAGGCACAGGGCATAAAGGATGGTTTAAAATATATACATGCCTTCTCGCCATGCCCGCCGGGCTGGAGGTACGACTCGAGCCTGACGGTAAAGATTGCACGTCTAGCCGTTGAGACGGGCATGTGGGTTCTCTACGAGGTTGACCATGGAAAGTTCAGGCTTACGGGACCCAGCAAGAACCTATTAGACAAAGACAAGAGGAAACCTGTTAAAGAATATCTAAAGCTTCAGGGAAGGTTTGCACACCTGAGAGACGAGGACATAGAGGAGATCCAGAGGCTCGTAGATGCACAGTGGGAGTCTATCGCCAAGCTGCTAAAAGAGCAAGAGTAGAACCGATATAGCTAGTGCCAGGAAGACAAGTAGCAAGCCGTCCCTTGTGTTTTTCCTTGTAGCAACGGATATCTTGTCTAGTTTTTCGCCGTCCATGAACTTGTCCCTTACTGGCAGGACAGTGTAACCGACCTCTGCCTCCTGGAGGCTGGCTAACGCGTCCTGGGCGCACTTCACTGTTTTTTCTAGGACTTGCTCTGGGTTAACGGATCCCACGGGGTAATAGTCTCTGCCCTGGTAGAGCCCGGTATAGATGTGTGTGTCGGTCGTTGTAACTGTGACTTTGTCTGCCATGTTGTCTAGCCTCGACACAAGCCTTGCCTTGAAGTCGGGCTCCATATTGTTACCGTCGAAGGACGCCACTAGGAACTTTTTTCCTCCTATGCTTATTGCGGCGCAAGCTATGCCTGCGGGTCCAATGGTTATATTGTCTGTATAGTCTATGCTCGAGAAGCCTGCCTGTATCTTTCCCTCAGTTGTCTTGTTCTCGGTGGCAGTCCTCACGGCGGCTATTATTTTGGCTATCTCGTCTTCTTGTTCGTTTTCAATCTTTAGGAAGTCGTCTGCGATCATGTTGTGATTGTCGACTGTGACTGTGCCTAGCTCTTCTAGCGAAAGCTCTGAGACCCTGTATGGGAGATCCTCCATTATAACTATGGGGTCTAAAAATGCTAGTCTTGGTATGTCCCCGAATCCTAAGACCGTTATCCCAAGGAGGCTCGTTGTATATTCCCCCGCCCACCCAGAGCTAGCACGTGGCTGTACCTGTGCTCCACATATTGCATTGGCTACCCGACTTGTAGCTTCAACCGTAGCTAGGTTCTCGGAGTGGGCAACTGGTGCCTTGAGGAATAATACTGGGACTTTTGAGCACTGTTTTACGAGCTGGGATAGGGTGCTACTTCCAAGCGTCCTCAATGGTCCAGGATGCACGTTTGAAACGACGAGTCTGCCAATTTCCTGGCCACGGCTGTGGAAGGAGTAGATGTGTATGGGTAGTGTCCTCTCTGTTGATATTTTTTCAAGGTACTTTTCTACGTCTATGTGGTCGCCTGAAAGAATATATCTGAGAAAGGCTTCGAGGAAGCCGAGGCTACTCACCCCAGCGATTCTCCTTATCCTGCTGTCGATAATAGTGAAAATTATGAGTGAAAAGACATAGAAAATAAGCGTGGCATAAAGTAGCTTGGTGTCGAAGCCTAAGAAGCATATGAGTACCAAGTTGAGGGCTGAATATAGGGCCCCAAGATGGACGCTGTAAACTGCCACAGCTAGTAGTAGCCCTAGGAGAACCTCAAAGACCGCTCCATACACCGGGCTCTTTCCGAGAAGGATTACTATCGGCAGGAAAACGAGATATATGAGGAACACGCCGAGGCTCCTCCTAAAATTAAAGACCCTCCTGTTCACGAGATAGAGGAACACTGGAGGGAACAATGCGTAGACAAGGGATTTTGTAAGCTCGAGCGTGGATATGTGCATGATCCATGATAAAGCGAGGGAAAAAGCCGCCATAACAACTGCAAAGACTACTAGGTGGAGTGTCTTTGGAAGCCTGATGAGCCACCTGAAGCTACTCCTGAAGCCCTCATAATTGTCAGTGGACATAATTCCCGAACAAAGATAGAGGTTAAAATATTTTAGTCAACATATCGCTACAGCCACGTGGAAAATGCGAGCAACCAGAAGCGTGTCCCGCCGTGTGAACGGATATCTAGAGAAGTTTCTGTTGCATTTGTACAGCCTCTCTACGAGCAGAACATCGGCTATATGGCGAGGGCGATGAAGAACTTCTGCCTAAAGAAGCTCTACCTCGTAAGCCCCAGGTGCACGCTTGGGCTCGAGAGCAGAAAATACGCTATGCACGCTGCAGACATAGTTGAGAATGCGGTAATAGTTGAAAAATTCGAGGAGCTAGTCGGGAAACACGACATAGTGGCTTGCTCGACAGGAGTCAAGGGCGAAGAACCCCTACGCAGACACGTTTCACCGGCAGAGATGGCGGCCATACTAGCAGAGTCAACAGGGTCGAAGCTTGTAGTTATCGGTAGGGAGGACTGGGGGCTCAGTAGGCAAGAGCTATCACTATGCGACCTGATAGTCCACATAGAGGCGAACCCGGCTTATCCGTCCCTAAACGCATCGCATGCAGCAATCATTCTGTTCTACGAGATATACAACAAGTACCACTTGTACGAGCCGAGGATAGAGAGGCCCCCGAGAACCGAGGTGGAAGCCTTCTTCAGGTACCTAGACAGGCTTGCAGAGACCTTGGGGTACCAGGAAACAGAGAGAGAAAGACTCGCCTTAACAATCAAGCGATTAATAAACGAGACGAGATTTACAAAAAGGGATCTACGTGCGCTCTTCGGCATAGTCAGGGACAGCCTCAACGCCATCGAAAAAAGTGAGAAACAGGAGAAAAACACACCAAGCAAATAAAACTAAAAAGGGTCCTTAAAAGTCAAAGAAAATCCTGGTGCCCCGGCCGGGATTTGAACCCGGGATCCTTGGCTCGAAAGGCCAATATCCTGTCGGCCGCGCAGGCTGACCGGGCTAGACGACCGGGGCTTCAAGTAGGAGAGGCAAAAAATAAAATGAACCTAAGATTTAAAAACTTTTCATTTGGCCTATGACAAGAACTTGTTTCTACAGGTCTTCTAGGGTGACGGGAACAATGTATATAATTCGTATTTTGACTGTATGATGAAGGTCCCCCGGTTTTTGTGTAAGTTTTTCTATAATGTATGGTCTGCTTCTACTGGATCTATTGGAGTATACGATGTCTGTGGAGGAAATATTTGACCAGTACCTGGGGTCAAAGATTTATCGGGACCGCGAGAAACTGTTGCCTGACTACGTGCCCGGGGAGCTCCCGCACAGGGACGAACAGATAAGGCAACTAGCAGTTACTCTTGCGCCTGCTCTTAGCGGTAGCAGGCCTTCTAACGTCTTTATATATGGCTTGACTGGAACCGGCAAAACCGCTGTGACAAAGTATGTCCTCAGGAAGCTGATGGAGAAGGGTAACGGCAGGATAGAATATGTATATGTAAACTGTAGGCAAAACAACACCAGTTACCGGGTGCTCGCCGAGCTCGGAAAGTTTCTCGGTATAAAGATTCCCTTTACTGGTCTGGCTCTGGGAGAAGTAATGAAGAGGATTATTCATGGACTAGAGAGGAAGTCTAGGATACTCATAGTGGTGCTGGACGAGGTAGACAACCTGGTAAAGAGGAACGGCGACGATGTCCTATACTTCTTGACCCGTATAAATGAGCAACTCTCAAATGCTAAGGTAAGCGTTATAGGTATAACAAACGACCTCAAGTTCACCGAGTTCTTGGATGCTAGAGTCAAGAGTAGCCTGGGCGAGGAGGAGCTAGTTTTTCCGCCCTACAACGCGGTACAGCTTGAAGATATCTTGAGGCAGAGGGCAAAAGAGGCATTTAACGAGGGGGCTATAAGCGACATCGTGATAAAGAAGGTCGCGGCAATAGCTGCACGGCAGAACGGGGACTGCAGGCTCGCCCTGGACATACTTTTAAAGGCTGCCGACATAGCAGAGAGAGAGCGGGCGAGCCAGGTCACAGAGGCACATGTAGAGAAAGCCCGCAACGAGATTGAGAAAAATCTCACGGTGGACACGATCAAGACTATGCCGTTGCATGTCAAAATGGTCTTGGCGGCTGTGTATCTTCTCTCAAGGGACGGGTCTACAAAAACGATAACGACTGGGCTTGTCTATGACAAGTACAAGGAGCTAGCCGCAAAGATAGGTATAGAACCTGTCACAAGCAGGAGAATAACAGACATACTGAATGAGCTTGACGTGTCCGGGATAATCAATGCACGTGTAATCAGCCTTGGACGCTACGGGAGGACTAAAGTTATAGAGATAGGTGTACCTCTAAAAAACGTGGAGGAAGGGCTGTCCTCAGACATACTCCTAAAGGCGGCCATAGAAGAAGCCTAGCCCCTAGAATTAGAGATAGCGCGCGCCACGCCGTTACTCCGCCCTTTGTGCGGGGCTATCGGGCTCCGCTCTGCTTTCTCGCCTCTTCCTCTGTTCGACGATTCTGCTGGGTGTTGGCGTGAAGCTGACTAATTTGACGCGCTCCGGCACCTTGCCTCCGCCTCTTTTCAGGATGTTCATGGCGGCGTTGATATCAGCGTGTATTACGTGGCCGTAGGGGCAATTGACTAACCCCTTCGGCACCCCGGCAGAGAGAATGAAGTTCGAGGTCTACAGCTCTGCCGCGCTCGCCCTAGCGGAAAAGCTTGAGAAGACCGGTAGCCCACTGCTAAAGGCGTACGCCGACGCGCTCAGGCAGGACGTGGCAATAAGCAGGGATATCTACAGCGAGGAGGCGAGGAGGGTTTTCGCGGAGCAGAGTCTCAAGTTGTTGCCGGAGGCGAGGCGTACTGCTAGGGAGTTTTGGGGCCTAGTGGAGGTGCTTGAGCAGAGGTACGTGGAGACCATTGGCTAGGTGTGGAGTCTTTTCCAGAAGGTGCTCATTGTGGACGTTGACTGTTATCTTAGAGCCCTAGAGGTCAACAATGTGGAGGAGCTTATCGGCCTCGCTATAGAGTGCCATGACAAGCTTCTGCCGCTGAGCTCTAGGCTGAAGCGGGGTGTGGAGTGGCTTAAGATGGGCTACATGAACGAGGTCAAGAGGGGGTACATTGTGAGTGGCGACAAGATGTACCTTCCTGTGGACGTGTTTAACGAGCTGGAAAAGCTGATGAAAGGCTATGTAGCGGTTAAGAGGAGGGCAGTAGTGCTTAGCAGAGTTGCCGGGATGGAGCCTCCCCCTGTCAACAGTGAGTTCGAGTCATCGCTTTTAGGCGCTTGGAAGGCATACGAGCGGCTTATAAGACTCCAGATAGGGGTTCTGAACCGCTACCCTGAGGGGGTCGATATTGCCTCGCAGTATCTAGAGTGCGCTGTAGAGTTTCTACGCTACATGTCCATTCTAGCGAAGACCATCAGGAGCCAAGAGAAGAAGATTGCAAGGCTCGAGGCGTGTATGCGTGAGGGTTCCTGTAGCGGGGATGGAGCCCGGGAGCTCGCCTTGAGGAGGAAGTTCTTGGAGCTCCTGAGATTCATACTTATGGGAAAGAATGGGGATTCTTGGAAGAAGTACAGGAACGCCACCATAGCAGCGCTCGGGCTCGTGCCCATCGCCTTGGTGTATGGGTGGGCGCCGACGTTCTACTTCAGGTTCCTTGACCGAGTGAGCAATGCCTTGCTGGGCTCGATGCACGTCGTAGCTACCTATGTGTGCAGGAGGGCCAAGGAGCTTCTCGGCGAGCAAGCGAGAGAGCTCTGGTCGGGGATATGTTTCGGGGAGTTCGTAGTCACAATGGAGAAGATTGGTCACGAGAAAGGGCCAATACGCAACATTTTACACATGCGGGAGGAATATGCCAAGAAGCTCCTAGAGGAGGGAGCAAGCACACTAGAAAAGCAACTAATAGAGAAAGAAATACTATAACACACTGCACAAAACAGCGCGCGCTATTGATAATCATTCGAAAGATACAAGGTGAGCGCACATTTTTTCAGGTCTTCGGCGCGCGTAGACGCGCGCGCTAAGGCAATGAGCCAAGGCTATACGTCGCGTGGACATGCTGACATGGATAATGCTTGAGAAAGCGGGCAAGACTGCATGACGATACAATCCGTTATCGCAGGCGTCTTCAACAGCTTCAAAGCCAGGCACCTAAAACAAACCACACGGCCTTAAGCACAAAACAAAAACACAAGGCGCACGCAAACATCTCTCACGACAAGCAACGTCACACTTTGTCAATATTTTCCTTCTAGGAAAACTAAAAGTTATTTATGAAGTTTCTCGACGGGAAGCCTATTTTAAATTTAGGTTTACGGGAAAACTTCCCGACTTCAAACGGGTGTTTTGGGAGGCTTCCCGTATGGGAGGTTTCAGAAGTTTCCAATGTGTAAATTTGAGTGCTAGGGCAGTTTTGCAAACTTCTAGATAAAATTAAACGTTAAACATATAAACCCCCCTCGAGTAGAAAAATTCGGATGCAACTCAGAAAGAATTGAAAGGACCCCAGCCTCATCGGAACACTTATTTTCTGGCTTATGTTTTGATGCAACTCAGAAAGAATTGAAAGATATCGCTTGTTCACGTGGTGATAGGGCATGAAAGTTGTGTTAGGATGCAACTCAGAAAGAATTGAAAGGTCTTGCTGGATATCGCTTAGGCTCACGCTCGCCACTATGATGCAACTCAGAAAGAATTGAAAGCAATCCATCCGTACTCTTCTACGTGGCAGAAAATCCTTGAGATGCAACTCAGAAAGAATTGAAAGTATGAAGATTGTTGCCTCAAGGGCGTTGTGCGGTGGGAAGATGCAACTCAGAAAGAATTGAAAGTCAGTTTTCTCAACGTGTGCCCGCTTTTTTAAACAAAGGATGCAACTCAGAAAGAATTGAAAGTGGTTATAATCTGTGTAGAAGTATGGCTTTGCTTTAACAACGATGCAACTCAGAAAGAATTGAAAGTTCCTTCAATGCGGCAAGGATAATCTGAGAAACGATATACACAGTATTGGGTTTTGGAGCAGGCAAGCCTTCGGATGCAACTCAGAAAGAATTGAAAGAAAAACAAGCCTAGCAGCGTCTGGAGTAGGACAAAGACTGCGATGCAACTCAGAAAGAATTGAAAGCAATTTCTCAATCGTCGCAGGGGGTAGAAACGGCGCTTCTGCGATGCTACTAAGAAAGAATTAGGGCGCTTTTGTTTCAAATGATAATTGATGAGGATAATTCTAAACCTGACCCTCACTACTTGAAGCTTGGGCGCATCCAAGGCTTAAACTATCTGACTTCTATCTCAGCACAGGGCACCGAGGGTTCCATCTCCAAGAGTCAAAGCCCCCGCATGCTTTGGCTCCAGAGCCTCCCGGGGCTGTAGCTAGCCGAGAAGACCCTTTTCTAGGCAGGGCTTGACACGTGGCAGGGATTTTTACATATGTAAAATATAAAATTATTTTTGGGTGTTATGTAATAATTATTATTGGCTAGCCGCGCGCGCTAAAGAAGAGACATAGCTACTTGCAGCTGTCTTGTCTTTTTATCTCTCTAAGATATTTTGTTCTTGGTTATGTCAGGTCTCCGCAGGTACAGAATATTTCGTGGATCATGTCGTAGAGTTTTTCGAGGCCCTCCCATGTGAGAGAGGAAACAATGGGTATCCTCGTGGCGAACCTGTACTCCTCAAGTATCTGTATCATTTTTTCGGAGATTTCTCCAAGGAGGCCCTCGACTTTCTTTACTTCGTCTGCGAGTTGCTCGGGACTTGTGAGGAGCTTCTGCATTTTCTCTAGTTTTTCCCGGCCGAGATCCCCCTTGTTCACCACGGGTATAGTGTCTATCCCCAGTCGTAGCTGGGCAATAGTGGCCAGTAGCTTTAAGGATAAAATGTCCTGGGGCCTGGAGGCAAGAGTCGGGTCAAATATAACAATACCCATCACGTAGTCATATTTCTTCATCTTCTCGACAAACTCAACTCCAAAATCCCTAAATAGGAAGAGCTCCATCTGCCCCGGCGTATCGACCAGAATATATGGGTTCTTGAGAGATGCAATCTTCGCGGCAATATCGTCAAGGCTACCCATGGCTATCTCTATGCTCCTGATTAGTGCGCCATTTGGGCCCAGCCTCTCACGTGTCATGACCTCCTCAGCCCTGACATAGCTCCTAATATCTACGTCTGCAACATAGGGCGTAAAAACCGCGCCGGGGTCCAGGTTGACATAGCCCGGCTTCATGAACTGGTTCTTCTCAATCCACTTACCAAGGCTGGCCACAAGCGAAGTCTTCCCGCAACCAGCGGGACCAAGCACCACCACAATGTTCTTTTTTACCATGATATATATAACGAGAACCATGAATAAAAACATGCCCAAAACGCGAAAACTTTTAATTCAGCCTCTCCCCCTTATTTCTTAGCCGGGGTGGCCGAGCGGTCCAAGGCGGTGGACACCCAAGAGGCCACAATGGAGATCCACTACCCCAAAAGGGTGCCCGGGTTCAAATCCCGGCCCCGGCGCCACTCTACTTCTAGCACGCTGGCTTTCGCTCTGTTATCATCAAGATTGCTTTGGCGTGGCGTCTTGGTTTTTGAGGGCTCGGCATGCTTTTAAATCTCCTGGGAATATATCAAGGTGATAGGTTTGGAAGAGGCAAAGACAACTTGGATTGGAGGTAAGTGGTCAAGGATCAGGGTTATGCTAGAGATTCCCCTAGACTCCGAGGCTTTTCTTAGCCTCCGTGTAGACGACTTCAAGGGTAAGGGGGTGGAGATAACGTCCAGCCACGTGGACGGCAGGCTTATTTATGTCGTTGAATCTACGCCGGATAAATTTCCCCTCGCGAGATCAATATCCAACGAGTTGCTCCGTTTGGCAAAAATGCTTGAAGCCGTCGGGAAACGCCTTAAACAAGCTGATGGCGGGCCCGCCGGGACTTGAACCCGGGACCTACGGCTCCGAAGGCCGCCGCGCTTCCTGACTGCGCTACGGGCCCACCTGACCAAGTATGCATAAGGGGCTAGGCTCTAAAATATTCTTTTCTAGTATAGGAAACCGGAAATATCTAGGTCGTGTCTTTCTGTATGGCTAGCTCCATGCGAATAGGTTTTACGGGAAGCTCCGCGAAGCTCCTTGATGAGGCGGGATCCGCTCTCAATAAAAGGGGCGTGTTGATTTTCGGGGCGCCATAGACGGGTAAATTTTCTCGGCCCTATCTTTAACTCCTCGAGGTATAGGAGCCCATCGTCAATGGGTTTGGCATGCACGTAGCCCTTCATTATTCGGCTTTCCAGGTAGCCAGAAGCCTCGATTGTTCTACGGTACCCAGAGGGGTAGCCGACGAGAACAACCAAAAAACCTACTGGAACCTTCCTGTTGAAATATGTTTCCGGAAAAGCATATCCCAACATATGCATGCTCATTTTCATGGGGAATGCTTCTCGCGTCTCTTGCTCTAAGAACATAAATGGAACTAGGTGTATACTTCTATACTTGTCCCTTGCCCATGCCAGAATCCGGAGGGCTCTAGCTGGAATCTTGGGGTCATATACATCTGCAAGGGTTGCGGCTTCGCGTAACCCAGCGACGAGAAAGAAAACCTTGTTGCCAAGAGTCAGCCTAAGCACGGGGATAGAAACCACCGTAAAAGAGCCTTTGTATTTCTCCTTGGGCATGCCTTTGCCCATTAGAAAAATGCGCTAGAGATTTAACGTGGACAGGAGAAGGATGGGGAATGTTGTCCCTATACAAAAAATTTATTAGTGATACGAGAAATAATAAAAGGACAGCTTGCACCCCCTCGAAGCCGGGGTGGCCGAGCGGTCACACCAAAAAGTGCCACAAAAGGCGGCGGATTGCTAATCCGCTGGCGATTTCGCCTCCCGGGTTCGAATCCCGGCCCCGGCGCCATTCTGCAATATATGGGAATAGATTGAAATATCTACAAGGCTAGATTAACCATGTGAAGCCTAGATCATTCGTGTTTAGTTTCGGTTTTCGTGAAGATCTTGTTCTTAGGCGGCTTGGGAGTCTTGCTATACGTGAAGACGAAAAAATTGTGTTGTTTACGGGTAGCCCTATTGCCCAGGAGACAATCATGGCTTATAACCGGCTGAGAGACTACTGTTCAGAGGTGGGTCTGAAGAGGCCGAGACTTGTAGAGTTGCCGATTCCCGACTCTGCAAAAGCTGTAATCAGAGTTAAACATGAAGTGAAGGGTCTAACTGAGCCGATTATTACAGACCTGACAGATGGGAAGAAGTCGGTCTCTCTGGCTGTATTCATGGGTCTACTTCTCTCTGGAAAACTCTTCGAGGTCTTTATTTCCTCGGAGGCCCCGTTGGGGGAAGAGCTGTGGATACCGCCTGGCATAACAAAGGCTATGTTAGCTCTCAGCAAGGAGAAGCGCCAGATACTGGTAGTCATTTCGAGAAACAAGCATTGCACCGTCGATTTAATAGCTCAGAAGGTAGGCCGTGCCCCGAAAACCATAAGGAATCATTTAGTAGATCTGAAAAAGATGGGGCTAGTTGTCTCCTTAGGCAAAGAAGGTGGCCTGAAGCTTACAAGTTGGGGCCGTGTTGTGTTAAGCGCATATAAGTGAATTCTTATCATAAACTCCATTTCGTTGTAAACAAATATATCCTGGTGATACATAGTTAAATACGATGCTTGTTGTATCCGCCTCGATAGAAGTCTACCCTCTCCGCGATACGATTTTGCCACCATTTACAAGCAAGGTGACCCGGACTGCTTTCGCCTCTCTCTGGGGAGAAGAGCCCCTGCTGGGACGTCTGGGCTCTTTTAGCGTGCTTTACAGGGACGGCAAACCCCTCTACAAGCGACTAGACACAAGTGAGCTTTTAGTTGCAAGGGCCGGGGAAAGGCTAGAGGCAAGAGTATCGTTCCTGACAAGTGAGAGTCCTCCAGTGCCAGAGGATTATTCAACCTTCATGTTCAGCGGGACAGAATTCAACACAAGAGTCACAGGGATAGAAGTTACAACACTAGAAAACCTGCGGGTTGATTTGCCGAAAAAATTCTCGCTAAAGTTCCTCACACCCACGCTTTTACCTGTCCCTGGAAGAGGAGAATTACTAAAAGAAAAAGGGGTAAAGAGGAGATACAAGCTGCTGCCAGATCTCCCATTGGCGCTACGCCTTCTCACTTATGACTTAAAACTGAGAAAAATAGATCTCATAAAGGCAACGCCCTTCCAGATATATAAATGGGCCTACAGGGCCCTAGCAGAGCTAGACTACCACGTCAAGCCCGAAACAGTTCTGTATACGGTCAGAGACGGAAAACCGTCAACAGAAAGAGGTTTCACGGGCTTTGTGCTATACGAGTTACTCGACGAAGCATCCCCCCTAAAACAAGAACTAGAAAAACTCCTGGCATTTGCGCTAAGGTTCGGCATAGGGAAATCTAGAAGCATTGGGTTCGGGCAGATATCACTTCAGCCCATACGTAAGTAGGGCGTCTACGCGCTTTTCTTGCATGGCAATAAAT